>Ga0209567_10001128_pt1 | contig 14028 bp, 13 predicted proteins | sample COG_12_FD_184756 | JGI IMG/M metagenome (GOLD analysis project Ga0209567, IMG submission 184756) | Pelagic marine sediment microbial communities from the LTER site Helgoland, North Sea, for post-phytoplankton bloom and carbon turnover... | ecosystem: Environmental > Aquatic > Marine > Neritic...
CGAGAGTACATAGGTCAGCGTGTAGAACAGTGCGGCGGCGTAGCCATCCCCTGTCCCGCAGAAGACGGCTAGCAGGATGAACCCGACATGGCCGATCGTCGAGTAACCCAGCATGCGCTTGATGTTGGTCTGCGCGATCGCCACGATGTTGCCGACAAGCAGCGACAGCACGGCCACGACCATGATCATCGACGACCAGGTCTCGTGCAGGCCTCCGAGGCCATCAACGAGGACACGCAGGATCAGCGCCAGGGCAGCGAGCTTCGGCGCCGTCGCGAGGTACAGTGTTATCGGCGAACGCGCACCCTGGTAAACGTCCGGCAGCCACATGTGGAACGGTACGGCGCCGAACTTGAAGGCGATACCCACGATCAGGAATGTGAGCCCGAACCAGAGCGGCAGGTTGTTCAACGACGGGTCCGTGCTCAATGCCGCCGCGATCTCGTCGAATTGCAGCGAGCCCGTCACGCCATAGACCCAGGAGATGCCGTACAACAGGCAGCCCGATGCAATGGCGCCGAGCACGAAGTACTTCATGGCCGACTCGGCCGCCGTGACGTTATTGCGATCGATCGCGACGAGCGCATACATCGACAATGCCAGCGTCTCGAGACCGAGATACATCGTCAGCAAGCTGTTCGCCGAGATCATGATCATCATGCCGAGCAGCCCGAACAGGCCGAGCAGGTAGTACTCGCCCTTGTGCAGATCGTTCGCCCGGAGATAGTCCCTGGCATAGAAGAACGCTGCCGCGACGAACAGCACAGCGCCAAGCTTCAGAACCTGTGACAGCGCATCACTGACATAACTACCGTCGAAAATCACGGTACGCGCTTCGGGCGCCGTCGAGTACAACACCATGGCCGTGACCGCCAGCGATGCGATGCTGAGCCAGAACGTGACGATGCGATTCTCGTCATCAATGAACAGGTCCGCGATCAGCACGACGCAGATCAGACCGAGTAAGGTCATCTCAGGGGCAGCAGCTATCAGATCCATGTAGTTCATCGGCGCGCCTGTTAAAGCTTCGAGTGCCTGATCTGCTCGATCAGTTGTTCAATGGAAACGTTCATCATGTCGACGAGCGGCGCGGGCCACAGTCCCACCAGCAGCACACTCAACGCAAGTACGCCCAGCACGATGAACTCCCGAGTGTTCAGGTCTTGGAGCGCCGCAACGTTATCGTTGGCGACTTCGCCGTACACCACGCGCTTGATCATCCAGAGCGTGTATGCGGCGCCCAGTACGAGCGTCGTCGCCGCCAGGAAAGCGAACCAGAAGTTGGCCTTGAAGCTCGCGATGATGACCATGAACTCGCCCACGAAACCGGATGTTCCGGGCAGGCCCGCGTTGGCCATGGCGAACAGCACCATGAAAGCCGCGAATACCGGCATCGTATTGGCCACGCCGCCATAGTCTGCGATCTGGCGGCTGTGCACGCGGTCGTACAAGACGCCGACGCACAGGAACATCGCACCCGAGATCAGGCCGTGCGAAATCATCTGCACCATGGCGCCCGTCATGCCGAGTCCCGTGCCCGTCTCCGCCGTGATCCACCAGAGCAGAAACATACCGAGCGTCACGAAACCCATGTGCGCGATCGACGAATACGCGATGAGTTTCTTCATGTCCGTCTGCATGAGCGCCACGAAGCCGATATAGACCACGGCGATCAGCGACAGCGCGATCATCAGGCCTGAGAAATAGGCGCTGCCATCGGGCACGATCGGCAGCGACAGGCGGATGAAGCCATAGCCGCCCATCTTCAGCATGATGGCCGCCAGGATCACGGAACCGCCCGTCGGCGCTTCGACGTGTGCGTCGGGCAGCCAGGTGTGGACCGGCCACATCGGCACCTTGACCGCAAACGCGAGCAGGAACGCCAAGAATATGAATTTCTGCGCGGTCATGCCGAGGCTCTGGTTCATGAACGCGAACAGGTCCCAGCCGCCTGTCTGGAGATACAGGTAGATGAACGCAACCAGCATCAGGACCGAGCCCAGGAACGTATACAGGAAGAATTTGAGCGTCGCGTAGACACGGCGCTCGCCACCCCAGACGCCGATGATCAGGAACATCGGGATCAGCATCGCCTCCCAGAACACGTAGAACAGCATGCCGTCGAGTGCCGAGAACACGCCGATCATGAGGCCTTCGAGGATCAGGAACGCGGCGAAATACTGTGCCGCACGTACCTTGATCGTGTCCCAGCCCGCGATGACCACGAGCGGCGTGATGAACGTGGTCAGGAGGATCAGCGGCGCGGAGATCCCGTCGACGCCGAGATAGTAGAAAACGTTCAGGGCCTCCACCCAGGGTGCCCGCTCGACGAACTGCATGCCGGTCTCGGTGTTGTCGAAGACGGCGTACAGGCCGATGCTGATGATGAACGTGACCATGGACACGACCAGTGCCACAAGGCGCATGAGCCCTGCCTGCTGCGACTTCACGTCGTCGCCATCACCGATGAGCAGCAGCGCTGCGCCGCCGAAGACGGGCAGCCAGATCAGGACGGATAGCAGGTAGTTCGTTAGCATGTCGGCCTACCTGAACCAGATCAGCCAGCCGAGCAGCACGGTCAGGCCGATGATCATTGCGAACGCATACGTATACAGGTAACCGGTCTGGATGTGCCGGAGCACGCCAGCCAGCCTGCCCACGGATCTCGCCGTGCCGTTGACCATCATGCCGTCGATGACGAGTTCGTCGCCCTTCTGCCAGAGGAACTTGCCGAACCAGCGGCCCCCCGCCGCGAAACCCTTGATGTAGAGATCGTCGAAGTAGTACTTGCGATCGAGCAGGTTATAGAGCCCCGAGACCTTCTGCTGGATCGTGTCGGGGATATCGGGACGCTTCAGGTACAGGTACCAGGCCGTGGCAACACCGGCAACCGCAAGCCAGAACACGGGCGTCATGACCGCATGCACAAACAGTGCGCGACTACCGTGCCACGCTTCTCCCATGTGGGCGAGCACGTCGTGCGCCTTGTCGACGTAGATCGCTTCTCCAAAATAGCCGCCGAACAGCACCGGCCCTGCCGTGAACCAGCCGATAATGGCTGACGGGATCGCGAGCAGGATCAGCGGCACCGTGACGACTGCCGGCGTCTCGTGCAGGTGCGACTTCTCTTCCGCGCTCATGCGCTCTTCGCCGTGGAACACGAGGAAGAACATGCGGAACGAATACAGCGCCGTGACGAACACACCGAGCAGCACGCTCAGGTAGGCAATCCAGTAGACGGCGCCCTGGCCGTGCCAGTGAGATTCTCTAACTGCCTCGATGAGCAAATCTTTCGAGAAAAAGCCCGAGAACCCGGGGAAACCGATGAGCGCGAGCGAACCGACGAGCGCCGTCCAGTACGTGATAGGCATGTACTTCCTGATGCCGCCCATCTTGCGGATATCCTGCTCGTGGTGCATCGCGATGATGACGGAGCCGGCCGCGAGGAACAGCAACGCCTTGAAGAACGCGTGCGTCATCAGGTGGAAGATTGCCGCACTGTAGGCCGAGGCGCCCAACGCCACGGTCATGTAACCGAGCTGCGACAATGTCGAGTACGCAACGACGCGCTTGATGTCGTTCTGCACGATGCCGAGCAGACCCATGAAGAACGCCGTTATTGCGCCGATGACGATCACGACGGCGAGCGCTGTTTCGGAAAGTTCGAAGAGCGGCGACATGCGCGCCACCATGAATATGCCCGCCGTGACCATCGTGGCCGCGTGGATCAATGCCGAGATCGGTGTCGGGCCTTCCATCGAGTCCGGTAGCCACACGTGCAGCGGTGCCTGTGCCGACTTGCCCATCGCACCGATGAACAACAGGATGCAGGCCACGGTCATCGCGTTCCAGGGCGTGCCCGGGATGACTTCGATGGTCTGCCCGGCGATCTGGTCGGCCCCGGCGAATACCGTCGCATAGTCAAGAGAACCCGAGAACATAACGACGGCAGAGATACCCAAGATAAAACCGAAATCGCCGACGCGGTTAACGAGGAATGCCTTGAGGTTCGCAAAGATCGCGGACTCGCGCTTGAACCAGAAACCGATCAGCAGGTACGAGACGAGGCCCACGGCTTCCCAGCCAAAGAACAGCTGCAGGAAGTTGTTCGACATCACGAGCATGAGCATCGAGAACGTGAACAGCGAGATGTAGCTAAAGAAACGCTGGTAGCCCGGGTCGTCGGCCATGTAACCGATCGTGTAGATATGCACCATCAACGACACGAAGGTCACAACGCACATCATGAGCGCCGTCAGCCGATCGACGAGAAAACCGACCTCCATACGCAATCCGTCGGTCACGGCCCAGGTGTAGACACTGATGTTCTCGGTCTCCGCGCCGCCCCAGAACAGGTTCTTGAGCACGAGCGCCGACAGGACGAACGAGATGCCGACACCCACGATCGTGACCCAGTGCGCACCGGCACGGCCAATCTTGTGCCCCGCCAGTCCCGCGATGATCGCGGCCGCGAGCGGCGCCAATACGATTGTCAGGTAATACGGATACATATCATCCCTTCAACGTATTGAGTTCTTTGACGGCGATCGAGCGGCGGTTGCGGAACAGCACGACAAGGATCGCGAGGCCGATAGCAGCCTCGGCGGCCGCCACGGTCAGGATGAAGAACACGAAGACCTGCCCTGTCTCGTCGCCGAGGTACCTGGAGAAGGCGATGAAATTGAAATTCACGGCCAGCAGCATGAGCTCGATACACATGAGCAGCAGGATCAGGTTGCGGCGGTTGAGAATAATGCCCGCGATGCTCAGGACGAACAGCATCGCCGATACGACGAGGTAATGCTGCAGGCCAATCACGGCTTCTTCTCCGCATCCATCTTCACAACGCGCACGCGGTCTTTCGCCTGCACCGCCACCTGCGCGGCGATGTCCTGGACCTTCAGGCCCGGTCGCCGGCGCATGGTCAGCGTGATCGCCGCCACGATGGCGAGTAGCAGGATAACTGCCGCGATCTCGAAGGCGTAGACATGCTCGGTGTAGAGCACAGCACCCAGCGCCTCGGTGTTGCTATAGCCTTCCGGCGTTGCCGCGAACCCGCTCGTCGCTTCGCCCGGCTGGCTGCGCAGCAGGATGACCTGGATGAGTTCGACGACCATGATGAGCGCGATACCAACACCCAACGGCGCGTAACGTGAAACACCCCGCTTGGCCGCCTCGATGTCCACTTCGAGCATCATCACGACGAACAGGAACAGCACCATGACGGCGCCGACATAGACGAGCACGAGCACGATGGCCAGGAACTCGGCCTCGGCCATGAGCCAGAGAACGGCCGCCTGGAAGAAGGTCAGTACGAGGTACATCACCGAATGCACGGGATTGCGCGAAAACACGACGCCCAGCGCCGCCCCGAACATGACGGCCGCGAATACGTAGAAGAGAATGGAATGAAACAACATCGTTCGCCCTACTTGTACTTCGCGTCCGCTGCCTTGTCGGCCGAAATCATGGCGTCGTACTTGTCGCCAACAGCCAGCAGCTTGTCTTTGGTCATGATGTTCTCGCCGGGCGCCTCCATGTGGTATTCGTGGATGCGAGTCTCAACGATTGCATCGACCGGGCAGGCCTCCTCGCAGAAGCCGCAATAGATGCACTTGAACAGGTCGATGTCGTAGCGTGTCGTGCGGCGCGTGCCGTCGTCGCTGACGTCGGACTCGATCGTGATCGCAAGCGCCGGACACACAGCCTCGCAGAGCTTGCACGCGATGCAGCGTTCTTCGCCGTTCGGGTACCGGCGCAGCGCATGCAGTCCACGGAAACGATGTGACTGCGGCGTCTTTTCATCCGGGTATTCGAGCGTGACGCTCGGCCGGAAGAAATTACGCAGGGTCACCGAGAGGCCGCGCAGCAGCTCCCAGAGGACGAAAGTCTTGACGTAACTGATTGCTCGATTCATCGTTCGCCCTACCCGCTCAGCCCGGCCCACGGGCCGATCTCGAACCACGCCATCGCACCTTCCACACCGATCCAGACGATTGTCACGGGAATGAATACCTTCCAACCCAACCGCATGATCTGGTCATAGCGATAGCGTGGAAACGTCGCACGCAACCAGAAGAACGTGTACATGAAGAAACACATCTTGAGGAACAGCCAGTGCAGGCCGCCCGCCGTAAGCCATGCCAGCCAGGACACATCGTTAAGGAAGGTCCAGCCTTCGAACGGTGATGCCCAGCCGCCCAGGAAGAAGATCGCCGTCAACGTGGATATCAGCACCATGTTGGCGTATTCCGCGAGGAAAAATATTGCGAACGCCACTCCCGAATACTCGACGTGAAAGCCCGCGACGATTTCCGACTCGCCCTCTGCGACGTCGAACGGCGCTCGGTTGGTCTCAGCCACGCCCGCGATCCAGTAGACGACGAACAACGGGAACAGCCACAACAGGAACCAGTTACTGACTCCCCCCGACTGTGCCTCGACGATGGCGCCCAGGTTCAAACTGCCACCGGCCATCAGGACGCCGACCAGCGCGAAACCCATCGCGATTTCGTACGCAACGATCTGCGCCGCGGAACGCATGGCCCCCAGAAGCGCGTACTTCGAATTGGTCGCCCACCCGGCGAGGATCACGCCGTAGACGCCGACCGAGGTCAGCGCGAGAACGTACAGCAGGCCCGCATTGATATCAGCGATCACGTACCAGTCGTTCAGGGGGATCACGGCCCAGGTTGCAAGCGCGGGCGTCAGCGACAGCAACGGGGCGATCACGTAGAGGAACTTGCTCGACTGCGACGGGACGATCACCTCTTTGACGAGCAGCTTGATGACGTCCGCGAACGGTTGCAGTAGTCCACGCCAACCCACGCGATTCGGTCCGACGCGAGCTTGCATGCTGCCAATCACCTTGCGCTCGAAATAGGTCGAGTAGGCGACACAAAGAATGACCGCGATCGTGACGAGCAGGATCTTGGATACGGTGATCGTCAGGTACTGCACGAGTTCGGGCAGCGAATAGAACGTCGCCGCCAGCGAGTTGCCGAAATTCACGAGCCAGTCGGGCATGAACCTGGCCATCAGGCATCACCCTCGCCGGCCGCTCGTTGCGCTTCCTCGGTCAACTGCAGCGCGCGGGCACGTCGCACCATGCTGTCCACCGAGTACAGCGGTACGTCGATCTCATTGCCCGGCGCGTCGGCGCCATTCGGCTTCGCGATCTTGCCCGTACCCTCGTAGATATTGCTGGTCTTGACGTCACCGAGCTGTGCGACGAACTCGTCGCGAACGTCTTCGCTCGTGACGTATTCAAAACCCGGGGCTTCGACGAGATTACCGAGTACCCGCAAGACCTTCCAGGTCGGACGCGCCTCGCCCACGGGGTTCGCGACGCCCGAGAAGCTCTGCCACTCGCCTGCGATATTGACGTATGTGCCCGAGGTCTCGGCAAACGTGCCGGTGGGCAACAGCAGGTCAGCGCACTCGAGTAATGCATCGGAGACGTAGGGCGTCAGCGCAACGACAAAGCGCTGCCCGGAGAGTTCACCTACCGGGTCGCTGCTGACGTGAATATCGGCGTCGGGTTCGGCGTTAATGAGCACGATCGTGTCCATCGGTGTTGACAGGATATCGGCAACGCCGAGGCCGGCCGACGTCCGGTTCTCGCCACCCTGGGTGCGATGCGGCAGCACGCCGGCCAGGTGCGCGCCTGCCGTGTTCGGTCCCTCGGTCAGGCCACCGAACGCGACACCGGTCAGCTCGGCGATGGCCGAGGCCAGGGCGCGAACGGCCGTATAGGCTTCGTGGCGACCCGCGATGTTGCCGAGCAGCACGAGACCGTTCCCGGCGTCTTTCAGTGAAGCGACGATGCGCTTGTCTGCCGCGCTGGCTTTTACACCCGCGCAAAGGTCCGACACGATGTCCGGCACCTTGCTGTTCGCGGCGGCCGCTACGGCGATGCCTGCGAGGAGGTCTACGAGCCCGCGGCCCGAAACGTAGTCGGCAATGTCGAAGAAGTACTCGTACTCTTTCGTGTTCGCAAAACTGATCTTCGCCCCAGCCAGCGACGCCTTGCGCACGCGGTGTGCGATGATCGGCGCCTCGGCACGAATATTGGAGCCTACGACCAGGATCGCATCCTGGTCTTCGACATCGGCAATGCTGCAGCCCAGCGATGGGTAAATCGGGTCGTCGTCCTGGTCCGAGATGTCGCGGCGGTTCGTGCGGTGATCGATGTTGGCCGTATCGAGGTGGTCGGCGAGCTGCGCGAGCAGGTGCCCTTCTTCGAGAGTTACATTCGGCGTCGCGATCAGGCCGACCTTGCCCGCGTCGGCTGCGCGCAGCGCATCGGCTGCGGCCGCGAGCGCCTCTTCCCAGTCGATCTCACGCCATTCACCGCTTTCCTTGATTCTCGGGCGTTGCAGGCGATCGTTACTGTAGATCGCCTCGTAGCTGAAACGATCGCGATCCGGAATCCAGGTTTCGTTGATGGCCTCGTTGACTCGCGGCACGATGCGCTTGACGGTACCGCGTAAGACGTGCGCGTAGAGATTGGTCCCGGCGCAGTCGTGCGCCGACACGGTCGGCCTCTGCACCATTTCCCATGCTCGTGCGCTGTAACGATAAGGCTTGTTGTTGAGAGCGCCGACCGGGCAAAGGTCGATGATGTTCGCCGACAGCTCGTGATCCACACTCTGCTCGACGTAGGTGCTGATCTTGGCGTTCTCGCCACGGTCGGTCGTGCCGAGTTGCGGCTTGCCCGTGATCTCCTCGCCGAAACGCACGCAGCGCGTGCAGTGTATGCAGCGCGTCATGTCCGTAGAGACAAGCGGGCCGATGTCCTTGTCCTTGACGACACGTTTACCGTCGTTGTACCGCGATATGTCGCGGCCGTAGCCCATTGCGATGTCCTGCAATTCGCACTCACCGCCCTGGTCGCAGATCGGGCAGTCGAGCGGGTGATTGATCAGCAGGAACTCCATCGTCGCCTTTTGTGCCGAGATGGCCCTGGGCGATTTCGTGAAGATCTTCATGCCCTCGCCGATCGGTGTCGCGCAGGCCGGGATCGGTTTCGGCGCTTTCTCGACCTCGACGAGACACATGCGGCAGTTTGCGGCGACGCTGAGCTTGTCGTGGTAGCAGAAACGCGGCACGTAGGCACCGATGTTGTCGGTGACCTCGATGATCATCTGCCCCTTGCGCCCTTCTACGGGCTGGCCATCGACCTCGAGATTTACAATATCGTCGCTCATCGCCTCACGCAGCGGCCTCGGTCTCGTCATCAACGATGCTGCGACCGTTGTTACGAACCATGTATTCGAATTCGTGCAGGTAGTGCTTCAGGAAGCTTTGCACGGGCCATGCCGCGGCATCGCCCAGTGCACAGATCGTGTGGCCCTCGATCTTGTTGGCCACATCGACGAGTTTATCGAGGTCTGCCTCCTCGCCCTTGCCTTCGAGGATGCGCGACAGCATGCGGTACAGCCAGCCCGTTCCCTCACGGCAGGGCGTGCACTGCCCACAGGACTCGGCCATGTAGAAACGCGAGATCCGGCGCAGCACCGACACCATGCAGGTCTGATCGTCCATGACCATGACGGCGCCAGTGCCGAATGACGAGCCCGCCTGCTGCAGCGAGTTATAGTCCATCGTGCAATCCATGATGATCTCGGCAGGCAAAACCTTGCAGGACGAGCCACCCGGGATGACAGCCTTGAGTTTGCGTCCTTTCCAGATGCCGCCGCAGAATTCCTCGAGCAGCGTTTTGAACGGGATGCCCATTGGCAGTTCGTAGTTGCCCGGTTTCTCGACGTGCCCCGATACCGAGAACTGCGCTGTGCCGCCGGAACCCTCGGGTCCGAGACCTGCGAACCACGCCGCTCCGTTGCGGATGATGGCTGGCACGCTCGCAATGCTCTGCGTGTTGTTGATCGTCGTCGGCTTGCCGTACAGACCGAAGTTGGCCGGGAACGGCGGTTTGAAGCGCGGCCGCCCCTGCTTGCCCTCGAGTGATTCGAGCAACGCCGTTTCCTCGCCGCAAATGTACGCCCCGGCGCCGATGAAGCCGTGGATATCGATATCGATGCCGCTGCCCTGCACGTTCTTGCCGAGCAGCCCCGCTTCGTAGGCCTCTTTGACGGCCGCTTCGAAGCGCGGGAACGGCTCGTCCATGAATTCACCGCGCATGTAGTTGTAGGCCACGGTCGCGCCCATCGCGTAGGCGGCAATCGCCATGCCCTCGACGAGACAATGCGGGTTGTAGCGCAGCACCTCGCGATCGTGGCAGGTGCCCGGTTCCGACTCGTCGGAGTTGACCACGAGGTATTTCTGGCCGTCATAGCCCTTGGGCATGAAGCTCCACTTGAGACCAGTCGGGAAACCCGCGCCACCGCGCCCGCGCAGTCCGGAGGATTTGACCTCTTCAATCACTTCGTCCGGCGTCATCCCGCCTGCGAGAATCTTGCGCCAAGCCTTGTAACCGTCATACTTCTCGTAGGTCTCGAACGTCCAGGAATTCTCCGAGCCGAAGGTATTGAAGCAGACGAGATTCTGTTCGTAAGCCATCAATCGAGCCCGTCCAGGATTTCATCGACCTGTTCTGTTGTCAGGTTCTCGTAATACTTGTGGTTCACCTGCATGGCCGGTGCTCCGCAGCAGGCAGCAATGCACTCCTCTTCCTGCTTGAGGAAGATCCTGCCGTCCCCCGTGCTTTCGCCGAGCTTGATTCCCAGCCTGTTCTCCACGTGATCCACGATGTCATCGGCGCCGCGCAGCATGCATGACACGTTGGTGCAGATCGACACTTCGTTGCGGCCGCACTCTTTCGTCTGGAACATCGAGTAGAACGTGCCGACCTCGTAGACCTGGATCGTCGGCAGGTCGAGGTACTCCGCGACCGCGTTCATGTGTTCGGCCACGATAAAGCCCTCGTTCTCATGCTGCACGAGGTGCAGAGCCCGTAATACGGCCGAGCGCTGGCGGTCCGCAGGGAAACGCGTCTTCCAGTCGTCAATTTCCTGCCTGACGTGTGCGGAGAGTTCGTAACTCATCGGTCCACCTCGCCAAACACGATGTCCTGGGTGCCGATAACGGCGACGACATCAGCGAGCATGTGCCCTTCCACCATCTCCGACATCGCCGAGAGGTGCGCGAACCCGGGCGCACGAATCTTGACGCGGTACGGCTTGTTGGCGCCGTCCGAGACGATGTAAATCCCGAACTCCCCCTTGGGGTGTTCGACCGCGGCGTAGGCCTCGCCCTCGGGAACGCAGTAACCTTCAGTAAACAGTTTGAAGTGATGAATCAGCGACTCCATGTCGTCTTTCATCTCTACGCGCGTAGGCGGCGTGACCTTATGGTCGTCCGCGATGACGGGGCCCGGGTTTTCGCGCAGCCAGTCTATGCATTGACGGATGATACGATTCGATTGCCGCATCTCCTCGACACGCACGAGGTAACGATCGTAGCAGTCGCCGTTGACGCCGACCGGGATGTCGAAATCCATCCTGTCGTAAACCTCGTAGGGCTGCTTCTTCCTGAGATCCCACTCGACGCCCGAGCCACGCAGCATGGGCCCCGAGAAGCCGAGTTGCATGGCCCTGTCCGGCGTGACAACGCCGATGTTGACGGTCCGCTGCTTCCAGATGCGGTTATCGGTAAGGAGCGTTTCGTACTCGTCGACGCAGGCCGGGAAGCGGTCCGTGAACGATTCGATGAAGTCGAGCAGCGAACCTTCGCGGTTCGCATTCATGCGATCGAGTTCCTTCTTGCTGCGGAACCGCGACTCCTGGTACTTGGGCATTGCCTCGGGCAGGTCGCGATAGACGCCGCCGGGACGGTAATAGGTCGCGTGCATACGCGTACCCGACACGGCTTCGTAGCTGTCCATGAGATCTTCGCGTTCGCGAAAGCAATACAGGAACATCGTCATCGCGCCGATGTCGAGGCCGTGCGCACCGAGCCACATCAGGTGATTCAGTATGCGCGTGACCTCGTCGAACATGACGCGGATATACTGTGCGCGTTCGGGAACCTGGACGCCCAGCAACTTCTCGATCGCCATGACGTACGCATGCTCGTTACTCATCATCGACACGTAGTCGAGACGATCCATGTAACCGATGCTCTGGTTGAAAGGCTTGGTCTCGGCAAGCTTCTCGGTGCCTCGATGCAGCAGGCCGACGTGCGGGTCGGCTTTCTGGATGACTTCACCTTCGATTTCCAGCACGAGACGCAGGACACCGTGAGCCGCAGGATGCTGCGGGCCGAAGTTCATCGTGTAGCTTTGAATCTCAGCCATCGGACGCATCCTTGAGTTCGGCCGAATAGCGATTGTCATCACGGATGACCCGCGGCACGAGCGTGCGTGGTTCGATACTGACGGGCTTGTAGACGACGCGCCCTTCGTCGGCGTCGTAACTGACTTCGACGTTGCCGGACAGCGGGAAATCCTTGCGGAACGGATGCCCGATGAATCCGTAGTCGGTCAGGATGCGGCGCAGGTCGGGATGCCCTTCGAACAATACGCCGTAGAGATCGAATGCTTCGCGCTCGAACCAGTTGGCGCCGTTCCAGATGTCGACGACCGAGTGGATGATCGGCGGGTTGCTGGTGCCCGTAAACACACGCAGCCGCAGTCGGAAGTTATGCTGCAGGGACAACAGGTGATAGACGACGGCAAATCGCCTGGCATCGAATTCGTCGGCCTCGTCGAGGATCACGGGACCACGTTCGACGCCACGGCTGAATCCCGAACCTGTCGCCTCATTGGTGATCCACTCGTCGCTGCCGTATGAAAGGTAGTCGACACCACAGACGTCCATGAGCATCTCGAAGCCGAAATCGGCCTCGTTGCGCAGCGCCATCGCGACTTCAACCAGGTCGTCCTTGTCGAGCTCGTAGGTCAGCTCACCGCAGATCGACGCGACACGACGCATCTGCTCGCCAAAGCGCTCGTCGATCCTGCTCGCCAATGTGTCGTAGCGTTCGCTCATCGTTATCTTTGTTATTGTCCGGGCGCTTATCTGGCAATCGTGCTCGTGCGACGAATCTTGTTTTGTAGCTGCATCAGGCCGTAAATCAATGCTTCCGCGGTCGGCGGGCAGCCGGGCACATAGACATCTACGGGCACGATGCGATCGCAGCCACGAACAACCGAATAGGAGTAATGGTAGTAGCCGCCGCCGTTGGCGCACGAACCCATGGACACGACCCAGCGCGGCTCGGGCATCTGGTCGTAGACCTTGCGGAGCGGCGGTGCCATCTTGTTCGTCAGTGTACCGGCAACGATCATGCAGTCCGACTGCCTTGGACTCGGGCGAAAGATGATCCCGAAACGGTCGAGGTCGTAGCGAGCGGCGCCAGCCTGCATCATCTCGACGGCGCAGCAGGCAAGACCGAAGGTCATGGGCCAGAGTGAGCCCGTACGCGCCCAGTTCAGAACCGTATCGACGCCCGTAACGACGAAACCTTTTTTCTGCAGACTGCCGCCTGCAGCCTCGGCATCGTCAACCGGCGCTGTCGCTTCGGAAGTCAATCCCATTCGAGGGCCCCTTTCTTCCACTCATAAATGAAGCCGACGACCAGGATCGCGAGAAACAGCGCCATGGCGACAAGTCCGAACTTGCCAACGGCGTCGAGGGACACGGCCCACGGAAACAGGAACGCGATCTCGAGGTCGAAGATGATAAAAAGGATGGCGACGAGGTAATAGCGCACGTCGAACTTCATGTGCGAGTCGTCGAATGCTTCGAAACCGCATTCGTAGGGCGACAGCTTTTCCTCGTCTTTCTCGCCATGACCGATAAGAAACCCGAGGAATAGCAACACGAGGCCTATCCCGGCAGAGATACCCAGGAAGATCAGGATCGGAAGGTATTCTTGTAGCATTATCGCCTGCTCGTCCGGCTTTGTTATAGCACCGTTTCAGCGCGCGATTGTAGCAGTCTCAAGTGCCTCGAATACAGGCAATTCTGTAACGGTTGGTGCTCTGGGCGAGACTCGAACTCGCACGGCTTGCGCCACTGCCCCCTCAAGACAGCGTGTCTACCAATTCCACCACCAGAGCGTGTC
>Ga0209567_10001129_pt1 | contig 14015 bp, 9 predicted proteins | sample COG_12_FD_184756 | JGI IMG/M metagenome (GOLD analysis project Ga0209567, IMG submission 184756) | Pelagic marine sediment microbial communities from the LTER site Helgoland, North Sea, for post-phytoplankton bloom and carbon turnover... | ecosystem: Environmental > Aquatic > Marine > Neritic...
AACGTCAGCGCATTCTGCGTTTGCATGCAGTAGCGCAGGCGCTCCCCTACTTCATCCATGATCTTCAGGAATTCGGGGTCGAGATGGCCTATCGTCGGCTGCGACAGGGCCTGAAGTATGCTGTCGGGCACGTTCGTCGGACCGGGCCCGAACAACTCTCGCGTAATGGCTTGCATGTGAAATTTACTCCTCCTGGCTTACGCGAAGTCTACGCCGAAGAAGCGGCGGAACACTACTCTTCTGGACGGTAAACTCTCACGTAATCGACGAACATGCGCTGTGGGAAGATGGAGTCATCGATGGGTCCGCCGGCTCTGCCCCAGACACCACCAACAGCGATGTTGAGGATCAGGTGGAACGGCTGGTCGTAGGGCCAGGTTCTCCAGTCCGTATTCTCGTTCACGTAGGTGAAGTACAGGGCATCGTCGACAAAGATGTCGATCCTTTCAGGCGACCATTCGAGCGCATAGACGTGAAACGCTTCGGCCGCATCATCGATCAGTATGCGACCCTTGCGCTGCTCCCATTTGACCCAGTAGTAAGCCTCGTTGTGCACGGTGCCGTGAATGTGGTTCATCTGGTAACCGACGTGTTCCATGATGTCGATTTCGCCTGAGTTCGGCCAGGCGTCGCAATCACTACTGCCCTGCCAATCCTCGTCACCGGAACAGGTCGTCGCATAGGTGAACGGATCGCTGGGCAACATCCAGATTGCGGGCCAGGTTCCCTGTCCTTCCGGGAGCTTTGCCCGTACTTCGAACCTGCCATACAGGAAATCGCCCTTACCACTCGAGTGCACGCGTGCCGATGTGTAAGAAGCGTCCTCGTAGTCTTCCTTGTGCGCCTCGATGATCAGCTGACCGTCCTCGATGCGCAGGTTCTTTGCGCGCCCGGTGTACGCCTGGTCCTCGTCGTTAACTTTGCGCGGTGGCCAGATATCGGGGCTCCACTTCGCGGTATCCAATTCCGCTCCGTCGAATTCGTCGCTCCAGGCAAGCTCCCATGCCGGGCCGGGCCTGTTCCTGGTCCGCACGACGATGGCGCTGAGCACCGGCGCGCCTGCCGACGCCTCAAGACGGATGTTGAGTTCGCCGTCGTCAACCTCCACGTTGGGGGCGGTGACCGTTAGAGCCGATATTGTTTTGCCGTCCCGGAAGAGCATCACATCGAGGTCGTCGATAACGCGCTGCTCCTCGGCGAACGCATCGAAGACCCGTTCGCCGCGCTCGATATCCTCGGGCTCAGCGAAATGAAACGTGACGTCGTAGGTGCCATTCGCGATTGCGCGGGCGATTTCAATATCGCCCTCGCGATAAGTCTGGTAGAGGGCCGGGTCCTGAGACCCTTTGACGGTTTCCATTTGACCGACCGCTCCACCGGACACTGACTCCTCGGCCACGTACTCGGTACCATCGATACCCGTATACGCAGCACCGCCAACGTTTGCGGCCCAGACGAGGTCCGTAGCAGGTTGTCCGGTCTCGCACCCCGCGGCAAACAGCGCGGAGGTCAGCAATGCGAAATGTTTGGACAAAAGACCTAACGCGCCACCATTATTTTGACCGCCCTTTTTCTTCATGATTGTCTCCATTCACGTGCGCTTCATTCCTCGTCCGGATACTACCCGGCTCATTGCTTTCAAATTTTCATCTTGTAGCTGATGATGTCAGAATCACTTCATCGGATCCCAACCATCGGATAGCCACATTGAAACAAGTTGCCGAATTGGGGCACGTTGATTCCGAGACGTTTCACAGCGACGTAGTCTCCACCAACAAGCCCGCAGTCATAAGGTCGCTCGTCAAGAACTGGCCTATCGTTGAGCGCAGCGCGGATTCTCCTGCGGCAACCTGCCAGTATTTGCAAGAAATGGGCAACGGTAAGGCCGTTTACACGATCGCCGCGCCGCCAGCGGCGAATGGCCGCTTCTTCTACAGTGATGACCTTCGCGGCGTAAATTTCAAACGGGGCCAGGTACCCCTGGAACAGGTACTCGCGCAGCTTCTCGCGCAGAGTAGCGACGATGCGCCGGCGCATTCGATAGCCGTCCAGGCACTCCCGGTCAGGGATGTACTGCCGCAGTTCGAAAATGACAATCCTGTCAACCTCGTCGATCCGGCCGTTCCGCCCACGATGTGGATTGGCAACAGGGGCCTCGTTGCGCCGCACTACGATATCCATATGAACCTCGCATGCGTCGCCGCGGGACGACGCCGGTTTGTGCTTTTTCCACCCGAGCAAATCGCCAATCTCTATCCGGGGCCGGTCCTTAATGCGCCGGGTGGCGTGCCGATCAGTCTGGTGGATCCCTGGGATCCGGATCTCGACCGATTTCCCAGGTTTGCCGAGGCAATGGCCGTGGCCCAGGAAGTGCTTCTTGAACCCGGTGATGCCCTCTATATTCCCAGTCTCTGGTGGCACGGCGTTGCGTCGCTCGAGCGCGTGAACGTACTTGTAAATTACTGGTGGGGCGGCATTGCCGGGAGCGGTATCTCGCCAAACGACAGCCTCTTGCACGGGATGCTGGCGATATCGGAACTCGACGAATCGCAGCGCCAGGCGTGGCGGAGTTTTTTCGACTACTACGTGTTCAAGTCGGGCACAGATCCTGTGGCACACCTGCCGGACGGTATCAACGACATCGTCACATCTCTCAGCCCCGAGCAAGCCAGGGCGGTAAGAGAATTCTTGTCTCAGCACCTCGACGAAAGTACCTGATTTAATCCGTCGACCACGAATCCGGGAATGTAACCTGAATCCTTTGATTGGGATCGACGTTGTTTCGAATCGTCTCGCTGCCGTCCGGCCAGACCACACGAACCGAGTTCACCTGAGTCAGATCGTTGAGCCCGAAGTGCTGCTCCGCAGGATTCTGAGACACGTAGTTATTGCCATTGTGGACCTCCCTGAGCTGAGTCATGCCACCCGCGGTAACGTAGATGCGCGCGCCGATTGCGCGCGTGTTGGGGGCTGCGTTGCGGAGCTCGACATTCAGGTAGTTGAGCTGATTGCCGCCGTCATTACGAAACAGCCCGACTCTATCGCCATTGTTGGCGATGAGTATGTCGATGTCGCCGTCCCGATCTCCGTCGAAGCAGGTCACGCCGCGTCCCGAATTGCGATCCACCAGACCCAGAGGCTCAGAATACTCGGTGAAGCTGCCATCCCCATTGTTGATAAACAGGCGAGACGGATCCTCAAGGTAAGCATCGGTCGCAGGTTCGTCCATGCCGTTTACATGGAAAATGTCGAGAAAACCGTCGTTGTTGAAGTCGGCGGCACAGCTACCCCAGCCCCAATAACCCTTACGCACGCCCGCTGCATCTGTCTGGTCAGTGAATACGCCGTCACCCTCATTGCGGTAGAAGCGGTTTCCCGTGAGGTTATAGCCGGCGTTGTCGTCGCCGTTTGGCCGTTCCACGGGATCACCCAGCGAAATGCTGGATACAAACCAGTCGAGATCGCCGTCGTTATCGAAATCGGCGACGCTGGAACCCATGCCCGCGTCATCGGTAAGCACTTCACGGTCGGTGGCGTAACTGAAGGTATACAAGCCACCGCCGGTGTCGCCATTGTTGATTAACACCTGGCTGGTCGTATTGTCAGCGACAACCAACAGGTCGAGATCACCGTCGTTGTCGACGTCTGCGAAGGTCGGTGAAAAGGTGTAGTCGTCGCTTTCCTCGATGATGCCGCCCGTAATCAGTGTCTCGTCACTGACATCGGAGAACGTGCCGTCTCCGTTATTCTTCCACAGGTGCAGTGTGCTGCCAGCCGGCAACTCATCAGGCGTGAACGTCCAATGGGCGATAAACAAATCGAGATCGGCATCCTGATCGTAATCCCCGAATGCCACGCCGATGTTGTTCTCCCTGCCGATGTCTGCCAACCCCGAGCCAGCCGTAACGTCCGCGAAACTGCCGTCGCCCAGGTTCTCGAATACTCGAAACGGCGTGTCCTCGACGCTGCCGACGAACAGATCCATGTCTCCGTCGCCGTCGTAGTCGACAAAGGATGGCCCGGCCGCCTTGTCTGCAGGCCCTCCTCGGACGCCAGCCTCGACGGTGACATCGACAAAATCATAGCTGCCACTCTGGCTTCGATTCTCGTAAAGCTTGCTGTAGCCGACATCGCCCTGGGCGAAGTAAACGTCCAGCCAGCCGTCGTCATTGTAGTCGCCGACAGCCACGCCCGCAGAGACATTCGCGGCATTGCTCGGGTTGTTGAACCCATGAAAGAAATCGAGGCCCGCCGCAACTGTCGCATCAACGAATGTGACATGCGCGACCGGCGCCGTTGGCGCCGGCGGCTCCGTCGGCGCATCCGCGGTATCGTCTGGCGGTGGCGGGTCGGCAACAGGCGGGGTCGTGGGCGCGTCACTACCACCGCCACCACCACCACATGAAGTAATGATGAGCGCCGCAAAAATCATCAGCGCCAGGCCCGGCATTCGTCGAATAAGATTCGGCGTCTTCAACACTATCTTCCTCATCCCGTTAGATATCGCTTGCCTTGCAGTAATGATCAATAAATGCCTGGTGCTCCGGCAATCGGCTGACCAGTTTGGTTACTGCGTTCTCCGCGCCATTCAGAAATCTGCGCAGTTCATCGTCCGTCATCTCGTCGACAATCGGATGATATTGCTCCGGCACCAGGCCCTGGCCCAGCATGACCTGGATCCAGGAATTCTCGCCGAACAGCTCACTGTCCACCTTGAAGACGCGTCCGGTCTCCTTGAACAGGTCAATTCGGTGCTGCAGAGACTCGGGGATGTTCATGTTGCGGCAGTGCCGCCAGAAGCGAGTATCCTCCCTGTTGGTGACGTGGTAATGGAGAACGATGAAGTCCCGAATGTTGACTATTTCGGCATCCATTTGCCGATTGAATTCGTTGACTTCCGGCTGCCTGATCCCGTTGTAGGGAAACATCTGCATGAGACGGATGATCGAGCGCTGAATCAGATGGATGCTCGTCGATTCGAGCGGCTCGATGAAACCGCTGGAGAGCCCCATCGCGACACAGTTCTTGTTCCAGTGCCTGCGCCGTTTCCCGGTACGGAACTTGATGACCTTGGGTTCCGTGATAGTTTCTCCCTCGATGTTGTCGAGGATTGTCTGAATGGCCGAGTCGTCCGAGAGATAGCGACTGCAAAAGACCAGGCCGTTGCCGACTCTGGACTGCAGCGGAATGCGCCATTGCCAACCCGACTCCCTGGCGATCGACCGCGTATAAGGAATGGGTGGACCCAGTGAGCGCGTCTGTACCGCCACGGCACTGTCGCAGGGTAACCAGTGCGACCAGTCATCGTAGCCGGTATGCAGCGTCTGCTCGATCAGGAGACCGCGGAAACCGGTACAGTCGATGAAAAGATCGCCCTCCAGCACTTCGCCCGATTCCAGCTTGACGTTCTCGATATTTCCTGTCTGCTCGTCTATACCGACCTCGACGATTTTGCCTTCTACGCGTTTGGCTCCATGGGCCTCGGCAATTTGCCGCAGAAACCCGGCGTATCGTCCTGCGTCTATGTGGTAAGCGTAATTGAGCGTCAGGTTGGGCAAGACGGCAAACTTGTTTTCCCTGGCGGCTACCAGTTCAGGGCAGTACTCGCCAAAATCCTTGGTAAGTCCCTCCTGTCGTCCTTTCAGCCAAAAATGCTGAAATCCCGCAGCCCAACTGTCCTTTCCGGTGTAACCGAAGGAGTGGATGTAGTCTTCGCCAACGTCGCGCCAGTTCTCGAATGCGATGCCCAATTTGAAGGTACCATGCACCGCGGCGACAAATTCCTTTTCATCGATTTGCAGCAATCGATGAAGTATCAGCATCGAGGGAATCGTCGCTTCACCGACACCGACCGTCGGAATTTCATCCGACTCGACCAGCGAAATATCCAGGTTCTTCCCGATCAGTTTTGACAACGATGCCGCAGCCATCCAGCCTGCGGTACCGCCACCTGCAATTACTACTTTTCTTATCGTACTCATATTTAGCGGTTCAGTTGGTTAAGCAGGTCGGCTCGTAGCCTCCTTGCAGTTTCGTCATCCATAGACGCCAGTATTCCCCGGCTGTGTTCCGGTATATGTGCTGTGTTGCTTTCCTGCGGATCGAACACGTAATACTCGAAGATATGCTGCCATGCCTCTCTTTGTCTGGGAGGCAAATCGCGCAAACTCAATAACGCATGTTTAAGCACGCTGAGCGGCGCACCCAGGAATCGGGGCGTGACCAGCCACCAGTAATTGACCAGCACGTTCAGCCCGTCGAGACCCTCGACGTGGTGCCACCACATGCTCGGCAAGTACAATGCGTCGCCGGGCTCCAGAGTCACAACGTAGGCGGACTCGAGCGCCTCTCGAAACTTCGGAAACCTGTCGAAATCGGGTTCGTGGAAGTCGACCAGGCTGATAGCCTGTCCAGCCGGAGTCACGTCCCACGGACCGATGTACAGGTTGTCGAGCTGCTCCGGCGGAAACACCGTGAATTGCCGGCGACCAGCGACGCAGCACGCAATGTTGTCAGCAGCGTCGAAATGAGCCGAGACTCGAGTCTTGTTTCCTATCCATATACTGACAAGCGGTTCCAGATCGTCCATGGCCAGGTCGTTCTCATCGCGGAATCCGGGAAACCATCGGTTAAGAAGCGTTGAACCCATGTAATAGGTCGGCGGATCAGCGTCGTCAAGGTGTTCGAGTATTGGGTCAAGAACGTCATCGAGTGCGACCGAGAGCCGTTCGAAACTGAATCCGGTCAGGTCCTGGTTGTAGCCCACGCGTCCCCTGACTTCCGGCGGAGCGAAAAACGCAGTGACCCGATCGCCGGAATAAAAATCCCGTATGTAGTATGCGATATCATCCGCCGATTGCTTGCCTGCCTGCACGGCCGGCCAGTCACTGACGAGCCCTCTCAGAACCAGGGGTTCGCTTCTGGACAGGACCGTATCGGCAGCGGTGTCCGGCGGGCATCCCACGATCTCCTCGACAACATTTGCGCCCGTCATCATTCAGCCCGTGCGTAATTTGAGCGATTGGCGGACATGGCGGTCACGCGTCTCCCAGCTGGTCATTCTTCTTGTCGATCAGCGTTCGGAAGCAGGACAGGGAAGCCAGGATCATGAATATCGACTCCAGGTAGTGATGGCTGTGCAGCCTCCCCAACGTTTCGCCGTCGAGTTCCTGCAGCTTCTCTTCGTTGATCGTATAGTACCCGAGCAGCTCGTTTTTCGACCCGTCCTTCAGTTCAATTTGCATGGTGACCGATTCAATAAGATCCAGTTCGAGCAACGCATCCACGAAAGGGGCACTCATTTCGCTCGCGAGCCGAATGGTCTCCAACATTTCGGTCACCGATGACAGGTAATCCGAGATTCCACCATGCGGGAGGAACAGTGCTTCGCCTTCGGATTCATTGACACGCGGACTGTTCATGTCGATTGAAACAACCTCGCGTTTGTTGTCCCCCTCGCCCTGGACTTGTTGCAGGCCGATAACAAAGGGGTGGCGCCTGATCATCAGCGGGATGTAGTGCGCGTCCCAACCCTGATCGCTCAGATACAGATTCTCTCTTGGCTGGAAGCCGAACAGCGCGACCGGAGAGAACTGTCCCGTATTGGCGTCTTTCCGAAAGAAAATCGGGTAGCAGGACTGTATCTGCCGAAACTCGAGCGGAAAGGTCATCGCAAAATGGACGTCGTCGCCGTAACGCGCCGATCTTTCGGTGATCACCTTGATGTTCTGATGCTCGACGTTGTTCAGCAGCGCGAAATTGTTATCCATGTCGACTCCAAATGCCCGTGAGACTAGATTTTCTGAAATCCGAACTCATGGACTTTACTAATCAGATCCCTGTTTGTCGGCAGCGCTTGCAGCGCTTGCGCCGTAAGCTTGATGTTTTCACTAAATAGACTCTCCGCAGTGGCACGCGCTGCGGTGTCCGAATGTCGCCGGTCTGATGGTCCCTCGGTCTCGAAGTTCATTCCGTACAGCACGTACTGGTAACTGGCAGCCGGAAATAGCTCATCGACGCGCGAGAAGTCCTGGTACCGCGGACACCGGTAACGCCACAATTCGAGTGATTCCGTCAGGTCGCCAGGTATCGAGTGCGCGCTACGATTGTCCCGCCAGTAGTCGGTGTCGTCGCGCCGGCTCAGTACGTAGTGCAGCTTCAAAAACTCGGTTATGCGGTGCCAATGGTACAGGAACTTGTCATTGAAGCGCTTCGCGACAATGTCCATTGTCGAACGGTTTGGCGGAAGCTGCTCACTCAGCACGTTCGCAGACTGTTCAATCATCACGAGCGCCGACGCCTCGAGTGGCTCGACGAAGCCGCCGGACAGGCCCACGGCGACGCAGTTCCTGTGCCAGAGTTTTTCCCGGTGTCCGGCGCTGAAGTCGATCCGGCGAGGATTACACGACTCGCTGAATTCAACGTCGGCTGTCGACGCCAGGTAGCTGCGCAAGTCGGCCTCAGCCTGTTCGTCGCTCGTGTGCGCCCCGGAAAATACGTAGCCGATCCCGCGGCGCTTGGGCAAAGCGATGTCCCAGATCCAGCCGGCTCGCTGCGCCGTAGAGAGGGTTGTCGAAGCAATAGGTTCATCTGGCGAACTGCGCGGCACCTGGACCGCAAGCGCCGTGTCGTTAAACAGATAATCCCGCACGCTGCGATAAGGAACCTCATAGTGTTTACCCAGCAGCAATGCGGCGAAGCCGGTACAGTCGACAAACAGGTCGCCGTGAACTGTCTCACCCGACCGCAAACCCAATGATTCGATATCACCATTGTCGGCGCCGTTCACCGCGACGACATTGTCGACGATGTGAGTGACCCCGAGCTTCTCGACACAATGTCGCTCCAGGAATTTCGAAAACTTGCCCGCATCGAGATGATAACCGTAGTTGAGATTGCCGGCGAACTCCGGTGTTGTAATCTGCTTTGGCGCCAGGGCACGCTCGCAGGCACGGCCCTGCGGAGTCACCGCGTCTGCATAGTCGACCTTGTCTCGCAGCGGCTGCCAGTGGCGCGCAAGATCGAAATCGTTGAACCTCAGCGGCGGCGCAAAGGGGTGGTAATAGTGCTCGTCGTCACCCGTCGACCATCCGCTGAATCGAGTACCTTGCTTGAAACTGGCGTCGCACTGACGAATGAACTCCGTCTCCGAGACGCCCATCGTCTGCAGGCTGGTGCGCATCGTCGGCCACGTGCCTTCGCCGACTCCGATCGGGCTGACGTCGGGTGATTCGATGAGAATGATCTCGAGGCCCGATTCCTGGCTCGGCCGATGCTCTGCGGCAAGCAGGCCTGCTGTCAACCATCCAGCCGTGCCACCGCCGACAACGACCACTGTGTTTACGGGATCCGACATTGTCATGACGTACTTTATTCGCGGAAAGGCAGTCTAAAACAACAGGAGCCGCCACAGCAATCGCTGTGGCGGCTCCGAACTGCACTGGGCTGATGGGGGAGGACCAGCCCACTCAGGCCCTGCCTAAAAGTCGGCGCGGAATCCAATTGTGTATCTGGGCCCTGTTTGCTGAGCCTGCAACAACTGGTTTTGGCGCCTGGTATGTTCGCGGAACGTCTCGTCAGTGATGTTTATAGCTTCGACAAATACCGTATAGTTTTCGCCAATGTCATAGCTCGCGTTGAGGTCCCACTGGTAGTATTCCTCGGTGTACCGGGGATCGTTGCTCCCCTGCATGCCGAAGCCGTTGAGGAATTCGTCGCGCCAGTTGTAAGCGATTCGCGCCTGGATGCCATCCTTGTCATAGAAGGCAACGAAGTTCGCTGAGTCACTAAGACCTGGAAGGGCAAACTGAGTCTCCAGGCTGTTTGTGTCGACATCAACATCCGCATCGACGAATGTCGCGTTGGCGAGGAAACCAAAGCCCGTGTCGCCGAAGGTATGCTGCAGGGCGAGTTCCCACCCGTCAACGCTCGCGTCTTTCTCGTTGTTGGGTATTTGCACCGTAAACACGACCGGATCATTGTCAGCCGCGCCGGAGATGATCTGATTGGCCACATCCACACTGGGATCGTTCGGGAAATTGTCGAAGATGTACTGCCTGATTACATCGGCCGACTGGCTGCCTGTAGCCGCAGCGGCCTGCGCCGCCAAACCGCCTTGGGCCGGGTTCGTCAGGCTGGGGAAGAGCACCAGGTCATTTCGTGTCTGACCGAGGAAATTCACGGTGTCCTTCTTGAACCACCCGATAGCCGCGTAGCTCGCCTCGCCGAAATAATACTCGATCGACAAGTCATAGTTGTCCGATTCCAATGGCAAAAGGCCGGGGTCGCCACCAAACGCGTCACAGCCGTCTACCCGGCACGGAGTGGCAACGGTGACACCGCCCCGGATCGAGCCGTAATCGGGCCGCCCGATGGTCTCGCTGTAGGAGACCCTAAACAGCAAATCGTCGATGATCTCGATATTGAAATCGATATTCGGCAGCCAATAATCGTAATCGCCCGACCTCTCCTCAAAGCTCCGGATCGCCAGACCGTCATCATCCTGTGCCGTGACGGTGGGAATCTCGTTGCCCGTGATCCAGTCGAGACGCTGGATAACCGCCACCTGTGACTGGGAAGTGACGTCTGTCTCTTCGTATCGCACACCCATATCGAGATTCACGGGCCTGCCCCACCATTCCAGGTCGAGGGCCAGCTGCGCGTAAACAGCGGTCGACTCTTCCTGGGTGCGCAGGTCAGTGGCAGAGTTACCTATTCTCGAATCGTTCGACGGGCAGAAGCCATCGCCGCAGGAACCGAATACCGTGGACAAGTTGCTGACGGTCGCCCCGGCCGCCTCCAGTTCCCTCGCCCGCTGGATCAGTGCATTGGTGTCCCAGGTAAAGATAAGGTCCTGGCGGTCAGGGTTGCTGCCGCCATCAATCTCATCAAACCAGCCGGCCATTGAAGAAGGAGTCAGCAGGTCGGCAATATCGCCCGGTTGGCCAACGCCGCCCCAGGTGTCACGCTGAACAGTCGTAGTCGAACTGGCGTTATCCACGTTGGTCCACTGCACGCCGAAATCGATACTCGCAATGTCGTTGAAATAGAAACTGCCGGCCAGCTTCGTCGAGTCGATATCCATCTGGTCCCAGTCATTGGTGAATACGCTGCCGCCGATCAGCATGTCGTCCGGCGACAATTGCCCGCCACCAACGATGTCAACGCGCAATTCAGGGAGGTCCGTCGTCCAGTCCGCATACGTGGATTCACGCAAGGGCGACGTGATGGCCAACGACATGCTGCTGCCGAGCGCATCGTTCGGTTCGCTCTTGGCGGTCGCGTCGTTGTAGTCGAACTCCAACTCCAGGGCGTCGGTCGGGCGCCACGTCAAATTGAAGCCGAGGGAATCGGTCGTATTCTTTGTCGAGTCAAATCCGGAGCCCATGGGTGTATCGGAGCTACCGTTGAATTCGTCGTACCTGACGATATCCGCGCCATCCGTCCACTCGGTAAATTGCGCCGGCGCGTTACCCCAGGCAAACCATGACGAGAAATCATTGAAGGACCGGTCAAGCTCGTTTTGCGCGTAGAGGTAATCCAGCGTACCCGTCACCTCCGGAATGGGCTCCCACTGCAACGTCAACTGGCCGTTGATTCGCTCGCGGGAGAATTCCTCCCGCACGTATTGCAGTTGCTGGGGAATCATCAGCACAGTACCGGACCCCACCGCCGGACGATTAACCTGGTCCGGGTTGTCGGGAATCGCTCCCCACACTACGTTCGAGGCACCCCAGTCGCAGCACTGTACGTCGGCCGAAGACGGCGTCCAGCCGTTAACCGTAGCCGCTTCTACCCCATTGTCGCGTTTCTGGTAGATAGCCGACAAAGAAACGCCGAAGGTATCGTCGAAAAAGGTGTCACCGAAGATACCGGAAATTTCCGGCGTAATGTCGTCGCCCTCATCAGTGGACGTGTCGTTTACGGCCTTGGCACCAAAAGACATCACCCTGTCACGCAGATCCAGGGGTCTGGTGGTCCTGATGTTGATGGTCGAGCCAATACCACCGGTCGGCAGCGTCGCGTTGCTCGTCTTGTAGACATCGACGCCGGAAACGCCTTCGGCGGCCAGGTCGGCGAAGTCGAAGGAGCGACTCTGCGTGTCATGGGTCGGCATCTGCCGGCCATTCAGCGTGACCAGGTTGAACTGGGGGCCAAAACCTCGCACCGTGACCTTGCTGCCCTCGCCGCGCGAGCGGTCGATCGATACGCCGGTGATGCGCTGCAACGACTCGGCCAGGTTGGTGTCCGGGAACTTGCCGATATCCTCGGCCGAGATCGAGTCCACAACACCCTCGGAGTTGCGCTTGGTATTCATGGAGTTCATCAGACTGCTGCGGATGCCGACAGTGACGATCTCTTCGATGACTTCCTCTTCCTGCGCGGCGACCACAGATGAAAAAGTCGTGGCACCCAGCGCGATCGCGACACCTGTCGCCAATGGTGTCTTACGATATTTTGAATTTTGCATGCTCAAGCCCCCTAGCTTGCTTTTTAATGTAACCAATTGATTGGTGACGTTATTTTGAAATTCTGTGTCGACAGAGCTTAGTTTCAGAAGAAACTGACAACGCTGTCAGTAGGTATATATACTTAATGCTGACAGCGCTGTCAAATGTATCTACAATCGCCCTTCGATTGCAGACATGCTCGTCTTGAGGAGTCGCACCCAGTGGAAGCAGTACCCGTGGAACCCGCCCGCATTCGGGGCGCCTGGCAAGGGCGCGTGTCGGGCTGCATGCTCGGCAAACCCGTCGAAGTACTGTCTTTCCAGCAGGGTCGGGACGGACTGCACGCCTATCTGGAGCAGGCAGGCGCCCTGCCGCTGCGCGACTACGTACCGTACCTGGAGGGCACGACTGTCGACCGGGTTGGTCGTGCCTGTTGCCGCGGGCACATCGTCCGGGCCGAGCCGGATGATGACATCAATTACACGCTGCTGGCGCTGTTGTTGCTGGAAAACAAGGGCGTTGACTTCGAAACAGCCGACGTTGCCCGAGCATGGCTGCGCCTGTTGCCTGCAGGCACGACCTGGACGGCCGAGCGAGCCGCCTATCGAACTCTGCTTGAGAACATGGACGATGAATTCGTGAACGGCGAAGACGTCGGCTTTGACCTCGCCGAGTGTTCCGATAATGAGTTCAACGATTGGATTGGCGCGCAAATACGCGCGGATCTTTATGGCTGGGTGTGCCCGGGGCGCCCTGCTCTCGCCGCAGAACTCGCGCGGCGGGACGCGTCGCTGTCGCATCGCGGAGAAGGCGTCCACGGCGCAGTGTTCGTCGCTGCGCTTGGCGCGGCGATTCCGGCAACCAGCACCCTCGATCAAGCCGTCCAATCCGCCCTCGAGCAAGTCCCGGCCGCCAGCGAAGTCGCGTCGGCCGCGCGCCTCGGGTGGGAGATGGCCGGTCGCGCTGACGCGGTCGATCACCTGCACGCGGCCTACGCCGAATTGTCGCCCGTGCACACGCTGAATAATCTCGCGGTCGTCGTCTGGGCACTGCTGTCCGCAGACGGGGATTTCAGTGCGGCGATAGGCAACGCCGTCATGGCCGGCTGGGACACGGACTGTAACGGCGCGACCGTGGGTGGCCTGTTCGGTCTTACCGGTGCTCCCGTTCCCGCCACCTGGACGAAGCCATGGGCAGGACGGATCGGCCTGGGTCTGGCGGGCCTGGGCGAAGCGCAACTCGATGACCTGGTGGATCGAACCGTGGCGGTCGCCGAGAAGCTCGCGGGAGAAGTACATGTCCATCACTAGAATCAGCGGCTGCGTATTGGCTGCCACCCTGATGTTGACCGCTGCAATGGCCCGCGCCGACAGCACCCACTCCGAAGGTCGCAGCGAATACCGTGCCCCGCAGGCACTCGTCGCGCCGACGGTCGACGGCATCGCCGACGAAGCAATCTGGGGCAAAGCCCGCTGGCAGGAGATCAAGTATCGCTGGCTCGGACCCGAGTATTCCGAAGAAGACTTCAAGGGTCGTTTCAAGGTCGTCTGGACCGCCGACAAACTC
>Ga0209567_10001130_pt1 | contig 14005 bp, 17 predicted proteins | sample COG_12_FD_184756 | JGI IMG/M metagenome (GOLD analysis project Ga0209567, IMG submission 184756) | Pelagic marine sediment microbial communities from the LTER site Helgoland, North Sea, for post-phytoplankton bloom and carbon turnover... | ecosystem: Environmental > Aquatic > Marine > Neritic...
GCTATGAAAACATGATGACGCCCTACGACAAGCTGAAATCACTGCCCTCTGCATCAGACTATTTGAAACTCGGCGTCAGCTTTGAAATACTCGACAAAGTCGCTCTCCAGATCAGCGACAACCAGGCGGCGGACCAGCTCCAAAAGGCCCGTCAGAAACTCTTCAAAACCATTAATGGACGGACGCTGAAAACCGGCTGACAGAACGCTCTCTCACCCTCTCTTCAGACTCATTTATGGATTGGAAAATACTATGTCGCAGATAACAGGCCAGAGATATAGATCTCGAACTTGAAGCCGCTATCGCTGTATTCACGTCATATTTTCAGGTGTTGAGGGGGCGTAGGTTCAGCGTGTATATCGCGTCAGATAAAAGCAGTTTTCGCGTAGAAGTATTAGGAAAGAGTGAACTGGATCAGGCATTTCTGGAGCAGTGGTCGGAACTCGAGGCCAATGCACTGGAAGCCAACGCTTTCCAATCGCAACATTTTATCATCCCGGCCTTGCGCTATCTGACCCCAGCGATAGCGCCTACATTTGTTGCGATCTACCTGCGACAAAGCCGGGCAGACAAGCTGGTTGCATTGGGGACCTTCCAGCAGAGTCCTGGGGTTCTTAATTATCCTCGCAAGCACAAGTTGGCATACAGCTGTCTGCATTCGTTTCTGGGCGGGATACTCGTCGCAAACGATTATGCGGATGCCGTAATCGAGGTGATGTTTGAGTTCTTCAAGCGACATAAGAACACATGGCACGCAGTCCAGTTTCGGCAAATTCCCGGTGATGGGGAGCTATTCCAGCTGATGACGAAAGCCTCCAATTCGCTCGGTTATAGTTGGAGGACGACCGGCAAGACAGAGCGCGCATATCTTCCGCTGGAGGGCTGTGCGAAGAGCTGTATTTCGGAATTTATATCCTCAAAAAGGCTGGCTAATATGCGACGGCTAAAACGCAGGCTTGGTGAAAAAGGAAAGCTGGAATGGCGTTGCCTGAAAGGAAAGCAGGTAGACTCACGAGTTATCAGTGATTTCCTGAAACTGGAAGATGCCGGATGGAAAGGGGAGCAAGGCTCGTCATTACTGTCCAATGACGCAGAGAGGCGGTTCTTTAACGAGATGACTCGTGGATTTGTCAATGCCGGCCAGGCTCTTTTTACGCAACTTAGACTCGATGGCAAGCCGATCGCTGTTACAAGTAATTACGTATCCGGGAATGCAGCATTTGCATTTAAACTGGGCTGGGATCCTGAATACGCCAAATTCAGCCCCAGCGTGCTCAACATCTTATCATTTACGGAGTGCGCTCGGGATCACTGCTATGGTTTGGAGTACGTCGATAGTGGCTCTAAGAAAGACTCGTTTATAGACAAGCTGTGGAGCGGCCGAAGAACGCTGGTGACCGGCTATTTCACCTTTAGCGAGTCTGCGAAGTTTTTGCTGGAAAGTATTCAGGGTGCGAAAGCACTTATACGCTGACTTCACAGTAGCCGAAAGGCAATTCGGTGGGCCCCGGTAATGTATCAGGTAGTCGACGCGGATATCGACTGGTGCTAATGATAAAGGTTGCCAGGGAAATACATTGGCCTGGCGAGGGTGAGGCGCTTTTACAGCAATTTATTCTTCGTCCATCTTTTTATTTTCACTCCATCAACGCTCCGAGTTCTGTGGTTAACAGTCCTTGGTCTTACGTGCGATCAACACGAGCGCGAGCAGAACTACGATTCCCAGAAGCACCAGGTCTAGCGTGAAAAAATTGATTAGTTGGTATGGTGCTTCATTAACAGGCATTTTAGTGAACATATTATACACTGTGACATTCTCCTTTAACGAAATTTGAGTGTGCCAGGCACACTATCAATCAGTTATTCCGTTTTATACGAAATGCGGAGGAGCATCGAGTACAGATACAATGCAGGTCCTGTACTTACAATCCGCTTCTATCACGGGCAGTTCTCCAAAATCACCGGTTGTGGAAGATGTATGTCGCCCTGGTAGCTGCTTTTCCACTTCCCTGATGGGTAATGCCATTGATCACCTTCTTCGAATTGAGACTGTTTCAAGCCATTCAATATATCGAGCTATTTAATATATATAGAACGTTACGTTGTAAATTCCATTGAGGTATATACGTAGTAAATATTATATTTCTGTTACATGGGCTGGCTCATCGCTTCTGAAGGTCACTAATGCGCCGAATAACTTGTTGCGGCGAACCGGGTAGTTCACCGTGAATCGGTCATTATTTGATGCTGAAGTTCCGGAGTCGATCCAGAAAGATCATTCAGGTCGAACGATCTTCGGCTAGAAAGTCTTTTGTCTTGAGATGGCCGGTTATCACCCGTTGGGCAATTTAGAGTCTCCGTCCCTCCGGGAGAGGGAGTTAACGGGACAGCAGTGACATTGTAAGGCGTGTCTCGATATTGCCTGTATGATGGAATTTCCTTAACAAGGGCATATAATGTCCCACATCACTGGTTTACATTACCGGCTGTTTCATGGGGCTGGTCGGCTTCCAGCAACAAATAAAGTTTTTACAGGAGGATGGACATGACAGATAAAAAACGTAAGGAAAAGGGCAAGAAGAAGCGCAAGAATAAAGGTAAGAAGAAGCCTGACGATCTCGGGCTGGTGCTGGCATCCGTGGGAACTCTGACCTCGGAGGTCAGAAAACTCGTGGAAGAATTCGATGCCATTAAACTTGATCCCAAACGTCAAGGATCACCGGGCCCCCGGGGGGCCAAGGCTGCCAAGAAAACAGTACAAAAGAAGACCATCGCCAGGAAGACAGCGACGAAAAAGAAGGCAGTGACGAGAAAGGTGCCAACGAAAAAGGCTGCTGCCAAGAAAACAGTGCAAAAGAAGACCGTTGCCAGGAAGACAGCGACGAAAAAGAAGGCAGCGACGAGAAAGGTGCCAACGAAAAAGGCTGCTGCCAAGAAAACAGTACAAAAGAAGACCGTTGCCAGGAAGACAGCGACGAAAAAGAAGGCAGTGGCGAGGAAATAAACCGCTGAGAGTCGTGCAGGCACCAGAAGGAGGCGCCGAAAAAGACGAATGTCATAAAGGACGCTTCAGGTTCATTCGCGCTGCTGAAACTCGTGCTGGATACGGGTCAGCTTAGTCAAATAACGATGTGTGGGTGTTCAGAACATTCGTAATCCTGCTGGCGTTATATAAACCGCTGCCCTGAAAAAGTATTGTTCCGGAGGGGGAGTAGAGGATGTGATAGGGCAATGTATTCGTGCTGAAATACGCGAGTACTTTGTCCGTGTCCAGGTCGAAGCGCCGGGCCCAGTTCATTGCTGTTTCGGCGGTAGGTGGTTCCATTACAGTTCCTGTTCCGGCAACAACCGTCAGGAATGTCAGTTTATCGCCGTACTTTTCGTCGAGGCCCTTTAACGTTCTAGTTTGGGGTTCGCAGTAGCTACACCATTCTGCCGCATAATCGACCCACAAATAATCGCCATGGTAATCAGAAAGGGAAACCTGCGTCCCTGTTGCATTGATATATGAGCTGGATGTGCTGCGTGTGTTATTTGCCGGGGCGCTGCCGGAAAACACATCCAGCATCTGGAATGCGATAAAGATTATTGCGAATAGCGTAATTATGAAATTTATATTCCTGTTCATAGCTCAGAATTTTATAGCGTCATATACACACAGATGTTTCAATGCTGGTGACCCCTTCTCCCGGAAGGGGAGGGGACTTTTGAGACACCCGCCGGTGGGAGAGGACGTTAACGGGACAGCATGACAAACAATATATAGATGCTATCGGATTGATACATCGTTTCTTTAGAGTCCCCGATAGGGGATCTGTAAACCCCTCGCCTATTGGCGAGGGGTTTGTCCGTATGGAAATGATTTGTAGTCGGGTATTAACGCGGTTTTCAAGTAAGGGTTCCTTCTCCCGGCGGGAGAGGGATCTTTTACGGCCAATGCGGCCGCTTCAGCTTATCCGGCTGAGCAGCATCCGGCGGCGGAGATAGGCGTGTACCTCAAGCAAGGGGAGTTCTTTGGGGCAGATGTCGTGGCAGGCCATCAGCCCGGCGCAACCGAATACGCCCTCGTCACTGGATACGACCTCGAACCAGTCGTCTGTTTCGCGCTTGTCGCGTGGATCCATCATGAAGCGCGCGATGCGATTCAGGCCTGCTGCACCATAGAATTCCGGCTTCACGTTGGCGATCCCGCATCCTGCCACGCAGCACCCGCATTCGATGCAGCGATCTCCCTCGTAGAGGGCCTGGGCGAGATCATCGTTCATCGGCTCTTCCGGGGCCTCGGGGTCGAAGGCCTGCTGCTCGTGAATCCACGCCCCAACGCGCTCGTTCATGGCTCTGAACCAGGTGCCGGTATCCACGGATAAGTCACCGATCAGCGCGAATGCCGGCAGCGGGTGCAGACGAATCAGCTCCGGCAGATCTTCAGTCAGGGTTCGGCACGCCAGCGACGGGCGTCCATTCACCATCATCGCGCAGGAGCCGCAAATCGCCGAGCGGCAGGCAAAGTCGAATTGCAGGCTCGGGTCCTGATTCTCGCGAATCTGGTTGAGCGCGAGAAACAGCGACATGTAAGGCGTCTCGTCGAGTTCGAAACTCTGTATATGTGGTGTGGATTCCTGATCTTCCGGGTTGTAGCGGAATATTTCAAAGCGGAGGTGACGGCGCTTCTGTGCTGCCTTGCTGCCCATCAATGTTCCCCCCATTGCATGCGTGAACCCAGGGGCTCGTCGCTTGCCTGCCGGCCCTGCGCGTTCTGCCCGGCGGCGACACGGTCATTGTACTCTGTAATCGGCACGGTCATCTCGATGCGTTCTGCGCTACCGTAACCACGATGCCCGGGCGGGAGATCTATCAGCCCCACGGGTTCGTAGCTGAAGTCCGGCTCGGCCGCATCACGGGGCCAGCGCACCAGCGTCCGGTTCAGCCATCCGGCGTCATCACGCAGCGGGTAATCACGCCGGAAGTGCGCGCCACGGCTCTCGGTACGGGCAAGAGCGCCCATGGCGGTGACCAGTGCCAGTCTCGCCATGCCTTTGAGTCGCAGCGCAAACGACAACTCGGGATTCATCCCCGGCACCTTCGAGCGCAGCACGGCCTGGTCGACCCGGGCAAGACTCTCCTTGAGCTCTGCTACCGCCTGTTCCAGTTCGCTCCCTTCGCGGAAGATGCCGACCCGGTGCATCATGGTTTCCGCGATGGCGTCGCGAATCGCATAGACGCTGGGGCCTGTTCCGCTGCGCTCCAGCCAGTCACCGGCACGCCGTTCGGCGTCTTTGACAGCATTCAGTACCAGCCCCGTGTCTACGCTAAGACGGGTGCCGGCCGCGAACTTTGCAACACTGCGGCCGACAATACGCCCGGCGACGATGGTTTCGGCGAGGCTGTTGCCGCCCAGGCGGTTAAACCCGTGCATGTCCCAGCAGGCGGCTTCACCCGCTGCGAACAGACCGGCCATGCCGTAGGCGTGACCGTCCTTGTTGACCCGCACACCACCCATGGAATAGTGCTGGGTCGGCCGCACCGGGATCAGTTCTTTGGCCGGATTCAGACCGACAAAATCGCGGCAGATATCCCAGACCTCCCGCAGCTTGGTGGTGAGGTGTTTTTCCCCCAGGTGACGCAGGTCCAGCCAGAGATGCTGCCCGGAGGGGGTATCTACGCCCCGGTCATCCTTAATGCATTGCATCATGTGCCGGGAGATGACATCGCGGCTGGCAAGTTCCTGCTTTTCAGGTTCCGCTTCGACCATGAAGCGCTGCATGTTCTTATCCAGCAGGTAGCCACCATCACCGCGGCACCCTTCGGTGATCAGAATACCGCTGGGCATTAGTACGGTGGGGTGGAACTGGATGGCCTCCATGTTAGCGAGCGGCACGATGCCGGTATCCAGTGCCACACTCGCCCCGGTACCTTCATTGATCGTTGAGTTGGTGGTGTATTGTCCGTAGATGCGGCCGTAACCACCGGTGGCAATCACCGTGGCGCGGGCGAGAAACGCCCGGTGGCGGCCGGTACGCAGGCAACGCGCGACGGCGCCCCGGCAGCGGCCACCCTCATGGATCAGGGCAACAACTTCCATGCGATCGCGCACATCGATGCCCAGGCGCACCACCTGACTGTCCACCGCATAGAGCAGCGCATGACCGGTTCCCGCGCCTGCATAACAGGCTCGCCATTTAGCCGTGCCGCCAAAATCACGGTGCATGATCAAGCCGGCTTTTTCCGCAGGCTCGTCGATTTCAACGCGCTGGCCTTTGATGAAATAGCTGTTCATGCCGGGGCGGACCCGTGTCCAGGGAACACCCATATGAGCCAGTTCACGCGCCGCGACCGGCGCCTCTTCAGCGAAGATGCGGGCGACTTCCTGGTCCGCACCCCAGTCGGAGCCGCGCACGGTATCGAGGAAATGGACATCAGGGCCGTCACCCGCGGCCTTGACGCAATTGCCGAGCGCGGCCTGCATGCCACCCTGCGCGGCACAGCTGTGACTGCGCCGTGGCGGCACGACCGAGAGAATCACCACATCCTGCCCCGCGCCGGCCGCCTCGATGGCGCAACGCTCACCCGCCAGCCCGCCGCCGATCACCAGTACGTCTGTGGTTTCCATCGGCTCCATGCGTCACTCAAGCTGCCATCAGAAAGGCCAGAGGCGGGGACAGCCAGCCCGCCAGTACGACGAGTGTGAGGACGCCGACACCGAGCAGCAGCCAGAACATGACCCGCTCGATCCGCTGCAGGGTGGTGCGCGTGAGCCGGGAGCCGGCTCCCCATTTCACCATGAGACGATAAAGCCCGACACTGGCATGGAATTCGACGCAGAGCAGCAGCAGGCCGTACACGGGCCACAAGCCCGCCTGCACCCGCTCCAGCGAACTGACGGCTTCGATGCCGGTCGTGACACCGAACAGCGGTGTGAATATATCCAGACCAATGAGGATCAGGTGGAAACTGCCAAGCACGAGCATGACCATCCCGGTGCGCACCTGCCAGATCCATAGCAGGGATTCCAGGTGAGGTCGAAAAGCCGTGTAATCATGACTTGTCACGGGATGGCCGCGGCCGGCATCGCGCAATCCCTTCGCCAGCTTCAGCATTGCCTTGCGTTCACGCAACTGGGCGGGGATCTTGCGGCTGGCCATTGCTGCGTGAACCAGAAAGGCGAAGATAATCACAGCCACAGTCGGTTGGGCAATGTAGTAGTCTTCGAGTGTAGCCGCCACCCAGTCGAAGCCGCGGCTACCCAGCAGGATGGAACCCACCAGCAGCACGTGGCCCCACATGAACAGCGCAAGCAGAAGCCCGCTACCGCCGCTGATCAGTTCGTAATACAACTGATTGCGGGATTCGTGCGCCGTACCAATTGTATTCCCGGAGTTTGGCAAGGTTTTCACGCCATCATCTTATCATTTACCGGTTGATTTGATCGCATATAGACTTGTTTCCCCTAGACCAAGGGGTCGGAGGTCGATGAGAATCTTTCTCAAGAACCTCCGACCCCTACGACCGGATTTGCGTCCTCAGCCTACAAAGCCCAGTAATATCAATAGGCAACAAATTTCCCCGGTCATTTTAGGGCGGTGTTGGGACGGTCAGAAATTGGTGCTTCATGAATTACTGGTAACGCTCCCAAGTCTCTTGGCAGCGTGTATGGGACTCATCCAATGAAATAGGAAACCGAGTATCCAGGGCCGGAGTTTTCGGCCGCTGGTATAAAGATCCAACTGAGCAGGGCTGGAGCTAAAAGAATCGCTATGCGATATCAGGGGAAAATTACTTCTTGGAACGAATCCCGGGGCTTCGGGTTTATCGAATGGAATGGCGGCAACGACAACGTCTTCGTCCACATTAGTTCATTCGAAGAAAAACCACGGAGGCTAGTTGTTGGCGATATCGTCGCGTATGAAGTGACCAAAGCCAAAGACGGTCGTACCAGAGCAGAAAAGGTGGCGTTCCCCAGTGCTCCTAGTAGAAAGGTTGTCATCAAACCCACCCGCACGTTTCCCTGGGGCCGTTTTGTTGCCGTCTGCCTAATTGCAGTGGTAGGTGCCGGTGCATATATGCTGCACAAGCCGCAGATGGTGTATAGCAGCCACGTATTTTCTGCGCAACCAACGGCGGCCGTTGAATCCACGTTCCAGTGCGAGGGCAAGACGCATTGCTCACAGATGTCGTCATGTAAAGAAGCTAAGTTTTATCTGAACAATTGTCCGGCTACTCAAATGGATGGCGATGGAGACGGGGTGCCATGCGAATCACAGTGGTGCAGCTTTTAACCCAGAAGGGGTCAACCCAGAAGGGGTCGGAGGTCGATGAGAATCTTTCTCAAGAACCTCCGACCCCTACGACCTAAATCCTCATGGACACAAAACTGCCACGGGTTTCGCTGAATTGAATGCTCACAAATTCGACCCCTACTATCCACCCCATCCCCAATACGCTGGCTCTTTTTTCATGGTTTGTGACGCGTGCAACCGCCGTGCAGATTTCACATTCGACTTTTATGTGCAGGCCCGTTTCGGGCGGTGTATCGGTGAAGAACTGCATGCCCCGCGGCGATATATCCTGCACGACGCCGGAGTGTCCCACTTGCTGAGGCCAGGCGGTATAGAATACGACCTGAATCTGTTTCGCAATGCGGTGTACCATGCGCCGGCAGGAGTTCTCAAGCCTGGATTTTTCAATGCCCTTGAGCGGGCTTGCGCATTCACTGCACGCCGCATCCTGGTGCGGATTCCTGCCGTAGCGATGAGCCGTACCACAGAAGGTGCACGCATCCTGAGGGGACACTGGTGTTGCTGATGTCTTCTCTCTCTGCACATTAACGGTTGAAGCGGGGTTGGCCTGCAGGAGAGTGCGATCATACTCGGCACGTTTCCGGGGATTGGAAATAACTGCATAGGCCTCGTTTATGAGTGCGGCATTCCAGTGGTCGCCGCCGAGGTCGGGATGCTGCCTCAGTTGTTGCATGAGAGTGCGGTAACTGGACTTGATTATCGCCTCTGGCGCATCCGGCTGAACGTGCAGAATTCTGTAATAGTTTCTTTTATTCTTCATCATCCAGATAAAAACATCTTAATACCTGGTAGTTAGCGTCGCGTTTACAAAAAACATAATCCGCTCCCAGTGGCTATTTCGCGCGTCAACTCGGCGGCACCGCAGCCCGGTTCGACGATGTTGCAGTCATCCAGCGACAGCAGTGTATTGTAGGTATCGCTTTCGGGACAGGCGGGTTCGGTGACTTCAGCTGCGATCTGCATGCGACTGACCATAAAAGAAGGGGGTGGTGGAAGTCGATGAGAATGTTTCTCAAGTACCTCCGACCCCTGGCGCTTGGCGAACAGCTTCCGGCGTCTCAGGCAGGCAAAAAAAACCCCGCGCTAAGGCGGGGTAAAAACGCTTTTCAGCGTCGGAGGAGTCGATGAAACAGGTGCAGTCAGTCTATGAACCTCTGTGGCATGAGTCCGTGCAGTTGAACCTGTCCGACTCACCTATATGGGCCGAGTGACACTTCAGGAGTTCCGTCTTGCGGATCTACACACCATGTCAGCAACCGCCCGTTACGGTCCAGATACTTTTAGGGTCCAAAGTTATCCGGACTCATGCCACAGAGGACTTAAACACATCGCCTTCGTCCTGCTGATGCAGCGACCACCGGTATTAATAATTGAATCGATGATTGCTGCGGTCACAGAGTATGTTGCAAAGCTGATGCCAACTGTGGCGAAACAAGCGTATCTAAAATTTATCAATACGTTAGCGGTTGTACGGCAATTTGTGGCAGACGCTATACTGTCGCAATACGTCACAAAGTGCCGATATTTGCGTCACCTTTTCGTCAGGCGTCGGTGACCCGGCGGCGCACCCACCCATCATTACCACCGGTGTCCCGCGTCTATTCGCTCTAAACGACGGGAAAAGTGAGAGTTGTCCGTCATGTGCCCCGACTCTGAGCAGCAGAATGCAGAATTTCGACCATCTCCATATCACCGCGGGCGACGGCGAGGTCCAGGGCCGTCTTTTCCGAGAACCCCGGTGCGCCGGTTCCGCGCAGGCTGACGCTGGCGCCGGCATCTGCCAGTTTCCGCACGACATCGACATGCCCGCGGACGACGGCAAGCATCAGGGCGCTGAGGCCGTACTTTGCCGTGTGATCCAGGGCTGCGCCGCGCTCAGCCAGCCACTCGACCACATGGGCATGGCCTTCGGCTGCCGCAAGCATCAACGACGTCTGTCCTTTGCCGTTGCGTGCGTCGATATCGGTCTCGCTCGTCAACAGGTGCTGAAGCTCATCGATGGAACCTCGAAGTACGGCCTCTTGCCACTCACGTTTCAAGCCGATTGTCCTCCCGCGCCTCACGCTGCCCTGCAAGCGGACATTGCAGCGATATCCGCACAACTTCCGATCTTTATAACATGAAAACACTCGCAATCAGACTGAGTTGCTTTCAGGGGAAGATCACTGTGAATCACAGCCAGGCGCAGCGCTTGAAATGCACCCTGCTGCAGCACAGAATCCCCGTATGAGTCAGCAGTTAACACTGAAAGAACTGCAGCAGGAAGCCATCGCCCTGCGCCGGGAGCTGGATGCCGTCATGCTGTCGACCACGTCGCCCGAAGGCATGCCGGATGCCGGCTACGCGCCCTGCGTTCTCGATGGCGAGGGCCGATGTCACGTCCTGATCAGCCGGCTCGCCCGGCATACGCAAAACCTGGCGTCACACCCGCTGGCGAGCCTGATGTGGATCGAGGACAAGGTAGCGAAGCGCAATGTGTTCGCACGGCGCCGTCTGATTCTCCACTGCAGAGCTGAAGCTATCGAACGCGACAGCGAGGGGTGGAAGCGCATCCTCAAGCAGATGGAGCAACAGCTCGGCAATACGGTTGAACTGCTGGCCGGCCTGCCGGACTTTATGCTGTTTTGTTTCGAGGCGCTTGAAGGCAACTATATCCGTGGTTTTGCGCAGGCCTACCCGGTGACCGGCAACGACCTCGTCATGGCTGAGCGTAGAACCCGATAAGCCAGACTGATGGGCAACGTATTCTTGCGGAAATGCGTGAGTACTTTGTTCGTGCCCAGGTCAAAGGATCGGGCCCGGTTCATGGTGGTTTCTGCAGTTGCGCCACCACATCGAACCCCTCCAATGCGTGCATGAACTCCTCAACCGTAAAAAATTCCGCAATCAGGGTGTGGCGCCGAAGTTGCCGTAGCCACCCGGCACCACCACCCGGTAAGGCCGGTCGCTTACCACGCCTTGCCCACCGCCAGCCAGATAATCACCGTCACCGCCACCGGCATCACCCACAGGGCGATGCGCGTCAGGCGGCCGTGGTACAGGTCCAGCAGCGCGGACTCCTGTGCCGAGTAGGGGCGCGACGGGTGGCGATGGTGAAACAGCCGCGGCAGGCGCACGTGTCCCAGCCAGATGTCCAGCAGTTCCAGCGGCAGCACGACCGCCAGCACCAGCAGTAATTTCACCGTCAGCCAGGCTTGTCCGAACCAGCCCTGCAGCCAGGCCATCGCGGCGCCGCTCAGCAGCAAGGCGATGAAGGCACTGTGTTCCACCCACAGCAACTGCAGAAACGCCTGGTAGAGGTGCTGGCTGACCATGCCCGGTTCGCCGAAGCGGTGATTGGCGACGCGCAACATCCACCAGGCACCCAGCGTCGGGCCGATCCAGAACACCAGCGCGCCGATGTGGATGAGCTTGAGCGCGGTGACGGTCCACTCAGGCATGCGCCGTGCTCCAGCGGTATTTAGCCGGATGCATGAACAGCGTCAGGGCAACCGCTAAAATCCAGCCCAGGCTCAACACCATCGCCACGCCGGTCAGTAAGGTTGCCGCCAGCACCGCCTGCAGGGCCGTGGCCACCGACAAGGCCAGGCCGAACAGCCAGGCCGGCAGCCCCGCCAGGATCAACAGGCGCGGTATGCGCGCATTGGCGAACAGCAACAGGTTCAGCAGCAGCCCGCCCAGGTTGTAAAAACCGTTGCCCACCGTGCCGGTCAGCTGCATGGCGATCTGCTCCAGCGTCAGGAACAGCGCAGCCGCTTGATCGACCTGCAGCAGCGGCGGCAACACAAAGGCAAACAGCACTTCGGCGATAATATCCGGGCCAATGCCGATGGCGACCAGCAGGATGGCAAAGCGCCGCAGCGGCGTGCGCGGCAGGTAATCCAGCAGGTACACGCAGAACAGCAAAAGACCCAGTGCAGCAAGCATCCAGTTCAGCCAGCCCAGTTGCCAGAGTGCCGTGTGCTCGCTGAGAAACAGCGCGCGGGTGATAAACGGCGTGCCGATGGCCAGGCCGTCGCGCAACACAAACGCCATGTTGAAACAGGCCAGGGTGATGATGGCGACAATACCCAGCGTGACCCAGGCGGGCGAGCGGCTGACAGGTGAGGGTGCGTTCATGTCAGGCTACCTTTGCGCCAGCGCAGTTCCGCGGCGAGATGCAGCAGCGGCACCAGCGCCGGTGCGCCGTACAGTCCCAGCACAGCGCCGCGGATGCCGCTGAACGAAGCCGGGACGTCAGCCAGCAGCGGTGTCAACGCCAGGATCAGCCAGCTCACAGCCACCCAGACCGCAATCAGTGCACAGAACAGCATCCAGCCACGACGCACTGCGCGCAAGGCGGCGATACCGGAAATCACGGCGGTCGCCAGCAGGCGCCACAAGGCGAGCAGCCCGGCACCGGCAAACAGCGTGGCGATAAGGAACGACGGGTCGGCGCTGAATTCGTTCAGTTCGCCGTTGCGAAACAGGATGGTGAACAGCATGCCGTACGCTGCTGACAAGGGCAGCAGCAGGACAAGCGCTTCGAGGGCGAGTACAGACCGGCTCAGGGTTTCGTTCATGTCATGGTCTCCCGGTTTCTGTTGTTATGTTCAGTAAGTTCTGTAAAGACAGAAATATAAAATCTTAAAAAAACCGGCGCGCGCAGCCGGTCGCACCCAACGGGCATCGGCCGTCCTAACTAATGGCGTCGTCCTGTTTCATGCTTTCTTCCCGCCCGGTTTGAGGTTCAGGAGCTTCGTCACCTTGGCACCCATCTTCATCAGTTTCACCAGCGATCCCTTTGGCTCCGTGCGCATCTGTTCATACCAGCCGGTGAGGGTTTCGATAAACTCCAGCATGCCGCCGATGCGGTCCTTGATCTCCTGCGGCGTGTCCCGGTCGCTGTCGGCGTCCAGTACACACTCGCGCAACAGCGTCAGCGTCGGGTCGATCTCGCGGCGCTTGCGCTGTTCCATGATCACCAGGAACATCTCCCACTGATCCTTCATCGACTCGAAGTGATCGCGCCGGTCGCCCATCACGTGCACCACCTTCACCAGCTGCCAGCTCTGCAACTCCTTCAGGCTGGTGCTGACGTTGGAGCGCGCAATGCCCAGGGTTTCCGCAATGGCCTCCGCGTGCAACGGCTCGGGCGCCAAGTACAGCAGGGCATGGATCTGCGCCACGGTACGGTTCACCCCCCAGCGGGTGCCCATTTCCCCCCAGTGGAGGATGTACTTCTGCATGACAGGTGTGAGTTTCATATATTTCTTCTATTTCTGTAAGGACAGAAATTACCGAAATTGACGGGTGCTGTCAAGGGTCCCGGGTGGGGACGGACGAGCGAAGCAGGTAACAGGGGACCTCGAACATGGCAAGTGAGGATAGCCAGCCGTTTGTACATCCGGTCTTTCGTGCTGTGCTGTTGCACTTTATGATTGGTTATGATCATCCCTTTGTTGAACCACCGACAAGTGGCGCTCTTGAGTCACGCGCTGCGGTACGCAGGGTATGGCTACACGGTGGAAAGCCACCGTCGATCTCATAACATCACTCACCAGACGTCACGCACCGACCTGATGCAATTAGCCGAACTGGGTTTAGTAGCCCAGGGCAAGCGCGGTCGTGCCTTTGTGTTCTACGCCCCCGAGGACCTGCGCTCACGCATCGAAGCAGCAGCAGAGAATGCGAGCAGAACAAGCTAAACCGCTATGACGAACCTGACC
>Ga0209567_10001131_pt1 | contig 13995 bp, 10 predicted proteins | sample COG_12_FD_184756 | JGI IMG/M metagenome (GOLD analysis project Ga0209567, IMG submission 184756) | Pelagic marine sediment microbial communities from the LTER site Helgoland, North Sea, for post-phytoplankton bloom and carbon turnover... | ecosystem: Environmental > Aquatic > Marine > Neritic...
AACGCGGTCCTCAAGCATGGTGCGGCAGCGGTGGTGGTCTACTTGGACGACTACCGGGCCAACGATCATCCGGACATCGTCCAGTACACTGGCATGTGGCCGCGCACTGAGGAACTCGAGGACGTGACGTTCGGGTTCAACCTCTCGAACCGGCAGGGCGTGAGACTGAGGGACCTGCTCGAGTCGGGACAGCGGGTGGTGTTGAACGGCCGGGTAGAGGGAATAGGACTCGAGCCCTTCTACATGGACGTAGTGGTGGCCACGATACCAGGATCCTCGAAGGCGGAGGATGAGCTGATATTCAGCGCGCACCTGGACCACCCCAAGGAGTCGGCCAACGACAACGCGAGCGGGTCAGGCGCGATCATGGACATCGCGCGCGCTCTGCGGGAGCTGATCGATTCCGGCCGCATGGAGCGGCCCGAGCGTTCGCTCCGATTCATCTGGATGCCGGAGTGGTACGGCACACAGGCCTATCTCGACGCCCATCCGGAGATGGCCGGACCAGCCCTTGGCGGCAGGTGGCTCGCGAACATGAACGTGGATATGGTGGGCGAGAACCTCGAACTGCTGCACTCGAAGATGATTCTCACCCGCACCCCATCGTCGCTGCCCTCGGCCGTGAACGACGTGGTCGAGGAAATGGCCCGGATGGTGGACGGAATGGATGTCCGCACGCCCCGGGGCAGCCAGTCAGCGTTCAACTGGCGGGTCACGCCGTACAGCGGTGGCAGCGATCACATGCAGTTCATCGATCGGAAGATCCCGGGTGTCATGCTTGGCCACAGCCCGGACTACACGCATCACACCTCGGACGACACGCCGGACATGGTAGACCCGGTAGAACTGGAGCGCTCGGAGATCGTGGCCACCGCCGCGATGATCTATCTGGCCAGCCTGAGTGAAGCGGAGGCCCTGGACCTGGTTCACCTCGTCGGAGCGAACGCTCTTCTTCGGGTCGCGGCAACCGCGCGGGCGGCGCGCCGGGAGATCGTCTCCGAACCTGCCTCCGGAGCAGAGCTTTCCCCGCTCCAGGAAGCTGGAAACGCAGTGATTCACGCCTCGCAGCGCGAGCGGAGCGCGGTCGAGTCCGTACTGTTATTCCATGATGCGCCGAGCGTCAGGCAGGCGGTTCAGATTTGGAACGTCCGATTGGCGGAGCTCGAAACCTCGATCGCGATGGGTCTCGCGCTGGATGCCCAGGCTGCCGGACTGGAACTACTGGATCTACCCGGGCCCGGCGATGAGAGGATACCCGTCCGCCTGACCCGTGGCCCCCTGGACTTCGGCCTCCCGGGAAGCCGGCTCGACGCCGAGCGCGCGGCCTGGTACTCCTCCCGGGACTTCCCGCTCAGCGGCGAGGCCCGGTTCGAGCTGGTGAACTTCATCGACGGAGTGCGCTCGGTGAGCGGAATTCGAAACGCCCTGAGCGCCGAATTCGGTCCGACTTCGACAGCCGCCGTTTCGCACTACCTCGAGGACCTGGTGGCCGTCGGCGTCGTGCGATGGCTTGATCCGGATTGACGGGGCGTTCAGCCACCGCGCGCGAGGTCCCTGAGACGCTCCAGAAGCTGCAACGAGAACGGGCCCGGCCGCCCGGTTCCGATCGCTCGTCCATCGAGGTCGATGATCGGCGTGACCTCTGCTGTGGTGCCCACGACGAACACTTCGTCAGCGTGGCAGAGTTCGTCCGCGAAGATCGGCTCCTCGGCCACCTCGAAACCGGCCTGCTGGCACAGGTCCAGCACCACGGCCCGCGTCACTCCGGGCAGGATGTAGTTGGTCAGAGGAGCGGTGCGCACCCGGCCCCGGAAGACCGCGAACAGGTTCGTGTGCGTTCCCTCCAGGGCCACACCGTCGCGCACGAAGATCGCCTCGACCGCTGCCGCATCGCTGGCGTCCTGGTTGGCCAGGCAATTGGGGATGAGGGCAACGGTCTTGATGTCGCACCGGGCCCACCGCTGGTCCGGCACCGTGATGGCGCGACTTCCTCCCTCCGGGGAGTGATCGGGCGAGAAAGCCCACGCGTACGCGTACACCGTCGGCGGGACCGGTGGATCCGGATGCCGGTGCGTCCGGGGTGCTGCGCCACGGGTGACCTGGAGGTAGACGAGTGCGTCCGCTCCGGCCAGGTCGTTCCGTACGAGAAGCTCCTCGAAAACCGGAACCAGGTCGGAAGCGGTGACTCCTCGGATTCGCATGCCAGCCAGGCTGTAGGCCAGCCGGTCCACGTGCTTCTGGACCTCGAACAGCCGGCCCCCGTAGGAGCGCAGCACTTCGTACACCCCGTCCGAGAACAGGAACCCCCGATCGTCGGGTGACACGCGCACGTCCTCGCGCGGGATGAACTCACCGTTGAAGTACGCTGTCTGCATGGCACGAAGGTGGCTGAGTGGTGAAAAGGCCGTCCGAAAAGGGCCGAACGCCGCGCGCCCACATACACGTTATCCTTTTCCATCTCCCTGCGCGATTGTAAGATCTTCACCGATTTGGCGGCTCGCGACGCGCCGCGACGGAAAGCTCCAGCGAGGCAGACAACGCATGTCCTACCAGTCCGGATGCCATGGCCGGGTCGTTCTCGGGCAACTGCCGGCGGACGTACAGCGCCGCCTGGCGAGCCTCCCCGGGGAGTGGCTCGAGTACGATCCCCACACGGGCGCGATCGAGATCGGTCACATCCAGCCGTCCACCGCGCCTATCCTGCCCACGGTGACGGTGGAGCTCGTGCGTATCCTGTCCGAGATCCCGTACGACCTGCAGTCCCGCATCGAGGGCGGTGACTACTTCGTGCACACGGAAGAGCCCGCCACTCAGCTGGTTCGCATACGGGTAGAGGCCGGCGGATCGTTGCACATTCAGTGGGCCCACCCGGAGTACGCGGGGGCCGCACGCGAGCCCTGGTCCAGGTCCGTTCGTATCGCTACTCCGGAGTGGGAGCATCGCCTGAACGGGAAAGTGACGTTCGAGGCGGAGGACGCTGCGGGCGCCGCCGAGACTCTCCAGACGCTGGCGGACACCTACGAAGGACTATACCCGGAGGGTGACTTCAGGGCCCAGGCCGACGGCGATACGGTCACGGTCGACATGAGCGACGTGAACCTGGATGGAGGTCTTCTGGCCAGCCGCATGGTGGAACTCGCCCGCCCGGATTCGCTGGCAGGGTGGTTCGAGGTAGGGTCTTTCGCGGATTTCGTTCCGGAGAACCTGGTTCGATTCATGTTCGAGGCCGGAGAGGCGTCCGTGCAGCACCCGCTACTGTGGTCCTAATGACGTATTCCCGATACCTGACTACCTCCGCGGGGCTGACACGGCCCCGCGATCGCACATAGGAGACCCCCCGTGCTGGACTATCAACTGACCGAAGAACAAGTGATGATCCGGGACCTGTCCCGGACCATCGCCGACAACGAGATTCGGCCTGTGGCGGCCGAATACGACCGGAGCGGCGAATTCCCGTGGCCGGTGGTCGAGAAAATCGCCGAGGCCGGTCTGTTCGGCGTGTTCATCGACGAGGCATACGGCGGACTGGCCGGCGATTCCCGCACGATGAACATGGTCCTGGTCACCGAGGAGCTGTCAAAGGCGTGCGGCGGCATCTCGCTGGCCTTCGCGAGCACCGCCCTGGGCGCTCTCCCGATCATCGTATCAGCCAGCGAAGAGGTGAAGCAGCGATTCCTGCCCGCGGTCGCCTCGGGCGAACGCCTGGCCGCGTTCGCACTCACCGAGCCCCAGGCTGGATCGGATGCCGCCGGCATCCGGACCACCGCAGTACGGGACGGCGACCATTACGTGGTCAACGGCCTCAAACAGTGGATCACCAACGGCGGTGACGCCGAGGTCTACACGGTGGTCGTGATGACGAATCCGGAGAAGGGCGCGCGCGGAGCCAGCGCGCTGGTCATCGAGAAGGACACGCCGGGATTCAGCTTCGGGAAGAAGGAAGACAAGATGGGTATCCGCGCCTCCTCGACGCGCGAGCTGGTGTTCGAGGACTGCAGGGTCCCGGTCGAAAACCTGATCGGCCGCGAGGGCACCGGTTTCATCACCGCGATGAAGACGTTCGACGCGTCGCGACCCGGGGTGGGGGCACAGGCGCTCGGCATCGCACAGGGAGCCCTCGACCTGGCGGTGGACTGGTCCATTACGCGGCGCCAGTTCGGCTCGCCGGTGTCGTCGTTCCAGGGGCTCCGCTTTCTGCTGGCCGACATGGCCATGAAGGTCGAGGCCTCCCGCGCGCTTATCTACGCGACGGCGAAGCACATCGATGCCAACCCGAAGACCCGAGCGACAATATATTCTGCCATGTCCAAGTGCTTCGCCTCCGATGTAGCCATGTCCGTGACGACCGATGCGGTGCAGGTATATGGCGGTTCGGGATACATGCGGGACTATCCGATCGAGAAGTACATGCGCGACGCCAAGATCACGCAGATCTACGAGGGCACGAACCAGATCCAGCGCGAAGAGATCAGCAAGATCCTGATCGGCGAGCATATCCAGGCACAGGACACCTAGGGCTCGTGCCATGAAGGTGCGGTACGCCCCGGGCGGGAGGGATTCGATGGTCCGAAGAATCCGGAGCGCAAGACGTTGCGCCGTCCTGCTCACGGGCCTCGCCGCCGCGCTGCTCCTCCCGGCGAGCGGCTATGGCCAGGGCGTGTTCGGCCAGGGCCAGCCGGCCCAGGCCGCGCCGCAGCCCCAGGACACGACCGCCGCCGCGCCGCAGGCCATTCCGGTCTCCGAGATTCCGCTCCGATCCAGGACGGCGAGGGCCCGGCTGCAGGCCATCGAAACACAGCTGAGCTTCGACCCCGACATCGCCCTCATCGAAGAGCAGCTTCCGGCAGAACAAGCCGCTATCTCCCGCGCGCACCAGCGCCTCGGCCGAATTGTGCTCGAGGAGTTGTCCGCCCGCGAGCTGGAGTCGCTGGAGTCGGTCTGGCAGTCGCACGAGGGCCGGCTGGCGGGCTGGCTGAGGACCTTCGAAGACGAGCTGCAGGAGCTGCAGGACGCGTCTGAGGCGACTCGCGAGATCCGCGATCGATGGCAGCTCACCCTCGACTCGCTGGATGACGAGGATGTGGCGGAGGCGGTGGCGGAGCAGACCCGGATCGTGCTGGACTCGGCGGTTTCCCTTAGGCTCTCCCAGCGCGAGCAGCTCGAGTACGTGCTGGGCGTCAAGTCCCAGGTCGACGACGGACTCGAGGGTGTACGTCACGTGCTGCGCGAGCTCGCGACCGCCCAGGCCAGCGTCCGGGGGCGGACGTTGAGTCGAACCGCCCCGCCGATCTGGCGCGTCAGGTCGATCCCGGAGCCGTCGGCCTCCAGGACGGCCGCCCCGGCCTGGGGTGCCGAATGGCTCTCGTTCACCGCATTCGTCTCGGACAACTCGAGTCGGATGCTGCTGAACGTGGCCCTGTTCCTGGTGCTCGCTCTCCTGGCGGTTCGACTGCGGAACCGCTTTGAGGCGGAGCTCGACGCCGAGGACGAATCGCTGACCGGGGCTTCCGAGACGCTTCACAGGCCGTTCTCGGCGGCGCTGCTGGTGTCGCTCTTTCTCGCGAATGGGCTGTATCCCAGAGCTCCGATTCTGGTCCTGGGGCTATTCGCGATCGCCGGAATCGTGCCGCTGTACCGTCTGCTGCCGGGTTCTCGAAGCGCGGTGGTCAACCGCACGATGCGCGCCCTCCTCGTCCTGTTCGGCGTTGCCATCCTGGCCGAGTTGCTCGTGCCACCCTCCTTCGAGTATCGGCTGCTCAACCTCGGCCTCGCTCTCGCCCTGGCCATCGGCTCCGGGTGGTTGCTCCGTGGAGGTGATGTCGACCGGGGTCAGAAGAAGGGTTGGGAACTCGTCGTCTGGCGAAGCCTCAAGGGCGTCCTGGGAGCCGGTGTCGTCGCTGCCGCGGCCAACGTCCTGGGCTTCACGATGCTGTCGGAGCGTCTCGTCACCGGCGTGCTGTACACGGCGTATTTCAGCCTTGCCGTGGTCATCGGGTACCGCGTCATCGCGGGCGTGATCCGCCTTCTTCCCCGCACGGCGGTGGGACAGGCGTCCCACATCATGCGGGAACACGGAGATGTGGTGACATCGCGCGCCATCACGCTATTGAAGGTGGCTGCACTGCTGACCTGGGCCATGCTCGCCCTGGAGTCGTTCGAGATCGGCGATGTGACCCGAGCGTGGGCGTCGGGAGTCCTGACCGGACCGATCCGGATTGGCGCCATCGAGTTCTCCGTCGATAGGGTCTTCTCGTTCGCGGTCATCGTGCTGCTCTCGATCTGGATCGCCCGATTCGTCGCGTTCGTGCTCGACGCGGAAATCCTGCCACGGCTGAAGCTGAAGCGCGGCGTGTCGAACGCCATTTCCACGGTCGTGCAGTGGTCGATCCTCGGGGCCGGTCTCCTGACCGCCGCGAGCGCACTCGGCCTGCAGGCCGGTCAGCTCGCGATCGTGTTCGGCGCTCTCAGCGTCGGTATCGGTTTCGGGCTGCAGAACATAGTCAGCAACTTCGTCTCGGGTCTGATACTAATTTTCGAGCAACCGGTGAAGGTGGGCGACAAGGTCGAGATCACGTCCCTCGCTCTTGTCGGCGAAGTGCGGCGGATCGGTATCCGGGCCAGCGTCGTGCGCACGTTCGATGGGGCCGAGGTGATCGTCCCCAACGGGAACCTGATCTCATCCGAGGTCATCAACTGGACGCTATCCGACCAGCGACGCAGGGTCCGAGTCAACGTGGGTGTGGCCTACGGGACGGATCCACACCGCGTGATGCAGATTCTGAAAGGGGTGGCTGACGGGCACCGGGAGGTGCTCCGTTACCCGGAACCTGTAGTGATTTTTGACGGATTCGGGGCCAGCTCGTTGGATTTCCGCCTGCTGTTCTGGACGGCCACGTTTGACGACTTCTTCAGGATCCGAAGCCAAGTGTCGGTAGCGGTTCACGACGCGCTCAAGGAAGCTGGTGTCACGATCCCGTTCCCGCAGCGGGACCTGCATGTCAAGTCTCTCCCCACGCCCGGATCGGCGGAACTTCCCTCGGACTGATCGGGGCCGGAAACGCGTCGAACCCGCCGCCGCGGGGCCCGCTCGAGCCCGATCCACCCGGACCCGAGCGTCACCCATTTCCCCTCCACTGTTCGCCTGTTACTATGGGTAGAGTATCCCTCTCAGACGCCTCCGAGGTGTTGGATGAGCGCAACAGTCGGTGAGTCGGTGCAACGCGTCGGACCCTCTTCTGGTTCCGCAGGTCGCTAGAGACAAGTGCTTGTCGCATATATATATACCGACACAGAGACGCTCGAAATTCCGGCGGCACGGCTCTCGCAGCATACAACCCGTCGAGAACTAGTTTGGGACGAATCAACTCCGAGGAAGAGAGACCATGAAAGCTCCGGTAAGCCTGGAGTACGTTATCGTTGTGTCACTGCTCGCGGTGTCGGCAGCGGTCATGTCGTTCCTGGGTCCCAATCCGGTGTTCAGCCTGGCCGCCCTGCTACTGGGCGTCTACGCGCTTCACCTCGTCAGCGTGAGAGTCGTGGTGCGTCAATACGCTGGCATCGCGCCCGCTCCTCGGGTTCGCCGCCAACGGGCGGCGGGCATGGACGCTGAGATGAAGCAAATGCGAGAGGAACTGGACCTGGAGCGCAGGGAACTCGACAACCGCAAGGCCGAGCTCCAGGAGAGGATCGTGGCCGCGGAGCAGCAGTGGGAACTCCTGCGGAAGATGATCCGGGATCGAGTGGAGGGAGGAGCCGCTGTCCCTGACTCGGTCGTGGCAGGTCCGCCGGGCGCGATGAGTTCCATGTCAGCATCAGCGCCGGGACGGAGCAACGGATCGGACGATCCACCACGCTTGCACGGTCGCTGGTGACTGGAGGTCGTCAGGGTTGTCTGAGAAGCCAGGTGCCGCTGTCGAAGTGAACACTTCTGAAGGAGACAATGTGAGACCGACCATGCGTAGCATACGGGCCATTCTGCGCGACCAGCGTGGCGCAGCCATAGTCCTGGTTATGGGGGCAATGCTGGCCGTGCTCGCCGCGACGGCGCTGGCCGTGGACGTGGGCATGTTGCTCACGGCGGAGACCGAGGCCCAGAGAGCGGCCGATGCGGCAGCGCTGGCCGGTGCGAGCGCGTTCATCGACGATCCCGGAAACGCCGAGTCGGCAGCGAAGGCGCGGGCGCAGGAGTTCGGGGAGCTCCACTCCGTTCGCAATCAGACCGTTTCCATCGTGTCCGATGAGGACGTCCAGGTGGATCTGGTCAACTTCAGGGTGGATGTGACGGTTCGGCGGATCAGCTCTCGTTCAAATCCGGTTCCGACGTTCTTTGCCCGCGTCTTCGGGGTTGACGAGGTCGACGTCCAGGCACACGCGGCGGCGGAAGCCGTGCCGGCGAACGCCGTGGGGTGTCTGACGCCGTGGGCTCTGGCGGACATGTGGGAAGACACGTGGCCCGGCGGCGATCCCGGGAAGTTCGACTACGATGACGCCGATCGAAGTGACACGCCGACGCCCGGTGACGAGTTCGACAACTACTGCCCATGCGCCCGTGAAGAAATCGCCCCCTACGATCTCATCGTGGAGCCCAGCTACCCGTACGTCCCTCTTGTCTGCTCGACCGGAGCGCCCGATAGGTGCACGGGCTTCGGGAGCGATATTCGCGACTCTGACGGGAGCGGCCATACAGAAGACGTCGGGAGGATGTTGACCCTGAAGCCCGGAAATCCGGCCCAGTCCTGGAGTCCCGGGTGGTTCATGGCGTGGAGGCCGCCCGGGGATGCGGGTGGGTCGGACTACCGAGAGAATATCATCAACTGCATCGACGACCAGATGTTCGATACGAACTCGATCGTTCCCGTCGATACCGAGCAGGGCAACATGATCGGCCCGACGGTCCAGGGCGTCACGGAGCGTATCGGAGGCGATCCCCATTCCTGGCAGGTTGGATGCACGACAGGCGTCACGGAGTGCGTTATTGGACCAGGACCCTGCGGCGGAACCGCGCCCGGTGCCGTCGCCTGTACCGGCTACGAAGAGAGGCTCATCACGGTACCGCTCATGGACCCGACCGAGGTCATGCGCAACGGTCTCACGGAGATCCAGTTCCGCGGCTTCATGCGCATATTCTTGAACAACCCGAGCGGGAACGACATGACGGGACACATACTCGGCGTCGGCGGGACTTCGGGGGATACCGGGGACGATGACACCGGTGCGATCCCGCTCTACCTGAGGCTGATCGACTAGGAGCGACATCGCTCTTCTTCCGGACAGCAGGTGTGATGCGAAAGCGCCCCGGGTTCCCGGGGCGCTTCGTACATCTGGGAAGCCTGGCGATCCCGCTAGCGAATTCCCGTTGCCACCGGGACCAGGTGCTGCTTCACGGCAAACAGGGCCAGCTCCTGCCGGTTCCGTACGTCCACCTTGCGCATCACCCGGCCGAGGTGGTTCTTCACCGTCTGTTCGCGAATGCCCAGGTGCTGGGCGATTTCCTTGTTCTCCAGGCCGCGTGCCACGAGTGTGATGATCTCCAGTTCACGGGCGGAAATCCGGTTCGGGCCGTCCTGGCTGAACGAAGGCGCCTCGGTCGCTCTCGCCTGAACGATGGCATCGAGCCACGGGCCGGCCGCGATCTCGCCGGAAGCGACCGTTCGGATCGCGCTCAGGAGGCGATCCTCGCCGGACGTCTTGGGGACGCAGCCCCGCGCCGCCGATCGGAGGGCGAGAAGGCAGCACTCGTTGAGCTGATCCAGCGCCGCGCCTGACAGCTTGACGGATTCTGGCTTCGACAACATGGAGCGGATCACGCACTCTTCGTCGGAGTGGTTCACGAGCACGAGTACTCCGGTCGTCGGTACCGTGGCATGGATCTCGTCGATCAGGGTCAGTTTCCGTCTATGGAAGTTGGTGTCCAGGATCAACAGGTCCGGTTCCAGGCGTTCGCACTCCGGGAGGACATCCTCCAGTCGTTCGATCGTGGCCACCACATCGAGATCATCCTGCAGGTCGATCAGTGACTGGACCCCGGCCCGAATGAGCGGAAGCTCGACCGCCACCACGATGCGCATAGTACCCTTCCGATCGCCACTTGAGGGAATCGACACCATTGCCGTTGCCTCCTGTTCGGCCTTGCGGTTCCGTCCTATTTGACGCTGAGAGCAGCCTCGGCTCATCCGCGGCACCAAACATGGTGTGCAAGGGACACGCCACGAACGGGAGTACTAAGGTACCCTCGCGACCGGTACGATCGGGCGGTTGATTCAGATTGAGTTGGACGCAGTTTCCAACGCGACCGGCCACATGTCCCGCGAGGGGCGGCCGGCGCGCGGGCGGAACGACGAAGCCCGCAATCCCGGAACCTGGAGCCTGTAATCGGGAACGCATCCCCTCGCCTTTAGACCTGCCTCCTGGCGCTGCACTGCGCCGGGAAACTACCCTACCGCAGCCTCGGAGGAGGGCCCGTTTCGGCGGGCCCTCCGCAATTACAGGCCCGGCATAACCTCTCGGAATTGGGCCCAAGTGGACTCGTTGAGACATGTTGACCCGTGCGGCGGGCGAGTTCCTGGCGGTCCGGTCCACCGCTTGTAGGGATGCGTCGCGGAGGTCACATTGAGAGGCCTGAAACCCGCCCCGGAACCCCGATCGACAGAGGCGTCGTCGCTGCGCGGCAGTGGCCCGGCAAGCCGGCGGCGGTGGCCGAAAAATTGCCGGGCTGAACCAAGCTGTACGGCGGCGGGCTGAGGGTCATCGGCAAGCCGCAAGCGCACCACACGCGCCCGAGAGAGAGAAAACAGATGAACCGGATCGTCGTGACGGGGGCCGCGGGCCAGGTGGGGAGCGAGATGGTCGAGGCGCTCAGGGATCGCTACGGAAGTGAGGCGGTGCTCGCGACCGACATCCGCGAGCCAGGCCCGTCCGAGGAGGACGGTCCCTTCCGCCCGCTGGACGTGACCAATCCCCATGCTGTGGCGGAGGTGGTTCGAAGTCACTCGGCGGATTGCGTCTACCACCTCGCCGCGATCCTCTCGGCTCGTGGAGAAAGCGCTCCGCAGCAGGCCTGGGCGGTGAACATGGGGGGACTGTACAACGTCCTCGAAGTGGCTCGAAGAGAGGGCTGCGCCGTGTTCACCCCGAGTTCGATCGCGGCCTTTGGCCCTTCGACACCGCCCGACCCTACCCCGCAGGACACGATCCAGCGCCCCAATACCATTTATGGAGTCACGAAGGTCGCCGGGGAACTCCTGAGCGACTACTACCATGAGCGTTTCGGAGTAGACGCCCGCGGTGTTCGGTATCCCGGGTTGATTTCGTACGTGACGCTGCCGGGCGGCGGCACGACGGACTTCGCCGTCGAGATCTTCTACGAGGCCGTGGCCCATGGCCGGTACACGTGCTTCCTGGGCCCGGACACGCAACTCGACATGATGTACATGCCCGATGCCATTCGCGGATCGATCAAGCTGATGCAGGTGAGCCCCGAACGCCTCGTGCACCGAAACGCTTTCAACATGACGGCGATGCAGGTGACGCCGGAGTCGCTGGCCGCCGCGATCCGCCGGCACATCCCGGAGTTCACGATCGAGTACGACGTGGACCCGATTCGCCAGGCGATCGCAGACTCGTGGCCAAGGCGAATTGACGACGAGGCAGCACGAGTCGAATGGGGATGGAAACCAGAATATGACATGGCTGCGATGACCGCCGACATGATCGCGCACTTGCAGGCCAGGGCTTGAGAGCGCGTACCACCCAGGTGCCCGCCAAACGATAGAACCAAGAGGGACAGGTCATGAAGCGCACCACCGCTGCGGAAGCCGTATCGGTAATCGAGTCCGGGAACCGCGTATTCATACACAGTGTCGCCGCCGCGCCCGGTCGCCTCATCGAGGCGATGACAGCCCGTGCACCGGAGTTGAGCGAAGTCGAAATCGTCCACCTGCACACGGAGGGGCCTGCGCCCTATGCCGCCCCGGACATGATCGGGAGTTTCCGGGTCAACGCCCTGTTCGTGGGAGCCAACGTTCGCGACGCGATTCACAAGGGCGACGCCAGCTACGTGCCCGTGTTCTTGAGCGAGACCCCCCAGATGTTCCGGCGGAACATCCTCCCGCTCGATGTGGCGCTCATTCAGACGTCGATGCCGGATCCGCACGGTTTCTGTTCGCTCGGGGTGTCGGTGGACTGTTCACGGGCGGCCGTGCAGACGGCGAAACGAGTCGTCGCGCAGGTGAACCCGAACATGCCTCGCACGCACGGCGACAGCATGATCCACGTCAACGAGATCGATGATTTCGTCGAGGTCGACGATCCGTTGCCCGAGGTTCCTCGACCTGTGCTGACTGAAGTGGAGCAGGCCATCGGACGTTTCTGCGCCGAACTCATCGAGGACGGGGCGACCCTTCAGTTGGGTATCGGAGCGATCCCCGACGCCGTGCTCGGCTCGCTGGGCAATCACAAGGACCTCGGTATCCACACCGAGATGTTCTCGGACGGTGCCATCGACCTGGTCGAGGCCGGAGTCATCAATGGCACGATGAAACGCACCCACCCGGGCAAGGTCGTCGCCACGTTCGTGATGGGAACACGGCGAGTGTACGACTTCATCAACGACAACCCGCAGATCGCGATGCTCGATGTCGGCTACACCAACGACACGGCCGTCATTCGCAGAAATCCGCGGGTCACGGCCATCAACAGCGCGATCGAGGTGGACCTCACGGGCCAGGTGTGTGCCGACTCCATCGGGACGCGCCAGTATTCCGGGGTGGGCGGCCAGATGGACTTCATCCGGGCCGCGGCCCTGTCCGATCGTGGCAAGCCCATCATCGCCCTGCCGTCCGCCACCCGGCGTGGCGAGACCCGGATCGTGCCGTTTCTCAAGCAGGGCGCCGGCGTCGTCAGCACGCGCGCCCACGTACACTACGTAGTCACGGAGCACGGTGTGGCGAACCTGTACGGGAAGAACCTCCGGCAGCGGGCGCGTAGCCTGATCGATATCGCGCACCCGGACCACCAGCAGTTTCTTGAAGAGAGGGCTCGCGAGAGATTCGAGAAGTTCGGCTAGGCCGCACGGTTCTCAGCAAGCAGCCGCAAGGGAGAGGTCGTTCGAATGCGACACGCAGCGACAATTGCGATGGCGACAGGTCTGCTCGTCTGCGCGAGCACGATGGCTCGGGCGCAGGAAGCGATCGGTGACTTCTACTTCTTCGAGAGGGCGGATCCGGAGTCGGGAGAAGACCGGGGTTCGATCACGACGCTGGCCGATGAGAACTACGTTTCCGGAGCAGGTGGGCTCACGTTCCGCTGCGCGGAAGACGGATTCGAGATGGTGGTGACGGCCACGTACCTCGGTCGCAGGATGAGCACGCCTGTCCGCTATGCCTTCGGGGACGAAGAGCCGAAGACCGCCGAATGGGACCTTCGGTCTACCGGCATGGCGGCCATCGCGCCGTCGGAAGTACGCGAAGAATTCCTGGACCGCGCCGTCAACGAGACATCGGTGCTCCTGCACGTGAGCGACTTCCAGCTGAGAAGTCACACCTACACGTTCAACCTGAGCGGCCTCGACGGGGCGCTGACGCGGTTGACCTGTCGCTGACTCCCGTCAGGGAGCCTGGATCTCGAGTTCCACGGTCAGGATCTGGTGCGCCTCGATGGCCAGGTCCACGGTCTGGGGTCCGGCCGGCAGTTGGGCTTGGCGTTGCTCCAGGAGATCCGTGAGCCAGGCGCCACCGATCGTGCCGTCCGTCCAGAGCGTTTCCTCGATGGGCTCGGAATATGGATTGTAGAGCCGTACCACTAGCGTGTCGTGAAGCTCCTGCCATTTGATCGCGGTGATCGTGGCCCGACCCGACTCCTGCCGGACCAGGCTCCGTCCTCCCGGCTGACTTCCCGCCAGCACGCCCTGTACCGACACCGGGTCCACCCTGTAGCGCCGGCTCCAGGACCGGACCGGGGCATCCCGGAAGTCGCCCTTGAACGGCAGAATCGCGTAGC
>Ga0209567_10001132_pt1 | contig 13994 bp, 12 predicted proteins | sample COG_12_FD_184756 | JGI IMG/M metagenome (GOLD analysis project Ga0209567, IMG submission 184756) | Pelagic marine sediment microbial communities from the LTER site Helgoland, North Sea, for post-phytoplankton bloom and carbon turnover... | ecosystem: Environmental > Aquatic > Marine > Neritic...
TGAAGGAGCGCACGAACTTCATGCTCCAGGTGGCGCACAACCTGCGGGCCCCGCTGAGCGCGGCGCTCAGCATGTTGGACCTCGTGAAGGGGGGCTACCTGGGACCGGTATCGGACGAGCAGGCCGAAACGTTCGAGCGCATCGAAGAGCGCCTCCGCGCGCTCCACCAGACCGTCGGCGATCTGCTGACCATCGCCCGCACGCGCGACTGGAGCCGGGAGATCCCCGACGTGGTGATCAGTCTGACCGACCTGGCCCGTCACACCGAGGAGACGTTCAGGGGAGAGGCCGAGAGCAAGGGCATCCGGTTCGACGTCGCCGCCGCTAGCGAACTCCCACAGGTGGACAGCGGCTCCGACCTGCTGGAGCAAGTCATGGAGAACCTCGTTTCCAACGCGATCAAGTACACCCCGGAGGGTGGCCACGTCGAAGTGAGGTTCGAACGACTAGGAGTGGACCAGGTGCGGCTCACGGTGAGGGACACGGGCATAGGCGTCCCGACTGAAGAGCAGAGCCGACTGTTCGAGGAGTTCTTCCGGGCGTCGAACGCCAAGCGAGTCACGGCGAGTGGGACCGGCCTGGGGCTGGCCCTTGTCCGGCAGACGGTGGACCGCCACAGCGGGCGGCTTCAGCTCGAGAGCGCCGAGGGCGAGGGCACCACCGTGATCATCGACCTCCCAATCCGACAGGCGAAGCGCGGCGCGCAGATAGGCTGACCGGGTCAGATCACTGACTCTCCGCCCTCCGCGGTAAGCTCCCGGTACAGGTCGCTCAGTCGCCGAGCGACGGCACCCGGAGCGCCGTCGCCGATCGTACGCCCATCGATGGCCGTGACCGACGCCAGCTCGCCCATCGTACCCGTGCAGAACACCTCATCCGCCCGGTAGGCCTCCGCCAGCGATATGTCCCGTTCTGCCACGGGTATGCCGTGTTCGCGGCACAGGGCCAGAACTGTCGAGCGGGTAATCCCTTCCGGGCACGCCACCGTGCGGCTGGTGGCCAGCTGGCCATCCTGGACGATGAACAGGTGGGTCGCGTTCGTCTCCGCGATGAAGCCTCGCATGTCCAGCATCACGGCGTCGTCAGCGCCGGCCACGTTGGCCTCGATCTTGGCCAGAATCGACTGGAGAAGATTGGCGCTGTGGATCTTGGGGTCGAGGCAATCGGGCGGGAAGCGGCGGACCGAGCTGGTGATGAGGGAGATGCCGCCAGTGTCGTACACAGGTGGCTTGTGCTCGGCGAGCACGATCAGGGTGGGTCCGGCCTGGTTGAGACGAGGGTCCATGCCCGAGGTGATCTTTACGCCGCGGGTCAACGTGAGGCGGATGTGCACGCCGTCACGCATCCCGTTCGCCGCCAGTGTACGGCGGATCTGGTCCGTGATCTCCTCGTGGCTCGGAATCGAGTCGAAGGCGATGGCGAGCGCCGAGCCGCGCAAGCGATCGAGGTGCTGGCGGAGCTTGAAGATCCGGCCTTCGTACAACCGCAGCCCCTCCCAGACCGCATCTCCGCCCTGGACGGCGGAGTCGAACGGGCTGATGCCGGCCTCATCGCGGTGCACCAGCTCGCCGTTGATGTTGATCAGCAGGTCGCGGTTCTTCTGGTTGAACTGTTGAAGCATCGTTCGTCCCGGTTTCTCTCGTCGTCCGTCGGCGCGGCGTCTGTCGTCTCAGCCTCGTCGCCTGGGTCTCAGGCGCCCAGGCGGTATGCGTACAGCGGCTCGTAGCACTCCATGCAGGCTTCGTAGAGCCCCATCAATCGATCCGGCAGCTCGTGGTCCCTTCGCTCATAGGGCCGGAAGCCGGTGGATTCGTTCACCCGATCGTACCAGTGCCGGGCCCACACGCCGTCGGTGTCGCGTGCCCCGGGCGGCCAGGAGAGCATGCGGTCCTCGAACGGAATGCCCAGCGCCCCGGTCCACAGAGTGAACATCCGGCGAGGGTCCTCCAGCACGTCGCGCGCATCGAGCACGGGAGGGACGGCGCCCGACTCCTCCCGGACCTGCTCGAACAGCTCCAGCTGCTGTGGCATCCCGGTCTCCTCCAGCCCGGGGTCCGGAAGCACCCGGTCGAGCGAGAGGATCATGTTGCGGGGGTGGCGAATCAGAAAGCTGTGCGTGAGCTTGTTCAGCCACTCGCGGTCGATGGTGTCGAGCAGGTGGTGCGCCATGTGTTTCTGGTAGAACACCGCCTTGCCGTCCGGCACCGGACCGGTCAGCCACTCGGCCACGGTCCGCCAGTCAGCCTCATGGTGGGCGACGATCTCTTCCGCTCCCGGGTGCGGGGCCGATGTGGTCGCCAGGTAGTGCGCGTAGAGCGGCTCGTCGCACACAAATGTGTCGGAGCGGTTTCCCCACGAGCGCATGAGGGCGGTCGAGATCGTCCGGGGACCCGACCAGACGGCCAGGCGCAATGGATGATCCGGCGTCGGATCCACGGATTCGCTTGCCATTGGTGGGATATGAGGCGGCTCCCGGGCGGGCGCAAGGAGCATGACCCGGGCGCGCGCGTGAGTAACAGCCCTCGAAACGGTTGGCGTTGGTTAAACGTAAGCCCGGTGTAAGCGGTTATGATTGTGCGGGCGACGCCGGCGCGGGCGGTGGCGTGCGCGCTGTCCACGCCCTGGACGCTACCTCGAGTCAGCCGGACACCGCCGAGCCGGGAATCGTCGGGCCACCAACCCTGAAGACGCCGGATCTACAGTGAAGCTTTCAGACACCGCAATCAGACGGCCCGTCCTCACCAGCATGGTGAGCGCGGCCATCATACTCTTCGGCGCCATCGCCTTCACCCGGCTGTCCGTGCGGGAGCTGCCCGACGTGGACTCGCCCGTTGTCTCGGTGGGCACCTTCCTTCGCGGCGCCAACCCTCGCGTCATGGAATCCACCGTGACCGACGTGCTCGAAGAAGAACTGAGCACGATTCCGGGGCTCAGGACCCTGACCAGCTCGAGTTCGGAGCAGTTCAGCAACATCACGCTCGAGTTCAACCTCGACCGAGACCTCGAGACAGCGGCTCAGGACGTCCGCGACAAGGTGTCGCGGGTCCGCGGCCGACTGCCGCAGGAGATCGAGGAGCCGGTGGTGACCAAGCAGGACGCCGACGCCAATCCGTTCTTCTGGTTGGCACTGGCTGCCGAGAATTACGACCTGCTGCAGCTCTCCGACATCGCCGACCGCGAAGTGAAGCCGCGCCTGCAGACCATCACGGGCGTGGGGAGGGCGCAGATCTTCGGCGAGCGGCGCTACTCGATCCGCGTCTGGCTGTCGCCCACCAAAATGGCGGCTCGATCGGTGACTGTGCAGGACGTGAGCGCGGCGATCCGGAGCCGCAACGTGGAGGTCCCGGCGGGCCGCATCGAATCAAACCGGCGGGAGTTCACCGTGCGTTCCCTCGGCGAGCTCAAGACGCCGGAAGAGTTCGCGGGGCTGACGGTGGCCAGCGGCAACGGGCAGCTGGTGAAGCTCGGCGACATAGCGCGGGTGGAGCTGGGCCCCGAGGACGACCGGGCGATCCTGCGTTTCAAGGGCACCTCGGCGGTCGCGATAGGTATCGTTCGTCAGTCGAAGGCGAATCTGGTCGAAGTGTCCGAGCGTATCCAGGACGAACTGCCCGCCATTCAGGCGGCGCTGCCTCCGGGGGTACAGCTCACTACCGCGTTCGATCAGGCGGACTTCGTACGGCGCAGTATCCGGGAGGCGCAGGATACGCTGGTCCTGGCCGCCATCCTGGTCGTGCTGATCATCTTCGTCTTCCTGCGCAACGTGCGGGCGACGATCATCCCCGGCCTCGCCATCCCGACCTCGGTGCTGGGCGCTTTCGGCATCATGTACGCGTTCGGCTTCACGATCAACAACTTCACTCTCCTGGCGCTCATCCTGGCGATCGGGATCGTGGTGGACGACGCGATCATCGTGATGGAAAACGCGTACCGCCACCAGGAAGAGCTGGGCGAGGACCCGCAGACGGCCGCCGAGAAGGGCACCAGCGAGATCGCCTTCGCGGTGATCGCGACGACGGTAGCCCTGGTGGCCGTCTTCACGCCGCTCGCCTTCCTTCAGGGGACCACGGGCCGGCTGTTCAACGAGTTCGGCATCACCCTTTCCGCGGCGGTGATCGTCTCGAGCTGGGTGGCGCTCACGCTGACACCCATGTCGAGCGCCAAGATCCTCCGGGTGCCGAAGAGTCATGGCAAGATCTTCATGGTGCTCGAGCGCGGTTTCACCGGCATCGCGTCCGGCTACAAGCGGGCGCTCCAGGTCGCACTCAACCATCGACTACTGGTACTCGGGGGCGCCGTCGTCTCGATACTGATCGCCGTCGTCGTTTTCCGTTCGCTGGAGCGGGAGTTCCTGCCGCCTGAAGATCGCGGCTTTTTCGTCACTTTCGTCGTAGCGCCGGAGGGCTCGTCCAAGGAGTACACGGACGAATACCAGAAGCAGGTCGAGGCCGTCTTCGCGACCGTTCCCGAGATCGAGATGTACTTCAGCATCGTCGGGTTTGGGGGACGGGTGAACAACGGGATCATCTTCACGCGACTCACTGACTGGTCCACCCGCGAGCGAGGAGTGCAGGAGATCCTCGGCGAGGTTCAGCCCCAGCTGTTCATGATCCCGGGCGTGTTCGCCTTCGCCAACGCCCCACCCGCCATCGGCTGGGGAAGCCCGGTCAACTTCGTGGTCCGCAACCCGGACTTCGATTCACTGGCCGCCGGAATGGACCGGTTCATCGCCCGGGCGCGACAGATTCCCGGCCTGATCAACGCCGACACGGACCTGCGCGTCAACAAGCCCGAGCTGGTCGTGCGTTACGAGCGTGACCGGGCCGAGGACCTCGGCGTCCCGATCCGCGACATCTCCACCACGCTGCAGACGATGCTCGGCGGCAACCAGGTCAGCACCTTCACTCGTGATCAAAAGCTCTACGACGTGATTCTGCAGACCGAGGACGAGCTGCGTGCCACGCCAAGCGACATGACCGGACTGTACGTCCGTGGCCGGGACGGCCAACTGGTGAAGCTGGACGCCGTGGCCAGAATCGATGAGGAAGTCGGCCCGCGGCAACTCAACCACTACAACCGCATCCGGTCCTTCAGCCTCACGGCCAACCTGATGCCCGGCTTCACGCTCGGCCAGGCGATCGACTCGTTGAACGCCGCCGCGGTGGAGGTCCTGCCGCCGGGGAGCAGCGTCGCTCTGGCCGGAGAGTCGCGGGAGCTCGAAGAGAGCGGTAACGCGCTGTACTTCGCGTTCGTGCTGGCGCTCGTCGTTGTGTTCATGGTGCTGGGCGCACAGTTCGAATCGCTGATCCACCCGCTCACGGTGTTGATGTCGGTGCCGCTCGCCGTCACCGGCGCCCTGCTCACGCTGCTCATCGCCGGCTCGACGCTGAATCTGTTCAGCCAGATCGGAATGATCCTGCTGATCGGAATCGCGACCAAGAACTCGATCTTGCTAGTGGAATACGCCAACCAGCTCCACGAGCGGGGGCTGAGCGCGACGGAGGCGATGCTGGAGTCGGGACGCATCCGCCTGCGTCCGATCCTGATGACCTCGGTGGCGACGATCATCGCGCTCATGCCGATCGCGCTGGGACTGGGAGCGGGCGCGGCGAGCCGCCGTCCCCTGGGCTACGCCGTGGTTGGTGGGCTGTTCTTCTCCGCGATCCTCACCCTCTTCCTGGTCCCCGTGGTGTGGGTGATGTTCGAAAGCGTCCGGGAGTGGATGCACGCGCGACGAGAGGCGAGGCACGAACGGCACGCCGCAGCCGGCCAGACGGCGGCGCCCGCCGGCGGTGTGGGCACTCAATGAAACCGACTCGCTTCCGGACCCCGACTCGTTCGATGAACCCGACTCACGCGATTGCGGGGGCCCTGGTGCTCATCGCCGGTGCGGCGACCTGGCCGGCCTCGCTGCCAGCCCAGGTGCCGGACGCTGAACGGGACTTCGCGGCGGTGAGCCAGGTGGCCGCCGAGCTGGAGGCGGCGCTCGGCAGCGAGGACACCCTGCGCAGCGTGACCCTCGGAGAGGCCCTTCGCCTCGCGGTGGACTTGAACCCCGACTACGTGTCGGCCCTGGGCCGGGTCGGCAACGCGGCCTGGGTGCGGCGAGCGGCGATGATGTCGTTCATCATCCCGTCGATCCAGACGCAGCTGGTCGGGCAACGCTTCTCGAGCGAGATCTTCAACATCGGGACGGGCGAACTGTCGAATCAGATCACGCAGGGACAGGTCTCGGCACAGCTCGACCTGTTTCGGGGCGGACAGCGGTTCTACGAGTTAACGAGATCGAGCGCCAACCAGGATGCCGCCTACGCAAACGAGTTGCAGGCGCTGTTCGCGGCGGCCCTCGCCACCGAGACCGCGTACTACAACGTCGTGGCCGACAAAGACCTGGTCCAGGTGCGCCGCGCTCAACTGGCGCGCGCCGAGCAGCAGCTCACCGTGGCGAGAGCTCGCGTGGTATCGGGTTCCGCGGTGCGCACCGACTCCCTGCAGCTGGTGCTGGAACGGACGAGAGCCCAGGTCAACCTGCTCATCGACCAGACGGCCCTGCGGGTCTCGCGCCTGGAACTGGCGCGACGGATCGGCTCCGAGCGACCGGTGGACGCCGTGCCGCTCGACACGCTCCCGTCGCCCGCGCTCCCGATCTCCGAGATGGAGGCAGTTCAGGAGGCCTTGCTCGAAGGTCCCGACTATCGCCTCGCGGTGGCCAACGAGCGAGTCGCGCAGGCCGCCCTCAGCCAGGAGAGGGGGCAGTACCTGCCATGGGTCAGCCTGTTCGGCGGGGTCAACGCGTGGGACGACCAGCTGTTTCCAAGCGAGCTCACGCGGTCAAACATCGGCGTCGTGGTTAGCTGGCCCCTGTGGAACGGCGGACAGCGGGAGATCCAGATATCGCGGGCCAAGCAGGTTCGCGACGCGACCAACGCGGCCGCCAGTGACGAGGAACGGGCGGTACGAAGGGACGTGGTGGCGGCATACCAGACCTATAATACGGCGCGGGCCAGCGCCGACCTGGCGCGTCAGGCGGTCCTGGTGGCGCGCGAGAACCTGGCGGTGATCAATACACGTTACCAGGCGGGCGCCACCGATATCGTGCAGCTGCTGGTCGCGCAGAACGACCTGACGGACGCGGAAGCGACCCTGGTGCGGGCACGGCGGGCCACCCGTCTCGCCCTGGCCGGGTTGGAGGCGATTATCGGACGGCGTCTGTTCAGTACCGACGGCATCGTCGGGACCAGGCGGCGCAATTGAGGAATACTCGGGAGCGTGAAGTGAAGAATTCACTCGGCATTCTCCTCGTCGTGCTCGTCGCGGCAGCGTGCGGCGACGCACAGTCGGCCGGCGCCGAAGGCGGCGGTGATGGACCTCCGCCCACTCCGGTCGAAGTGGCGATCGCCTACGCGGACACGGTGGTCGACGCCATTCTGGCCACCGGTCAAATCGAGGCGATCCAGGCGATCGAGCTCCGGCCGGAAGTGGAGGGACGCATCGTTTCGATCCTGGTGCGGGAAGGCGCGCTGGTGCGGAGTGGTACGCCTCTCTTCAAGGTGGACGACGCGGAGCTGCAGGCGCAGGTCGCACGGTTGGAAGCCCAGCGCGACCTGGCCTATCAGGCGCTATCGCGCACCCAGGACCTGATCCGCGAGGGTGCGGCGGCGCAGGCCGATCTCGAGGAGGCCGAAGCGCGTGCGCGCAGTACGCAGGCGGACCTGGACCTCTCGACCGTGCGGCTGGAGCGGACCGTCGTGCGGGCGCCGTTCGGCGGTATCGTCGGGGCCCGGATGGTCAGCCTGGGCGACTACGTGACCTCGAGCCGGTCGCTCGTTACGCTTCAAACGATCAACCCGCAGCGAGCCGTATTCGACGTGCCCGAGCGCTACGCCGAAGCGCTGGCCGAAGGGCAGGAAGTCGAATTCCGGGTGGCCGCATTTCCGGACCGTGTGTTCACGGGTACGGTGGACTTCGTGGACCCCGTAGTGCGACTCCCCGGCCGGACGATTTCCGTGAAGGCCGTCGCGGAGAACCCCGACCGATCCCTGCAGAGCGGCATGTTCATCGAGGCGCGCCTCTCCACGGAGATGCGGCCGAACGCGGTGGTCATCCCGGAAGACGCCGTACTACCGCTCCAGAGCCAGGTCTTCGTGTGGGTGATCGCGGATGGTCAGGCCACGCGACGTGAGGTCGAGCTCGGTGTCCGCACCCCCGGCTTCGTCGAGATCAAGTCCGGTGTGGCAGAGGGCGAGCAGGTGGTCGTCGGCGGTCTCGAGCGACTCTTCGAGGGCGCGCCGGCCATGCCCACGGTGGTGGAGCGTCGGCCCGGGTTCGAGAGTCCCGCCGTGGAAGGCGGCGCACCGGGAGCGGGCGCCCCGGGAGAGGGTACCCCAGGAGAGGGCGCACTCGACGGGGATATGGCCGGCGAAGAAACGCCGGGCGAAGAAACGCCACAGGAATAGACCGGAAGCTGACGAGCGCCTGAGCCGGGGGACTCTGCCGGCTCAGGGGATGATCACGACTCCGGCTTCGATGGCGAACAGCTGCCCCGTGCCGTCGACCGGAGTGCCTGGCAACTCCGCGAGCGACAGAAAATCGAAGGTCAGCGAGCCCATCAGAGCGACCACCTCAGAGAGCGGGACCTCCACTCCTCCGAGCGCCCCAACACTCAGCCCGTTGCGGTTGGCATTGAAGACGGCCGGCAGCAGTTGGGTCGTCCAGCCGATTCGCCCTCCGAGCGTCGGGCGCAGCGGCGTGCTATCGAAGATGAACGTATAGCCGATCTCCCCGAACACGGAGAGGAACTGTGAGGCCTGGCTGAACCCATTGACGTTGTGCGAGCTGTAGCGAACGCCGCCCCCCGCCGAGATCATGTTAGGGAACACCCACCGAAACCCCGCCCCGACACCTGGCCCCGGGTCCAAGTTCACGGGGGCCGAGTTGAGGTCCGAACCCATCGGAATGACGAACGCTCCATACGCCTCGAGAATGATGCCCTGATAGTCGGGATCCGGAGTCCTGAACCTCTGGGCCTGGGCCACCTGCGGGGTGGCGAAAAGGCCTAGCGCGATGCCGGCGATCGCCAGCCGGAGCCCGCGTCCGGGCATGCCGGACGGGTCGGAGAAGGTGCGTTGCATCGGCTACACTCTCTGACGGGGTGGCCGTTGTCTATCAGATCGAAACGGTAGCGGCAGTTACCCCGCGGGACAAGCGACGTGCCGGACTGGCTTGTTTTGACAAAGTACTTGACGCAGGGGAAGCCGCCACGACATCGTGAGGGCGTGAAAACGATACGATCCGAGGTCCGAGAATCCGACGCTCCTTCGCAGGGCGAGGTCCCCGGCCTCAATTCGCGGGCGCTCGCCGATGTCCGCTACATCCGGCAAACGATGGAGCGCGCGGGCGTGTTCACGGCGGTCCCGGGCGCCGGCGGGATCGGCATGGGCGTCGTCGGTTTCGCCGCCGCGGTCGTCGCTTCGAGGCAGAACAGCTTCGAGGCCTGGCTGCTCACATGGCTGGCGGCCGCGGCGATCGCGGTTTGCCTGGGCCTGGTGACGATGCTGCGCAAGGCGCGGCGGGCCGATCTCGCTCTGGCGCGGGGTCCGGGACTTCGTTTCGCGCTCAGCCTCGTCCCGCCGTTGCTGGCCGGCGGTGCGCTCACGGCAGCGCTGTACCGGACCGGGCAGATTCAGCTCCTGCCCGGCACATGGCTCGTGTTGTACGGGGCGGCCACGATCACCGGGGGTGCCTTTTCCGTGCGCGTGGTACCCGTGATGGGTGCCTGTTTCATGTTGTTGGGAGTGGCCGCACTCTTCGCTCCGCAGGGACTGGGTGACTGGTTCCTGGCGGCGGGCTTCGGAGCGCTTCAGATCGTGTTTGGAGTAATCATCATGAGGAAACATGGCGGCTAAACGGGATTCCGCGGCGCGGCAGAGACGCGAAGGGGGAAAGTCCGGCGCCCCGACCCCGGGGCGCGACTCCGGCGGCGGCGACCGGGCCGGCAAGAAGCGGAGCGGACTCCAGGCACTGGAGGGCCGTGGAGGTGCCGTCGAGCCCGACCAGATCGACGGACTCATTCACCAGCGGGTGCGGCTCGGGATTGTGAGTGCCCTCGCCGTCGCCGACTCCCTCAGCTTCAAGGAGCTCAAGCAGGTCCTGCACACGACCGATGGGAACCTGAGCGTGCACGCTCGGAAGTTGGAAGAAGCGGGTTACTTGAAGTGCAGCAAGAGATTCGAGGACCGGGTACCGCTGACGGAGTACCGGCTTACGGCGTCAGGCCGGAAGGCGCTGAGGCGCTACATGGATCACATGGCGGCGCTGATCGAGGTGACGCGGGAAAGCTGACCGAGGTGACGCGGGAAGGCCGACCGCGGCGACGCGACAAGGGTAGGCGCTAGGGGATCTCGTCGGTCGGTTCGTCGGCCACCTCGTCAGTCGGTTCATCGATCTCGCGATGGACTTCCCTGACCAAGGCCACAGCCCCTTCGGCAACCGCGTCGGTAACCTCGCAGAGGGCGTACTCGAGGACGGACTCCATCTCCATCTGGTCCAGGAGCTCGGGCATCAACACCTCGAGCCGGTCCAGAATCTCGTCCACGCGCTTGCGCACATCCGAGTTGATGGCTTCCAGGAGTGCCGCAGTCGTCTCCGTCAATGCCATGTCTTCCCCTGTTTGACGCCTAGATAAACCAGGCGTCGAGCTCCGACTCGCCGAGCGTGGGCAGGGTCTCCGCGATCGTCTCCATGTCGCCGATACGGCTCACGGTCGCCCAGGCCGCCAATCCGGCCGCCAACGCCAACAGAACCATGTTCTTCGAGAACCTCATCCGTTCCTCCCCCGGCCCCTTGGTACGGGCCTCTGTGTTGAACGGCTGAAGTTGCAACTTTGGTACTCTAAGACGGCATCGGCGCAACCCGTTGCAATTGTGAGCGTTACGAAAATCGCAGGAGGCGGGGCCCGGAGCGCTGTAGCGCCCCGGCTACACAGGGAGTGTGGGAGTGATGCGGCTGAACGCGGGTTTCGAAAAAGGTCACAGATCGGGGCGGACGCCGACCCGCGGGTCGATCAGTAGCGCGCTTCCCAGCGGGCCGTTGGCTCCCGTTCGAGGCCGATTCGCTCCGGGGGACCCGAGACACCGTCGGAACCGGCCGCCCGCAGCGTCACGGAATCCGCGCCTATCAGCAGCCTCACCCGTGCCGAGTCCCCGGCGGGGATGGTATCGACGAGCACTTCTCCGGCTCCGCCGTCGGCGAACACGGCCAATGGAACGGGGTGCGGGTTGACGATGAGGATCGGATACGTGTCGGGGTCCGCGGGGGCGGGCACGGTCAGAGGTCTCCACCCTCCTGTATCGGCGGTCGCTCGGCCCGCGGTGTCCCGAGCGGCATCGATCGCTGTGTCGCCCGCCGCGGCGACCGGAGGAACGTCGGTTCCCGGTGGCGTGGCCGGCTCGAACACCTCGGCCGCAGGCCGATCGGGACCCCGGTCGCAGCCCGAGGCAAACAGCGCGACGGCGAGCACCGGACCGACGGCGGCGAGAAGGACGAGCGCCCTGTTCACTGGACCTCCCCGCGGTAGGCGCGGTTGGCGGCGCGAATCGCGTTGGCGCGCGCGGTCTCGGTATCCGAACGGTCCGCATCCCAGCCGAGGGTCTCGGCCATCACCTCCACCACCCGTCGGCAGGCGACCTCAAACTCCCGGGTCTCCAGGCCCACGTGGGTTCGTCGGTAGAGCACGTCTTCCGCGTGGACCGCCATCTCGGACGAGGCGGCGAAGGCCACGTCGGCCAGGATGTAAGGTCGGTCGTCCACGATCGGGTCGGCCAGGGCCGGGTTGGCGTCGATGAGCTCCAGGACGGGGTGGTAGCGGGTCCCGTGCGCCCGGGCCAGCCAGTCCGCCGTCTGCGCGGACAGGCCGCGCCTTTCCGCTTCGGGCCTGAGAGCCGCGCACAGATCGTCGAGGGACTCGAAGTCGCCCCCGGGAAGCGGCACCGACTCGGTATCGCTCCGGCGACGACGCGCCTTGATGTCGTGCTCCTTCTTGAGGTAATCGCGGGCCTGGTCGATCAGCTCCTCGGCCATCGATCGGTGCGAGGTCAATTTGCCGCCGGCGATCGTGAACAGACCGCGTGGGTCCTCGCGGATGAGGAACTCGCGGGAGACCGCGCCCTCGGCGGATCCCTCCTCCACGACGAGCGGCCGCAGACCTGCCCAGGCCGAGAGCACGTCGTCGATGCCGAGGTCCGCCTCGGGAAAGAGCGCGTTCGCCGATTCCAGCAGGTACGTGACATCTCCCGCCGTCGGCACCACGTCTTCCGGCGGACCCTCGTAGAAGTCGTCGGTCGTGCCGATCATCGTCAGGTCTCCCCACGGAAGAACGAACATGATCCTGCCGTCCACGGAAGACTCGAGGATGAGGGCGCTCTGGTGCGGCAGCTTTCTGCGGCTGACGTGAATGTGGCTGCCGCGCGTGGGACGGATCAGCGGCGGATCATGAGTCCCCGCTCTCTCGAGCGTGATGTCCGCCCACGGCCCGGTCGCGTTCAACACGGCCGGCGCCCAGATTGGCCATTCCTCGCCGTCCTCGTCGCGCACCTTCACGCCCGTGGCCACAGGCCCTTTCTTCCCACCGTGGTCGGCGAGCACCTCCACGACCTCGAGCCGGTTCGCCGCGGCCGCGCCCGCCGCCACCGCCCCCGCGACAGTGGTGAGCACCAGGCGCGCATCGTCCACCTGGGCGTCGAAGTAGCGCGCCCCGCCCAGTAGACCTTCCCCCAGGAGTCCTGGCTCGCGCTCCAGCACCTCGTCCGCGTCGAGCATCTGGTGGCGCTCGATGTTGCGGAACAGGGAGAGCGCGTCGTACAGCCACATTCCGGCATCGAGCTTCAGCTTCCCCACCTGGCCGCTCTCGTAGATCGGGAACAGAAACTCGAGCGGACGCACCAGGTGCGGCGCGATCTCGAGCAGCGTGCGACGCTCCTGGCTGGCCTCGAACACCAGGTCGAACTCGAACTGCTCCAGGTAGCGCAGCCCACCGTGAATGAGACGCGACGAGCGACTGCTGGTGCCCTCCGCGAAGTCACGTGCTTCCAGCAGGGCCGTACGGTAACCGCGCCTCGCGGCGTCACGCGCCGCAGCCGCTCCCGTGATGCCGCCACCGATCACCACGATGTCGAATGCCTCTCGGTGGAGCCGCTCGATCTGAACGCCACGGTCTAACACGGGCGGTATCGATCCTCCGTCCGGTCCGGAGAGGAGCGGCCGCAGCTCACGGAACCAGCACGATCTTGCCGAACGGCTCGCCGGCCTCGAGCCGCTCATAGGCCTCGCGGGCATCGTCCAGCGGCATGACACGATCCACGACCGGCCTCAGTCGGCCGGCGAACACGTGGTCCATCACGGCGCGGAACTCGCTCCGGCTGGCCATCGTGGACCCGATGATCCGCAGCTGCTTCCAGAACACGCGCCGCACGTCCAGCGACACGATGGGCCCGCTGGTGCCGCCGTAGGTGACCAGGCGGCCATCGGCCGCCAGCGACCGGATACAGCCCTCCCACATCGCCTCCCCGACGCTATCGAGGACCACGTCTACTCCCCGCTTCTCGGTGATGCGCCGAACCGCGGAGGCGAAATCCTCCTCCGTCCGATCGATGACGTGGTCGGCGCCTAGCTCGCGCACCCGCTCCGCGTTTGGCTCCCCGCTCGTCACGGCCAGCACGGTGGCGCCGGCCAGGCCGGCGATCTGGATCGCAGCGGTCGAGACACCTCCGGACGCGCCCGTGATGAGCACCGACTCGCCGGGCTCGAGGCACGCCCGACTCATCAGGGCGCGCCACGCGGTCTGGAACACGAGTGGCGCGGCGGCCGCGGTCTCGAACGGATAGTCGTTCGGCAACCGGTAGAGGTTGCGGGCCGGAACCACGACGCGCTCGGCGAATCCTCCCGGCCCGTGTTCGCCGATGATCGAGTAGTGGCGACAGAGAGGAGCCTGGTCCGCG
>Ga0209567_10001133_pt1 | contig 13985 bp, 6 predicted proteins | sample COG_12_FD_184756 | JGI IMG/M metagenome (GOLD analysis project Ga0209567, IMG submission 184756) | Pelagic marine sediment microbial communities from the LTER site Helgoland, North Sea, for post-phytoplankton bloom and carbon turnover... | ecosystem: Environmental > Aquatic > Marine > Neritic...
CAACCCATCACTCAGGGTCCACGATGTGCCGGTGGCTAAATGTGCAGCCAGCACACCATCGGGACCATGCAAATAGGCGTCGGCGCCATCAGAGATCATCGTCGGCAAACCAGCCTGCCGGTCATACACATAGCCCGTGGTCCCGACTGCGTCGGTCGAAGTGACCCTCACCCCATCAGCGTCATACCCATACGACGTCGTAGCGGGCCCTGTGGTGACCGATTCGAGGCGGCCGTCCCAATCCCACCCATACGTCGACACACCATCGCCGGTGAGGTTCCCCGCACCGTCATACACAAACGTATTGGTGCCGTCGGTACTCAACCGAGACGCATCGTCATACGAATACGTGGTGGTCACCCCGCCGGTCGTCATCGTCTGACGGTTACCCGCCGGGTCATACGTGAACGCCTCGGTGGTGCCGTCGGGATACGAGACACCGGTGACCTGGTTCAACAGGTTGATCGTGTACGACTCCGTGCCGGCCGACGAAACCACCGCTTCCCGGTTCCCGTTCGGATCCAAGGCGTAGTCAAAGAACTCCACCAGCCCAGCGGTGTCGGCATGTTCAATCCGATCCAGACGACCCGCCAGGTCATAGGCGTAACTCGTAGCGACCCCGTTGGGCCGAGCGATCGACTCCAACCGGCCATCGGCGTAGTACGAGAACCCAACCTGCTGGCTATTCCAGTCGGTGATCGTCTCCAATCGGCCCACCGGGTCGTATGCGTAGGAGACGGTGCCCTCGGGCTGGGTCATCGTCTTGCGTTGACCATCAGCCCAATAGGTGTACGCCACATCGCCGGCCGGGGCCGTCACCAATTCCACCCGACCAACCGAGTCGTAGCCCCACGTGGTCAAGCCGGAACCATCAGTCATGGTCTCGCGGCGCCCCAACGGGTCATACGTGTACGAGACCACACCATCGGGATGGGTGATCGTGTCGAGCTGCCCATCGGCGAAGTAGCCGTAGCTCTGGGTGACTCCACGGCCATCGGTGAACGAGTCCAAGCGCCCACCAATATCGTGAACCCAGGTCTGGGTATTGCCCAACGGATCGGTCTCCGTACGGACCGCCGGACCCGGATCAAACGACCATGTCTTGGACCGCGGATCCGTGAGCGAGATCTGCTCACCAGCGTCGTTGTACCCAAACGACACGGTGTTGCCCATGTGATCCGTGATCGCGGCCAGGCGACCAGCCGGGTCATAATCGTGGTCCGTGTCGGCACCTCTGGCGTCAGTTTCGACATCGACCCGACCGGCGCCGTCATAGGTCCACGCCCGAGTGTTGCCGAACTCATCCGTCTCGGACTTACGCAACCCATCGGCGTAGTACTCATAGGCCATCATCACACCGGTGGCCGGCTCGGTCTCCCGAAGCCGACCCGCCGCGTCGTAGCGATACGTCGTCGTCTCCGACAGGTCGTTGGTGATCGTCTCCAACCGGTTCAGGTCATCAAACCCGTAGGTGATGGTCCTACCTTCGGGGTCGGTCACCGAGGTGCGATTCCCCACCCCGTCGTAACCGAACAAGGTCTCGGCACGATCCTGATCGAACGCAGACACCAAACGGCCCGCATCGTCGTACACCGACTCAGTGAAGGTACCGTCGTGGTAGGTCACCATCGTCTGGCGGCCCACGAGGTCATAGTCGTAGTCGGTGACGCGCCCCATCGGATCGGTCACCGTATCGAGCCGGCCCGACGGTGTATGCGTGGAGGCCGTGGCCTGATCAAACGGATCCTTGACCCGTTGCAGCTGACCATCATCGAAGTAGAAATGCTCGGTCGTGCCGCCATACTGGTTGGTCTCAGTGTGCAGCCAGCCGTTCGTGTAGTAGCTATATGTCGTCGCCCGGCCTTCCGGATCAGACACAGCCGCCAACCGACCTGCCGCGTCGTAGACGTAGGACGTGGGAGCCAGTCCTGCCACCGCCATCGTCTCGTTGCGGCCGTTGCGGTCATAGCTGTAGGTGGTGGTCTCGCCGGCCCCGTTGGTCACCGTATGCACCAGGCCGTTGTCGTAGTAGGTCCACACCGTCTCGTTGAGTCGCGGATCGATCCGGCGCTCGAGACGGTTCAGCACGTCGTAACGCCACTCTGTGACGTTCAACAACGGGTCGGTCAGGGTCCGCAGATTGCCGACCTCGTCGTAGGTGCGCAGGGTTTCGCCGCCGAGGGCGTCGACCGTGCGTTCCAACCGACCGGCATCGTCATAGAAGTACCGGGTCAGGTTGCCCTCAGGGTCCAGCTCGGTCTCGACCAAGCCATTTGCGTAGTACGCCCAGGTCCACGTGTTGTCCTCCCGATCAGTCCGCGTTTCGCGGTTCCCGTCGGCGTCGTAGGTGTACGCCTCGGCGACGCGGAACGGATCAATGATCTGATCGAGGGTGCCATCGGTGTTCCACACGTACTCAGTTACGTTGCCCTCCTGATCGGTCCAGAACTTGGGGAATCCGTAGTCGTCGTACTCGATCTCGATGTCGTCTGCCACCGCGTCCGAGAAGTAAATGAGGTCACGACCGTCGTAGGTCGCACGCCACTCGTTGCCTGCCGGATCCCGCCGATAGTTCAAGTTGTCGTTGTCGTCGTAGCCAAACAACGTGACATGGTCGGTGGCGTCAAAGACCTCGTTCAATTCGACCAGGTTGCCGCGCTCGTCGAACGACGAGATGGTCGTCAGCCGACCCTCGGCATCGGTAACGACCTCTTGGCGGGCGCCAACATCGGCGGAGATCTCGATGCGGTTGCCCTCACCGTCGATCACTGCAGTGATGCGACCACCGGCGTCGTATTCCAACGTGCGGATCGGACGCCCCAACGGATCGAGGATCTCGTTGAGGTAGTGATCCGCGTGATAGGTCAATTCGGTTCGGTTCGTGTTCGGATCCGTCACGTACTGCAAGTCACCATTGGCGTCGTATTCGTAGCCCACCGTGGCTCCATCGGGCCCAACGACGCTGGTAATGCGGCCTTGGGCATCACGGTTGAAGTCAATACCGGGGCCGAACGAAGACACCACACCGGCATCGCTGAAGGTCAGCGTGTTGCCGTTGCGGTCCTCCATTTCGAGCAAGCCGACGCCAACCTCGAGGGTGTACCGCGTTCCGAACCGGTCGGTGAGGACGAACACGGTCGGGTCGTACACACCGTCGCCTCCGAATGCCCCGGCATACAGGTTGCCGTCGCCGCTGAAGAACAAGCCGTTGTCCGGGGCCGCCAGGCTCGACGTCGTTCCGGGGCGCCCGGTGAAGTCCGCCTGGGTGAGGCCGGTGAAGAACGTGGAACCCTCAGCCGGCGTCAGATCGAACGTCTCGACCAGTCCGTCCGGCCAGGTCACCGTCACGAAGTGGGGCGAGTCGGAATCGAAACACAGCGGAACGAAGATCAAACCTCCGCCACATTGGAACATCGTCCAACCACCCTCGCCCAGCGGTCCGTTGGTCGATACCCGGAAATCGGCGATATCCACCGACCACCCATACCCGAAATCACCGGACTCGAAACGATCCAACGTGTCGTAGGTGCGCAACACTTGGAGCGGGAACCCGCCGACGCCGACGCTGAGGTCCTGGAAGGTGGTGGTGTAGCGGCCGAGCTTGAGGTTGCCCTCGACGATGACATTGGTTTCGACGAACGACAGGCCGCCGCCGCTCGAGGTTGCCTCGACGCGGATAGTCCACAAGCCGTTGGCGACCAAGGTCGGATCGAACGTCGCCAGCGTCGGCGGTGGGGCACCGGTGCCGGTACCAATCACCTGACCTTCGGCAGGATTCCCATCGGCCGGATAGGCGACGACCCGCCAATCGGCCAGAGTCTCGCCATCGGGCGCCGTCACCGTTGCCGAGATATCAACCGGTTCGGTGACAACCGCGCCATCTTCCGGCGAGACATCGCCGAAGCTCGGGGCGGGGCCTCCGCCGCCGGGGTCGCCACCACCAAAGGAGAACACCGGAATCGAGGTCGGATCCAACTCAGTACTGCTGGATGGGTCGTCGGAGAACACGGGTGGCAACTCATTGCTGGTGACCCAGCCCTGCACGACGACATACTCGACCGCCGATGGCAGCGACTCGTTAACCGTGACATCGAAGGTGATCGTCACAGTGCCCGAGAGCGCCACAACGCCGAGGTCGACTGTGACCATGTCGTCGGCCGGACCCTGGCCGGAGACCACCACTCCCTGCGAAGTCGTGACCGCATCGGCTACGAGTGTGGTGTTGCCGTCGGGCGGATACATCGCCACAACGCCGCTGGCGTCACCACCACCGACATTGCCGATCTCGCTGGTGTAGCGCAGCGTGTCACCCGGACCGGGGATGCCATCGCTGTTGGCATCGCCGACCAGGGCACCTGCCAGGGTGACATCGAGCACCGGGACGGGGAGACTCAACGTCGTCACCGTGGAATCAGCGAGACCGGGCACGACAGGGTCATCCGTGAGGAGATCGGTCAGCCCGGAGGAACTCACCGTCCCCTGCGCGGTGATCGTGTTGCCGCCCGCCGGGAAGGGGTCGGCGATCACCACATCCCACGTGATCGTCAGTTCCGTGCCTCCGCCGAGCGATCCGACATCTACGACAACCGATGTATCACCGGCGGCGTTGCCGACCGTCACAGTCCCAGCCGTCGTCGTCACCGAACCAACGACGAGGGCAGCAGCCTCGTCCACGGGGGCCGTGAACACGACCCCTGCGGGAGCCTGGTCACCGCTGTTCGTCACGACCGTGGTGTAGCGAATGGTGTCACTCGGCGATACCAGGCCGTTGCCGTCGGCGTCGATCTGAAGGGCGTCAACGAGGGTGGCGGCCACGTTGGCCGCAGTGGCGACATCGGTGACCACGGTCGAACCAAGCGGCCCGTAGACGTTGCCGTTGGCGTCTTCCCAGGTCGCCGCGGCCCGGTTGGTCAGGGATAAGCCGTCGCTGTCACCGGGCACCAGATATTCGGTAGCAAGCGAAGCAACCTCGCTCGGCGCCAAGTCGGCAGGCGCCCCGGCAAGCGGTAGTGGCGCCCCGTCCAACTCATCGGCCACGTCGAGGGCGAGCGCCGCACCTGATCCAAGGTTGTTGAGCTGGATCTCCCACGACATCAGATCGCCGGCGTTGATGACGGCGGGCCCGGTCTTGGTCACGCCAACCACGGGCAACTGCTCGGACGTGACGACGAACATCTGGGGTGCAACGAGCAGGCCGACGCCGCCCAGGCCGCGCGCGAACGCAGCGCTGGCCAACGCGTCGCCGTCTGCGGCGAGCAGGCGCGTGAGGTAGGCAGCGTCGGACTCTCCGTCGACGCGATCAGGCACTACGGGCACCACGACGGCGTCGGCAATCGTCACGGTGTCGCCGGGTGTGAGCCGCGCAAGGCCGGCGTCATCGGCGGTGTCGAAGAACTCCGGGTCCCCCACCGGCAGCGTCTGCGTGACCTCGACATCAACGATGTCGCCCGACAGTTCTCGCAGTTGCTCGACGAAATCTGTACCGAAGCGGAACAGGCGCCGCACCTGAGTCGATGCGGGACTCAGTTCGAAGTCCACCCTATTGCGGATACCGCCGACTTCGGTGGGATCGAGCAGGAGGGTCACCTGGTCGGGCGACAACGCTACGAGCGCCTGGTATCCCCACGTGGCGAAGCCAGCGGGATCGATGGTCGTGCCGACTAGGGCGTCACCTTCGGTGGGATAGGTGACCCCGGCGAATGGGTTCGGTTGGAACGCCACATCAGCGCCGCCGGTTGTCGGTAGCGGGTCGATCGGTGAGTATCCGTCGGCGGCGCCCGACGCCGACGCCAGCGGCAGCCAAGCTCCGTCGGCAACAGAGAAGTACTCGAGGGTGTAGCCGTATGACTCGACGGTTGCCGTGGAATCATCAACATTCTCGAGACCAACGACGCCGGGGACGACCAGCAAGGCGCCGTTGTTGGTCGCGACCATCGTGTAGCCGATGTCGCCGCCCGGAAGCACCGCCTCGCGGTCTGCCGTCAAGCTCAGGTTCAGCTCCGGAACCAGCACAGGGTCGGCCACCGTCGACGAGGGACGTCCGCAGGCGGCGCCGCGCAGGGAAAGGTTGCTGCCTGATATGTCGACCATGTCTCCATAGACTCCACAGAACAGCCGATTGCTCGAACCCGACAGGGAGACCTCACCGCTGCCGGCAAAGATGACCCCGAGGAACTTCGAGTTGGAAGCCGCGATGTCAATCGCCTTGTCGCCGGTCGCTCCGCTCAGGAACAGCAACCCGTCGTAGTAGGGCTCGAAGGCCGGCCGGGAGCCATTGACCTGGATCGCGCCCGTGGCGACCAGGGTCACTCGGCCCCCGATGTTTGACCCGTTCAGATGAACGTCGCAGGGGACGTAGTACACCCCATCGGTCAGGATTTCTTGGGTGAGGTGCCACTCGCCGCCTGCGCAACTCGAGCTCCGGTCGAAATAGTGGTCGCCAACCTGGAGCGCAACCACACCGCCGGGCACATAGTCGGCGATATCAAAGGTGATCGGAAAGTCGCTCGCCGCGACCTGCGCCGGTGGTGGTTCGATCGTGTGCCCATTCGAGAGCGTGAGCTTGTTGACATATTCGGCTCCGCCGAGCACCGTCTTGGCGTCGCCGGTGATGCGAAGTTCGTTGTTGCTGTGGATCAGCCCCTCGATCGTGCCTGAGCCGCCATTCCAATCAAGTGTCTTCTTCTCGCCCGTCCCGTTGGCCCAGACGGCCACAGGTTCGGCCACGGTGAGGGCGTCGATGGTGTCGCTGGAAACACCGCCATCGTCGTCCGTGACGGTCACCACAACGTCATAGGACCCGGCGCTCTCGTAGATGTGCGACCCGAACACGGTGCCCCAACCGGCGCCTTCGGCGCTCACGGTGACCGGAACAGGGCCGGTCCCGTCGCCCCAGTCGATGGTGGCATCGTGGACGTCGAGCCACCCCTCATCCGTGAAACTGGCGGTGACCAGGGTCACGCCACTGGCAAACGCCTCGCGCGAATCAGCGCTGACGACCGGGGCGACGTTGGTCACCGTGACCGTGACCCGATCCGTGTCGGCGAGACCGGTGACGCTGAGCGCCTCGAGCTCGAAGGTGTAGGTGCCGTCGTCGATGGCGAGGAACGTCGGCATCTCAGCGGTCGCCGACGAAAGCACGATCGGCGGGCCCACTGAGTTGATCAAGGTCCAGCGGTAGCTGAGCTCGCCTTCGATGTCGACGAGAAGTGAGCAGGTGGTGACTGAGCTTTCCCCGCCCTGATCTGAGCCCGTGATGGTGAGGCAGATCTCATGTACGCCGAGTCCAAGCGCCGGGATATCCACCGTGAAGTCGGCCGAGGCTGGGCCACCGACGGGGAGCGGCGGAACCAGCTGGTCGGATATGTCGATGGGTTCGCCGCCGTCGATGGTGAGGCTGGCGGAGAGAATGCGAGAGCCGACGACGCCGGGGAGGATGTCCGGCAGGTCGCCGACGTCGGGGACGTCGATGCATGTGCCGCCCGTCAGGTCGGTGATGTCCTGCAGAGTGGCGTTGGTCGCGCCCGCGGCACAGAAGTGGGATGCGCCGATGGCAAACCCTGAGAAGGTCACCGGCGGGTCGCATGGCAGCACCGCCGTGACCGGGCCACCCCTCGTGGCCTCACCGTCGGAGATGAAGACGGCGATCTTGCTCGGAGCGGTGCTGCCGGCGAGCAGGTTGCAGGCCGCAGCAACACCGGCCGCAAAATTGGTCGCACCCCCGTCACGAAGGGTGCGCATCGCCTGTTCGAGATCGAGCGTCCCGTTGCCGTCGGCGTCGGCGTCCGGAGCAATCAGGGACGCAGTTGCGCCGGTTGGATCGAGGTCACGAGCGCGGGCGCTTGACGAAAACGTCACAAGACCCACCTCGAGGACGGTGCCTGCGGCGAGCACCTCGTCATGGAGCTCGAGTGCTGCTGCGATCTCGCAATCCAGAATGCTGTCAATGAGGCCGTCGTCGTTCTGCTCCCCACCGCAGCCGCCCGGGAATCCGGCGCTGCCGGAGAGATCGAGCACGTATGCCAGCGCGGTGTCGGGTACGGCCACACCTTCGCCGACTGCTGCCGAGCCGGAGAGGGCTTGCGTTGAGCCCGAGGCTGGAGCCAAGGCGGACAGAGTTGCCGTCAGTGAGGTGCCGCCGGGGAGGTTTCCGCTCTCCTCGGTTGGCACGAGTCCCACCGCGCCGGGGTCGGAGGAGCCGGAAGCGTCGAGTTGCACGGTGCTGCCCTCAGGAACCGTCTGGTCGGGGCCCGCAACGGCGATCGGTGGCGTCGCCCCCGGAACAGGGTCCGGATCGGGCTCCGGGTCGGGTGGAGGCTCCGGCGCGACGCTGCCGGTGAATCGAAACACGTTGTCGTCGTAGTCGCGATCTCCGCCACCAAATAGGTCCTCAAAGCCGACGATGGCGATGCCGTCCTCGAGGAAGTCCACCTGACCATGGACGATCCCGTCGGGATTGCGCTCGGCGGGTCCGAGGCGGTACTCGTTGCCGCGCACTCGAATCCCGAAGATGAGCTCAACCCCGGACTCGAATGGCCCCAATTCGATGACGGTGCCCACTTGGCGGTTGGTGGCGATGAAGGTTTCGGGACCGGGTTCGAACAGGAACAGTTCGCTCGTCAAACCAGCGGTGGCAGGCAACACCTCGATTTGGATCGGCCCACCCGTTGAGAACAGCTGACCCCCGAGGATCGGCTCGGCAGCCGCCTCCTGTTGGGCGGTTGCTGCCGGCACCAGCAGCGCGGCAACCACCGCAAACGACACGACAACGGCCCTGAGTGCGCCAGGCTGCACCACACGCATCTTCCACTCCCCTTGTGGTCTCACTCACCGGTCTCGGCGACCATAGCTTCCCGTCAGAGGACTTGTCCAAGGGCGGCATGCCACCACCGTTGGTGAGTAATCGACCACTGAGCGGAGCAGTGTGTGACCTTGGCGCGGATCTCGACGATGTGGCGCCCGCCGTGCCACAATGAACCCCATGACCAACCCGGCGCCGGCTCCCACCAAGACCACCGTCGAGCAGCCCGTCATCGACGACGGGACGGGTGACCACGACCGCTTCGCCCACTACGTTCGCAAGGCCGACATCGTGCGCGCCAACGTCGAAGGGGTCGAGGTCGTGGCCATCTGCGGCAAGAAATGGATCCCGAATCGGGACCCCAGCCGCTACCCCATCTGCCCGACCTGCAAGGAGCTCAAGGCCCGCCTGAGCAGGGGAAACAACTAGACCTCACTACTGCGGCTCAGGCTCGCCGGCCCGGTCCACGATGAACTCGAACTGCTCCCTGGTCACCGGTTGGACCGAGAGCCGGGAGCGGTTGAGCAGCACCATGTCGGACAACTCTTCGCACTCACGCAGCTCGGGCAGCCCCACCATCCGGGGCAGCTTCTCAACGAACTTCACGTCGACCATGATCCAACGCGGGTCCTCGGGATCCGACTTGGCGTCGAAGTACTTTTCCTCGGGATCGAACTGGGTGTGGTCCGGATACGGACCGCTGGCGATTTCCGCAATGCCGACCACCCCCGGTGGCTTGGCGTTCGAGTGATAGAACAACACCCGGTCGCCGATCTCCATCTGGTCGCGCATCAGGTTGCGCGCCTGGTAGTTGCGTATCCCGTCCCAATGCTCGGTGCCGTCCCGCTCGAGGTCGTCGATCGAGTAGTCGCCGGGCTCTGATTTCATCAGCCAATACTGCATGGACCCATTGGTAGCAGGCTGCGACCTGTTCGGCACGCCGTAGAGTGACGTGCATGCTGGTTCGCACCGAGACCTCCGCAGATCACGACGCCGTCCGGGCAGTCCTGATCGACGCCTTCGACGGCCCCGATGAGGCCTTGCTGGTCGATCTGATCCGCCAATCGGACCGGTTTGTCCCAGAGCTGTCGATTGTTGCCGAGGTCGACGGCCTCATCGTCGGCCACATCTTGTTCAGCTACGTCGACCTCGTCGGCGAGGAAACCCGCCGGGTGTTGAGCCTGGCGCCGCTTGCGGTCGCCACCTCGGCCCAGCTCGCCGGAGTCGGACGTGCATTGACAGAAGAGGGCCTCGCTCGCTGCGACCAGCGCACCGAACCACTCGTCGTGCTCGAAGGCATCCCGGCCTACTACCCCCGCCTCGGGTTCAAGCCGGCAGCGGACTACCACATCGACAAGCCGGCCCATGAGATCCCCGATGAAGCGTTCATGGTGTACCCGCTGAGCAGCTACGACCCGAAGTACCGCGGCAGACTCGTCTATCCCCCGGCCTTCCACGAAGCCAACGCCATAGGGCCGTAGCGGGCTGCTGAACAATGTCAGTTTGGGCTCACCACGATGACCGTAACCAGGCAGCTGGGGGCCGCGGCGAGCCCGCACGCCAATTGATCAACACCCCCCGTAACCCGAATCAGTAGATGGCGTCCTCGATGATGAACTCGGAGGCGCCGTCCTCGTCGTAGTCCTCGCTGCCGTACCACCAGCCGCCGACGAGACGCGAGGGGATGGTGTAGCCGTCGAACTCGGCCTCGGCAACGGCGGCATACCCATATGGGATGAGTTGATAGTCGGGGACGTTCACGTCGCCGTAGCGCTCCATCCTCGCTTCTCCGACTCGCCCCTCGCCATCGATACGCAGCGTCACCGGAATGGTCTCTCTATCGACGGTGATCTCGTAACGGATGAGGTCGTCGTCCAGGGCCGTCCACGCCGTGCCGTGCTGGGGCAGCAGCGTCGAAGGCACCCAGGTCGCTTCGATAGCGACCCGATGGCGGGATGAACGCGAGATGTGGATCCCGTCGCCGCGCATGACAGCCAGCAGGCCGGCGACCCGGCCCTCGATCCGCCCGGCGCCCTGGAAGTGGCAATCCACGATGTGGAGCGGGATCGGCCCGACGGCAGTCCGCGCCTCCCACACCAACCCGAGTGGCGGTGCCAGGGTCTCTTTGGCGGTGATGTCGAGAGGCGCCGCATCCGGCCGGGGCCGCATCCGACCCGAGATGGTCAGCCGCACCGAGCGGGCCAGCGGCGTGCCCGGGGCGATGGCGTGCAGAAAGTAACGCTGCACCGGTTCCGGTAGGTCGGCGACGAGGTCAGGGCTGAACCCGGCGTCCTCGGCAGGGAACCGGAAGTGGTTCCGCAAGAGCCGGGCTTGATGCGCCGCCGCCCTCGAATCGACGACAACCGACACGCCAGCCAGTACTCCAATCCCCAGCGCGAGCTTCTTGATGCGTCCCATCCCCCCACGGTACCGCAAACTCAAGTGGGTTTTGGCGGACAATGCCGCAGCATGCTGCGCATATGTCCGCCAAAACCCTCTCAGAGTGCGAGACCGGCCTCGATGGTGGCGAGGTTCTGATCGGCGAAGGGAGCGGCACTCGCCGCGGCCTGCAACGCCTCGATCGGGAGGAGGCGACGGCGGGACACCACCGCGGCCAGCATTGCGAGCGCCAGACGGGTCTTGCCCAGCGGGGGCGACACTGCCGCAGGATCGATGACCTCGACTCTGGCAGCCGTGGTGAGGTCGGCGTACTCGGGCAAGGTGAACACCACGCCGTCGGGGCTCATGGCCGGCAGCCAGCGCTGTGCGGTGCGCAGCCCATCGGTACTGAGGATGAGGAGAACGTCGGGGACCGACATGCTGACCAGGGGGGCCTCAGTCGGCGCCAACTCCAGTAGCGCGATGCTGTGGCCGGTCTTGACGGTGATCGGGTAGTCGCCGCGCTGCGTTGCCCATAGCCCGGCTCGAATCGCGGCGGCGCCCACCAGGTGGGCCGCCGACTGCACCCGGCCGCCCGCCGACCCGGCGACCACCATCGATACGGGACCAGCCAGCTCCGAGAGATAGTCGACCGGGATCGCCGCGGGGCCCGATAGCGCCGTCCCCAGGTCGGGAGCGTGCGCCACCCGGTAGGCGGTGGCGTAGTCGGTGACATCCCGGTCATACAACACGCCGGCGGCAAGGCCGAGGCCATCCATCGTCTCGGCAATGGCGCGGCGCGAGAAGTGATTCGCCCTCACGTAGTAGGCGGTGCACAGCTCCCAGATGTCGAGCAGGGCAAACCCCGGATGGCGAATCGCATCCACCAGCCTTTCGGTCAGGTCGTCATCGAAGCTCGTTCCCCGGTACACGTACCCGGCGCCGTTCACCCCGACGGTGCCACAGATGTCGAGCGGGTGTTCCAGATTGCCGGCCGGCGTCGTCGCCGTCACCGCTCCCTCCGGGGTGGTCGTGGAGTGCTGGCCGCCGGTCATCCCGAAGTTGAGGTTGTTCATCACGATGACGGTGACACCGATATTGCGCCGCGCCCCGTTGATGAGGTGCGTGCCGCCGATGCCGGTCCCACCGTCGCCCATGATGACGACAACGGTGAGGTCCGGATTGGCGAGCTTGATGCCGGTGGCGTAGGTGACGCTGCGGCCGTGAAGACCGTGGAAGGCGCTCGTGGCGAAGTACTGGTCGGACAGACCCGAGCAACCGATGTCGCTGACGATGACCACCGAGGCAGGATCGATGGCAAGTTCCACGAGCGCGGCGTCAAGGCGATCGAGAATTGGCCCATGCCCGCAGCCGGGACAGAACGGGTACGGCGTCTCGTTGCGGAAGGTGCTCAATGGGGTCACAGTCGTCGTCACACGATTGCCTCCACGATGTCTTCAGGGGCGATGAGCTCTCCGTCGACACGGTTGATTCCGACGACCCGATGCCCCACCGCCAAACGCTCGACCTCACGGCGGTACTGGCCGAGGTTGAGCTCGGGAACGATCACGGTCTCGACGCCATCGAGCGCCTCGGCCAGCGCTCGCTCCGGCACCGGCCACAAGCTCTGCACGACCATTGACGACACCACCGCGCCTGAGCGCCGGGCCGTCGCCACGGCTGCTCGCACCGCGTTGGAGGTGACTCCGTAGCCGACCACGAGCGTCTTGGCCCCGGCTTCGAGGTCGGCGTCGACCAACTCGATCTCGTCGAGATGGTCTTCGATCTTGGCGGCGAGGTGATGGTTGAGGGCGCCGATCGTTGGTGCATGTTTGGTGATGAACGCCCGCTCGTCGTGGCTCGATCCGGTGAAGCGCACCGGCTCACCACCTCCGTAGAGCCGCCGCGGCGCCAACTCACCTGCCGGCTCATATCGATAGGGGGCGCCAGACGTGGCGAGGACGCGCTCGGCCGTCCTGACCTGGGGATATGCCTCCACATCGACAGTGGTCAACGTCATGACCACCTCCTTGTCGGTGAGTACAAAGACCGGGCAGCGGAACCGCTCAGCCAGCTCGAAGGCTCTGGCGGTCAGCGTGTAGCACTCCACGACGTTGCCAGGCGCCAACGCAATGATCGGGTAGCCACCGGACGTTCCCCAGCGCACGAACTGGACATCACCGTGCGCCACCGTGGTTGCGCCGCCCGTGGACGGTCCGAGCCGCTGCACATCGACGATGACGAGCGGCACCTCTCCGATCACCGCCAGTCCGATGTTCTCGCTGTAGAGACTGAGGCCGGGGCCGCTGGTCGCCGTCATTGCGCGCGAGCCGGTCATCGCCGCGCCGATACACATGCCGATCGAGGCGATTTCGTCCTCCCCCTGAACGGCAATGCCACCCACCTTGGGGAGCTCGCGCATCATCGCCGTCAGGATCCCGGAAGCGGGTGTGATGGGATAGCCGGCGAAGAAGTCGCATCCAGCTGCCATGGCACCCCGCACGATCGCCGTCGCACCGGTTGTGTATTCACGCATTCCGCGCATTCTCAGCACCTGAAGCCGGGGCGGGATAGGGCACATCGGCACGGCACCGACGGCAGGTGTACCCCGTCTTCGGATTTCGCGACTTCGGCGGGGCGACGGAAATCCCCCATTTTTGGGGCTCTCGTGCATAGTGTCCTGTCTCTGGGAGTCGCTGGATACTCCAAATCACCGCACCGCAGCAAAGGAGCAAGGGCGTGAACAAGACAGAGATGGCGAAGAAGCTCGCCAAGCAGACCGATCTGACCCAGGCCAAGGCCGTTG
>Ga0209567_10001134_pt1 | contig 13982 bp, 11 predicted proteins | sample COG_12_FD_184756 | JGI IMG/M metagenome (GOLD analysis project Ga0209567, IMG submission 184756) | Pelagic marine sediment microbial communities from the LTER site Helgoland, North Sea, for post-phytoplankton bloom and carbon turnover... | ecosystem: Environmental > Aquatic > Marine > Neritic...
TTTATTCTGAGAAAGATCAAACAATCGCCAATCGGGGTATTTTCATTGTGTTTCGTGGTTCTCCATGCATCTTGTTTAACCAAAAAAGTCTCAGTACTGACGCTAGGAGATGGCTCCAGATCGATAGATTCGAGTTGAAAGAATCGTGAATGGCACGCTCCGACTCTTTAGAACTACGGTCTTCCGAGTCAATTTTCTCCGAAAATGTTGACTCTGCAGGGACATCAGATTCGGAAATAAACGAACTAGCCTTTGGCCAACGTTTATCTATTTTTGCGGATCCTTTCGCATCGACTTTTCTGATTTTTGTTCGACATTTTGTTGTTTACATTACTACAGAGCGATGACCCACGACGGGCCACGAGAATATCCAAATACGTGAAAATCACTAAAAGGCGGCACCTACGGTACTGCAAAATCTTGGTATATGCGAACGGCGCTAGAAAATCAACCTTTTTGAAAAAAAACTCTTCTGATTGGGAATTGTTTTGGGATAATTGGGAAAAAAACCCAGTATACTTGGCATTGGGAAAGGGTCCGATACTCGGACCCATGGAATAGCCCAAAAAAAGGCCTGTTCTGTCTTTCGTGCTGTTAAAATATGTGGGCCTCGCTGTGAAATTTCCAACCATAGGGTCAAACATTAGTGCATAAATTTATGTTGTTGTTTTTAGCTCACCTGGCACAAAGTGCCAAGGTGAGCTTTTGTGATACCGGTTTGTCCGACGTCCGTGCGTCTGTCGGTGCTTACAAATCTGTACTTGTATGGCTACAAGTACATTAGGTTTAGAACAGCAAAAGCGTTTATGTGGCTAAAAATTGGGTTTATGTTGCTATTTTTAAAGAAGGAAAAGCCGCATAAAGTCCAATTCGTAAGAACGTCCGTGCATGCGTCCGTGTGTCAACAATTTGTTTAAGGCGAGTCATGACGCCTCAGTTCGTTGGTTGTTTTATCGAGCCTATTGGTTCCAAAAATTCTGGCTGGGTCCCAAGCCGAGTTTTATCTGCACCCATTTTTTTTACCGACCTTGTATTGCGGCAGTTGTTAGTCGGGTACCACGCCTGTTACAATTTTCACAAATACAACAAAGATAATTTCAACACAGATAAGTCACTAGCTCTATAGCCCAATGGTAGAATGGAGAGCTCTTGATCTGGAGTTCGTGGGTTCGACCTCGGTACAGGTATACCTGTTTTTTAAAAAAAATCAATCAAATACGATAAAAAGTTATTATATGGCCTCAAAAAACAAAACTAAACGGTATATTTGCATTTTAAAGTTCTAGGCATGTATCTTATACACGGTGCTATCACTCAGTGAAATTGGGAGTTTCTGACACAGGGATTTTTTTCAGGCCAATTTTAGTGTTTTTTCAAAAACTTAAATCTCAATAAAAAACATCATTACAGATTTTTGTTGGATTTTTTTTCACAATACGTAAGTAAGTCTTTATTAAGTAACTTGAACAAAATTTTGTTCATTATTACATTCAAAAGAAGCATCAACATACAAACATTTAACACAAACAAACTATTGCATCAATACTGAAATACTCGATAGCATTCAAACATAACTACATTTTTCATTGAAATGATCATATTCGACCAGAGGCCGATTACTCCCCCAAAATGGCTTGGAACCAACCCCATCACCGAAAATACGGTGCATTGAGTGGATCCAAGACATTTTTACAAAATATAGATCTACAAAGAAAAACATTTTAACGGTATGCTACATGTCATTAAGAAAATCAGTAATTTCAACAGTGTAACTTGTCTATTTGCTTTATATTAGCCCATTTTGTTTAAAAAAATGGGATTTTCCCCTAAAACAACAGATTATAAGCAAATGGAACGATAGATCTGTCTTGTATTTCTGCAACTTATTCAAGACACTGTCAACGGTCAATGTGCTTAAATTCAAATGATTCTGACAAAGATTTGCGAATGTCTTGAGTCAAGTTAAACAACTTCTTCTCTGAAACCGTAAGGCCCAGACATTCCATATTTGGTATGTAGCATCACCTAATGGGTCTCTACCAAGTTTGTTCAAATTATGCACCTGTGGGCAAAAATGCCCCCGCTATGAGGCTTTGTCATTTTTTCAGAGGAAAATCTTTAAAAATCTTCTTCTCCGGAATTGTAAGGCTCAGAGCTTAGATATTTTGTATGTAAAATCACCTAATGGGCCTGTACCAAGATTGTTCAAATTATGCGCCCGGGGCTAAAATGCCCCCGGTATGGGGCCTTGTCATTTTTCAGAGGAAAATCTTTAGAAATCTTCTTCTCCGGAACTGTAAGGCCCAGAGCTTAGATATTTGGTATGTAGCATCACCTAATGGGCCTGTACCAAGATTGTTCAAATTATGCGCCCTGGGGCTAAAATGCCCCCGCTGTGGGGCCTTGTCACTTTCTCAAAGAAAAATCTTTAAAAATCTCCTGTAATGCCCAGAGCTTAGATATTTGGTATATAGCATCACCTAATGAGCCTGTACCAAGACTGTGTTTATCTGTTAGCTGGTTACCCAATAAACCCGTCACTGTGGTCAGATACTTGGAATATGTAGAGAATCTGTGTATATGTAAAATGCAAGACGCCATATGGCGGCTTTAGGCGTTCAAGACAGGTTTTTACTAGGGCTGAATGGGTTAACACACTTTCCATGTTGACAAGTTATGTAGCTCCTTGGAGTTTTGTCAATATGAACGCCACTTAGAAAAGTATTCTGAAGTTTATGGGATAATTTGAATTTTTACCGATCTTCGTATTTGTAAATTTACAGATAATTTGTAAATTTACAAATAATTTGTAAATTTACAACTTTCTTAGACCTATTAAAGAATGTCCCACTTCAGAGTAAAAGGAAGCAGACTTTCCAAAGTGGTCTTGTACTGTACCAGTTTCCGGAAAAAAAATTGGCCACCTTGCAAAAATTCAACGTCTGCAGGGGAGTTTAATAGAGAATATTTTGTTTATAACATATAAGCTTTGGCGTCCGCATGCAGGGCTCTAGTTGAAAACATAAATGTAAGTGGAGCATTCGCGATACTCCGAACAGCACTGATAACTTCGCTTAGCTGCATTCGGTTTTCACATTTACTGTTAAGACTGTATGATTTTTCACATCCTGCATTGGTTTTAATGTTTTTCATTTCAGATCATCATGGAGGATAATACGTACTATGCACGGTTACCTGGTCTGCCCAAAAAGGTCAAGTGGCCTGTTAAACTGATAGACCGAGGAGAGGTCTACTGTCATAGTGATGACGCATAGTAAGTGTCTTTTTATGGCCGAGGCATATAGTGTTACCCTGTTCCGTCATTCCGTCCTTCCGTCCCGGAATCTTGTCTGGAGCATATATCCTAAACTATAAGACATAGAACTTTCAAGCTTTGTAGAAAAACCTTTACAGGACACATTTCCTTTACTGGATGTCTTACATGGATGAAACTTTGCACGCTAATACGTCTTGGAAAGAAGATGTGTCATTAATCAAACTAAGATCTCTCTGGCCTTGATCTTTGATCCCTGCAGTTAAAAACCTTATCAGGGCCATATTTTATTCATTATGTCACCTACAGGCAAGGAAAACTACTTTGACCCTTTATAATAGAAAAACTAAATTTGGAGTGAGTGTATTTTTAGCTCACCTGGCCCAAAGTGCCAAGGTGAGCTTTTGAGATCCTCTCTCTGTCGTCCGTCGTCGTTAGTCGTGCGTCGTCAACAATTTCTTAAAAACATCTTATTCTCAGAAACTACTGATGGGAAAGTGATCAAACTTGGTACAGATGTTCCTTAGATGGTCCCCTATAAAAATTGCTAAAGTGGGTCGGGTCCGCTGCCTAATTAGGTCACGAGAGCTAAAAATAGCTCTAAAAATTAAAATCTGTAAAATCTTCTTCTGCCAAACCATAAGGTCTAGAGCTTTGATATTTGGCATGTAGCATCACCTAAAGGTTTTCTACCAAGATTGCTAAAATTGTAACCCCTGGGTCAAAAATGTCCCCGCCATTGGGCTTGTCCGTTTTACATAGAGATATAAGGAAAACCTTTAAAAATCTTCTTATCTGAAATGGTAATGCCCATATATTCCATATTTGGCATGTAGCTTAATATAGTCCCGTACAATGATTGCTCAAATCATGACCCCTGGGCCAACAATGGCCCCTCCCTGGGGATTACCAGTTTTACATTGACTTATATAGGAAGACCTTTAAAAATCTATTTCTTTGAAATGGTAAGGCCCAGGTGTTCCATATTTGGTATTTGGCTTTGCCTTATGGTCTCCTACCGTGATTGCTCAAATGATGACCCCCGAGCCAAAAATGGCCCCGCCCTTGGGCTTACCAGTTTTATATAGACTTATATAGGAAACTCTGAAAAAATCTGTTTCTTTGAAAACAAACAGCCCAGATGTTCCTTATTTGGCATGTAGGTTTGCCTTATGGCCTCATACCAAAATTACTCAAATCATGACCCTCAGGCCAAAAATGGCTCCACCCCGGGGCCATCAGTTTTACATAGACTTATATATATATAGGAAAACCTTTAAAATCTTCTTCATTAAAACCGTATGGTCCAGATCTTCCTTCTTTGACATGTAGCTTTGCCTTATGGGCCCCTACCAAGATTGCTCAAATCATGACCCCTGGGCCAAAAATGGCCCCGCCCCGGGGCTTATTAGTTTTACATAGACTTATGTAGGAAAACCTTTAAAAATCATCTTTCTTGAAACCAATCAGCCCTATTGTTCCTTATTTGACAAGCAGCTTTTCCTTGTGGTCCCCTATCAAGATTGCTCAAATCATGACCCCTGGGCCAAAAATTGCTCCGCCCCAGGGCTTCTCAGTTTTACAGACTTATACAGGAAAACCTATAGAAAACATCTTCTTTGAAATCATAAGCCCCAGATGTTTCATACATAGAATTTAGCTTTGCCTAATGGTCGCATACTTTAGTAATCATGACACCCAGGCCAAAAAAGGCCCCAAATGGTCCCACCCTGGGGCTTATCAGTTTAAGAAAGCAGTGTCTGCCAGGTGAGCGATTTGAGGCCATATTGGCCTCTTGTTTAGTTTAACTTGAGTTCGCAGCGGGGGCATTTGTGTACCATGGACACATTTCTAGTTTTAAAATGGCATAGCCTTTCCAGCACAAAAGTATAACTCCTGCACTGTAATTGCCTGGAAGTACCTTATTAATTCTAATTAACGCACATTTCCTAATTAAAGCAACCCTCCCTTCATTGTAATTAAATCTAAACAATACTCAACTGTTCAGTTGTCATTTAATGCAGATAAATTATAGTGCAGAAAGCTCCTATCAGGCCTGTAATATTGAGCAAGTATGTGAGATTTTCGTCCTGCAAGATCCCGGGCCCAAAATTGTAATATTTAGTGACTTCCTTAAAAAATATATATTATATTTCCCTCTTCGCTAGACTTGTTTGAGTCTCATGATATCTAAAATAGTTTTGTAAAACCAACACTGTCACAATCATTCCTACTAGCATTTATACATAACGCGTCAGTGTGAAGACGCCCGTTGAGGCGCTAGATTTTAGCCTCCGCTGGATTTAGACCAGTATAAAAATATCACCGGTTTAAAGAAACACCTGAATAATATGAATATGATAGATCCAGTCTGCGAAATTAGGGGTTGTCCGGTAGTCCGAGACAACCAAATTTTTCTCCGGACAACCAGAATTTTCATCTGGACTACGAAATTTTTATATAGAATTAATAGAGCAGTTAGCCTAAAACACACTTTTGGACAACCAGATTGAAATCCTAATTTCACAGACTGTAGATCAATTCATGTAAATCCCCATACCTACGATTGTTTCTGAAAAACAATCACTGAAATGCTTCAACAAGAATATTGTTTGTACCCCACTGTCATCTCTATTGCGCCAAGTCCTATGTTTTACTGAAGCGCACACAGTAAGACATGTATTAAACTACATGTCTTCAAAACTTGGAATTCCTATGACATATGAATGACAAAATAGTATTATGCAGTGAGGCAATGCATAGATCAATAACAGATCAATGCGAGTCAATTAAATTAGGGACATCTTCAATCGGCAACATCATTTTTATCAAAGCGTGAAATATTTTTGTCAAGTCAGTGTATTTTATTATTATGTATATGTATTCCTTTAAATTTTACTTTTCTGTAAAAAAAAATGATAGAAAGTGTTTTACCTGTAGAAGAATTTAGAAAATGTTTAAAGCCAAGTCTCCCAAGGTTTGACGGTCAAATAATTGCAAGGCCAATTATAGGATCTGGGCAGCTAAAATTTGAGGAAATCGTTCTGATAGGAATGAGGATCTCATTTCTGTATAGACAAAAACCAGTGATCGCTCCTTTTCAGGCCAGTCTGTCATATGTGATGATTGGGAAAAAAGGTTATATGACTTGCAAACATTGTCTGACTGGGCCTCTAAAAACCGATCAAGATTTGTGGTCACCAACATTTAGCTAGAGAGATAAGTGTGCGTCCGCACAAAGAAGCAAAGTTCATGATTTACACAATTATACTATATATACTTTGGTAAGGATGAAAGTTTGTCTTTAAATACAAGGTTTATGATTATACCTGTACCTCTGTTTACGAGGCTATCCAGCGAAAGTTTGATTAAGAATGTGAAAACCCTCAACAGGGTTACAGGTCTTGTTTTATTCCAGAAAAAAAAATTCTGTACATGGGTCTTAATTGTGTGATTATAAAAAATGTTAATTTGTATTGCAGCTTTTCTGTAAATGAAGATACTTTGGAGAAATTTCCTAACAGGAAAATATTTGAGAGGGGCATTGGTTGGTATCAACAGTTACTGTTTAAAGTTAATCGTTTCTGTTCAGTTATAATTTTGTTTTTGAATTTCAAATTATCTCCATGTGCCACACTGGTACAAGAAAGTGTGGGGGCTCCAAGTCTGCTAGTTTTGACAGCACCTAAGTGCCATGGTGCCAAACATGAAGATTCGGGTGCCATAAAATCCGCAGATTAATGATTTGGAACCCGTTTCCCAGGTTTGGAGCCGGAATGGCTTTCGAATATTGGGCTTCAGCATTACTGCGCGTTTCCGGGTATCGTAACGCGGTGGCTCCAGTGAAAGATCTAGGGTTGAAAATTTGGGATCAAGATCCTTTAGGTTTTTTAGGTGCCGTGGTGTGGAAATGCAGATTTTGACAGGGTTTTCTTCCATTTTAGACAGATTTTCCCCCATTTCAAAATAATTTTTCAAAAATCTTTAAAAAAAAGGATGGGGTGCTTGCTAGGTTGGTTGACTTTCCCTAAACACAGATCTTTTTAGAACTGAAGTAAACTAGGGCTTGAATTCTTGTTAAAAATGTTTTTTAGTGTTTGCAGGTTTTAGCTCGCCTTACTGAAAGTAAGGGAGAGCTATTTCAAAATGACCAGCATTGTTGGCGTCCGCATTTGGTTAAAGTTTACCCGCAACCTCCAATTATTTAAATAACCATGTATGACATTACTCTGAAACTTCACATACCTAGTCAGGGTCAATAGTTGACCAAGTGTGTCAAGTCCTGTGACTTAAAAAAAAATTTGAGCTGAATTATGCCCCTTTTTGGACTTAGAATTTTGGTTAAAGTGTAATACCTGCAACCTCCAGTTATTTAGATAACCCTTTATGTTATTACCTTGAAACGTCACACACCTATTCAGGGTCATTAGCTGACATAGAGTGTCAAGTCCCATAATTTTAAAATTAGTTTTGAACTTAATTATGCCCCTTTTCGGACTTAGAATTCTTGTTTAAGTTTAAAACTTAAAAAAGCTTTACAACTTTAAAAAACAATTTACTTTATTATGCTCCTTTAAGGACTTTGATTATGGGTTAAAACTTTGCATGCAAGGCTTTTTATTAGATACAGTGTGCATTGTTGCTTTGAACCTTCATACACATTCTCGGGTCCTTCAAATAACGTTATATTGTCCTTTAAATAACGAAATGAACCGTTATTGGAAGGAGTTTTTGGTGAGTTTTTCCTCGTTGGTTTTAGATAGATGATAACATCAAGGGTTTTCAGTGATGCAGCGTTACATGAGCCAATATCACTATCAAATGCAAACAGAAAATAAGAATTGAACATATAGCATAATGACAATTAGCTTTATTTAAAGGACGTAATTTTTTGCTTCTTTAGAATTTGCTTGACATCAATGTCAAATATTTCTTCTAAGGTTGTTGATACCAAAACTTGTCGTCTTGGAAGACATTCTGCAAGTGTATTACTCGCCATTGAACCACCTTTCTTCTTAAATTGTCCACACTGGTCACTTGTACAGCCAAACGTTATTGCAAAGACAAAGTGGTATAGAAATCTGGTGACCGAGATTCGGTAAAACATTTTGCAGGTTGATCTCTTTAATACTGTCTTGTATTGTTATCTATTTTACTCCTCTAACTGTATGTTTTATGCATATAAGGATAACAAGTATTCCCTGTTCTTTAAAAAACAACAATTAAGAGAGATAATACAACTTTGAAACTGGTGACATAGCAAATCACACAAATTTGACCCATAAATCGTCCAAAAAACAAATAAAAGACCTCATGTACCACAAAATTGACCAATGTCCATCTACTTTATACCATCCCACATAAAAAACAGTACCTTTACTGTTTATATTTGCTTTGAATTTAAATAGATTTAACAGGGACAGCTTTTGTTGCGAAAATTTATATTGACTCACATACATGTATGTATTTAGGGCTAATCTCCAAGTCATGCAAGTCTGAATCATAAGGAAGTGCTTAGAAGGAAAATATATTACCCGTGCATTGATAATCAGGTGGAAAGGACGCAATCAAATTTAATAAAAAGGTAAAATGGGCTTTCACAGGTTGGAGCAAGACATAGAGCGTTGTAAGCCATTCGGGAGCCATCTTGGTTGTACGAAAAAGAAACCCCATAAAACAATGTGTTTCTGTTACGTCCATTATTTGAGACAGGAATTGTTTGAATACCAACTCTCTGGATAGCCTATTATGATAAGCAGTTGCAGATCACACTTTATGCGGGATTTAGAAATATAATATGGTATTTTCATGTAGGTTTTGAAGTTCTCAAGCACATTGTTGAAACTCTGCTCGCTAAACTTTTGCTAGAAAATTCTGTTTCCAAAAATAATTGTACATGAGTAAGGACTAGTGTGTAAGACTCTTAGACATTCCGAATGATGGGTGTTTTTGCCATGTTTGATTTACATAAAGAAAAATTCATATTTTTATGTACTCGTGTGTTAAAAATAAATCACTGCCAATATATTGTTCTTGGAGCCACCGTGTTACGATACCCGAAACTGTCCTGTATTGCTGGAGCCGCCACGCTTTCTTGTACCAGTCACAATGTGATGTGCATCTCTTTATCAGACACCATAAAAAATTTGGGCGGGGGGGGGGATTATAGGAATGCTGTGTCTGTCCTTCCGCTATTCTTCCAGTCAGTCTGTCAGTCTGTAACCACTTTTGTGCAGAGCCTATCTCATAAACTATTGAATGTTTTGCAATAAAACTTCATACACTCATAGAGGGTATTTAGGAAAAGTGCACTGCTCATGGTAGATCACTCTTTGCTTTCTTATGTACAAAGTTATGTCCCGTGATCATTTTTTTTGCCTGGAGCATATATCTCAGAAACTTCTGCAGGTATTGCATTGAAACTTGATAAAGTGACAGAATGCATTTAGGAGAAGTGCAGTGCACATTATCAATAACTCTTGCTCTCTTATTGTTTCGGAATTATTCCCCTTTTTAGCCTACCTGACACATAGTGCATTTATATGTGAGCTTTAAGGCTGTGTCACACTTCATCGGATAGCAGTGCCGGAAGAGAAACGGAAAGCAAAATATTCTATCCGGTGGCATACGTTCCTCGTCCGGTTTATCCTGTACTCATCCGGTGGTATCCGATGGAGTCCATGGAGATTTCTCAACACGAAACAGAATATTCTATCTGGTGGCATACTTTCCTCATCCAGTGGTATACGTTCCTCTTCCGTTTCTCATCCGGTTTATCCTGTACTCGTCCGATGGTATCCCGGTGGATTCCGTTATATCCCGTGGAGATTTTTGAACATGTTAAAAATTCACCACCAGGCAAAATGGAAACATTTCCATTAGATGTAAGTATCCGGTAGTCTTCCGGAACTCGTCTGGTACTAGTCCAGTACTCATCCGTTTCTCTTCCGTTTACAGATCCCCAATTGGGGATCGGATATACCGGACGTGTACCGGATACATACCGGACGTTGAACGGAGATGGAACGCACGAAACAGAAAAGTACCGGAAATCATATGGTTGTCATCCGTTTTGTCCTGTACTCATTCGATCCGTGTTGGTTCCTTATCCGGTACATGTCCGGCACTCATTCCGTTCTCGTCCGATATATCCGGTCCATGTCCATTCTACATACGTTTCGAAAATCACCACCGGATATCTATTTTTCGAAGCTTGGTTTCCCTTTCTCTTCCGGTACTGCTATCCGGTGAAGTGTGACACAGCCTTTAGGGACAGTGCTGTATCTGTTTTGCATCGTTATGCGTAGTAATTTTTATGCCCCCCAGATCAGATCTGGGATGCGTATTGTTTTTGCCCTGTCTGTTTGTCCGTTTGTGTCCAACTTTAACCTTGGCCATAACTTTTGAACTAGTACAAATAGAGACTTCATATTTGGCATGTGTATCTCAAAGAGCCGCACATTTTGAGTGGTGACTTGATAAGGTCGTCGTTATGCCTCAAGGTCAAAGGTCAAATATAGGTCAAATCACCCAAAATTCAATATTGGCAATAACTTTTGAACAAGTACAGATAGGGACTTCATATTTGGCATGCACATTTATCTTATAGAGCTGCATGCATTGAGAGGTGACGGGTCAAAAGTGAAGGTCATACTTCAAGGTCAAATTACAAAAATCATTGAACTGTAACCTTGGCCATAACTTTTGAACAATAATAGATATGGACTTAATAGTTAGCGTGCATGTGTATGTCATGGAGCCGCATATTCTCAGATGACCTTGACTTTGACCTTTGACCTACTTAATGAAAAATGGCAAAAAAACAGCTTATTCAATGTCGGACATACACAGCATGATTTTTGTGTATCTCATGACTCAGATGTCCTTGGTTGACAGATGACCTTTGACCTACTTAATGAAAAATGGCACAAAACCAGTTTTTTCAATGTCATATACACACACACAGCATGTGTATCTCATGGATCTGCATCTTCTCAGATGACCTTGATCTAGACCTTTGACCTACTTAATGAAAAATGGCACAAAATCAGCTTTTTCAATGCCGGACATTTAAAGTCGCATCTTCTCATATGACCTTGACAGATGACCTTGACCTTTGACCTGCTTAATGAAAAATGGCACAAGACCAGCTTACTCAATGTCGGACATAAGAGCCCCATCTTCTCGGCCTTACTGCGGGGCATAGGGTTTCCATAAACCCATTTTGTTTTTGTCTGTTTACATTTCACTTTGGCATCTTCCCTGAAAATACTGATGGGAAAGTGATGTAACTCGGCATAAATGTTACTCAGATAGTCCCCTATAAAATTTGTTCAAAAGATTCCATTCCATTAAGAACTCTGGTTGGCATGGCAACCAAAAAAAACCCTTTGAAAATCTTCTCCAAAACTTTGATATTTAGTATGTAGCATCACCTGATGGCCCTTTACTAAGTTTGTTCAAATTATGACCCTGGGACCCTGCCCCAGGGTTTATCAATTTTATATAAACGTATATGGCAGTTTTTAGCTCGCCGGACGAAGTCCAGAAGAACTTATTTTGTCACCCAGTCATTGGCGTCTGCGTCAGCGTTGGCGTTAGCTGCAAAAAGCATTTTGATCATAGCTCATGTATTAATTGAGATACACCTTTTATACTTAGCACACACATGCCTTAGGACAAGAGCTTTCCATGAACACCAAACCTTTGACCCCAGTGACCTTGACCTTGAACAAAATATGCGTTTAGGTTTCAAAAATGCTCATAATTTCCATATCTTTTAAGGTATTGCTTTCATATTTGGCATGCATGTGTATATAGACAATAACTTTCCATGCACACAGAAATTTTGACCCCAGTGACCTTAACCTTGAACTTAGGGCCTGCGTTTAGGTTTCGAAATCTGCATTTAGGTTTTGAAAAATGCTCACAGTTTCTATATCCCTCAAGCTATTTCTTTCATATTCCATATGCATGTATATATGGACAACACCTTTCCATGCACACCAAAAGTTTGACCCCAGTGACCTTGACCTTGAACTTAGGGCCTGCGTTTAGATTTCAAAATCTGCGTTTAGGTTTCGAATATTGCTCATATTTCCTGCATCTTTTGAGGTATTGCTTTCATATTTGTATGAATGTACATAGGGACAAGACCTTTCCCTGCGGCGAGCTTTGTTGTCCTCTGGCAACTCTGGTTTACAATGCTTTTCCTCCTAGGACTCAAAGGAGGCATTTGCTCATTGTATTAGAAAGTCTCATGTATGGACTGGTATAGACAGAAACATGCAATGACCAGGTCAGAGAAATTCCCAAATTTACGGTATAGATATTGTTTAAATTTAAAGATCATCTAATACACAGAATATGCTATCTTTAAATATACAGAATGGCCGGATTTAATCTCACATTTTCTTTGTGCGCCATGTATATTTGCAAATCCCCATTACATAATTCGATTGTTAGTGATGGAAGCAAAGATATGAAAATGTTTTGAGTATCAATTTGAAAATAAATTTTCTAAAAGACGTTTCCATGGAAATATTTAAAAATAGTCTAATGACCATTAACCTCTATTTGTGCCATACATGTGTTCATCTGCCAAAATTTTTGTTAGATTTCACTCGAACATGTCTTTGGAAGCCACATTGTTGATGATCAGTCATGTAATTGGATTGAGGAGACTTGATTAAATACATGTATGCAGGTAGGCTAGGCCATAAGTTGACACTGAACAAGTTTGGGTTTTTAACAAGAAAAAATGTTCAAAACGGAGTTTCATTTTTTAAGAAACTGTTTTCCAAGTAATCCTTCAATAATACTATAGTGAAATACAATCTGGATATCAAACAGCTTCGATCCAGATGATGCGTTGAGTGCCTAGTCTGGATCCAGGATCCAGGCTGTCGTTTGCCTATTTATCTGTTACCACCAAAACTTGAACTTCAGAGGTTGTTAGTGGACAAATGAGACGCTATATGAAGGATTTTTTTGTACCTAACCTGTCCTCCTGGATCACTCTTTAAGAAAAGGTTGGAATTGAAAAATAGTGAAATGCGGTTTTATCAATTCAAAAGAGCCAATCTATGTATTTAAATATAGCATTGTCTGTGTTTTTATCTGGCGCAGCCAGATTATATAATCACACTGGGCTATCGCACAGGTGCTCGAAATGTGGTCAAAATCTACTACCCCCTCAGTCTACCCCCACCATTTGTCTACACCCCCTATCCACTCTAAAATCCCACAAATCATCTTAACTTCAATGGTATGTCATTAGAATTCCAAAAATAAAAAAAATCCAGAAAAGTAATGATAATGACCACACGTCGAATATCTGTGGGGGTGTCGCGGAAGTTGAAATAAAATAGTTCGTTTAAGAAGATGTTAGTTTTTAAATTCCCTTTTTATGCTGTTGGCTAGTTAAAAGGCTTTATTGTTAGTTCATAGATTACGTTCGTGATCTAACGGTGCAAAGTGTGTTTTGGTCGGAAATATGCACAGATTCATTAAATAATAAGGACGAATCGGGACGAATCACTCCGATGCAAAAACGAAAGTGTGTCTAAGAGCGCCTTGATACATGGCTATGGGTACGGTAGCGTAAGTATAGCCTGCGCGGCTATGCGTACGGCTGAACTTAAGGTTACTAGATCCTTAGATATATTTTGACTGAAAAGACATTTTTAAAAAAATGTCTCCTATAATT
>Ga0209567_10001136_pt1 | contig 13973 bp, 12 predicted proteins | sample COG_12_FD_184756 | JGI IMG/M metagenome (GOLD analysis project Ga0209567, IMG submission 184756) | Pelagic marine sediment microbial communities from the LTER site Helgoland, North Sea, for post-phytoplankton bloom and carbon turnover... | ecosystem: Environmental > Aquatic > Marine > Neritic...
GGTGGGTCTGGGCTACAACTTTACGGATTTCTCGTCAGATCTCACGGACCTCAGCTTTGATCACCATGGGTTCTTCCTCAATCTGACGGGTACGATGTAGGGTCGGCAATCTCGGAACGTAGGGCGCCTCTGTTCGCGGCGTCAAAATAGTGCATTTGACAGGTAGCCGTAGTATCAAAAGCCGCGCTCTATACGGCTTTTTCCCGAGGGCGCGCGTCGACGGATCTGTCCAGGCATTTTCGAATCAGTCGAGACAGCGACTTTGAATCGAACGGCTTGGTGATGAGCGGTATCGAGGATTCTCGGCTACTGCGTCGTAGCCCCAACACCGCATCTTTGGTGTACGCTGACATATAGATCGCCACGGCATCCGGGCGAATTCGCAAAGCGTCCGCCATGAATCGTGGACCGCTCGTTTCGGACATAACAACGTCCGACACAATTGCGTCAATTGCACCCGGTTCTGTCCTGCATATCTCGAGACCAGCCGCACCACTCGACGTGGCCAGCACACGGTATCCTAAAGATGAAAGTCCGGTTTCGACGAAGCGCAGGACTTGTTCATCGTCTTCGACCACCAATACCGTTTCGGAACCGGTCTGCGGAACAGTCTTGAAGTCGTCATCCGGCGACACCTCGGAGTGACCCTCCGCACTTGGGAGATAGATAGAGAATCGCGAACCTTCTCCCTCCTGGCTGTCCACAACGATGTGGCCGTCGGACCCGGTGACAATGCCGTGCACTGTTGAGAGACCAAGCCCCGTACCCTGGCCTGTATCCTTGGTGGTGAAATACGGCTCGAATAAACGCAGATGTGTGAAGTCGTCCATTCCGATCCCGCTATCCGACACGCATAGCTTCGCGTATTTACCGGCAGGAACGCCGACGATCGCGACTTCTTCTTCGCCGACCGTGACATTCTCGGTCGTCACCGAGAGGACGCCGCCATGCGGCATCGCATCCCTTGCATTGCTGATGAGATTCATGATCACTTGCTGTAACTGGTCCGGATCCACCTTGACGGCACAAAGATTGTCCGCACAGGTAAAAGTCAGCTCCACGTCTGCGCCGATAATTCGCCGCAACATATCCTCCATGTCCCGAACCACGTCATTGATATCCAGGGTAACCGGCTTGAATTGTTGTCGTCGGCTGAACGCAAGCAACTGTTGCGTCAGGGAGGTGGCCCGCAAGCTCGCCTGCCTGATCTCATCGAGGCCTTGCTCGAGACGCTCGTCGCCCTCCGCTTTTTCCTGCAACAATTCCGTATGGCCAAGGATAGCCATCAGCAGATTGTTGAAGTCATGTGCGACACCACCTACGAGACGCCCGAGCGCGTCCAGCTTCTGTATGTGATGCAATCGCTCCTGGCTCTCAGCAAGTGCTTCTTCGGTCGTCCTTTGCCTCGCCAGAGAGGCGCGCAACGAACTGATGAGCAACAAGGTCGCCAACCCACCAAAAGCAAGACACGCTCCGAGAACAATAAGGTACCGTGGTCTTTGGCTCTGTCTGTCGGCGAGCTCGCGCAGCTGCATATCGGCCGCAATCTTGTGCAGCCGATCGTACTGTTTAATGGTTGAATTCAGAACTTCGATCGAAGTCACCATCTTGGCTGTTTCCGCTGAATCGCGAAGAGCCTGTTCGACTTTGTTTAATCGATCGACAAGTCGCGCCAGTGCTGTCGCATACACCGAGCCGCCGTACCGCGCCTGCAGTTTCGACAATAGCTCGAGGCGCGTCCGCATTGAGTACAGGATCCCTCTGTAGCCGATTTGTATACTTTGTATTCCCGCCGCGCCGACTTGATTCGGCAGATCGGAATCGATCGCACCCTGTATCAACGTAAGGAGCGTTCGTGCCTCGCGGGCCAGTTGTTCCGATTCCACAACTGATTCAAGATGAAAAGACTGGACTCTATCTCGAGTCTCAATTTCGCTCTGCTGTCCGACGTAAAGGAAGCTCATAGCCACACCGAATGCGACAATTATGATTGCCAGTATCCCGTAGACGTATCGCAGGACGAGCGGATTTTTCACGGTTTCCTGACTCAATTTTCGCTCTCTTCCACTAAGAGACCGGCCCGTTCGGCTGCCAGCCGGATTAAGGCGAAGTCTTCGCTCGCAGCGGGTAAGTAAGCGTTGGCTCCTTGTAACCGGAGTATTTCGCGGTGCTCTGGAATGGATGCATCAAGGGCCAAAAATGCGTCAAGAATCGTTATCTTAATGTGCTCATCCAATGACTCAGTAACCGCCCACACGTAATCCGAATAAGGCGGTGTCGTCTCTATAATGCGGACTTCGTCACTATTTAGCTGGCCATTTTTGAGCATGGCCTGCACTATGACGCAGTTCGCGACGCCCAGCGCCACTTTGCCATCCCTTATCCATATTGCTGTCTGATCGTGCCCGGCGGAATGGCGTATTGAAGCGAAAAACTGTTCGGGATACACGCCCTCTTTTTCCATGAAAAATCGTGGCATCAAGTGTCCGGAAGTAGATAACCTTGGGCCGAAGCTGAAATCCTCGCCTCCAAATTGATCGATCATCGTTCTGGTGTCGGAAGAATGTGCCAGGTAGCAGCTTGTAAACTGCAAATCCACATCCCGGAATACCAGCGGTACTGCCTGGCTTCGTCGCTCTGCCTGCGTAAACGTCAGTCCCCCAAACCAGGCCAGGTCCACGCGACCAGCGTCGAATCGATCAACCAAATCCGCGTAGTCCCTTGGTATTGCAAGCTCAAATTCAAGCGATGTCTCGTTTTCAAGGTAGTCCAGGAGCGGCGCGTACTGGGACGACAGCGTGTCTCTTGACTGGTCTGGGAGCACGGCGATCCGGATCGGATCCGACGGCGCGATGTGAACGCTGCGTTCATCCTCGCACGCGACAAGCGTCGCGAGCAGGACGAGTAAGAAAAGGTGCTTCATAAATGCTGTTGTCAGCAAACGGAGCGACCAATACTACTTTCAGCGCGCATGGAATAAAAGTAATCAGATCGGCTGATCCCGCGCTTTCCAGAGTCATTCCGAGAGCGGGGATGAGCACCACCAGATTCGTTTCCCGCAAAACGATCATGGTCGAATCGGCGGGTATCTGGCGGGAACTCTCCGCCTTGAAATCGGCCCAAAAGGACTCAGAACTGAACCTCATTTCCGTTTGGAGAACCGACAATGTTCAAGCGCGTAGCGCTGTTCCTGGCAACCAACCTTGCCGTGATACTGGTGCTGAGCATCGTTTTACGGCTGCTCGGCGTCGACAGCATCCTCGACGAGCGCAATGCAGGCATCAATTACGAAGCCCTTCTAATCCTGTCTCTCGTCATTGGTTTCGGTGGTTCGTTCATCTCGCTTGCCATGTCAAAGTGGATGGCCAAGCGCACCACGGGGGCGCGGGTAATTACGCGGCCCGCGAACGCGGCGGAGTCCTGGCTGACGGCGACGGTAGATCGACAGGCACGACAGGCAGGCATCGAGACGCCCGAAGTTGCGATCTACGATTCTCCGGACATGAACGCATTTGCAACCGGCGCGCGCCGCAACGCGGCACTCGTTGCTGTTAGCACGGGCCTGCTGCGGAGCATGCCCAGGGAAGAAATCGAGGCCGTGCTTGCGCACGAAATCTCCCACGTCGCCAACGGCGACATGGTCACCCTGACGCTGATTCAGGGTGTGGTGAATACGTTCGTCATCTTCCTCTCTCGCGTCATTGGTCACTTCGTCGATCGCGTTATTCTGAAAAACGACAGCGGCCACGGGATCGGGTACTTTGCTGCCGTCATTGCAGCTCAATTGTTGCTCGGCATTCTCGCAAGCATGATCGTCATGTGGGTGTCGCGTCTGCGTGAGTTTCGTGCCGATGCCGGTTCGGCTCAACTTAACGGTCGCGAGCCAATGATCAAAGCGTTGTCACGGCTCGAGCGTGGCATACCTGGCGAGTTACCGGAGGCGCTGCAGGCGTTCGGTATTTCGGGTGGCGGCAAGCGCAGCATGATGCGCCTGTTCATGAGCCATCCGCCAATCCCGGAGCGAATCGAGGCACTCCGCCGAAATTGACGGCAGTGCTTTCGACCCCCGAAAACTATGGACTGACACGCGGAAAGGCATAGATACCGACGACTGGAAGGTGGTCGGAAATATCCAGCGTTTCCTTCTGCAGCACGTACGCATCGTCCAGCGACCATTGATTGCTGTAAAACTGGTAGTCGATAGTGCGGTCGGGCTCGGTGACGGTCGGGTCATTGGGAAAATGCGTGTACCAGGCCTGCGGTTCGGTCGATGTCAAATGATGCAAGGCCGGGATGCCGCGATACTTTTCGTACAACGGACCTATCTGGGGGGTCTCGTCATAATTGCCGGTTCCTGCTGCGACGATTTTTTGTCGTTGCCGATTGTCATCCGGGGGGAGCAGATTAAGATCCCCGCCGAATACCCACGGGACACCCTCGCTGTCCAGTGATTCCAGAAGTTCTTCGGTCTTGGCAATCTGCCGGCTCATGATACCGGTGCCCGCGCCCCAGGCGTCGTAGTGGGTATTGATCATCGCCACCGTGTGATCATTATCCGTAGCGATGTGGGACTCGAGCAAAGCGCGCTGAAAATGAAACGGCGCAACCAGGAAATTTCTTGGCTTTCTGGGTAACTGATGCCGCACGGATCTGGTGATAAGGTACTTGGACAGCGTCAACAGCTTCATGTTGACCGGTCCGAGAATCTCCGGGTGAACAACAAATTCCGCTTTCCAGTAAGGTGCTTCGGACCGGCATGGGAAATGCTCATCCGGGAGCCTTTTAAGAAGTTCGATCGTATGGTCAATATAGTGCGTTCGACTATCATCTCCACCATTGATTTCCTGCAGCAGAACGACGTCCGGGTCTTCCGTTTTGATAACGTTCGCGACCTGGTCGAGAGTCCAAAACACGTCTTCTTCGGACGGCCGACCAACGATGGTTCTGTTCGCCTTCTCCACCGCCTGGACCCGTTCCTGGTCAGTCAAGTCAATGTCGTAAAAGAAGACATAGTTCTTGCTCGCCATATACTGAACGTTGTAGCTCATGACTTTGAGCGGCGAGTCGGCCGTCCATCCCGGCGCGTCTGGCGAGCAATGGATACTGGCAGGTTCCATGTCCTCGGGGGAATAAGAACGCAGCCACAACACGCCAATAGCCGCTGCGACTATCAGAACAAATGCGAAGACCAGTTTTGAGATCGAAGAAAAAACGGGGAAAGGTCCTCTCAGCGGCGTCTGCCGAGTCGACAGAGTCCAGTACTAATCATTTTTTCCGGGCAACACGAATCTTGCCTTTGTCCCCGTCTATCTGCATCTTGTAGCCAAACGCGTCCCGCGTTATCGTCACAAAATAATGGCATTCATTGAAACGGCGCCGGCTCCTGTTCGACTGCCTCCAGACCTGCCCATTCTCAAAATAGAAATACCATCGGTCGTCTCCGCCTTTCTTGCAGGACGTAACTAAACCCTTGTGCTCAAATCGACCGTTCTCGGATTTTTTCTCGAACGAAGTGCCGCCCAGGTCGTCGGGCAAAGATGGCGTTTCAGATGCTGCCCCGGTCGGTTCCGTCGCCATCGTCGGAGCTGTTGCTGCCGTCGCCGTGGTTGTCGCTGCTGCCTCAACTACGGGTTCCGGCGGGTTTTGTTCTTCAGCGGACTCTTCCTCGAGCACGCGCTGGCCAAGTTCGTCATAGCAGGCGAATCGAGCATCTCTATCCGTCATCTTCGCGCAGGCCTTAAGCGCCTCGACGGGATCGGCCGCGTGCCCACTTGCAATAGTCAGCCCCCCCAGCCAAAGGGTCAGCAGGAAACGCTGTTTTACGGGTCTTAATTTCATGCGGTGAGAACTCTGAGAATAACGAAGCTGCTTCGGAAACCAATTCTAGGCGGTATTATAGACATCGAAAAGATCTATGCGATCGAGGCCTGACCCTTGAGGTGACGAGCAGGCGGAATATTTGAACATTTGAAATGAAAAAAGGATTGAATATCAAAGGACAGACGACACCAACTGTAGACACCGCGTCGTTGGCTGCGATGTTCCGCGAGTTCGTTGAAGAGAACTTCGTCTTGTCGAATACGGAGTCAAAACGGCCGTTCGAGTGCGATGGATTGTCGGTGTACAAGGAAATGCCGCGCCTGGTTGTCATGCCGGGCTCAACCGAGCAGGTTCAGAAAGCAATGCGACTCTGCCAACGGCACGACGTGCCGGTCGTCGTGCGCGGTGCAGGCACCGGTTTATCCGGAGGCGCGTTGCCGCACGCGGATGGGGTGTTGCTTTCGCTAACCCGCCTGTCGCGAATCATCGAAATCGATCCCGAGGCGAGACTGGCCAGGGTACAGCCCGGCGTGCGAAATCTCGAAATCAGCGAGGCAAGTGACGCTCATGGACTGTTCTACGCGCCCGATCCCTCGTCGCAAATCGCTTGTTCGATTGGCGGCAATGTTGCTGAAAACGCCGGTGGTGTGCATTGCCTGAAGTACGGGTTGACGGTGCACAATGTTCTGCAAATAACTATCGTCACAGTCGACGGCGAGATTCTTACCGTGGGTAACGAGGGCCTGGATAGTGCCGGCCCGGACCTGATGGCTCTGATGATCGGATCCGAGGGCATGCTCGGGGTGGTCACCGAGATCACCGTCAAATTATTGCCCAAGCCATCGCATTGCCAGGTCGTGCTGGCATCGTTCGATGACATCGAATCAGCAGGCGATGCGGTGAGCGCCGTAATAGCGGACGGGATCGTCCCGGCGGGTTTTGAAATGATGGACCGCAGCGCCATCAGGGCCGCAGAGGCCTATGCTCATGCGGGATATGACACGAATGCCGCAGCGTTGCTGCTTTGCGAGTTGGACGGCACCGCCGAGGAGGTTCAGGCTGAAATCGGCAAGGTCGTGACCGTATTCGAAAAATATCGTGCGAGCTCAGTTCATGTGTCGCGGGACGAGGAGGAGAGAGCCTTGTACTGGAAAGGCAGAAAATCTGCTTTTCCCGCCATTGGACGAATCTCTCCTGACTACTATTGCATGGATGGCACAATTCCACGCCGCATGTTGTCGCGCGTACTGAGCGGGATCGATCAACTATCCACTGAATTTGATCTGCGCGTCGCCAACGTCTTCCATGCGGGCGACGGCAACATGCACCCGCTGATCCTGTTCGACGAAAGCAAGCCCGGAGAACTCGAGAAGACGGAGGCATTTGGTGCGAAGATTCTCGAACTTTGTGTCGAGGTTGGAGGGTGCATTACCGGAGAGCACGGTGTCGGTGTCGAAAAATTGCAGCAAATGCTGATTCAATTCAACGATCCCGAGCTGGCGCAGCTAAACGCCGTCAAGGATGCGTGGGACCCGCAAGGGTTGCTCAATCCGGGCAAGGGTGTGCCCACGCTCAAACGCTGCCAGGAATACCGATCCCTATGACGACGCTGTCGCAATTACTGGATCAGGTGCGTGCTGCGATTTCAGACTCGGAACCGCTGTGCATTGTCGGTGGAAACAGCAAGCGACACCTGGGACGCGAACCAGCTGGCAGCCCCATCGAAGTAGCTGACTATGCCGGTGTCGTCGAGTACGAGCCGACCGAATTGGTCGTTAGCGTTCGCGCGGGCACGACGGTCAGGGATTTGCAGGAAATCCTGGCAGGGGAGGGCCAGACGCTCGCGTGTGATCCCCCCGAATTTGACGGAAACGCGACCATAGGTGGCAGCCTGGCCTGTAGCCAGTCCGGTCCGTCGCGGCCCTGGTATGGATCGATCCGGGATCATGTTCTGGGCGTCCGTCTGATCAACGGCAAGGGCGAACACTTGCGTTTCGGCGGCCAGGTGATGAAAAACGTAGCCGGCTACGATGTGTCGAGATTGCAGGCCGGTGCGATGGGAACTTATGGGCTGTTGACCGAAGTGACTTTGAAGGTTCTGCCGAAGCCCGACTCCTCGATGACTGTCCGACGCCGCATCGATGCGAACGAGGCGATTCGTGCGATGAACGAAATCAGCATGACGCCAACGCCATTGACCGGCGCCTGCTGGTGCGACGGCGACATGTACCTTCGACTGTCGGGTCCCGGGACCGTTGTCGAGGCGGCAGCTTCCGGGCTTGAGGGTGAGCGGCTTGCGCACAGTGCGGCGTTCTGGACGGCACTGCGTGACCAGGCTTCGCCGTTCTTTGAATCGGCGAAGGATCTTTGGAGATTTTCGGTCAGATCCAATTCCCTGCATAGCAAACCACAGAATGACTGGTTGATAGACTGGGGCGGTGCGCAGAGATGGCTCGCGGGGCAGCATGACGGTGACGAACTGGAAAATATCTCTGCCAGTTCCGGCGGGGAGGTCACCCGGAATCGTGGTGGGGACCGAAATGCCGAAGGCCTGCCTTCACTCTCCGGCGCCAAACGTGCACTGCTGATGCGCATGAAACAAGCGTTCGATCCGGCTGGCGTGTTTAATCCCGGCCGCTTGTACTCCTGGATGTAGGTGCTGCACCAATGCAGGTCAAACTTTATTCGGGATTCGGCAAAAATAAAGCGGCGAGAGAGGCTGCAGACCTCGTGCAAAAATGCGTGCACTGCGGATTTTGCAATGCCACATGCCCGACGTATCAGGACCGGTTTGACGAGAGAGACGGGCCACGTGGTCGCATTTACCTGATCAGGCACATGCTCGAAAGTGGTCAGGCCGGCGATGCTACTCGCATCCACCTCGATCGCTGTCTGACCTGCCGATCCTGTGAGACAACCTGCCCATCCGGCGTCCAGTATGGCCGACTCGCGGATGCAGGGCGCGAACTCTTAGAACAAGTCTCCAGTCGACCCGTCGGTCAGAAATTTCTCCGCAGAATTATCCGATGGGTATTTCCCTATCCGCGACGCCTCAACGTGGTTCTTGGGTTGGGCCGCATCTTCAGGCCGATTCTGCCTCGGGGGCTCCGCCGACAGATTCCGTCGAAACAGATCACGTGGCATGGGTCGCAACCGTCGCGGCCGGCCACTCGCAAAATGATCGTTCTGGGCGGCTGTGTTCAGGCAGCGGTCACACCGGGAACAAATGACGCGGCCAGGCGGGTGCTACGTCGATTCGACATTGAGCTGCACGAATCACCATCGGCCGGCTGTTGCGGGGCCGTCGACTATCACCTTGCCGCACAAGAGCAAGGTCTCGAGTGTGCACGACGGAACATCGACGCATGGTGGCCGCACGTCGAGGCGGGCGCAGAAGCGATAGTCACCACCGCATCTGGTTGTGGTGTCATGGTCAAGGATTATGGCGCGCTACTCAAAGACGACGAGTCTTATGCGTCCAGAGCACTGCGTGTCAGCGAGTTGGCGAAGGACCTGTGCGAGGTGCTCGAAAGCGAAGATCTCAGCGTTTTCAAGGATTCCACGGTGAAAAGGCGCACTGCCGTGCATTGCCCCTGTACGTTGATGCACGCTCAGGGCCTGGGGACATCTCTGGAGCGAATTCTCGAAAGAGCCGGCATCCCCCTGGCAGAGACGACGGAAGAACATCTTTGTTGCGGCTCGGCTGGTACCTACTCGCTGTTGCAAGCAGACATCAGTCGACGATTGCTCACGCGGAAACTGGCGGCGCTTTCCATTGGCGAGCCGGAACAGATCGTAACGGCGAATATTGGCTGCCAGTTGCATCTTGGAGCACAGTCGGACGTTCCGGTGCTGCACTGGATCGAGTTGCTCGATTCTGCCGCGCAGAAATAAACAGGAGAGGCCCTCTCAATAAGGCGAGGGCACGTCCTGCACCGCTTCCCTGACCGGCACGAGATCAAGTTTCTCTTCGTCCGTGAACAGCCGTGACTTCGTAACGAAACGCACGCCGAGCGGAATCTCGAGGGAGAAGCTCGCACCGCGACCCGGTGTTACGTCAATCGTCAAGTGGGTGTCCTGCCAATGCTGGAACTGGCTCCTCGAGATGTAAAAAGGACAGTCATGGATCTCCCCGAGCAAAACGTCGCTGCCGCCAACGCGGAATTCGCCGTCCTGGAAGCACATGGGCGATGAACCATCGCAGCAACCACCGCTTTGATGGAACATCAATGGTCCATGTGCTTCCCGCAGCTCATCGATGACGCGTCGAGCCTCGTTCGTCACATCCACGCGCGCATGCATGAATCAGAAGAACCCCATCGCATTCTTGTCGTATGACGTCAGTATGTTCTTGGTATGGCGGTAGTGATCGAGCATCATCTTATGAGTCTCACGACCGATACCCGATTGTTTGTAGCCACCGAATGATGCGTGTGCCGGATACAGGTGGTAGCAATTTACCCAGACGCGTCCCGCCTGAATACCCGTGGCAAATTCATGGACCTGGTGAATGTCCCGCGACCAGACGCCTGACCCAAGGCCATAAAGCGTGTCGTTGGCAATTTCCATGGCTTCGGCCTCGTCCTTGAACGTCGTGACGCTGACCACCGGGCCAAAGATCTCTTCCTGGAAGACGCGCATCTTGTTGTCGCCGCGAAAAACGGTCGGTTCGACGTAATAACCGTCCGGAAATTCGTCGACCTGGGCGGGGTTGCCGCCGGCCAGCACCTTCGCGCCTTCCTTACGTCCGATGTCCAGGTAATTGAGGATTTTCTCGTACTGATCGTTCGATGCCTGCGCACCCATCATGGTCGAGCTTTCCAGTGGGCTGCCCATCTTGATGGCTGCAACGCGCTCCAGCGCACGTTCCATGAACCGGTCGTAGATCGACTCCTCGATGAGCGCCCTCGACGGACACGTGCATACCTCGCCCTGGTTCAGTGCGAACATCACGAACCCTTCGATCGCCTTGTCGAAGAACGCGTCGTCCCTCGATGCGACGCTATCGAAAAAGATGTTCGGCGATTTTCCGCCCAGCTCCAGGGTGACGGGAATAATGTTCTCGGAAGCGTACTGCATGATCAGTCGCCCCGTGGTGGTTTCCCCGGTAAATGCAATCTTGCCGATTCTTGGCGAGCTGGCGAGCGGTTTGCCCGCTTCCGGACCGAATCCATTCACAATATTGATGACTCCCGGTGGCAGCAGGTCGTGGATGAGCTCCGCAAGCACGAGGATGGACGCCGGGGTCTGTTCGGCCGGTTTAAGGACCACGCAGTTGCCAGCGGCGAGCGCCGGGGCCAGTTTCCACGTGGCCATCAGTATCGGGAAGTTCCACGGGATTATCTGGCCCACGACACCCAGCGGCTCGTGGACTTCCATCGTCACCGTGTTGGCGTCGATGTCGCTGACCTCGCCGGCCTCGGCGCGGATTACCGATGCAAAATAACGGAAGTGATCGATGGCCAGCGGCAGGTCGGCTGCCATCGTCTCGCGAATACTCTTGCCGTTATCCCAGGTCTCCACCTGTGCCAGCATCTCGAGGTTTTCTTCGATACGGTCGGCAATTTTCATCAGGACCGCGCTGCGCTCGGCAATCGAGGTTTTCCCCCAGGCCGGCGCGGCCTCATGCGCGGCATCCAGTGCGAGTTCGATGTCCGCGGCATTCGATCGCGGGATCATCGTCATTGGTTTGCCATTGACCGGCGATATGTCCTCGAAATACTCGCCGTTCGTCGGGGCCACCCATTGACCACCAATGTAGTTCTCATATTTCTCTTTCAAGCCGTAGTCAGTTTGGCTAATAGGTTGCACACTGCTCATTATCTCTCTCCTCCACGGTTCCCCGGTATCGCACGATGACGAAAACCGGCAACGGTATCTTCGTCACGTTGAACTGATCAGTTATCCTCCACCTGTACATTGAAAGCAAATCCAGCGGTGCGCATCGCTACTGACTGTTTAAGCAGAGTCTCGAAGTTGCGCGAAAGCCTCGGAAATTTCGTCAAGAATCGCGGGGTCGTCGATCGTCGCGGGCATCGCCCAGGATTCGCCATCGGCGATGCTGCGCATCGTCGCGCGCAGTATCTTGCCGGAACGGGTCTTCGGCAGCCGCTCAACCACGACGCAGTTTCGAAACGCGGCGACCGGACCTATCTCGTCGCGAACTTTCTGAATGACTTCGCGGACAATCCTTTCGTCGTCGCGTTCGACGTCCGCGTTCAGAACCAGCAGCCCCAGCGGCAACTGGCCCTTCATCGGGTCGGCCACCCCGATCACCGCACATTCCGCGACATCCGGATGCGCCACGAGCACTTCTTCCATCGCGCCGGTTGAAAGACGATGGCCCGCTACATTGATGACGTCGTCGGTGCGCGCCATGACGAATACATATCCGTTCTCGTCGATGTAGCCAGCATCTCCCGTCTCGTAGTAGCCGGGGAAGTTCCTGAAGTACGCATCCTCGAATCGATCGTCGGCATTCCACAAAGTCGTGAACGTCCCGGGTGGCAGCGGCAACTTGATAACGAGGGCGCCTATCTCACCCGCATCAAGCGCTTTGCCGTCGCCGTCGAAGACCTCTACCTGATAACCCGGCACCGGCCGGGCAGGAGAGCCGGGCACAATGGGCAGCATCTCGATTCCAAGGCAGTTGCAACAAATAGACCAGCCGGTTTCCGTCTGCCACCAGTGGTCGATGACGGGCACGGCGAGTTTGTCGCTTGCCCAATTCAGCGTGTCTGGATCGCAGCGTTCGCCCGCAAGGAACAAAGACTGCAGGCTCGATAGATCGTACCTGTTGATGAACTGGCCGGTCGGGTCTTCCTTCTTGATCGCCCGAAAGGCAGTGGGTGCCGTAAACAACGACTTGACGCCATACTCCGAAATGACGCGCCAGAAAGCGCCAGGGTCGGGCGTACCGACCGGCTTTCCTTCATAAATGAGCGTCGTGCTGCCGTTGAATAGCGGGCCGTAGACGATATACGAGTGGCCGACGACCCAGCCTATGTCGGAGGCGGCCCAGTAGACATCACCCGGTTCGATGTCGTAAATGCGAGACATGCTCCATTTCAAAGCGACGATGCTGCCACCGGTATCGCGTACGACACCTTTCGGTTGCCCGGTCGTGCCAGACGTGTACAGAATGTACAAAGGATCATTTGCGGCGACCGGTACGCAGTCTGCGGGTACTGCGTCTTGCAATACCTGCTCCCAATCCAGATCGCGAGGCGCATTCAACTCGGCTATTTCCTGGGGCCGCTGCAAAATGATGCAGTGCTGCGGCTTGTGACGAGCCATCGCAATCGCCTGGTCCAGCAACGGCTTATAGGGGACGATCCGGGTTGGCTCCACACCGCAAGATGCCGACAAGACGATTTTGGGCGTCGCGTCGTCGATCCGGACGGCCAACTCGTTGCTGGCAAAACCGCCAAACACCACCGAGTGGATTGCCCCGAGGCGCGCGCAAGCAAGCATGGCTATCAGCGCTTCGGGCACCATCGGCATGTAGACCAGGACCCGGTCGCCTTTGCCGACACCATGTTCTGCGAGTACACCCGCCAGCCGGGACACGCTGTCGAGTAACTCGCTGTAGGTGAGTTGACTTTTCGAGCCCGTGACCGGGCTGTCATAAATCACGGCCAGCTGCTCACCGCGACCTTGTTGCACGTGAATATCCAGCGCGTTGTAGCACGCATTGGTTACCCCATCGGGATACCAGCGATAAAACGGCGGATTGTCGTCGTCAAGTACGACTGTCGGCGCCTGGTACCAGAAAATGTCTCTAGCTGCGTCCTCCCAGAGTTTCAGGTCATGTGCCATTCCGTCCGCCTGTGCCGTAGTGATAAATGGTCATTCAGAAGCTACTTCAGCCGCCGCTGTCCTCGGAGGTCGTTATTGTCCTCGAAGGCCATCACATAGGCTGGCTGGTATTCCAGAATGTCGAGATTACAAAACGCCTCGACAATGTGATTCTGCGTTGGCATCTGCTCCCAGGTGGGCCGGTTGAACTGGATTTCCCCGTCCCCTAGCGCCGGGTCGCGGTTGGTCTGGCCGTAGCGGACCGTGTTCTCATAAAGTGACTGATTGCGCTCCAGAAAAAACTCTTCGATTCTCATGCGGACGCCGTTCCCTGCAGCGCGCGCAGGCCGGAAAGC
>Ga0209567_10001137_pt1 | contig 13970 bp, 12 predicted proteins | sample COG_12_FD_184756 | JGI IMG/M metagenome (GOLD analysis project Ga0209567, IMG submission 184756) | Pelagic marine sediment microbial communities from the LTER site Helgoland, North Sea, for post-phytoplankton bloom and carbon turnover... | ecosystem: Environmental > Aquatic > Marine > Neritic...
ATTTCGTTTGTCAAATTCTGCTTTAAATTTAGAAGCTGTCCCAAGTTCAGTTGTACAAACAGGGGTGAAGTCAGCTGGATGCGAAAAAAGAATACCCCAACCGTCGCCTAAATAATTATAAAGATTAATCGTTCCTACAGTGCTTTCAGCAGTAAAATCAGGGGCAATGTCGCCCAATCGAATTGTAGCCATATTTAATTTTTTTAAGTTGAAATTTAAAAGTCTATAAAATTAGTAGTTAATGAATTGATTTTGGTCAATATCAGGTTAAATATCTATTAAAATTTAGCGAATTAAACAGTCCTAACTGCTGAAAATTAAAACATACTATAAGGGTTATAGCTTAGCTACAGGAAATCAAAATCGTTATTTTTGAAATATGGAAGAAATAAAACTAGAAGAATTGCGGTATCCCATCGGTAAATTTGAAGTGTCTTCTTCAATTTCAGTAGAGCAAGTTTCGGAATGGATTAATATTTTGGAACATTACCCGAATAGATTGGAATTGCTGGTAAAGGAATTGTCGACTAATCAATTGGAGACTCCCTATAGACCTGGCGGGTGGACTGTACGCCAGGTTATTCATCATGTTGCCGATAGCCACAATCATAGCTATATTCGATTTAAGTGGGCATTGACAGAAGAAACTCCCATAATAAAACCCTATCTTGAAAAGGAATGGGCAGCACTTTTTGATACTCGGACGGCCCCTATTGAATTATCGCTTAACCATCTCAGTGCAGTACATGCTAAACTGGTATATTTACTTAAAGGGCTTTCTTCTCCAGACTTGAAACGCAGTTTTATACATCCTGAGAGTAAAGAATCAACTACTATAGAGGAAAATATTGGCCGATATGTCTGGCATGGTAACCATCATTACAGCCATATTAAAAATCTTTTACAAAGAGAGGATTGGATTTGACAGGCCAGGGCAAATAAATGTCAACTAAAAAACAAAGGTTTTTTTACTTTTTTCAAAAGCACGTACATCGGCTTTTGATTATCTAAAACCTGATCAAATTTCAATTGCTTTTCGTTTAAAATATGATATCCGTTTTTAAGATAGAAATTCAATGCTGGTCCTTTTTGCATAGTTTCTAACCATAACACCTGCTTATTCCAGTTTTTGCAGTATGTTTCAACCCAACTTAGAGCAAGGCTCCCTATCCCATTACCGGAGAATTTATTTAAGATATATATTTTTTCCAGTAAAAGGGATTCCTTTGTAGTGTGGGATCCTGTTGGAGTATCTTTAATTAGTTTAAGAATACCAACTGCAGTATCTTCCTTATAGATTAACCAAAGAGAGGATAAATTATCATTCAATTCATGTCTTACGACATCTATGGTAAAACTTTCTTCAATGTAAGGGGTAGGATCATTATTTTTCCATAAGTGCAGATAGTGCTCTTTGTATGCTTTTATTCCAATTTTACAATAGAGCTCACAGGTACTACTTGATACGGCTTCAAATTTTATTTCCATTTTATATTACAACCTATACTCGGTTTTTGAACCGGATTTATTGGTTTACTGTTTAACAATCCCTCTAAAGCGTTACTTAGGTCCAATCCGGTTAAGGGTATTCCATTTCCTGGCCTGGAATCGTCTAATTGGCCTCTATAAACAAGTCTTAGGTTTTTGTCAAAAAGATAAAAATCCGGCGTACATGCGGCCGCATATTCCCTGGCCACTTCCTGCGATTCGTCAAATAAATAGGGAAAACTATAACCTTCTTGTAATGCTGTTTGTTTCATAAGTTCCGGGGCGTCCTGAGGATAATTTACCACATCATTACTAGAAATTGCAATAAAAGCTATTCCTTTAGATTGGTAATTAGTCGCCAATTGTGTTATTGTAGAATTTACATGTTTAACAAAAGGACAATGATTGCAGATAAACATGATCAGACTACCTTCTTCACCTTTTATTTGATCAAGGCTGACCATTTTGTCAGTTACGGTATCTGGTAAATTAAAACTAGGGGCAATTGTGCCCAAAGGCAACATATTACTTGGTGTTCTTGCCATCTATTGAAGTTTTTTTATACAGGATTAAAGTTAGTAGTTATAAGTTAAAAAAAGTAACTTCATTAACTCTAATTTCATCGCCTATTAACTGATGGCCACAACTAGACGAAAATTGGGCAATTCAAAAATTGGGCTTATTACATCATTTTTCCAAAGAAAATAGCGTTCATAAGAAATTTATTTGTTCCATACCAAAAGGCCCTGAAGTTAGTATCATCTGTAAATAAAACAACGCGGCCTTTGCCAAGTCTTTGTACCTTAAAAGGAACACTACCTTTAATCATTTCCAAATTTTCTTCAGAAATATAGCCGCTTTGTAAAGGTTGATTGGTATACCGAATTGGATTGTTATAACTATCCTTATCTGGTTCAATATAAACGTTTGTATTTCTAAACATGGACACTCTATTGTTTTTGAATCCAAAATTAATAGGGTGAGAACGATCTTGTTTAGCCTCGAATATTGCGCCACCTGTAACCTGCGCCCCAAGGAAGTCAGACTTCTGTCCGAATGAAATATCCCTTGCTACAAGGGTGTCTTTTCTAAATTTTAACTTCATAAGCTCATGTTTATTAAACCAATTCGCAATATTTCCGTAACCAATAAGCGTTCCACCGGCTTTTGCCCAATCATTTAACTTTTTAGCCACAATTTTATCATTAGAATTTTTACCTGATGCTCTTGGTATTATAATATCTGTGTAAGAACTCAAATCAACAGAATTAAGATACTCCTTATCAATTTTGGTAATCTTCATATTATAACGTGTGTCAAATAAATGCCAAATTTCGCCCGCATCGTAAGATCTTATACCACTACCTACTACTATGGCGACTTTTTGTTTTTTAACAGGATCAAATTCCCTACTACCTAAGTCAATTCCTTCTGATAAACCTGTATTCACAGCCGTTATCATGATCTTACTATCTTCAGCTACTTCTTTTAGAAATACGTGCAAATCACTGCTGTTTAACACCTGGTTTTGCACCGGAATCATTATTGTTCCATAATCATAAGTGTTATTGTTGAGCGTAAACCGCGACTTAGCTACCTTAGCTCTAAGTCCTTTAGATAAAATCTGATTTAGTGCTCTGGGTGTATAGTACTCGTGCCATTCAAATAAATACGCATAATTACTTTGTTGACTCACAGTCCCTGTTAGCGGTTTAAAGTCGGTAATTTGTGGTCCTGCATTTGTCAGGGATTCCAATTCTGTATAATCAACATTAAATGCAAGGGGAAATGTCCATGCCGAAATATCATAAAACAAACTATCTGTGAATGTAATTCGCTTTTCAAACATGGCCTTTATTAACTTATAATTTTTCTGATTCATAGGAACCACATAACTATGATCTTTTTTATATGATTTATTACCAATTGTAACATCGCTTGCAAGTTCATGGAAGTTAATTTTGTGCCGGTCAAGTATTTCTGCAAGATGCCAGGTTTTGGCTGCATCCTTGCTATCCCCAAAAACTATGGATTTAGTCCTGCTTTTTACTGCATCGTTTCTCATGTTTCGGAAAAATTCCATCTGATAAGAAAGAATCTTTACACGCATATTTTTGGCAGCTTCAATGGTTGATAACGCAGTTGTGAACTGATTTCTGATTGAAAATGGAAAAGTAAGGATACCGTTTTCAGTATCTTGTATATGCCCCCTTGAACTGGCTTGTTCAAACAAAATTCCAATACCTCCGTTGACATCGGGAAAAGTAGATCCCTTACCATAATAGTAATCATCATATCCTTCCTCTGAATAATAAAGAGATCCTATTTTGTCTAATGCTTTGGCATGGTAGCCACCTATTTCTGCTGTTAGCTCCTGGTTCATAGCCGGTGTTAAAGGATGAACTCTTGTTGGTTCACCAGGCTGAAAAAAGAAGGTTGAGTTAGTGCCCATTTCATGGTGGTCTGTTAGAATATTTGGCAACCATTTATGGAATGTTTCTATTCTGGCACGACTTTCGGGTAACTGTACTGGAAGCCAATCCCGATTTAAATCAAACCAATAATGATTAGTCCGGCCACCAGGCCAAACTTCGTGATACTCTCTTTCGTTATTATCTGAATTTAGGTTGATACTTCTGTTGGTATTGGCCCAATAGGCAAAACGCTGAAGTCCATCCGGATTAAATGACGGATCCATAAGAATGACTAAATTGTCCAGCAATTCATCAATTTCAGGACCCTGAGCTGCAGCAAGGTAGTAAGCGTATGCTAATCCTGCATTTGATCCGCTGGGTTCATTGCCGTGAATAGAGAAACCCTGATATACTACAATGGGCATATTTTCTATTGAAGCTGTGGTATTTCCGGTTTCTGTAAGTGCAATATGTTCTGCTCTTATTTGTTCCAGATTATTATGGTTTTTAGGGGATGTGATAGTTAGTAACAAAATTGGTCTGCCTTCAAAAGTAGAGCCGCGATTTTCAATACTTATGCGATTACTTTTCTCCGCTAATGTTTGCATATAAATCATTAACTTATCGTGTGTAACATGCCATTCGCCAACTTCATGACCAATTATATCAGCTGGCCTGGGTATGTTTTCATCATAGGTGATATTCTGTGGTAAATAATAATTAAGATCAATCGAATGCTGTGCTATGCCTATAAAGGAGAAGATAAGAAGTAATGTTGTGATGGTTTTTCTCATTTTCTGTGGAGATTTAAATTAGTTAGGGTATATAAACAAAAAACGACCTTTGAATACAAAGATCGTTTAGTTGTTTTTGTGATAAAAGTTTAGATATCATCAAAATCTAAATCTGTGAAATTATCTGTGGAGGAAATCTCCCCGTTCTGACCCGGCTCTTCCTTTTTGAAGTCCTTTTGATGTCTTTCTGAGATGACTTCAGACCCTTTCTCGTCAATTATATAGTCCATCATTTCTTCCATGATCTCTCTAAAGGATTGAAAATCCTCTTTATAGAGATATATTTTGTGTTTCTTATAATGGAACGAGCCATCATCATGCGTAAATTTTTTACTCTCAGTAATGGTCAGATAATAATCTCCCGCCTTTGTACTCCTAACATCAAAAAAGTATGTCCTTCTGCCAGCTCTTAATACTTTTGAGAAAATTTCTTCCTGATCCATTAAATCTTTATCTCTCATTTGTTAAATATCTAGTTAATATTTATTCCTAAAATATATTCAAAAATGAAAAAAAAAAGCGTATCCAGCAACATTTTTCTAGATTTCTTTCGCTGATAGTTGATTGATATATAGCTCCTTGTAATAGCCGTTTATTTCAATCAATTCATTGTGAGTGCCCTCTTGGAGTACTTTTCCATCTTCCAGGACTATAATCTTATCCGCATTTTTGGCCGAAGAAACACGATGACTTACTATTAGGGTAGTCCTTAGATGTGAAGCTTGTTTTAGGTTGTGTAATATTTCTTCTTCAGTCTCTGTGTCCACAGCGGATAGGCAATCATCGAACAGATATATCCTGGGGTCTTTTAATAGAGCCCTGGCTATTGAAACACGCTGTTTTTGACCTCCACTAAGGGTTACTCCCCGTTCGCCCAGAATGGTATCATACTTTTTAGAAAAACCCATGATGTTTTCATGCACAGCTGCCTTTCGGGCAACTTCCAAAATTTCGTTTTCCGTTGCTTCTTCTTTGCCGAATTTAATGTTATTTTTTATGGTATCAGAAAATAGAAATGCGTCTTGCGGAACGGCGCCAATAGATTCTCTCAGGCTATGTAAATTTAATCTTTGAACCGGGACGTTGTCAATTAAAATCTTACCTGAAGAGGTGTCATAAAGCCTGGCAATCAGATCCAGGATCGTGGATTTTCCAGAACCGGTTTTTCCAATAATTGCAACCGTTTCACCTTCATTAATAGTGAAAGATATATCGTTAAGTGCAGTAATATTTGTGTCTTCATAGGTAAATGTGACATTCTTGAATTCTATGGTTCCTTTAATCGGGGTGTCTTCTGAAACTTCATTACTTATCTCAGGTTGTTCTTCTAAGAACTCATTTATCCTCTTTTGTGAAGCTTCTGCACGTTGCACAATAGAAGTTAGCCAACCTACAACGGCAACCGGCCATGTTAACATATTCACATATAGTATGAATTCTGCTATGGTGCCAATAGATAAGATTTCACCATTTATATATTGCTTACCCCCTACATAAATAACAAAAATATTACTGATTCCAATTAACAGAATCATCAATGGAAAAAACCAGGCGTTTACTTTGGCCAGATCCATGCTTTTCTCTTTTCCTTCATTAGCCAGTATGATTACTTCATTGTTTATCTGAGGCTCCAGACTATATGCCTTTATTACTGATACTCCAGAAAACGTTTCCTGAGCAAAGGTTGACAAAGTTGACAGGTATTCCTGAACTTTGGTACTTCGCTTATGAATTATTTTACTTATCTGATATATCAAAACGGAAAGTATGGGCAATGGTAATAGGGAATAAAATGCTATGGTTGGAGCCTTAATAAACATTAGAGGAATCAGACAAACAAATAAAGTGAGTGTTTGAATTCCATACATTATTGCGGGTCCGGTATAAAGCCTCACTTGCCCAACATCCTCACTTATCCTGTTCATTAGGTCACCGGTGCGGTTCTTTTTATAAAAATTTAGACTTAAAAGTTGGTAATGATCGAAAACTTCGTTTTTTAAATCATATTCAATGTATCGCGATACATTTATAATGGTCTGTCGCATTAAGAAGGTGAAGAATCCTGAGAGTAATGCCGCCCCAACAATGATCAGGATATATTCCAAAAGCAAATCTCTAGCCTGGGGCTCTGTAATTTGTATAGCCACATATTTTTCAACAACTTCTATAGATTTTTTTACATAGGAAGGCATAACCAATTGAAATATCCTTGCTATAATGGTGATGATAATGCCGATAAGTAATTTAAACCAATATTTTTTGAAGTATTTGTCTAAGTGCCTGAGTTCTTTCATTAAAATGGCTGGTAATGCAAATAGGTTTTAATCAATGAACAAATATAGCTGATTGGTCCCAAAACAAATGTTATAAAACTTATAAGATAAACTGATAATTAGGTTTGGATTTAAAATAGATTAGTATTTTTGCGGCGTTTCGTATTTCTAATTTAACACAAGGTTCTTTAAAATGCTTACACGAAGGCAAATCAGAGTAAAAGTGATGCAATGCATTTATGCCTTAACCCTATCGCACGATGAATCATTAGAAAAACAGAAAAACTTTCTTCGAATAAGCATTGACAACACCTATATCCTCTATCTACTTGTTTTAAGTCTTCTAATGGAACTCCATAAAATGGAGGAAAACTTCATCAGATTATCTTCCAAGAAATATTTGAATACAAATGACGAAAAATACCCGGTTAGGGAAAAGTTTCTGAACAATGCAGTACTTAAGCAAATTGTTAATAATTCGCTGATACAAAATGAATTGGTTAGACGGAAATTGAATAATTGGGATCTGCACCAGGATTATATAAAAATAGTATTTAATGAAATAAAAAAGAGTGAACTCTTTGAGCAATATATGCTCATGGGAGAACGCAGCTATGAAGAAGATAAAAATCTAATTGCAAATCTCTTTAAGGAGGTTATAGCTCCAAATGAAAGGATTTATGAATATTTTGAGGATGATAAATTAACCTGGGTAGACGACATCCCTCTGGTAAATACCTTTGTACTGAAACAATTGAGGAAGGTAAATGAAGAATATAGTCAATCCTTCTTTTTACCAAAGCTTTTAAAAGACTCAGATGACATGGTCTTTGCTGATCAATTATTAACAAAAACTCTCTTAAATAATAAAAAATTTGAAGAAGAAATTCAAATAAAAACACCTAACTGGGATAAGGATAGAATTGCAGATATAGATGCTATACTTTTAAAAATGGCCATTTGTGAACTAACTGGTTTTTCTTCCATCCCCGAACGAGTCACCATTAATGAGTATTTAGAAATTGCAAAAGAGTATTCTACTCCTAAGAGCAGTATCTTTATTAATGGCATATTGGATAAATTAGTAAAGGAATATAGGATTGATGGAAAATTGAAAAAAACAGGCAGAGGGTTATTATAAACAAATATTTCTTAATTTTGCAAGCAAATCTTAAACTTAAATTACAATGAAAAGATTATTTATTGCCCTCGGTTTAACCGCAGCGTTAGTGCTTAGCTCATGTAAGGAGAATGCTTCGAGCAAGGTAAATACTGAAAACGTTGAAGTTGCAGCAGAAAGAGACATGCAGGCTAAAAACCTACCTGTAATGAATTTTGAAAAAACGGAACACGATTTCGGAACTATCACTCAAGGTACTCCACAGGAGACTATCTTCAATTTCACAAACACGGGTAATGCGCCCTTAATTATTACAAATGCAACAAGTAGTTGCGGGTGTACAGTTCCTAATCCACCTAAAGATCCAATTGCACCGGGTGAAACAGGTGAACTTCTTGTGAAATTTAATGGTTCAGGTCAAAATCAGATTACTAAGACCATTACTGTAAATGCGAATACGGAAAAAGGAAAAGAAATTTTAAGAATTAAAGCATTTGTTAACCCTAAAGACGGGGGACCTTCGGCAGCATTAGGCCCTGTTAAATAAGTAATACAAAACTCAACAAAAAATTATGGGTGATATAGGACAATTTCTTCCGATGATACTCATCTTTGCGGTGGCATATTTTTTTATGATACGTCCACAGATGAAACGTCAAAAAGATGAAAAGAAATTTGCGCGAGCATTAAAGAAAGGTGATAAAATAGTGACTAAAAGTGGCTTGTATGGAAAAGTTGTGGATTTGAACGACAAGGATTTTTCCTGTATTATTGAGACCATGGCCGGAAGGCTTAAATTTGACAGATCTTCCATTTCTATGGAATTGAGCGCCAAATTGAATGTTGTTCCAAAGGAAAGTTAGAATTAAAAACAATTTCATTAAAAAACACCGGTCAATACCGGTGTTTTTTTTGACCTAATAATTGGCTGAAATTCTTTATATTAAACTTTTCAATAAAATAATTATATGAACACGAACAGAAGAAAGTTTATTAAGAAAAGCTCATTATATGTTTTAGGATCAGCTACTTCGTTTCTATTTCCAGTTGAGCTTCTAGCTTCAATGCGTAAAAAAGTTGGCCCAAACGATCAGATTAATATGGGATTAATTGGTTGTAATGGTATGGGATTTAGCAATCTACTTTCTCTTTTAAAAATAAATGAAGTCAATGTTATAGCACTTTGCGATGTAGATGAAAGCGTACTTTCACGACGAACTTCAGAGCTCGAAAAGGCCGGTATTAAGAAACCACAATGGTACAAGGATTATCGGAAAATGTTGGATAATAAAGATATTGATTTTGTGGTTATTGGGACACCAGATCACTGGCATTGCCTGCAATTGACCGATGCTTTAAGTGCTGGAAAAGATGTGTATTGTGAAAAACCAATTGCGAATTCAATGCAGGAATGTGAGCTCATGCTAAATATTGTTCAGAATAGCAATAGGATTGTTCAGATTGGTCAATGGCAACGCAGTCAGCCTCATTTTGTGGATGCTATTAATTTTGTGCATTCCGGTAAGTTAGGCGAAATAAGATTGGCAAAAGCCTGGGCATATCAGGGATGGATGAAACCTGTTCCAATATTGGCAGACGAGAAAACTCCTGCTGGTGTTGATTACCAAATGTGGTTAGGACCTGCCCCGGAACGCTCATTTAATGCCAACAGATTTCATTTTAATTTTAGGTGGTTTTGGGATTATGCAGGTGGCCTTATGACAGATTGGGGCGTTCATCTGATGGATTATGCTTTATTTGGAATGAAAGCCGGAACGCCAATATCTGTAATGGCTCTTGGAGGAAAATTTGCCTATCCAGATGATGCTTCAGAAACACCAGACTCATTACAGGCTGTTTTTGAATATGATGATTTTTCCATATTATGGGAGCATGCTACCGGTATTGACGGAGGGAATTATGGAAGAAATCATGGGATAGCCTTTATTGGAAATAATGGCACCTTGATCTTAGATAGAAGTGGCTGGGAAGTAATCCCTGAAAATGAATTTCAGGGCTGGGGTAAGGAAGGCACCCCAAGAATGGAATCAGTACCGTTGCAACAGAATCAGGGAAGTGGTCTGGATCTTCATACCAAGAACTTTATAGAGGCGGTTATAAGCAGAGACCCAAGGAACCTAAATGCCCCTATTAAAGTAGGTTATGATGCAGCCATGGTTTGCCATATGGGAAATGTTGCATACAAATCCGGGAATAGAATATATTGGGATGCAGATAGCGGTAGATTTACTGATAAAACAGCTAATGAGATTATGATGGCATCCTATCAAAATGGCTGGAAATTGCCTCAACAATAAATAAAGATATAAGTAAATATGGCTCCTTTAAGAAATTTAATATAGAAGCTTAATAGCAAGTTGTTAATTTATTTGTATTTATCATTCAAGCCCAGGCCCTTGGAAATCATTGGAATTATCTTATTAAGACGCGATTCCTTCGTTTTTTGTTGTTTTGCTTCTGCAATGTATTCACAATAATCTCTTTGCTTATAAGGGCTGAGGGTATTAAATTGTTCGTTCAGCGTAGTGTTTTCTAACAAAGCGTCCAATAATAGTTTAGGGATGATTATTTCTGTCTTTGGCGATGGCTTTAATGCCAAGCCTTTCTTTTGATTTGCGATAGCTTCCATTATATATTCAAGAACACCTGCTTCATCTATATCACTTATCGCCTTAAATCTCCAGTGCCTCATGGATTTTGTTTTGCCTTCCTGTGCATTTTCCAAAACTCCCTTGGGATCACTGAGGAAAACTCCGCTAAAAAACCAAATGCCAAAATGATTTTTAAAAGCCATTATCCCCAACACGTTTTTATTGTCGATAGTGTACACAGGAGAGCCCCATTTCAGAGTTTCTACCAATTGGGTTTTCAAGGCAATTTCCCTTAATTGTGCGATTCCCTCCCTGAATTTTTGATTTTTGGAATAATAGGCATCTACTTTATCTCCAATATCCATATAACCAACTATTTGCTGGCTACAATTTCGCAAATTTTCACTATAACATCAACTGCTTTTTGCATACTTTCAACCGGTACGTATTCGTACTTTCCATGAAAATTATGTCCGCCCGCAAAAATATTTGGACAAGGCAGTTCCATAAAACTAAGTTGTGAACCATCTGTACCACCCCTAATGGGCTTAATGATTGGTTCTATGTCTAGTTCCTGCATTGCTTTTTTGGCAATTTCAACGACATGAAAAACTGGTTCTATCTTTTCCCTCATATTGAAGTACTGATCTTTTATCTCCACTGATAAGAAATCGCCATGTTTTTCATTCAATCCATTGACAATATTCTTTAACAACTTTTTTCTCTTCTCAAATAAAGACTGATCGTGATCCCTTATTATGAGTTCCAACTCTGCTTTTTCAATTTCACCCCGAAGGTAATTTATATGAAAAAATCCTTCACGGTCTTCTGTTTTTTCCGGCACTTCTTCTTTTGGCAATAAATTAATTAATTCATTAATGAGGCCAATTGCATTTACCATTTTTCCCTTAGCGTATCCGGGATGTACACTTTTACCTGTAACGGTAATTTTTGCTCCCGCAGCATTAAAATTCTCATATTCCAATTCGCCTATCTGGCTCCCGTCAATAGTATATGCCCAATCCGCATTAAATTTTTTAACATCAAATTTATGTGCTCCGCGACCTATCTCCTCATCCGGGGTAAAACCAATACGGATAGGGCCATGCTTTATTTCCGGATGGTGAATAAGATACTCCATCGCCGTCATTATTTCAGCAATACCAGCTTTATCGTCTGCTCCTAGCAGAGTAGTGCCATCCGTAACAATAAGGGTTTGTCCTTTGTAAAGAAGTAAATCATCAAAATAATCGGGTGAGAGTACAATATTGTTTTTTTTATTAAGGATAATATCCTTTCCGTCATAATTATGAATCAAACGAGGTTTTACATTGGTTCCAGAAAAATCAGGGGTTGTATCAAAATGCGAAATGAAGCCAACCGTTGGCACCGCTTTTTTAATATTTGAAGGAAGGGTAGCCATAATATAGCTGTTCTTATCAATCGATACATCTTCCAATCCAATTTGTTTTAATTCCTCTGTAAGTTTATTAGCCAGCACCCATTGTTTTTCCGTACTCGGGGTATCATTTGAATTTGGATCACTCTGAGTATCTATAGTTACATAGCTAATAAAACGGTCAATTATTTTTTGCATACTTAATAAGTTTGTATCAAAATTACAATATTACTTCAAAGCCTCAAACAGAATAATAATAGTTGATTAGCTCAAAAACCAAGTGAAGAAAGTACTATATAACTGACAATTTAAAATAAGTTTTCTACCTTATGAGGATATTAACTCAAATTGGATAAGATATGAAACAGCATTACTTAATTATTTTGGTTCTTGTTTTCGGAGCTATTTGCATTGCAAATGGGCAGATAAGTGGAACGGTTAGCGATGATCAGGGGGTTCCGCTTGTTGGAGCTTCTCTTGTAAAGAAAGGTACAAGCGTTGGAACCACTACGGATTTTGATGGAAAGTTTACCATTGATGCAATTCTTGGTGACAGGTTAATAGTTTCTTTTATAGGGTACGAACCTCTAGAAGTTCTCGTAAATAGTACTATTCTGAACATCACCCTGGTTTCCGGTTTGGAATTGAGTGAGGTAATTATTACAGGTTCTCGTAACCCCAACAGAGTTGCTACAGAGAGTGCGGTTCCTGTAGATGTTATAGATGTTAAGGAATTGGCGGCTATAGCTCCTCAGGTTAATTTAAACCAGATTTTAAATTATGTAGCCCCATCATTTACTTCCAATACACAAACCATTTCAGATGGAACGGACCATATAGACCCTGCCTCACTCAGAGGTTTAGGACCAGATCAGGTATTGGTTTTGGTTAATGGAAAAAGAAGACATACATCTTCACTGGTAAATGTCAATGGTACATTTGGTAGAGGAAGTGTAGGAACAGATTTAAATTCTATTCCTACGGCTTCAATACAGCGCGTTGAGGTACTCAGAGATGGAGCTGCTGCACAATATGGTTCGGATGCTATTGCAGGTGTAATCAATATTATTCTTAATAAAGATTCAGGTGAATTAAATCTTAACATAACTACCGGTGCGAATTTTTCAAAGAATGCCAATGAGCAAACAGGGGGCTCAGATGGTGAAGCTACTAATGTAGCTGGTAGCTATGGAATTTCTTTGGGTGAAAGAGGGGGATATTTAAATTTTTCCGGAGATTTTGATGTTCGTCAGGATTATAGTCGAATGAAAGAATGGGAAGGTGATGTGTATAATCAATACAATACGGTAGAACGATTTGCAAACGCAGATGGTTATGATGTATCTGCCTTACTGGATGACGATGTAACCGATGTAATTCAATACGCAAATGCTGCAGGAATTGATATAATGGGAGCAACTACTAAAGCAGAATTACAGCCTATTCTCGTGGTTGATAATACAGAATCTGAATTGACGGCAAGGGGGCAAGTAAGAAGTGATTTTAATATGAGAGTAGGCCAGTCCGCATTGAGGGGTGGTCGTTTTTTCGCTAATTTTACACTACCCCTGGACGATTATGGAACAGAACTTTATTCTTTTGCGGGGATTAGCTCAAGAACAGGTAATTCAGCTGGTTTTTACAGGCTTCCTAATCAAAGTAGAACCTACACTCCTGCATATCTTAATGGATTTCTACCGGAAATAAATTCAAATATTAAGGATCAATCTATAGCAATTGGTATCAAGGGAAAAATAGGTGATTGGAGTGTGGATTTCAGTAATACTTATGGAAAGAATGCATTCCTTTATACTATAGGAAATACCTTTAATGCTTCCCTGCAAAGTAGATCACCTACTACCTTTGACGC
>Ga0209567_10001138_pt1 | contig 13966 bp, 13 predicted proteins | sample COG_12_FD_184756 | JGI IMG/M metagenome (GOLD analysis project Ga0209567, IMG submission 184756) | Pelagic marine sediment microbial communities from the LTER site Helgoland, North Sea, for post-phytoplankton bloom and carbon turnover... | ecosystem: Environmental > Aquatic > Marine > Neritic...
TCGTTGCGTAGGCCCACTATGCGCCTCAAAATCATGACCATTTGCCCTCACTCTCCCACTCGCCTCGCTACGAACACCTAAGTCCGACAGGCTCCTAGAATGATAGTATTGCCCACTCAATCAGGGGAAGAACCCTTATTAGTAACCACAAAGGTCACAATACATCGTTGTCAGGTTTCCCGGGGCGGGATAATTTGTTCGCCATTCGGCGGGTTTTTATGGCCTTGGTACGGATCTTTCTGCAGAGCGTTTCAAGGACTTGCGGGTCCGCGTCACCACGCTTGAAGCGGTTGAGCACCATGGTGGCATAGACCGCAATGTCTATAAGATTGTCAGAGACTGTATTGAGGGAGGACTGGCCCCGCTTTGACATCGGCATCGGGGGTTCCTGCCGCGGCGTTTCCTTGCCGCCAGCCTCGGTTGCCGCCTCTACCACTTCAGTATCCACCGCTTTTTGCCCCAGGGCACCCTCCCGGCGCAGGCGCCTCCCCTCGTACCCCAGGGCACCCTCCCCCCCAGGGGGCCTTCTCTCGCCTGTCGGCGATTCACCTTGTCTCGCCTGACGGCGATTCACCTTGTACCCCAGGGCACCCTCCCGGCGCAGGCGCCTCCCCTCGTACCCCAGGGCACCCTCCCGGCGCAGGCGCCTCCCCTTGTCAGCGGGTAAGAAAGTGGAAAATGGCAGTGTTTCCCGGTCTGCCGTTGCTGCGGATTCGGGTAGGTGTGCGACAGCCACTTCAGGTTCTTCATCGGGTAGTGACTGCAGATCCGAGAGCTTGCTGTCGAACGATGTCTGCCCAGGGTTGAACGTCAGGCTGTAAATTACCGGTGCCCGGATTGCTTTTCGCCTGTTCCGGTAATCCAGATGAATGAGGTACACGCTGTTTGCAAGCAGAAAACCGATAAAACCAAAAGGTGCAAGATGCAAAGTATGAATAACGGACGTGTTGAGCAGATGGTCTGCCAGCGAGGCTGCGACCAGAATGGAGAGTCCGGAAACCAGTGCCAGCGCCGCCTGTTTGTCACCCCGTAAAAACATCCGGAAAACGGCATAAAAGCAAAACAGCAATGAAGCCAGCATGGTGAATTTGACGGCAGCCCACCAGCTGTTAACACCGGCATATAACGTCATCGGTGCAATGTCGGCATATAGCAGGCCGTGTGGTGAGCCCATGTTTCTGATCAGGAATACGACCCATGCAGCTGTCAGTAAATCCAGCAGGATAAGGGGCTTCGATCGGCTGTAGAAAGCGATATACCAGATAAGTGCGATCCACAACAGGATGGCCATCATCATGGCGATCCTGGCGAGATGGACCTGTGCGCTGATTTCCTGAGATTGATACATTAATGCGCTGGCCAGCACGAAGCCTGCAAGCAGCAGGTACATGGCAGCAAGTTGCAGGTGTGGCTGAGTGGATGTGCGCGTGGCGCCCAGATACAGGTGATGTGCCCCGGCAGAGAGCAGTGTGCCGGTAAGAACAGTTAAGGCTGCTTCGACCATTCGCTGGTATTACCCAATAAATATCCGCCCAGTGACGATATAGTAATAAGGCTGGAGACGCCGGTGTGCCCTCAGCCCAGTCTCTTTGTCGCATGCACCAGGCGTGTGGCCAGTATTTCATTCAGGTTGTGGAATACACGCGTTGCAATTCTGGGGTAGCGGCGGCGCAACGTTTCCAGATCCTGCTGTGTGATACGCAACAGTCGAGTGTTCTCGACGGCGTCCACATTTGCCGTGCGTTTTGCAAAGAACAGACCGGCTTCCCCGACGATATCGCCCCGCGTGTGGGCATCGAGATCGATTCTGCCGGATTTGCCTTCAATAGAGGCCTGTAGTTTACCGTCAATGACGGCGTACATCTCTATTCCGGGTTCACCGATCGTAATGATACGTTCTCCTGCACTGACTACACGGATGCTGGCCATGCGCGCAACAATACGTGCCTGAAAATTGGATAAGCCTTTGAACAGGGGAATCGTATCCTGCGGTTTTTTACCCAGGTCCAGCGTCAGGGCATCCCAGATGGTCGCGATCCTGAGGTCGCTGCACAGTGCGGGGGTGAGCAGAAAATCGCTTACCCAGGCAAATGCCAGTGCGAAGCAGGCCATGGCGCCCACCTGGGCTTGCATGCGCAAATCGCTCGTCGCCAGGACCAGGAATCCAAGGCAAAGAGCGATGGAGGTGTAGGTGACCGGCCGTCCGACGACTCGCAGTGATGAGATCGTGGCCTGTCTGGAGCTGCTCTGCTGCTTCATGAACTCGTTGAAACGGGCAAAATAATGCACGGTATCGTCGATCGCAATGCCGAGAACCATTGGAGCAATCAGGCTGTTGCTTGGGTTCAGACTGATGCCCAGGAAGCCGAGAACACCGAAATAGACAACGACCGGAAGAATGTTGGGGATCAGTGCGATCAGTCCGATCCTGAAGGACAGGAACATGCCGACCAGTACGCCGTAAACAATGACCAGGGCGGCAAACACGCTCAGTACCTGCCCCCTGATGATTTCGTCGAGTACCTCGTTAATCAGCACCGGATTGCCCGTTACCCGCGCCTGCAGGTGTTGCGGAAGTTGTGCAAGCCTGTCATTGACCCTGTCGACCAGGGTGGCAAGATCACCAGAGTCGACGGCCGTGCTGCGGACAATAACATTGGCAAGCTGGTACCTGGAGTCTACGAGTTGCTCGACTTCGTCACTGGCCCCAAAAAAAAGCAGTTGGCCGATCTCTTTCCTGGTATCGGGAATCAAATGATATTCCGGTTCGTTATCATGGAAGGCGCTGTTGAGTAACTGCAGGTAGTCGACAATTGACAGTGATCCACCGATTTCCGGCTGGGCGTTGAGCCATAGCTGAAGTTCTTTTATGGCTTTCAGGTTGACAGGTTCCTTGACGGCGTCCCTGTGGCCTGTCTCGATGACAATGTAAAACAGGTTGGCTCCGCCCAGCTGCGCGTTGGCTTCTTCATAGGCGCGGCGGACCGGTGAATCCTGCCTGAAGTTTGTGATGTGCTCCATGCCGACACGAATCTTGCTCATACCCGTCACTGCAAAGATAAAGGTGAGGGCGAAGGCAACGAATATGGGTCTTCTGTACCTGATGTCAAACTGTGCGACGCTTTGCGCAAATCGATCGAACCAGACGGATTGCTGTTTTCCCGCCCTCGAGGCTTTTTGCGGTTTACAGTGTATAAGCTTGAGTATCGACGGTGTGTAGGTGAGAGTGACCAGCACGGCGTAGCACACACCGATCACCGAAAAAATACCGAATTCCTTGATGGCAGCCAGCGGACTCAAGGTGAGCGAAAGAAACCCTGTAGCCGTTGTCAGACCGGTCAGCACAACGGGTAGAAAAACCCGCTGCAGTGCAGCAGAGGCTAAAGGCTGCTTGTCCCTGGTCTCGCCAGCCGCCTCGAGGAATTCAGAAACGACGTGGATAGAGTAGGAGAGGCTGAGAATCATCAGCAGCGAGGGCACCAGTACCGTAACGATACTCAGCGAATAGTCCAGGGCTGCAATGGTCGCCAATGTCCAGAGTACCGAGATGGCGACCGAGCTGAGCGGGACCAGCACACCTTTCAGGCAACGAAAGCAGAATGCGAGGACCACCGCCATCACCAGTATGACAATCAGGGGAATCCATATCAGGTCGTCAAGCAGCGCATTGGTGGTTGCCAGTGTTAGCAGTGGTGTACCGGTTACCCAGATCCGTTCGTCGAGCGCTTCTTCGGCGACAATCTGTTTGATAGCCTTGTCGATCTGACTGAAAAACGCGTAGCCTCCGATATCAGCGAGAGAGACGAGGATGGCTGTGGCACGGGCGTTCCCGGCTACCAGGCTGCCGCCGTACATGGGATTTGCCAGGATACCCTCGCGGAACTCCCGTCGCCCCTGATCGGTGTCGGCAGCGAGTTCCGCGTAGGGTTCTATATCGATGCCGTATTCCGTACCCCGGATCGCCAGTGCATTGCTCAGGGATACCACGCGTATCACACCGTCCAGCCGTTCGAGACGCTGAGTCAGGCGCGAGATAAGGTCAAGGTTGTTTTCGGTAAAGACATCCTCTGCCTGAAGCAGCAGCAGTATGGTTTCGTCGTTGCCAAAAATCCGGCGGGTCGACTCGTAGAAAACATTGGCTTCATCGTCCGCGGCCAGCAGACGTTCCGCAGACGGATCGATCTGGATTTGTATCTGTCCGCTTGTGACATCCACAAGCTGCAGCACAGCTGAAATCGTAATGCCGGCAACAATCAGGAGAATCAGGTGAGTGTGCCGGGAAATCAGGTAAGGAATGAGCTTCCAGCGGAGGAATCCTGCTGGTTCAGTCGATGCCACGAAAATCCTTCAGTCGGGTTTGATCGAATATCGTATCGGCAATGGGTTCGTCGAGGCGTAGCTCCCTGATAGTCATACGGGTCTCGGTTTTGTCACGGATATCGTTCATAAGGTACTCGTGGGGTACCTTGATGTCTCCCACCGAGCGCACTTTGTCGGCGTCTACCAGCAGCACTTTTCGAAGTCTGGGCCCCGCTTCGAAAAATTCCACTTTCCTGACAACGCAGGTGTTTTTGTCGAAGTATGACACCACCGATTCATACTTGGATCCGGACCCTTCCGATGGCCTGCTAACCAGTACGTACACCGCTTGTCCATCAATAACCCCATCCGCTTGCTGTTCCATCGGTTCAGACGACAGCATGCCGTAAAGTCGTTCGAGGTCTTCGTAGGAAAAATCGCTGCCATACATTGAGGATGAGATGCGTTTCGACGTTATGCGCCGAATCTTGAACAGTGCCGGCATGTACAGATACATCTCGTTCGCCGGCGCCTTCTCGATAACCAGCAAGCGGGTTCCCCGAAGATCCTCGGGCTCTTTGAAATAGGCAATAAGTCCCGAACTTTCATTGGCAAAGCGTTTCAGGTAGATGTCTGCAACAAGAATCTTTTCAGACCCGATACGGTCAGTGGAGCGGAGTTCAATTTTCTGGATGGCTGTTGTTTTGGCAGTATTCTCGCGGATACAGGCTTCCACTTCGGGATCCACGGAAGAAGCTGTTGCCTGCAGGGTTGGAAAAACTAAAAGCACCGGAACGACAGCCCGGCGCAGCACATTTGGCATTAACCGCTTGAACATTATTATATTTCAGTCACATGTCCAGTGTTAATGGTGGATACGGGTCCCCTACGCCAAATTTCTCGCATTCTCCTATGCAAAATAAGTATAGCAGACGCTGTCGAGTCCAGGATCTTCTGAACTCGTCAATATTAGTGACGAGCTACTAGTCCTGCACTAGCACCCATCATCTTCAACGACGATAGCCCCGGTTTCGGGGTCACGCAACGGCTGGCCCGATTCATCCGTCACTATGGTGCCGGTGAACATCATGGTTTCAACCCGCTCGAACTGTTCGTCCATGGCCCGATTGACGTCGGTGTCTTTCATTCCATGGTAAATCATCACACGTCCCTTTTTTTCTCGTTCGATCTGTGCCGGGCTTGGCTCAAACAGATTTGACATTTGCCATGCATTGTCATCTGCCCACGCAGCCTGCATGGTCGATGCGAGCCAAAAGACTGATGCTGCAATTACAGCTCTGTGCGTTTTCATTTTTGCATCTCCTCGCCGTGATAGGGGCACCTGTACCTCAGGCGTGAATCGAAGGTACAAGGAAGAGCTCCCGTACGCTGTAATGCATTGCACTGCAGTTTTGTAAACTATTCACACTATGACGTGCCCGTCACAGCCGGCACGGGCCGCGGCTCTTGTAATTCCCACAAAAAATCCGGATATTGTTGCACAGGCAATCAAACACCGGGACCCATGACATGCAGGAACGCCTGGCAACAACAGTATTCGAGAAAGTCCCACTTTTTTTCGGGCTCAGTGGACCCGAGCTGACTATTCTGGCTCAGCACGCAACTATCCGGACTTACCCCAAAAACACCATTGTGATTAATGAGGGGGATGAAGCGAATGCGCTTTACGTGGTGATTTCCGGCCAGGTCAAGGTGTTCCTGAGCAACGAGGAGGGCAGGGAGATTATCGTCAACATGCAGGGGCCCTGTGAGCATTTTGGAGAACTGGCGCTTCTGGACAGCACGCCACGTTCAGCCTCTGTTATGACAACCGAGAAAACAAAACTTGCCGTTGTTTCGAAGCCTGATTTCCAGGGCATGCTCGCAGCCCATCCTGGTATTGCACTCAGCCTGATTCGGGATTTGACCAGGCGGGTGCGTGTTCTGAGCGAAAACGTCAAAAGTCTTGCCCTGCTTGATGTTTATGGCCGCGTTGCGAAAACTCTGTTGGGAATGGCATCCGATCGTGATGGCACGCTCATCGTCGAAAAACGTCTGACGCAGCAGGATATAGCAAACCGTGTTGGCGCCTCACGCGAAATGGTCGCGCGCATCATGAAAGACCTCACCACCGGTGGATACATCAGCGTTGCCAACAAGCATATCGTGATCAACGAGAAACTCCCTGAACGATACTGAAGGTATCTTGACGTAGCAGCGGCGACCGGCGGATCGCCTGACAATGTGAATATTTCACAAAACCGCTGTTATTCGGTCACAGCATTAAACTCCCCATATTCGTAAGCTGATACTCAACAGTTAACACTTGTTTATTGGGGAGAAAGGAAATGGAACAATCACGTTTGCGGCAGACTATTCGGTACCTGGTCCATGCAATGGCTGTTGTGACGGTGCCAGCTGAGGCAACGACAGCGTTGAATGCGGGGGCAGTGAAAGCGCCTGTTAATGAAGTGACATACCGACTGATCGACTTTTTCACGCTGGAATTGGTACTGCTGGGTGGCTTGGTCTTGCTCGCGTTCGCGTTTATCGCCCGCAGACCCGGCGCGCGCTGAGTCTATATCCGTTTAAAGGAGGCGTAACCATGGAACCCGCAACCCTTCTCATTATCGGCATCGCCACCTGTTTGTACCTGCTCATTTTGCTTTATGGCTGAAACCCTTAGCGGCCCTTATTGCCACCACAGTGACATAAAGGGCACATAGGTAACGATGATCAGCCACGCCAGCATGATTCCCAGAAAGGGCAGGGCGGCACGAAACAGGCCCAGGATGGGTTTTTCAAAGCGCTGGCTGGCGATAAACAGGTTGATACCGACGGGCGGTGTGGAATAGCCGATTTCCAGATTGGCCAGGAAAATAATACCCAGATGTACCGGATCGACGCCAAAGCGCTGTGCGAGTGGCAGTATCAGTGGAACGATGACCACGGTTGCCGAGAAAATATCCATCATGGCGCCAACGGCCAATAGGAAAATATTAAGCAGGATCAGAAACTTGAGCTGACTATCTATGCTGTTTTCCATCCAGGCCAGGAGTTTCATGGGTAACTGGGCGTCAATCATGAGGTTGGTCAGGCCCATGGCTACACCGAGAATGATCAGAATGCTGCCGACCAATACGGCGGTATCGGCTAGCAGGGGGACCAGCCGGCTTTGCAGTGATATGGAGCGGTGAATAAAGCCCTCCAGTACGAGTACATATAAGGCCGTGCAGGCGGCCGCTTCGCTGATGGTGACAAAACCGCCAAAAATTCCCACAATGATCAATACCGGCAGCAGGATATCGGCGTATGCGCTTCGTACTGCCCGGATCGCAACGTGCCAGGCAAACGCGTGGTGGTGAACGCCGAATTGGGTACCGGTAAAACCGGCGTAGATGCCCAGCATAATCATCAGTAAGGCGCCTGGCACGATACCGGCCAGGAACATCTCATCAATGTTTACCCCTGCCACTATGCCGTACAACAGTATGGCGAGACTTGGGGCGAATAACAGTCCCAGCGAGCCGGAGGTCGTCAGCAGGCCCAGCGCAAATCTTTCCGGGTAGTGGACTTTTCTGAGTACCGGGTACAGCAGTCCACCCAGCGCCAGGATGGTTACACCCGACGCACCTGAAAACGAGGTAAAAAAGGCACAGGTTGCTATTGCAACGATGGCGAGACCGCCGGGTAACCAGCCGAGTAAGGCGTTAAACAGACGTATCAGTCGCTGCGGTGCCCCGCCGGCGGCGAGAGCGACACCGGCGAAGGTGAACATCGGAATGGCGGTCAGATTGGGGGATGTGGCGAGCCGATTGAGTTCAACGATTAGTAAGGCTGAGTCCAGATCGCTGTTTTGCGCGAAAAACAGGCCGCCGGCACCCAGCACCGCAAACAGCGGCAAGCCAAACAGCGCCAGCAGGACCAGTACGATTACAAGGTACAGCATGTTTCTTCCCGACCCAGTATCGCGGCCAGAGAAAACTGGATGGTGAGTAAGACAAAGCCGACCGGTATCACCAGACCAACAAGGACCAGCCAGTGTTCGTGGTCCGGTGCATAGAGCCATTCATCACGCCAGTAGCGGATGGCGGCATCGGCAAAAAAAGCGCATACCAGGGCAGCTATTCCCTGAGTGGGGCGGTACAGCTTTCTGAGCATGGCGGGCGACAACAGGGTGCAACAGACATCGATCTTTATATGGCGATCACGTTGCACCGCCACTGCTGCGCCAAAGAACGTGACGTATAAAACCAGGTAACGGGTCAGGGTGTCGGCTTCGGCGATGCCGGCGTCAAAAAGATTGCGCGCCAGGATTTGCAGCAGTGCCAGCACGAGCAACAGAAACAGGCTGCCGGCGGCCAGCCATGTCTCAAGTTGTATCAGCCAGTTATGAAAATACTTTATAAGCTGCATAACCATCCTGGCTGACAATCAGATCCGGCGTTGCTCGCAATCATTGCTGTGGGGGCGTGTTTACACTGGATTGTCCGCTACGGTATTGCTCAAGCAATGTGCGGGTTTTCTCGAATACGGCTGAAGGCAGGTACTCGCTTTCGACAAGCTGTGCCGCCGCGCGATCACGTATTGCCAACAGGTCTGCTTCACCCATCCCTTCACCGGGTTCGATGAATATCATGCCCCGTTGCTTGAGTTCCAGCAGGGCTTTGTCATTATCTATTCGTGTTGCGGCTACCAGTTTTTCACCGGCTTCTTCCCCGCTTTCACGCAGTATGGCCTGCAGATCGCCTGGCAGACGATCAAAGAAACGCCGCGAGATGATGAGTCCGCCCATGCCGTTAGTCAGCGAGATACTGCTGACGTATTTTGTCTTGGTGAACCATTGCAGGGCTATGGCACCCAGCGGAGGGGCGTAAGCGGTGTCGATCAGGCCCGTCGACAGGCTGGTGTAGACGTCCACGATGGAGAGGGGGATGGGTGAAATGCCGCTGGCTTTGAAAAATGCCTGGCCTATGGGATCACCTTGCCACAACCAGACACGCCGCGACCTCATCTCCTTAAGGGAGCGAATAGGCTGCTTGGAAAACATGTGTACAAAACCGACCTCCATCCAGCCCACTAACTCGTAACCATTATCGCGGAAACCCTTTTCGAACTCGGGCATAAAATGAGCGCGTACGTGATCTATTTCTTCAACATCGCGGAACAGGAAGGGCAGTTCCATGACGCGGGCCGGTGAATACATGCGACCAATGCCATAGCCGGTGAATGCGCCCCCCTGTAGCTGGTTGAAGCGCATTTTTTTCAGCACCTCCGGTTCGTCACCCTGCACGCCACCGGGGTAAAATTTGAATGCAAGGCGGCCGTTGCTTCTGGTCTTGACGTTTTCACCCCATTCCTCGAGCAGGTTCATCCAGGCCGTGCCGGGCGGGGCGAGAGTCGCAAACTTGATAATATAGTCCGCTTTGGCAAGCACGCTCCAAGGCGCCATCATAAGCACGGAAAAGATGATTGCCCAGTGTTGAATTGCTCTGATCATTTCGATTTCCCCGTCAAAACCAGTCGGCTTCCTTGTCCAGCAGGTATTTTGCCCGCACTCGTGCAACCTGGTTGGCCAGCGCCATTTCCGGGAAGCTGCCTGGCGGATCATCCACAACTTGGGTCAGCAGGCGGTGAAATTGCTGTTGGTCAAGGCGCTGACGTTCAAGGTACTCCGCCTGCAAGACGTCGACCATCAGCAGCTTGCCGTCGGTGACCGCATTGGCTCTGGCAAAATACTGCTCGGATTCAGCAAAATCCCCCCCCAGCATGGGAGCGCGGCTGCCATAATAAACGCCGTAGTAGACATAGGCTCCACCGTAATAAAAGTCAGGCTGAAGTTCCAGAACGCGATGCATGAGGCGTTCTGTGGCGGGCAGTTGAGCAATAGAGGTGGGGTCTGTCCGCTTCAAATCGATCTGTTTGGCCCAGTTGGAAGAAGTCCAGAACAAGGCGGGAACGGCTCCTTTGCGGAGTTTTCCCACCGCCGCATCAATTTCCTCGACACTGGCGGTATCCAGGTCGATATCGAGGCCGAACGACTGCAGCGCACGCTTCCCATAATCGGCTCCGCGGCCATACAGGGCCTCGGCACGCTGCCTGTCGCTCAGTTCAACGAATCCGAATGCGTAGCCGTAAAACCCCTGGGCGGCGTAAGCGAGCAACTCGGGGTTTTTCGGATCTTCCTGTATCAGCCCCTCGATCAGTTTGAGGTTGGCCGGCATCGAAGCTTCCGCCAGAGCCAGATCGGTCTCCCGGTTCATCGCTTCGACATTGCTGTCCATGATGGTGGTGGATGTGCGCGCCACCATCTGCCCGGTGCTGCAGGCTCCCAGCCAGGGCAACAGCACGGCCAGGATCAGGTAGTTACGGATTTTGGTAGTCATTCCCGCTCCCTTGAGGTTAAATTAACAGCTTCTCCAGTATTCCGCGATAAATCGCCGACAACTCGTCCAGCGCCGTCACTGCCACACATTCGTTGACCTGGTGAATGGTAGCGTTTATCGGTCCCAGTTCCAGCACCTGCGCGCCGGTTGGTGCAATAAAACGTCCGTCCGAGGTGCCACCGCTGGTCGATAAGCTCGTTTCCATATGTATCACCTCACGAATGGCTTCGCGCGCGGCATCAACCAGCTCTCCCACCGGCGTCAGAAACGGTTCCCCGGACAGGCGCCATTCCAGCGTGTAGTTCAGTTGATATTTATCCAGTATGGCATGGATACGCTCGCGGATCTTCTGCTCGGTGAGTTCGGTTGAATACCGCAGATTGAACATCACATTTAAATTACCGGGAATGATATTTTCAGCACCGGTTCCGGCTTGCAGATTGGAGATCTGGAAACTGGTGGGCGGAAAATGCGCGTTACCCTGATCCCATTCGATGCTGATGAGCTCAGCGAGTGCAGGTGCAGCCAGATGAACGGGATTGGTGGCCAGTTGCGGGTAGGCGACATGCCCCTGTTCGCCGTGAACAAGCAATTTACCGTTCAAGGAGCCGCGTCGGCCGTTTTTTATGACATCACCGACGCGCTGGCTGCTGGAAGGTTCGCCGACCAGGCACAGGTCAATACGCTCGCCTTTCTTTACCAGGTGATCGACGACTTTCACTGTGCCATCGACAGCGGGGCCTTCTTCATCACTGGTAATTAAAAATCCGATCGAGCCCTTGTGATCCGGGTGTGCTGCGACAAAGGCTTCGCAGGCGGTAATCATGGCGGCCAGCGAACCTTTCATGTCCGCTGCTCCACGCCCGTATAACATGCCATCGCGGATGTCGGGCGTAAACGGGTCAGAATGCCATTGTTCCAGCGGGCCGGTCGGCACGACATCGGTGTGACCGGCGAACACCAGTAGCGGCGTGTGGTCACCACGCCGTGCCCAGAAATTGCTGACATCACCGAAGGTCAGCTGCTCACTGCGAAAGCCGATCGCTTCCAGGCGCTCCCGCATCAGTTTCTGGCAGCCGGCATCTTCCGGGGTCACCGATGCGCGGCCGACAAGATCTTTCGCTAACTCAAGAGTTTCGGACATGACAGCCAGTTTACTTGGATTGCAGGCCGGGGGCTAAAAAAGTTGTCCGAAGTCTTCCGCTTTGAAGCCCACCACACGCCTGTCACCCAGATCGAGCACAGGTCTTTTGATAATAGCGGGGTTGTCCTGCATGATCTGCAGGGCGTTTTCCCTGTTGATAGTGTCACGTGACATTTCCGGCAGTTTTCGCCACAACATGCCGCGACGGTTGAGCAGTGTTTCCCAGCCGATTTCCTTTTCCCAGGCTTTGAGCTGTCCGCTGTCGAGTCCCTCTTTGCGGTAGTCGTGGAAGCGGTAGTCGACGCCATGCTCATCCAGCCAGCGCATGGCCTTTTTCATGGTGTCGCAGTTTTTGATGCCATAAATTGTGATCATCACAATAATCCACCCCTAATCGAGTCTGTCTTTTAAGCCTTGTATAATCTAACCGCGAAGGACGCTAAGGACGCGAAGTTAAAATTTTTCTTTCTTATACGGACAACAAGGCTACCCGACACACGGTTTCGAACGAGGACCTTCAATTATCCAATCGCTGTTTCCTTCGCGTCCTTCGCGGTTAATACGGTTTTGTGCAGGCTGAGGTTTACTCCCTTAATCCAGTGAAGACCCGCATTTTATATATCTCTTAACAGCTCGTTTATTCCTACCTTGCCGCGGGTTTTTTCATCGACCCTCTTGACGATGACCGCGCAATACAGGCTGTATTTGCCGTCTTTGGATGGCAGGTTGCCGGAGACAACAACAGACCCCGCCGGAATACGAGCGTAGAGGATTTCATCTTTTTCACGATCGTAGATACGCGTACTCTGGCCGATGTAAACTCCCATGGAGATCACCGATCCCTGTTCGACAATCACACCTTCGACCACCTCGGAGCGTGCTCCGATAAAGCAGTTGTCTTCGATAATGGTCGGAGCCGCCTGAACCGGTTCCAGTACACCACCGATACCCACACCGCCGGAAAGGTGAACATTTTTGCCGATCTGGGCGCAGGAACCCACTGTAGCCCAGGTATCAACCATGGTGCCGCTATCGACGTAAGCGCCAATATTGACATAGGAAGGCATCAGTACCACTCCGGGTGCTATGTAGGATCCGAAACGGGCGGTTGCAGGGGGTACCACGCGAACACCGCTGGAACGGAACTCGCGGGCATTGTGATCGGCATACTTGGAACGCACTTTGTCGTAATAGTTGGTAAAGCCACCTTTCATGAATTCGTTGTCTTCGATGCGGAATGACAGCAGCACGGCTTTTTTCAGCCATTCGTTGACCACCCAGTCACCGTCCTTATTTTCAGCGACGCGGACTTCACCGCAATCCAGCATGCGAATCGCTTCCCGGGTGGCTTCCTTGACATGGGTTTCCACGCTGCGCGGGGTAATGTCAGCGCGGCGTTCAAACGCTTCTTCGATAGTGGCCTGCAGTTCGCTCATGTCTGTCTCCTGTCGTTTCTGGCGACCTATTCATTCAATTCAATGTTTCAATAAATGTTCGGATGCGGTGTGCGGCTTCAATACATTCGTCCAGCGCGGCGACCAGTGCCAGCCGTACATGATTTTCTCCGGGATTGCCGGCATCGGTATCGCGCGACAGGTAACTGCCGGGTAGTACAACAACATTCTGCTGCTGGTAAAGACGCCGGGAAAATTCCTGATCGTCGATCGGAGTCCGCGGCCAGAGATAAAAACTCGCCGGTGGCGTCTGAACTTCGAGAACAGGTGCCAGTATATCCGCAACCGCTGAGAACTTTTCCCGGTATAGACGCCGGTTTTCCAGCACATGTCGTTCATCCTGCCAGGCGCGAATGCTGGCATCCTGTGTTGCGGGCGGCATGGCGCAGCCGTGGTAGGTACGGTAGCGGAAAAATCCATCGATCAGATCGCTGTCACCGGCGACGAAACCGGAACGCAGTCCCGGCGCATTGGAGCGTTTGGACAGGCTGTGAAAGACCAGGCAACGCCGGTAATTATCATTGCCCATGGCTGCCGCGGCCGTCAACAGGCTGGGTGGCGGCTGGTCTTCCACCCGGTAGATCTCCGAGTAGCATTCGTCGGATACAATAACGAAGTCATGCTGCTGCGCGCGCTCAATCAGGCCTTGCAGTGATTGCAGATCGATGACGCGGCCGCTTGGA
>Ga0209567_10001141_pt1 | contig 13931 bp, 12 predicted proteins | sample COG_12_FD_184756 | JGI IMG/M metagenome (GOLD analysis project Ga0209567, IMG submission 184756) | Pelagic marine sediment microbial communities from the LTER site Helgoland, North Sea, for post-phytoplankton bloom and carbon turnover... | ecosystem: Environmental > Aquatic > Marine > Neritic...
CACGGTGATCATGGCGAGGTCGACGTACTGGGCGTCGCCGCCCATGTCCTCGAGGGCGCTGCGCACGTCGGCCAGAGTGGTCGGGCAGACGTCGGGGCACGAGGTGTAGCCGAAGTACACCACCAGCAGCCGGCCGGGGTCGGCCTTGAACGCAAACTCGGCGTTGCCGTTGGCGGCGTCCGGCAGACTCAAGGCGGCCATGTCCGGGGCGGGATCACGCACGATGCCGGCGGGCTCTGCCTCCTCGCCACCGCAGGCCGACGACAGCAGCACCAAGATGGCGCCCGCGCCGAGTGCGGCTCGCAACCTCACTTCAGCTCCTCGAGGTAGTTCAACATGGCCTCCATCTCGATCGAACTTGGGCGGTAGGCAGGCATCTGCAGTGCATAGCCGGCGGCCCTATGGGCCTCTGGGTCGACGATCGCCAAGCGCAAATACTCACGATCGGCGGTTACGAAACTGCCGTCCTCGAGTTCGACCTCGCTCATGAAAAGGCCCTGCCATGAGGGAGCGACGACCCCCTCGCCTTGCTCACCGTGGCACGAAGTGCAACCGGTACGCACCGCCACTGCCCGGCCCTCTTCGCCGGCGGGGGAGAGTCCGGGCGCGGCGTCGGTCTGTCCGCCGCAACCGGCGATGGAAAGTCCGATGAGGAGGGAGGCGCCGAGCAAGCCCCGAAAGCGCGTCATGCGCCGCGCATCGTAGACAAACCCCAGCGTAAGGGGGAAAACGAGTCGGGAGGCCGACAGGGCGCATTGTCTATCGTGGGGCGGTGACGGAGCCGGACCGGTGTCGCTACGAGACGAGCAGCGTCACGGTGCGGCGCGGGCCTTCGACCCTTGCGAAGTCGGCGGCGTGCCACGTGCCCCCGGGGAGTTCTGAGGCCTCCCGCCATTCGAAGCGGCCCTCCGCCGCTGACTCTGGAGGGCTCGACGCAACCAAGGACGTCGTTGCGTAGGCTGGGGAGAGCCAAGACGCGCAGCGACCTGAGGGGGTGTGGCATGGACAAGCAGCGAGTCGACATCAATGGGCTGGCGATGGCCTACCTCGAAGTGGGCGAGGGCGATCCCATCGTCTTGTTGCACGGAAACCCGACCTCTTCGTACCTGTGGCGCAACATCATCCCCCATCTCAGCGGGTTGGGTCGTTGCATCGCCCCGGACCTGATCGGGATGGGGGATTCCGACCGGCTGCCGACCAGCGGCCCCGCGAGCTACCGATTTGTTGAACACCGTGACTACCTCGATGGCCTGCTCGAAGCTCTCGGGGTGACCAACAGTGTGACCTTGGTGGTCCACGACTGGGGTTCAGGCCTCGGATTCGATTGGGCCAACCGCCATCGGGATGCCGTCAAGGGCATCGCCTACATGGAAGCGATCGTCACCCCCGTGTCGTGGGACGATTGGCCCGAGGCAGCGCGGTCGATCTTTCAAGGGATGCGATCAGACGCGGGTGAGACCCTCGTGTTGGAGAAGAACATCTTCGTCGAACGCATCCTGCCGGCTTCGACGCTCAACGGTATCTCGGATGAGGACATGGCGGTCTACCGGCGGCCCTATCTGGAGGCGGGGGAGCCACGACGGCCGACGCTGACCTGGCCACGCCAGATCCCCATTGAAGGCGAACCAGCCGACGTCTATGAGATTGTGACGTCCTATGGGGAATGGCTGGCCACGGGCACCGTCCCCAAACTCTTCATCAACGCCGAACCCGGGTCGATCCTCATCGGGCGCCAGCGAGAGGTTTGCCGGACATGGCCCAACCAAACAGAAGTGACCGTTCCCGGTATCCACTTTGTGCAAGAAGACTCGCCGGACGCCATCGGTGCCGCGATTGCAGACTGGTACGTGACATTGTGAATGCGCAAAATCCCACGCTCCGTAGTCAACGTGCCCTAACGTGTAGTCGCTGGCGCCGAGGGAATCCGGACGGATGGATCCGAGGAGGAGCGACGTGTCAAAAACCAGACCCCGACGGAGTAGAAGCCGCCGGATTACCCGATACTCCGTGGAGGGCATCGTGATCGAAGACCGATTGGCGACACCGATAGATCGGCCGGCACCGGCAGGCCCGTCGCCGCGTGCTCCGTACACGCTCGAGGCCGGCGTTTCTCGCTACCAGCGGAAGTCCGCGAATCTGCGGGCCCGGGTGCTGGCGGCCGCCGGCGAGAACGCCGACGAACCACAAATCATCGTCGACCTCACCGCATTGCGAGCCGCGTCGCGTTCATAGCCTTCGAGCGGGGCGATCCCGTTACCGCATCGTCCATTCGTCGTTCCACAGCGCTAGGGCCTCGTTGGTCACCGCGGGACCCCAGGTTCCCGCTTCGTAGGGGTGCAGAACCGCGGGCGCCTCGAGTAGCGGAGTCCACAGACGCCAACTGGCTTCGACTTCGTCGGCGCGGACGAACAGCGTCTGGTCACCCTGCATGACGTCGAAGATGAGGGTCTGGTAGGCGGCCGGGATCTCCGAGAACTCGGCCTCGTAGTCGAAGCTCAGCGGCTTGGAGACGACATTGTTGGCGCCTGGGGTGCGCACCTCGAAGCGAACCTCGAAGCTCTCGTTGGGCTGCAATGTGAGGAGGATGACGTTGGGCTGGATCGGGCAGTCGTCCTCGTCGCCGTGGAAGATGCAAACCGGCGGCTGTTTGAACGTGACGGCGATTTGGGTCGTTCGCCGTGGCAGCCGCTTGCCGGTCCGCAGGTAGAAGGGCACCCCTTGCCACCGCCATGTGGGGATGTTGAGCTTCACCCCGACGAAGCTCGGCGTGGTTGACTCGGGGTCAACCCCCGCCTCCTCCAGGTAACCCGGGACAGGCTCTCCGTCGATCTCTCCCGCCGTGTACCGCCCGAAGACCACGTAGTCGGGGTCGATTTCACGAATCGCGTCGAGCACCTGCACCTTCTCGGTGCGCACGGTATCGGCGGTGAAGCCCGACGGCGCCTCCATTGCGATGAGGGTCAGGAGCTGGGTGAGGTGGTTCTGGACCATGTCGCGCAGCACGCCGGCCTGCTCGTAGTAGCCGGCGCGGCTGCCGATTCCGAGATCCTCGGCGACGGTGATCTCGACAGCCTCGACTCGGTCCCGATTCCAGCTCGACTCGAAGATGGGATTGGCGAAGCGGAAGGTCAACAGATTCTGCACGGTCGCCTTGCCGAGGTAGTGGTCGATGCGGTAGATCTGGGACTCGTCGAAGTAGCTATGGGTCAGTTGGTTGAGGGCATGCGCCGACTCGAGGTCCTCGCCGAACGGCTTCTCGATGACGAGGCGGGTCCAACCCTCCGCCCGGTTCAGCCCTGCAATGCCGAGCCGTTCGATGGTCGATGCGAACGCCACCGGCGGCAATGCCAGGTAGAAGGCACGGTTGCCCGGCAGGTCCATCTCCGCCTCGAGTGTGGTGATGCGCGCGGCGAGACCGTCGAGTGCGGCACCGCGAGGCACCTGCTGGTAGAAGATGCGGCTGCGACACCACATTGCACAGTCGTGGTCGACGAACCCGGCGTCTGCCAGCGCATCGTGGGCGAGGTCGCGGTAGGCATCCTCGGCCATCTCCTTGGAGGCGACGCCCAGAATCACGGCGCGGTCGGCGACGCCATTCTCCGTGATCACTCGATAGAGCGCCGGCAGCAGTTTGCGGGTCGTCAGGTCTCCGGTGGCGCCGAAGATGACGAAGAGGTGTCTGTCGCAGTCGGCGTTCATCTCAGCCCGCCCGCTTGATGGCGTGGCCACCAAACTGATTGCGCATGGCCGCCAGCAATCGATCGGAGTACTCGACTTCGTCCCGCGAACCGATGCGGCGCATCAGGGAGAGTCCGATGACGGGTGCGGCGACGTTGAGGTCGATCGACTCGAAGACCGTCCAGCGGCCTTCTCCTGAGTCGGGGACGTAGGGAGCGATTTCGGTCATCCCGGGATTCTCGCGCAAGGCTTCAGTCGCAAGGTCCAACAGCCAGGAGCGCACGACTGAGCCGTGCTCCCAGATGTCGCCGATTTGGGCAAGGTCGAGCCCGAACTCCTCTTTGGCTCGTAGCAGGGCGAAACCTTCCGCATAGGCCTGCATCAAGCCGTACTCGATGCCGTTGTGGATCATCTTGACGTAGTGCCCCGAGCCGGAGGGCCCGACCCGACCCCAGCCTTGGTCTGACGCCGGAGCCAGCGCCTCGAAGATCGGGCGGAGGCGGGCAACGACGTCGTCGTCGCCTCCGACCATCATGGAATAGCCCGCGGTGAGCCCCCAGATACCGCCGCTGGTCCCGACGTCCACGAAGTGGGTACGGCCGGCGCGGCAGGCTTCCGCACGGCGCAGAGTGTCCCGGTAGTAGGAGTTCCCTCCGTCGATGAATATGTCGCCCGGCTGGGCCGCGGGGAGGAGTGCGGCCAAGGTGGCGTCGACCGGTTCGCCGTGAGGGACCATGATCCACACCGCCCGGGGTGCGTCGAGTTGCGCCATCAGATCCTCGAGGGAGTCGGCGCCGCGAGCGCCGCGGGCGACGACGCCGGCGACCGCATCGCGGTTGAGGTCGAAGCCGACCACGTCGTGGCCTGCGGTGACCAACCGCTCGGCCATGTTGGCCCCCATCTTGCCGAGACCGACCATTCCTAGCTGCATGCTGCGTCCCTTCGAGTCCGGCGATCCGCAACCCGGATCGGCCCTCAATACTTGCGATGTCGTGCCGAGGTTTACCGTGAGGTTCAGAATCCCCGGAGGCAACGTGCCTAACCGCTGTAGAGCTTGCGCCATTCCTTTGCTCCTGCTGGCCGTCGTCGTGTTGGCGGCGGCGTGCTCGGCTACGCCGGCGGCAACCACAACCACGACGGCGCCAACTACCTCCACGACCGCGGCGGCAACGACGACAACGACGGAGGGCCCGACCGACCCACTCGCCGGTGCCTGGCGCGGTGATCTGGCCGGGCTCGATGTGCAGTTCACCTTCGTCGTGGCCGACGGCGGTGGTTACACCGGCGTTTTCGACAGCCTCACCGAAGGGATGGTCGGCTTCGAGGTAGACGAGATCGTGCTGGCCGGGAGCGAGATCTCGTTCGTGATACCGGACATCGGTGCCAAATTCGATGGATCACTCGACGATGACGTCATCGAAGGCTTCTGGGGCCAGTCGGGAATCGCCGGCCTTCGACTCGACCGCACTGATGACCCGGTGGTGTTCGACCGCCCCCAGGATCCGCAGCCGCCGTTTCCCTACGTTGTCGAGGAAGTGGCATTTCGCAACCCCGAGGATGGCTTCACGCTGGCCGGCACGCTGACCAAACCGGAAGGCACCGGACCCTTCCCGGCCGCGGTCCTGGTCACCGGGTCGGGGGCGCAGGACCGCGACTCGGAGATCCTCGGCCACAAGCCGTTTGCCGTCATCGCTGATCACCTGGCCCGCAACGGGATCGCGGTGTTGCGTTACGATGATCGTGGGGTGGGCCACTCGGCCGGATCCATCTACGGAGCGACGACCGAGGACCTTGCCGTAGACGCCAAGGCGGCGTTCGATGCGCTGGCAGTCCGGCCCGACATCGACTCGGCCAGGATTGGCTTCATCGGCCATTCCGAGGGAGGTTTGATTGCGCCGCTCGCCTACACCGATGGAGCCGCGGCCGCCTTCATAGTGATGCTGGCCGGTCCGGGTGAGCCGGGCGCAACCCTGCTTCCCGCCCAGAGCCGCCTTATCGGTGCAGCCAATGACCTCCCGCCGGCCCTCATCGAGTGGCAGGCGGAGCTCCAAGAGGCGGCGATCGCGGTGCTGGCCGACGAACCGGATGACGACGCTGCCGCCGACCAACTCTGGGACGTCGCCATGGCTGCAGCCGAGTCATACCCCGGCGGCCTTCCGGCCCAGGCGGGTGAGTCGGTGGCGGCCTCGTTGGTCACGATGGTCGATCCGTGGTGGCGTTTCTTTCTCTTCCATGACCCCGCGGCGGAGCTTGCCAACCTCGAGGCGCCGGTCTTGGCCCTCAACGGGACCCTCGACACCCAGGTCCCGGTGTACAACCTCGACCTGATCGCTGAAGCCCTGGCGGCGGGCGGCAACACGGCATACGAGACGCACGCTCTCGAGGAGCTCAACCACCTGTTCCAACCGGCGACGACGGGCTCACCGAACGAATATGCCCTGATCGCGACAACGATCGACCCTGCCGTCCTCGACCTAATCACCACCTGGCTGAATACCCTGTTCTCCTAACCCGTTCTTGCGTGGCTGGGGTACCGGAAAGCGCGCCCGTGCCACGCCGGAACAGGGGATTCACTAGCGTGGTCGTCTGGAGAGAGGTATGGACCAAGACCCCTCCCGGTCGCGGCCGGGCTGGAAGAAGTGGCTCCCCGGAGTCGAAACGGCGCTCGGCTACGAGCGGTCCTGGCTGTGGCCGGACCTAATTGCCGGGCTCGTTCTCACCGCGCTCCTAGTGCCGCAGGGGATGGCCTACGCCGAACTGGCCGGACTGCCTGCCGTCACAGGGCTCTACACCACGGTGGCGGCGCTTCTTGCCTACGCGGTCTTTGGGCCGTCGCGGATCCTGGTCCTCGGTCCGGACTCATCGCTTGCCCCATTGATTGCCGCGGCGATCATCCCTCTGGCCGCCGGCGACGACGCCTATGCGGTTGCCCTCGCCTCGATGCTGTCGCTGCTCGTCGGCGTGGTGTGCATCGTCACCGGGCTCGTCAGGCTGGGAACCATCACCGAGCTTCTCTCCAAGCCGGTCCGGATCGGCTACATCAACGGGATCGCCCTCATCGTCCTCGTCAGCCAGCTCCCCAAGCTCTTCGGCTTCTCGACCGACTCAGACGGATGGCTCGATGCGATCCGCGACTTCGTGGTCGGGGTCTTCGACGGCGAGACCAACTGGGTGGCATTCACCCTCGGCGCCGGATCGCTGGCGGTCATCTTCGGAGCAAAACGGATCAACCCCAAGATCCCCGGCGTCCTGATCGCGACCATTCTGTCGATCGCCGCAGTTGCGATCCTCGACCTCACCAACGAGGGGATCTCGGTGGTCGGGTCACTCCCCGAAGGGTTCCCGTCGCTCCGATTTCCCACGGTGGCATGGGACGACATGATGCCTTTGACCCTCGCCGCGGTAGGCATCGCTCTGGTGGCGTTCGCCGACACCGCGGCGTTGTCGACCACCTTCGCCGCCAAGCTCGGCGACGAGGTGGATGCCGATCAGGAGATCATCGCCCTCGGCACGGCCAACCTCGCCGCCGGCTTCGTGCGCGGCTTTCCGATGAGTGCATCGTCCTCACGCACGTCGGTTGCCGACTCGATGGGCACCAAGAGCCAACTCACCGGCGTTGTCGGCGCGGTCGGCATCGTGTTGCTCTTGGTATTTGCCAACGACCTGTTGTCCAACCTTCCCTCGGCCACGCTGGCCGCCATTGTGATCACCGCCTCATTTGCCCTGTTCGACATCGACGAGATGGTCTGGCTGTGGCGGGTGCGGCGCTCGGAATTCGTCCTTTCGCTGGGTGCGCTGCTCGGGGTGACCCTGGTCGGCGTTCTCGAGGGCATCGTTATCGCCATTGTGCTGTCACTGATGAACTTCATCCGGAGGGCATGGCGGCCCTACGACGCCACCCTGGGGCGGATCGAAGGCGTCAAGGGCTACCACGACGTTGATCGCCACCCAGAAGCGGAGCGGATTCCCGGTCTGATCGTGTTCCGCTTCGACTCGCCCTTGTTCTTCGCCAACTCAGAGCACTTCCAGCGCCGGCTGGCGAGGGCTATCCGCAAGGCGCCGTGGCCGGTGACCTGGGTGGTCATCTCCGCCGAGCCGATTACCGACATCGATACGACCGCAGCTGAGACCCTGATCGAAGTCTTCGACGAGTTGGACGCGCGCGGGATTCGCCTTGCGTTCGCAGAACTGAAGGGTCCGCCAAAGGATCGGCTCGAGAGGTACGGCCTGTACGACAGGGTCGGCGACGACTACTTCTTTCCGACCCTCGGTCGTGCGATCAACGCCTACGTCGATGACTCCGGGAGCGATTGGGTCGACTGGAGCGACCGCTGACCCCCGTTCTGGCGTGGCTGCAGTACCAGAAACCGCGCTCGAGCCACGCAAGAACGAAAGGGCGAGGCCAACGGGTTCGACCTGCGCGAGATCGTTGCCGGCGGCGCCATGCTCGACGGCCGCCCCGCCCACGAATGCATCTACGACTTTCCTCTGCCGAGCTGACGGGGCGGCCATTCGGGGAAGTCGCTCAGGTACCGTTCGAGCCGCTTGGTGACTCGGGCGGTGTAGGCCGCGGGAGAGTACTCGCCGTCCGCCTCGTCGCCGGTGCGGATCACATAGTTGACGAAGTTGATGGATCGAGCCGCCATCAGCAGCTCCAACTGGCCGTCGTACTCGACCGGCCAGGGAAGAACCTGTTCGTAGCCGTCTTGGAATGCCTGCCGTAGGTCCCAGTAGTCGGACCGGTCCCGGCCGTAGAGCAGGGCGGTCGCCACGTCCTGCACCGGCGGTCCGAGGGTCACGTCCTCGAAGTCGAACACGGTGACCCTGGCTCGGTTGACCATGGCATTCCAGGGGTTGAGGTCACCGTGGAGCCAACCTCGCGGCTGCGTGTCGCGGAGGCGAGCGAGTTCAGCCTCAGCTCGATCCATCACCTTGCGGAACACTCGAAGGCGCGCCGGTGTCATCACGTTCCGATTGTCCGGATCGAACATGACGACGGCCTCGGTGGGGTAGTGGAAGATGCGGTCCCACACCAGGGGCTGGAGCCCGGTCGGCGGCTTCCACCCCTGGCCGTGCCGCGCCAGCCCAGCCGCGATTTCACCCAACCTCGCGTAGGTGCTCGGAGCGGCCCGATCGTCGAGAACCCGGCCGAACAACCAGCCGAACATGACGCAGCGGCGCTCCTCGGGGACGTCGTCATCGCCGGCGAACGTGATGAACTCGCCATCCCGATTCGGGAAGGCGTGCACCACCGGCAGCTCGGTATCTCGGTTGAGGGCGGCAACCCAGGCCAGTTCGGTGGCCACGTCGACGTCGGTGTCCTGGCGGAGCGCTCCGACGCGGAGGGCAAACGATCGTCCGTCGGCGGCGTCGACCCGAAAGATCGTATTGGTCTCCGTAGCGACGCACCGCAGCCGAGTCACGGCGAGGTTGTAGGACTGCACAGCTCGTTCGGCTACACGGCGCATCCGGCGAGCCCGACCAAGCTCGGTCAGATCGGAGAACGGTTTCATGCCGCCACGATACGACCCAGTTGGGGAGCGGGGCCAGACCCGGACGCCGGGACGGCCTCCCCCACTCCTGCGGAGGAGGCCGTCGGCACGGGACCCTCCTAGAGGCCGGAGGTCAGTTCCAGGGCTTGACGAAAGTCGGCCTTGATGTCGTCGATGTGCTCTATCCCAACGGCGACGCGCACCAGATCGGGAAGCACGCCTGAGGCGACTTGCTCTTCCTCGGTGAGTTGCTGGTGAGTGGTCGACGCCGGGTGGATCACCAGCGTCTTGGCGTCGCCAACGTTGGCGAGATGGCTGGCGAGTTGCACCGTGTCGATGAACTTGCGCCCCGAGTCGTAGCCGCCCCGCACCCCGAAGCTGAGCACGGCGCCGTACCCGTTGGTCAGGTACCGCTTGGCAGCGTCGTGGGAGGGATGGGACTCGAGCCCGGGATAGTTGACCCACGCCACCTGGGGCTGAGCCTCGAGCCACCGGGCCAGTTCGAGCGCATTGTCGGCGTGCCGTTGCACCCGCAGCGACAGCGTTTCGAGACCCTGGAGCAACAGGAAGCTGTTGAACGGCGACGGTGCAGCACCGAAGTCGCGCAATCCCTCGACGCGAGCCCGAATCGCAAATGCGATGTTGCCGAACGGCCCATCGGGCCCGAACACTTCTGAGAAGTTGATCCCGTGATAGCCGGGAGCCGGCTCGGTGAAGAGCGGGAACTTGCCGTTGCGCCAGTCGAAGTTGCCGGAGTCGACGATCACTCCGCCGATTGACGTTCCATGCCCGCCGATCCACTTGGTGGCTGAGGCCACCACGATGTCGGCGCCGTGCTCAATGGGTCGAACCAGGTACCCGGCAGCGCCGAAGGTGTTGTCGACGACCAGCGGAATGCCGGCGTCGTGGGCCACCTTGGCCAGCGCGGTGAAGTCGGGAACGTTGTAGCGCGGATTGCCGATCGACTCGACGTACAGCGCTTTGGTGTTCTCGTCGATGGCGGCGGCTAGGTCGGCGGGGTCGTCACCATCGACGATCGTGACGTCAATGCCGAGCCGGGGGAGCGCAACCTTGAACTGGTTGTAGGTCCCGCCGTACAGATAGCTGGTGGAGACGATGTTGTCCCCCGCTTGGGCCAATGTGATGATCGCCAGCAACTGAGCTGCTTGCCCAGATGCGGTCGCCACCGCGGCGACACCACCTTCGAGGGCGGCGATCCGCTTCTCGAAGACGTCGGTGGTGGGGTTCATGATGCGGGTGTAGATGTTGCCGAACTCTTCGAGCCCAAACAGACGGGCCGCATGGTCGGAGTCGTCGAACACATACGAGGTGGTTTGGTAGATCGGTACCGCCCTTGATTTGGTGGTTCCCTCGACCTCTTGGCCGGCGTGAAGTTGAAGGGTCTCGAAGTGGTAGTTGGTATCGGTCATGTGGAGTAATCCTCTCGTCCTGGGGTGGAGCCACCGCGTTGGGGCGGTGGGTAGTCAGAAACGCCGCGGTGCCTCTCGGGTGGTGGCGTTCTTCAGGAGCGCATGTCTGATGCGCTCGGGCGGAACACCCGAGAGCTGGGCATCAGACAACACATGACGGAACCCGGCGCCGGACGCGCCGCGCCGGGTTGGGGTGGGTGGTACAACTCCATGGCCGGTCGGTCCTCTCGTCTCGCTTGTACGCGCTCTCGGGAGCGCCGCGAGCGGGATACCCCGCCGGTCGGCTGCTCATCGATCAGGCATTGGCACCGATCAAGTCGGTTGCCGCGGCTTCGAAGGGCCTGTCCCTCCACCGCTCTGGATGAACGCGCTATGTCTGTCGTGGGCAGCGAGTGAAGCAGCGCCGCCCCTCGCTGTCAAGGGTTCGTTGGGGCGGACACAACCGGGGCGCTGTCTCGCTTAGGCCCTTCGTTACCTGCATGGAGGGACCCGGGTCTTGGGTCCCTCCACGTGTGGTCGGTCTCGGTGTTGATCAGTACCGGACGCCTGCGTTCTTCACCTTGAAGACCAACGTCGAGTAGCTGAGGTCCTCTGCGGGAATAATCGCCACCTCGCCGCTGATGTGACGGAACTCCCCGGTGCCGCCGGTAACGGCCATGACCGTTTCACCCTCGGACCACTCGGCCAAGCTGATGGCACCGTTGACGGTGATGTCGCCATCGGGAAACGCCATGCCAAAGTCGCAGACGAAGTTCTCAAAGACCTCGGGATCACCGCTCAGATTGAAGCACGGCCCACCGCTCCATCCGAGGTGCTCCCCATCGGTCGTCGTGAGCTCCTCGAACAGGGTCCAGCCCCAGTCGTAGTAGACCTCGGTGTCAAGATCCGGGATGACCAGGACTTCGAACCGGTGCCCGCCATTGTCTCCGCGAGCGGCGCTGGTGGCCGCCATCACGCCCGCCAATAGACACACCACGGCCACCAAGACCGTCAGGACACGTCGCATCCGCATGATTTCCCCTCCTTTGAGTCGTTCCGGCCCGCCCACGTCGATCGCGAGTCGGGCCCGCTCCCTTTCCCTCCCCCCTTTCCTCTCCCAACTGACGTTCACTACATCTTGCAGGTAGCGGAGACGCCAGAGTCGAAGGCCCCGAATAGTTCGCGCCTTCGAGGGTCCAGAGGCGGGTCGCTCGAGTGCGACTTCGACAGTGCGGCAAGGGTGCCGCCTTGCCTACGTGTTGATGGTGGCCGGAGCCGCCGACGCGATCGACACGGTTGCCTACGCCCTGGCGCGAACTACGCGATTGGGAGTTGTGGCTGGGGCTCTGGCTGCTGCTGCGAGCCGGCAAGGGTCAGGAAGCCTGACCGACTGCTGACGAGGGGGTCGAGCAGTTCGTCTACCGTTCCGACAACAACCACGCGGGAGCCAAGGTCAGGAGTAGAACGTGGCACTCAACGCAAATCAAAGGGCAAAGCTCGAAGAACACCTCGCCACCACGGCCAACGGGGCGTGTCAGCTCTGTGGGGCGACGGACTGGGAAATCGACGACCGGTCGCTGTACGTGTCGGACAGCCCGACGGAGATGGGCATGTTCGCCATGCGGGTGGCTCCCGTTGCCTGCAAGAACTGCAGCCAAGTGGTGTTCTTCGCGTCCCATCTCCTCGGCATCTAGTTCAACCGAGCCATCAGCCGGCTCGCCATCCCAGGATCGTCGCCGGCTTGACCACGATTCCGGACCAGATCGATCCGGGCTCGGCGTACTGCGGGTAGCGGTCGGCCAGGAGCGGCAGGTAGTGGTCGACGGTTACTGAGTCCGCCTCGGCTCCGGTCCCTGCGATCCGCACCCACCACAATCGAGACCAGTCATCGTCGTAGCGTTCGACCAACAGCGTGCATCGGGAGTCATACCTGAGGTTCTCGAGCCGTTGCAGTCGGGTGGTGGTCTTCGCCTTGACCGCGTCGATCGGCATGAAGATCCTGCGGTCCAGATCCGTGGCGTAGACAACCGGGACCAGATCGACACCACGCTCTTCGTGGCGTGTGCCCAGGACTCCATGGCGAGCCGCGCCGACTCTTGACCAGGCATCGCTGTCGCTCATCCGCATGGGTCCGATACTGGCACCCGAAAGCTGCCTGTACCCGTCCAGGCGACCCGGCGGGGGCACCACGATGGAGCGTTCAGCCCACGATGACGGGCTCGCAGGTCGATTCTTCCAAGAACTGGCGCATTCGCGTTCTTAGGCGATTCTTAGGTGCTGCTCAGATAGCCCTCACTGCCCATCCGCACGATATGGGCATGGCTGAATCAACACTTACCGGGCGCCGCCTCACCGGCAAGCGCCGCGCCCCGAAGGCCGTCGCAGGCCGACGGGTGTGCTCAAGTCCGAAATGCGACACCGTGATTTCCCGCTACAACAAGAAGACTACCTGCTACACCCACAGCCCAGTGAAGTTCCCTCGGGTCCGCGGACGCGAGGTACCGACGCCAAGTTGAACGTAGCACCACGATCCTCCCGCACCAGGCCGCCGCAAGGCGGCCTCGGCGCGTCCGGGGCCACTCCTGGCCTTCTCATCCCAATCTCAGACAAGGCTCAGACAGGCTTCAAGTCGGGCTGAGAACCTGTTCTGGACGTTGACACCCCACCAAGAGGTCCATCCATGAAACGCTTGCTGCCGCTGCTTGCGGTGATCGCTCTTGTCGCTGCTGCCTGTGGCGGCAACGACGCCGACTCTGGGGTTGCTTCCCTGGAAGCCGCCGCCAACGATGTGGTATCCGTATCTGAGGGCGATCCCGCCGCCGCGGTCGATCAAGAGGCAGCCGTTCTCGAGTTTGCCGCGTGCATGCGCGACAACGGGGTCGACATGGAAGACCCGACGGTGGACGCCGACGGCAACATCCGCCTCAACTTCCGCGGCAACACCGCACCCGGCGAAGAGGGCTTCGACCGCGAGACCGTGGAAGCGGCGCGTGAGGCCTGCGCCGAGTACCGCGAGGCCCTGAGCTTTGGATTCGAGGATCGCGACAACGCGGAGTTCGAAGACCAGATTCTCGAGTTTGCCGCCTGCATGCGCGACAACGGCTACGACATGGCCGATCCGGACTTCTCCAGCAATGGCCCCGGCGGCGAGGGTGGGGAAGGCGAAGGTCCCCGCGGCCCCTTTGGCGCCATCGACCCTGAGGATCCGGCGTTCCAGGCAGGCCTCGAGGCATGTCGCGAGATCCTCTCCGGGTTTGGTCCCGACGGCGCTGGTCCCCGGTTTGGCGGTCGCGGCGGAGGCGAGGGATGACGCAGTCCACCAGACGTAGCGAGGAGCCAGACGTGAGCACCA
>Ga0209567_10001142_pt1 | contig 13928 bp, 14 predicted proteins | sample COG_12_FD_184756 | JGI IMG/M metagenome (GOLD analysis project Ga0209567, IMG submission 184756) | Pelagic marine sediment microbial communities from the LTER site Helgoland, North Sea, for post-phytoplankton bloom and carbon turnover... | ecosystem: Environmental > Aquatic > Marine > Neritic...
TAGCGGTTACCGCCTTGCGGGCGGCTGGACACGACCCGACATTCCTCCTGGGAGGCGAACTGTCAGACCTGAACACTGGCGCCCACCTTGGTGCCGGTACGCGACTGCTGTTGGAGGCGGACGAGGCCTACGGAACGTTCCGTCGTCTGCATCTCGAAGGCCTCGTTGTGACCAACATCGAGGCAGATCACCTGGACTACTACGGCAACGTCGCCACCCTGGAAGAGGCCTTCGCCCTCGTGGCGAATCGGGTGAGAGGGCCGGTGCTCGGATGTCTGGACGACCCCGGGGTGCGGCGACTCGCCGAGCGGGCGCGCGTCATCGGTTACGGGACTTCCGCACAGGCCCAGTGGCGCATCACGGATCTCGCGCATGGCGACGGACACGTGGTGTTCACCCTGACCGGGCCTACCGCGGCGACCACGGTCCGGGTGCCGCGACCTGGCGATCACATGGCTCGGAATGCCGCAGGCGTTCTTGCCCTGCTCAGTGAGCTCGGGTACAGCCTCGAGGCTGCCGCACGCGGGCTGGCGACCTTCGGAGGAGTGCGCCGTCGCTTCGAGGTGCGGGCCCGAATTGCAGGCGTCACGGTCGTGGACGACTACGCCCATCACCCGACGGAGATCGCGGCCACGATCGCAGCCGGTCGCCTCGGCGGTTGGACGAGGGTTTGGGCCGTGTTTCAGCCTCATCGCTACACGCGGACCGCGGACCTTGCTCCCGAATTCGGTGGCCCTCTGGCTGCCGCGGACCACGTGATGGTGACCGACGTGTATGCCGCGGGTGAGGCCCCAATGCCAGGTGTCAGCGGACGGCTCGTCGCAGAGGCCGTGGCCGCCGCCGGCGGAGACGTCGACTATGTCCCATCTCTGGGCGACGTGCCGAGTGCGCTGGTTCCCCAGCTACAGGCAGGAGACCTGGTCCTTCTGCTCGGCGCAGGTGACGTCACGACCCTTGCCGAACCCATCGCACGATCCCTGGAGGCTGCCAGATGAACTCCTCGGCTACGGCGGCGCTCGACGACCTCGTCGCGCAGGGACGCTGCAAACGGAATGTCCCGCTGGCTCCCTTGACAACCTACAAGTTTGGGGGAACAGCCGCGTACTACAGCGAGCCGGGCAGTGTCGATGAACTGCGGGACACTCTCGCCGCTGCCAATCGCGAAAAGATGGCGGTGCTCGTGCTCGGGAGGGGCTCGAACATAGTGGTGAGTGATTCCGGCTTCGCGGGTCTTGTGGTTCGTCCTGAAGGCGAATTCGCGGAACTCCACATCGGCAATGAGGGCGTGGTGACGGCGGGTGCCGCAGTGCCCCTGCCCCGCCTTGCCAGGGATACGGTTCACGCAGGGCGCGGCGGCTTGGAGTGGTGTGTCGGCATCCCCGGATCGGTCGGGGGAGCGGTGCGGATGAACGCAGGGGGTCACGGGAGCGACACGGCTACTTGGCTGCAGTACGCCACGGTGCTGGATGGCGTCGCCGGCGCCACCAGGAGAGCCACTCCGGCCGACCTCGATCTTTCCTATCGGCACAGCAATCTGGCGCAGACAGACATCGTCGTCACCGCGTCGTTTCGCACCGTTGCCCGCGACCAGGCAGAGGGGGCGCGTCTGCTGCGGGAGGTGACCCAGTGGCGCAAGCAGCATCAGCCCGGCGGAACCCTCAACGCCGGCAGCGTCTTCAAGAACCCGCCTGGCGAGTCGGCGGGGCGATTGATCGACTCGCTCGGGCTCAAGGGTCTTCGTCGCGGCGGCGCTTCTGTGAGCGAGCGTCACGCCAACTTCTTCGTGGCAGATACAACCGCAAAGGCTCAGGACGTATACGACCTAGCCGCCGCCGTCCGTGGTCGGGTCGGCGAGGAGACAGGAATCTGGTTGGAAACGGAGATTCGGTTCGTTGGCCCATTCGACGTGGTGGATGACGCGACGGCCCGAGACAAGGACGACTCAGGAGGGGGGCCGGGATGACCGCCACCATGGATCGCAGGATTGCTGATCGCCGCCGGACGGTGCGCGAAGCTGGTGCTCGCCGCAGGATGCGTTGGATTCTGGCCCTCATCGCGGCGACGCTTGCGGGGGCACTCGTTGGCTGGCTTCTGTTCGAGTCACCGCTGATGGCCGTGTCTGAGATCACGATTGCGGGATCGGCGCAAGCAGACGTGGCAGCCATAGTGGAGGAATTCGGTGTCGCGGAGGGGTTGCCCACGATTTCGGCAGACGCTGCCGGTCTGGTCGAGCAGATTGTGGCCGATCCGTGGGTTGCCGCAGCTGATGTTGCGGTGACCTGGCCCGGCTCCGTCACCATCACGGTGCTCGAGTACACGCCTTCGGCCTGGGTCACTTCCGGAGACGGCTGGGTCCTGGCCGCAGCAGACGGTTCGGTGCTCGAGGTCGCACCGGTCCCAACCAACGGCTTTCCAACCGTGAGTGTGGGCTCGGACACCCTGGCACCGGGCGAGGTGCTCGATCCGGTCGCCATCGGGGCGATCGGCTTCGTCAGCAGCCTCACGGGGGAGTATCGGCTCGGTGCCACGGTCACAGGCTCCTCGGATGCAGTGACGGCCTATGTCGCGGGTCATGAGGTTGCTCTTGGCCATCCGGTCGACATGGCAGAGAAGGCTCGTGCACTGGAAGCTCTCCTCGACACGGGCCTGACGGAGCAGGCGCCCGTCAACCTCGTATCACCGCTGCGCCCGGCAGTCGCCAAACCCCATGACGCCAACCCTCGAGTACCACTTGATAGTCTGGTTGAGATTCCACCCGAACCTCAACCAACAGGCTAATCTCGTACTCGAACCTCACGGGAGATGATTCAATGTCCAGCGAGCCGCGCGGCCCACGTGGGTATCTAGCAGTGATCAAGGTTGTCGGCGTCGGCGGCGGCGGCGTCAATGCGGTGAACCGCATGGTTGAAGCAGGCGTCGGTGGTGTCGAATTCCTTGCAGTCAACACAGACGCACAGGCGTTGCTGATGTCAGACGCCGACCTCAAGCTCGACGTCGGTCGCGATGCCACTCGGGGTTTGGGGGCAGGAGCCAACCCGGAGATCGGCAGGGAAGCCGCCGAGGCACATCGTGAGGAGATCGAGGATGCGCTGAAGGGTGCAGACATGGTCTTCATCACCGCGGGTGAAGGTGGCGGCACCGGGACCGGAGGGGCCCCCGTCGTTGCCGAGGTCGCACGCAGCATCGGTGCACTGACGGTCGGCGTCGTGACCCGGCCGTTCGGCTTCGAAGGACGCCGCCGCTCGGTCCAGGCCGAACAGGGAATCCAGGATCTGAAGCAGGCCGTAGACACCCTCATCATCATCCCCAACGAGCGACTCCTCGAGATCGCGGAACCGACCACGACTGTGGTAGATGCGTTCCGTCTGGCGGACGAGGTCCTCACGAACGGGGTCAAGGGCATTACGGACCTCATTACGACCCCTGGCCTGATCAATGTCGACTTCGCGGATGTGAAGACGGTGATGTCCGAAGCAGGTTCCGCCGTGATGGGTATCGGCAGTTCAACCGGGGAGACCAGGGCAGAGCAGGCTGCGGCCAAGGCGATTGCCAGTCCGCTGCTCGAGACCTCGATGGAGGGAGCCCGCGGGGTGTTGTTGTCCGTTGCCGGCCCTGTAGACATGACCCTTCAGGAGGTGAGTGTGGCGGCATCGATGATCGCGGATCACTCCGATGACGATGCCAACATCATCTTCGGGGCCGTGATCGACGAGGCGCTAGGTGACGAGATGCGGGTGACCGTTATCGCAGCGGGTTTCGAGCGAGAGCGGAGTTCCGTGAGCTCATACACGTCGCCGCGGCTCTCGAGCGAGGTGAGCCGGCCGCAGCCCTTCGAACCGGACACCGACACCGGCGGCGACGACGATGACGATGACGACGTCGACATCCCGGGGTTCGTCCAAGGATGATCCGTCCGGTCGGGTTCCGTGGTGCCGCATTCGGCACCGCGGCCGAGGGAGACGTCCGCCGCAACCCGGTCGAGCGCTCCAAGCTGGCCGGCCCATTGGGGATTCCTACCGAGTGGGCCTATGTCCATCAGGTACACGGTGCCCACGTCGAAATCGCAGACCACCCAGGTGATCTGGGCGACGCGGACGCCATCGTCGTTACCACGCCGGGGCTGCCCGTGACTGTCGCGACGGCAGACTGTATCCCGGTCATCATCGAGGGCGATGCCGGAGCGGCTGTAGTCCACGCCGGCTGGCGCGGGGTCGTTGCTGGGATTGTTGATGCCGCGCTCGCCACCCTAAGTGAGCACGGGGTCACGCCGCTGCGAGCGGCGATCGGGCCGGGTATCGGGCCCTGCTGCTACGAAGTGGGGGACGAAGTTGTTGATCAGGTGCCGGGTCACGCTGCGGAGACGACCTGGGGAACCCAGAGCGTCGATCTTGCGGGAGCCGTTGCCTCCCAGCTCGGTGATCTGGTGACCTTCAGGAGTTCGACCTGCACGTACACTGCAGCTGATTTGCACTCCTATCGTCGGGACCGCACCACACTCCGTCAGGTTGCAGTGGCATGGCTGCCGAACTCCTGATCCGGCTCGAGTCGCGCGTTGAGCAAGCGGCAGAACGGTGCGCGAGGGATCCGGCTGCGATCACACTGGTCGCGGTGTCGAAGGGGAGATCCGTTGAGCAAATGATGCCCTTGTACGAGGCAGGTCAGCGCGACTTCGGTGAGAACCGATCGGGAGAGATGGCCGCGAAGGTACCCGCGATGCCGGGGGACATTCGGTGGCATTTCGTCGGGTCACTACAGAGCCGAAAAGCAAACGAGATCGGTGCAGACACCTTCCTGCTGCACTCGATGGACCGGGTGTCGCTTGCCAGGCGCTGGTCCCGGATCACGCCGCAGCCGCCGCCGTGCCTGCTGCAGGTCAACCTCGCCATGGAACCACAGAAACACGGGGTCGAGCCATCTCAGATCCCTGCGAGGCTGGATGAACTCGCGGACATCGGCGTTCGGCCCGCAGGGCTCATGATCATTCCTCCCGTGCCAGATCGTCCCGAGGACAGCCGCGTGTGGTTCCGTGATCTGCGGCAGCTACGTGATCATCTCGCGCCGGACTACCCGGATCTCGCGGAGCTGTCGATGGGGATGACGGACGACTTCGAGGTCGCGGTCGAGGAGGGTGCAACCATCATTCGTGTGGGACGGGCTATCTTTGAGGAGAAGCCCTGAGCGCACAGGGCAGCTGAGCCGAGTAGGTGGGCAGTATCCGATGGCTTCGATGTGGCAAAAAACGATGTTCTACTTGGGGCTGGTCGACGACGACCCCAACGAGTCCTCCGGTGAGGCCCAGGCCGCGGGCGGCGCGCCTCAGCCGCAGGTTCGTAGCGTCGATGCTCCTCCGCCCCCACCTCCCGGCAATGACTCCGAAGCCAGAGCGGCGACCGTGGTGGCAGGCCGCAGAGTCGAACCGCCGAGCCGGCAGCGGCGTCGGATCTCTTCCAATCGACAGCATGCCGAAGCGGGCGTGTTGGTGACGGAAGTATCAGGAGACGGGGCTACCGTGCCGATGTATGACGGAGGTGGCGAAACCGAAATCATCGTGGCGCGCACGTTCAGTGACGCTCAGATTCTTGCCGACCACATTCGTGCCCAGCGACCGGTGGTGCTCGATCTGCGGAACGCCGAAACCGCCATGGTTCGCCGCTTGGTCGACTTCTCCAGTGGTCTCACCTACGGGCTCGAGGGCAAGATGGTCAAGATCGGCCAAGGGGTGATTCTGGTCATGCCGGTCAACGTGACCATCGGGCTCGAAGAACGCGCCCGGCTCGCCGAGCTGGGCCTGTACTCGGCTCCGCTGGCCGACTGACTCCGTCGTATGTCCACGATCATCTGCACACTGCTCCAGATCGCCTTTTGGGGAATCATTGCGTGGGTGATCCTGAGCTACGTCGTGGCGTATGGCCGCCTGCCTTCGGGGCACCCGGTGCGGCGCATCTACGACGCACTCGAGAAGGTGATGCAGCCACTCCTTCGTCCGATTCGGGCACTGATCCCGTCGGTTCGTATGGGATCCGTGGCACTGGATTTGTCGCCGATCATCCTGATTCTCGGGATCTCAATCCTGCGTGGCATCGTTTGCTGACCACGCGTTGAGCATGGTCGCAGCGGCGTGAGTAGCATTCCGTTGATGGCCATTTCTGCACGTGAAGCTGCGGACGCTCATTTCGTCGGGAACGGCGACGGATATGACGTCGTCCAAGTGGACACCTACGTGGCGCGAGTTGCCCAGACTCTGGCCGAGCAGGAACGAGCGTTGGCCGTAGCGCGAGCCGAGATCGGTCGACTCGAGCACGCGCTCGACCTGGCCCACGTCGTGCAGTCCACTTCTCCCTCACCGGGGCTCGAGCCGACGGGAGGAGTGCTCGGGCAGGCTTTGGCTACTGCGGGAGCCGATCCCGTGGAGTCCGGTACCGCGACGTCAGATGAACCGCAGCCGGCCGCCGATCCTTGGGACGACATCGCGGCCTGGGCAGAGGCACTGCGACGCCGACGCGAGTCTGATGCTGAGTTGCTGGCGGCGAACGAGGCAGTAAGGCGGCTGCGAGGAGTGGCTGATGCGCTCGCTACCGAAGCCGCGATAGCGCGACACGGCGTGCGTGCCGGCTTATCCCCTGTCGCCCAGGAGGCTGCGGAAATCCGTGCCGGCCAAACCGTTGAAGCCGCAGAGGTCGAGGCCGCCGGGTTGCTGGATGCGGCTCTAGCCGAGGCCAACGAGATCATGATGGCTGCGGAAGCTTCGGCCGTGATCGTGACCGAGGCCGCGGCGCTCGAGGCGAAAGACCTCAACCAGCGGACGGCACAACTTCGTACCGCACTTCGTGACGCGGGTACCCGCTTCGAGGATCTTGCAGGTAGCACCCGCACGGAGATCAAGATGCTCGAGGATTTCATCGATCTCGAGACGCACAGTGTGGAGGACCTCGAAGCACTCTCGCCGACAGGCGACGAAGGGGTCGATCTGCGCGGCGAAGCGCCTACCGCGGGAGGCGAGCGGCCGGAAGGGGACGCAGCCTCCGACGTTGCTGCCGTACCCGGGTTCTACGAGCGGCGACTTGCTGGCTTGCGAGAACGGCTCGAAAACAGCTGACGGTCAGTCCGCTGCGTCTGTCGTGGCGATCTCTATCGAAAGCCGAACGGCCGCCTGGTTCACGCTGACCTCAGTGCCCGCGGCGGGATCCTCGATGATCGATACCGCCAGCACCTCGGCTGCAATGAGGTTCCCGCGAGTCGCAAACGCCTGGGCGACTTCCGCATCTTCGCTGTACCAGCGCAGCCGGACACGGTCGGCCATCGCGAGATCATGGTCGCGACGCAGCCCCTGCACCCGATTGATCAACTCCCGCGCCACTCCCTCAACGATGAGGTCGTGGTCGAGGGTCGTGTTGAGTGCCACCGTGAGCCGCGCTTCAGCGGCCACGATCATGCCATCGCGCGGTTCACGCGATACCACGATGTCTTCGGCCGCGATCGATTCACCCATCACGTCGGCGGTCTCGCCGCTGAGCAGGCGATCGACCACCGCGTGATCGAGAGCTGCGACACCGGCGGCCAGTTGGCCGGTCCTTTTGCCGAAGCGGGGCCCCAGGCGAGCGAAGTTGGCTTTGGCGGCGAGATGGACGAGGTGGTTTTCGTCGTCGTCGACCACCACGTTGTGGACGTTGAGCTCTTCGGCGATGAGTTCTCGATGAGCCGCGATGGCGTTGACCGCGACGTCGTCCCTCGCCACGACCGTCAGCGTCGAGAGCGGTTGTCTGACCCGGATGTTGTGGGTCTTGCGCAGGCCGCGGCCCAGGTTGACGACCTGGCGAACGAGCGCCATTGCCACCTCGAGATCCTCGTCGATATTGGCGACCCTGGCAGCCGGATAGTCGGTGTGGTGCACACTCAGCGGCGTGTCTTCAACCGCAACCGCCCGCACCAAACGCTGGTACATCTCTTCTGTGATGAATGGGATCACGGGAGCCGCCACCTTCGTAAAGGTCACGAGAACCTCGTAGAGGGTGGCGAATGCAGCCAGCTTGTCGTGTTCGGTGCCCGTTTCTCTGGCTCGCCAGAATCGGCGGCGGGAGCGTCGGATGTACCAATTGGTCAGATCGTCGATGAACCCGAGGATCGGCGGAATCACGGCGAACAGCCGGTACTCCTCCATCTCGGTGTTGACGTCTCGGATCAGGCTTTGCAAGACCGAAACGATCCAGCGGTCGATCTCCGCCCTTTCGGACACCGGAGGCGCAGCCGCCAGGTCCTTGGCGGTGATGCCGTCTGCTTCTGCGTACGTTGTGAAAAACGAGAACGCATTCCAGAATGGCAGCAGCACCGTCCGCACCACATCACGCACCCCGTCCTCGGAGAAGCGCAGGTTGTCTGCGCGCACCACTGGAGAGTTGATGAGGTATGCCCGCAGCGCGTCTGCGCCGTGGGTTTCGAGGAGATGGAGCGGATCCGGGTAGTTCTTGAGGCTCTTCGACATCTTGCGCCCGTCCTCGGCGAGTACATGGCCGGTGACAACACAATTGCGGAAGGGGGGCTGATCGAAGATCGCGGAAGCCAGGACCACGAGCGTGTAGAACCATCCCCGGGTCTGGTCCAACCCTTCTGCGATGAAGTTGGCAGGAAAACCACGATCGAAGCGGTCCTGGTTCTCAAACGGGTAGTGCAGCTGTGATACCGGCATCGACCCCGACTCGAACCAGCAATCGAGTACTTCAGGAACCCTGACCATCGTTCCGTCGCAGGTTGCGCAGTCGAAGGTGACCTCATCGACGATGTGCTTGTGAAGATCGTCGAGCCACACTCCGGAGCGTGCCTCGAGTTCGGCGCGTGAGCCGAGACACACCCGTTCGTCGCACTCGTCGCACACCCAGATGGGGAGGCAGCTTCCCCAATAGCGATTGCGACTGATCGCCCAGTCACGAGCACCCTGTAGCCAGTTCCCGAAACGCTTCTCGCCGACGGCTGCCGGAACCCAATGGATCTGCTCGTTGAGTTCCACCATACGGTCGCGGAAGGTCTCGACGGCCACGAACCAGGTCGGGATCGCCTTGTAGATGAGCGGAGTTTCGGTACGCCAACAGAAGGGGTATGAGTGGGTGATGCGCTCGGTGCGCACCAGGACACCGCGGTCGCGCAGTGAGCGGATGAGGACGGCGTCTGCCTGTTTGACGTTCTGGCCTGCAACCTCCGGCACTTCGTCTGTGAACTCGCCGCGTGCGTCGACGGGGTCGACCAGTACGTTGATGCCTGCTCCCTGGAGGGCATAGAAGTCGGCTTCTCCATATGCAGGAGCCATGTGGACCAATCCGGTCCCTTCGGTGGTGGTGACGTCTTCGCTCGATATGACCCGGAACGCTCCCCGGTCGCGTTCGCCTCCGAAGGAATCGAATGGCGGCTCGTACGACGCTCCCAACAGCTCCGAGCCTGGCGCCAATTGCGCGATTGCTACCCCGGTGCCGAAGATCGATTCAACGAGCGATTCCGCCAGCCAGTAGGTACCAGGGCGACCGTCGAGTTCACCCACAACCCTGGCGTAGGAGATGTCGTCTCCGGCAGCCACGGCCAGGTTCCCCGGCAGCGTCCAGGGGGTGGTGGTCCAGATCAGGAGTTCGTCGCCGACACGAAGCGGACCATGTGGCTCGATGATTCGGAGCGCAACCGTGATCGAGGGATCTTCGACGTCGCGGTAGTCGAGGTTTGCCTCAAAGTTGGAGAGAGGCGTCGTGGCCCCCCATGAGTAGGGGAGCACCTTGAAGGCCTGATAGATCAGGCCCTTGTCCCACAGGGTCTTGAACACCCACCACACACTCTCCATGAAGTCGACGTCCATGGTCTTGTAGTCGTTCTCGAAGTCCACCCATCGGCCGATACGGCGCGTGATGCGTTCCCAGTCCTCGGTGGTGTGCTCCACCATTGCTCTGCACGCCTCGTTGAACCGGTCTACCCCGAATTCCTGGATCTGGCGCGGTCCCGACACCCCCAGTTGCCTCTCGACCTCCATCTCGACCGGTAGCCCGTGAGTATCCCAGCCGAAGCGCCGCTCGACCCGATGGCCGCGCATCGTCCAGTAGCGAGGGACGATGTCCTTGACCGCTGCCTGGAGGAGGTGTCCGTAGTGCGGGCTCCCGTTGGCGAAGGGGGGCCCGTCGTAGAAGGTGTACTCCGATTCGGCAGGCCGCATCGCAACCGAGCGGGCGAAGGCGTCCGTGTCGTCCCACAAGCTGAGCACCCGGTTCTCGATGCCAGGCAGATCGGCGCGGGGGGAGACACGGGGGAAATCGGTGGCGGGATCGGAGGGTGGATTGCTCATGGGTCCTTGTCGCTGTCATGCTCTGAAGCCGTTGATGACTCCTGAGCCGGGACGAGGGGGCCCGCGGTACCACCCGGCTTGTCGAGCTTCGCGCCCGACCGCTTCATTTGTCCCGGGGTTCCGGGGAACAACCGGCGGGTTCTACCACCGACCGAGTCGGTCTCTTCCCGCGGCTCGGAGATGATGTCCCTTCTGCAAGGAATCCGGGCTTGCACCAACCCCGGCTCGCTGTCTTCCGTGTGCTCGGAAGGGCACGTTCTCGTCACTGCCGTGGCGGCATGGTAGACGTCGAGGATGCGGGCCGTGGCGACCACCATGCCCCGCCTGCCGCAACCGGGCGAGTACCCGCCGGGTTACGATGCGCGAATGGCGACATTGCACCCGGCCGTCACGCCGCATCCCGATGGTGCGGTGGTCGCGGTGTGGGCCGTCGCGGGTGCCAGGCGGCCGGGGATCTTTGGTGAACATGATGGTGCGCTGCGCGTGAAGGTGGCGGCACCCGCCGAGGCAGGGAAGGCGAACCGGGCGATCGCCCGAATGCTGTGCACCGCCACAGGTGCCACCTCCGCCGAACTGGAGAGGGGAACACGTCAGCGGCGTAAGCGATTCGTCTTGATGGGCGTAGATGCAGAGACGGTGACTGCTGCGCTGCGGCGTTGAGCTGCGGCTTGATCGGGGACGGCGCAGGGGCTGCGAGATGGTATCGTCTCTCGCCATCTCGTAGCAGGTACGCCGGGAGGCCCGGATGGCCAGGAAATTGGCGAAATCCACATTGACGCGCCTCGCGCGCAAGCTCGAGGAAGAGCGGATCCGTCTCGAAGCGATCCTCGCGGAATCCGAACTGCAGCGCGCTCAAAGCAGGCTGACCGAGACGGCCTCTGAGCACAACGCCGATCCCGACAACGCAGACGGCGGTTCGCTTGCCTTCGAACTGGAAATGGACCTCTCCGTTGAGGAGAACACGAAGAGCTTGCTCAAGAAGGTGGCGAGGGCGGAAGCCCGCATGGCGCAGGGCACCTATGGCACTTGCGAGGTGAGTGGAGACCCGATTCCGCTCACCAGGCTTGAGGGGCTGCCTTACGCCACCACCACGGTCGAGCACGCAGACCGCGTGTGAAGGATCGCCTGACCGCACTCGGTATCGCCGCGCTCGTCGTGCTCCTTGATCAGATCACCAAGGCCTGGGCGCTGGAGGAACTCAGCGATCGGGTCATAGTCGTCATCGACGACTTCCTCCGGTTTGCTCTCGTCCGCAATCCCGGCGGTGCCTTTTCGAGCTTCCAGAATTCCGGCACCTTCATTGCGATCGCCGCCGTTGGAGTGGTGTTCGTGATTCTGTACATGGTGGCTGGGGTGCCTCGGCGCACCGATGTCGTGGCGCTCGGGCTCATTCTCGGCGGCGCGGTGGGCAACCTGATGGATCGGGTCGTCCGCGGGGACGGCGTTCTGGACGGAGAGGTCATCGACTGGATCGATTGGTGGTTCATTCCCACATTCAACGTGGCGGACGCCGCGATCACGGTCGGAGTCGCCATGCTGCTGCTCGGCATGCTCATCGGAGACTGGAAGCGCAGGGTCGAACCGGCAGCCGTCGTGGAAGATGAGTGAGACGACGGCATTCCGTGTCCCGGACGAATTGCATGGTGAGCGCATCGACCGGGTGGTGGCAGTCGCGGCCGGGCTGAGCCGTGCCCAGGCGAAACAGATGGTGGAGTCGGGCCAGGTCACCGTCGACGACCGCCGGGTAGCCGCGTCACATCGGGTGAATGCCGGTGACGGGATCCAGGTTGTGATGCCTGCCCCCGCCGCAGATCTGGCCGCGGCAGACATCGAGTTTGCGGTGGCGTGGGAGGACGACCATCTGTTGGTCGTAGACAAGCCGGCGGGGCTGGTCGTACATCCGGGCGCAGGGCATCGGGATGACACGCTGGCGAATGGTCTCATCAGTCGGTATCCGGAACTCGTGGAACTGGGACCGGAGTATCGCTGGGGCCTCGTCCATCGCCTTGATCGGGACACGTCCGGCTTGTTGATGGTCGCCAAACGGCAGGAGGCTTTTGTCAGTTTGCAGCAGGCGCTCAAGGCTCGCAGGGTGGGACGTACCTATGTTGCGATGGCCGTCGGCACGTTCGATGCCGCGACCGGGACGATCGACGCCCCGCTGGGAAGGGATCCGGTTCACCCTACGCGGATGGCGGTGCGGCCGGACGGTCGCCCCGCCCGCACCCACTATCGCCGCGTGGCGCATTGGCCGGGTGTCAGCCTGCTCGAGGTCCGTCTCGAGACGGGGAGAACGCATCAGATCCGTGTCCATCTCTCGTCGATCGATCGCCCGGTCTCCGGCGATCGCGCCTACGGGCGGCCGGGACCGGTCGCCGCCGATCCGGGTCGCACCTGGTTGCACGCGTCGCGGCTCAGCCTGCCCCATCCGGAGGACGGCCGGGAGGTCGTTGTGTCTGCCCCGCTACCATCGGATCTGGTATCGACCCTCGACGCGCTGGGACCTCCCGAGTGGGGCACGGTCCCGGAAACCGTGGTGGGTGGCTGACCAAAGGCCGTGAATTGGGGTGACCGTGTACGACGACTACGACCGACTCACCACGCTCGATGGTTCGTTTCTCGCGCTGGAATCTGGCCACACGCACATGCACGTCGCAGGCATGGCGACTTTCGAGGCAGGGCCGCTGCTCGACGAAGCCGGGGGAATCGACATCGCCCGGATCCGCGACCACGTGGCCTCGAAGCTGCACTTGATTCCCCGCTACCGGCAGCGGTTGGCGCGGGTCCCGCTGGAGGGTCATCCCGTGTGGGTGGACGACGACAGGTTCGACCTCACCTATCACGTCAGGCATGCGAGCCTGCCGCGACCGGGGTCCATAGCGCAGCTGAGTATCCTGATGGGGCGGTTGGTTTCACAGCAGCTCGACCGTTCGAAGCCGCTGTGGGAGATCACCGTGGTGGAAGGGCTCGAAGGTGGCCGCTTTGCCCTCATCGGCAAGATCCATCACTCGATGATCGACGGGATCGCCGGAGTCGACCTCATGGCCTTGCTGCTGACGCTGCAGCCGGAGGAGGAGATCGAGCCGCCGGCTGCTTTCGATCCGCGTCCGGCGCCGGAGGGCGCCGAACTGTTCGTGCGAGAGACTGCCAGGAGAGTTGGCAGGCTGGTCGCAGCGATCCGCAGCCGGCACGAATTCGCCGAGAATCTGCAGTCGCTGATCGACGAGTCTGCTTCGCGGCTCATCGCAGTGGGCCACTCGCTGAGTTCGGGTTGGCTGAGTCGGGCCACCCAGACCCCTCTCAACGGCAGGGTGGGCCCCAATCGCCGCTTCGGAGTCCTCGAGTCGCCTCTCGCCGAAGTGAAGGAGATCAAGAATGGGCTCGGGGGAACCGTCAACGACGCCATCCTGGCTGTGGTTGCCGGAGGCGTCCGCACCTTCCTCAGCGAGGTACGGGGGTTCAATGTCGATGACGTCGACTTTCGTGCCATGGCCCCGGTTTCAGTGCGAGCTCCTGGGGCGCAGGGACAGATGGGCAACCATGTAGCCATGTGGCTGGTTTCGCTGCCGGTGGGGAATCCAGACCCGGTGGCTCGGCTCGAGACAGTACGCGAAGA
>Ga0209567_10001143_pt1 | contig 13924 bp, 7 predicted proteins | sample COG_12_FD_184756 | JGI IMG/M metagenome (GOLD analysis project Ga0209567, IMG submission 184756) | Pelagic marine sediment microbial communities from the LTER site Helgoland, North Sea, for post-phytoplankton bloom and carbon turnover... | ecosystem: Environmental > Aquatic > Marine > Neritic...
TGCGCACTAGGTTCGCTCCCATTCGGCCGAGTCCGATCATTCCCAAGTCCATGGTGCGTGTTCTCCTTGTCGTCAGTTGCTGACTTTCGTTTGAATCGATTCGATCTCTCGGTCTAGCTGGTTGCTGGTCAGGTTGCTTTGGGTTTCCCCGCCTCGAGAGGCATCGCCCGCTCCTCGACATCGACCGAGAGTGAAGCGATCCCTTCAGCGCCCGGCTCTCGCGTCGCCCCGCTCCCACGAAGGGTGCGGCTGCGGTCGGCCCACCAGGCCCTGGCTTGGTCCTGCGTCCATGGATCGACGTCGTCGCACTCGAGGAGCCGGCTGATGAGGTCGCGTGCGCTTTGAGGCCTGCGGTCGGGGTCCTTTTCGAGGCAGGAGAGGATCACGCCCTCGATCTTGGGCGGGAGGCCGCGGCCGAGCCGCTCGGAAGGAGGCACGGGGGTGCTGTGAAGGTGCTCGCTGCAGATCTCCACGAGGGTCGCTCCGTCGAAGACGTTGCGACCTGCGAGCAAGTAATAGCCGACTGCGCCGACCGCGTAGAGATCGCTCCGCGCGTCGGCCTCCGCTCCCCGGATGGCTTCGGGGGCCAGGTACCCGGGGGTCCCGGTGAGGGCGTCGGCCTGCGTCATGCCGTCCGCCTGATCCAGGTCTTTGACCAGACCGAAGTCAACGACCTTCGCCACGTCGGCGTCGCCCCCACGCTCGCACAGGATCACGTTGGCGGGCTTGATGTCGCGGTGGACGAGCCCGCTCTCATGAGCCTCCCGGAGTGAACCGCATACCTGCCGGAGGATGTGGACGACCCTCGCCGGAGGTTGAGGCCCGTGTTCTCTCACGAGGTCCTGGAGGTTCACCCCCTCGAGGTACTCCATCGCGTAGTAGAAGATCCCGTCCCGCGTGCGACCGTAGTCGAAGATGGCGACGGTGTTGGGATGGCTCAGCAGGGCGGTGAGCTGAACCTCCTGCTCGAAGCGTTCCACGCTGTTCTCTCCGGCCTTCTCCGGCGGAAGCAGCTTGATCGCGGTGGGGCGCCTCAGCATCGCGTGACGCGCTCGGTAGACCATGCCCATGCCCCCTTCGCCGAGCTTCTCCCCCAGCGTGTACTGACCGAGCTGCTGGGCTTTGCGGATCTCCTGTCGGAGACCGTAGATGACACGCGAGGCCACGGTGGCCAGGACGACTGCAGCAGACGAGAAGACGAGGGCCCAGATCCTCATCTCGTCCACGGGGAGCCATTGGGGGATGTCCAGGGCGGGCCTGAACCCGGCGGCGACGACGTGAACGGCGGCGGCAATGCCGAGGCTGACCCCGAACGTGCGGAGAGCTGTGCTGGGAACGAAGATCGCCCGGCCGACCGAGCCGATGAAGACGATCAGGGCGGGCAGGTAGGTGTAGTACTGCACGGGATCGTGCAGGACGGTGTACAGCACCGAGATCGGACAGCCGACGAGGACGATTCCCGCGTCGATCGCGCTCAGGAGAGGACGCGGGAAGGGTCCCCATTGCAAGGCGAACCAGGTCGCTCCCCAGATGACCACGACCGTGACGTGGAGAAGCTGTACCGTCGCACCAGGAAACGGCTCGAGCGACAGAAGGGGCACAAGGTTCTCGAGGACGAAGAAGCTGAAGGTGAGGAGAAAACCCACCTTGGCCCAGATCGCCAGGCGCTCCTGAAAGAAGGCGCGCCCGCCCTCGGTGGCGGCGGCGGGACCGGTAGCGGGGACCGAGAGGGGTTGGCGCCAGGCGCGCGGCGAAGACCTCATCGGCAGATAGTAAATTCAAACGCCCTGTTTAGGCTTCGAAAAAGTAGACAGATGACTCGTTCACTCGTGTAGGTCTTGCTGCAATGCGAATAAAATTCGCGTTGACGGCCGAGCGCGCAATTTTAGCGCGTCGGCTTCCTGACTTCTTCGCAAACAGAGCACCGGCGCGCTGGCATTAACCTTGCTTACTCCTCGAGACGAGAAGTCCGCATGGCCGAAGAACCGATACAAGCTACCGACGCTTCAGCGGAACCTGGCCGGAAAGCCCTGGCGGCCCGGGTGGAGACGGTCGGCTGGGCTTCGTTTTTCATCTGGGTTGGCATCTCTTGGCTGACGGAGATGAATTTCGGCATCGCGCTCCTTGGTGTAGCCGCCATCACAGTGGGAGGGCAGGTCGCAAGGATGGCGTTCAAGCTTCCTGTCGAAGGGTTCTGGATGGTCGTTGGCTTGTGCTTTGCGTTGGGCGGCCTGTGGGAGCTCGTTGACACTGAAATCCCGATCGCGCCTATCTTGCTGATCGTGGCCGGGGGCGCGCTGCTTCTGAACTTGCTCAGACGCAAGCGGCGCGACGGTTGAAGCGTCAAGTGTTCCACGGATACACGTTCGAGAGCGCGCGAAGATGCCATTCGCGTCTCATCACCCGTAGGTCAGCTTCCGTCCGCGGTATTGAGAGACCGTATGACGTTCGGGGGGCACGCACGCAGCTCACTTCCCGAGCTGGTCGCGATCGAGCATGAGCGATTGCATCGATTGCAGAAGGTCCTCCGGGGAGCTCTCAGTCGACGGGGCTCGTGGCCGCTCGGAGCGCTCGGTGAGCCTCGGCCAAAGGGGCTCGCGCACTCGTTCAGGCAGGACGTTGTGCAGATACTCGAGCGCGGTGCCGCGTAAGTTGGCGTCCTGACTCGAGAGGGCCCGGAGGGAAAGAACGATCGCGTCACGATCGAGCGCCAAGCTGAGCAGCGTGAAGACGTGCTGCAGGTTGCGGTCTTCGCGAGCCTCGAGAAGCGCGTCGATTTCACCTTGGACATCGGGGGCGAGTTCTTCGCTGAGCCGCCGGTGCTGCCATTGTTCCTGGTCCGCGGCGACCTCGCGAGCGACGGCTTCCATGATGGCGCCCTCGGGGAGATCGAGGTCCCTGTCCCCTCGCTGCAGATGTGCGAGCGCGTGCCCGCAACGATAACGAACATCGAACTCCTGATCCTTCAGGCCCTCCAGCAAACCGCGCACGGCGCGCGGATCTTCGATCTTTCTCAAGAGGCGAGGAACTCGGCGCCGGACGGCCGCAGGACTGTCGTTAGAGAGCATGGCGTCGACCAGTTGGCCCGTCACCTGCGCGCTCATTCGCTCCAACGCATGATAGGCGGGGCGCGCGTACAGGTCGTTTCCAAGCAGGTCGATCACATGTGCGGCGAGGCGGGGGCTCAACGATTCGTCCAGCAGGACGCTCAGCACACGTTGCGGCTCTTCGGATAACAGATCGGAGAGCTGGGCGATCCAGGTCTCACGAAGCGCGGCGCTTTGGGCAGGGCTACGCTCGCGTTCGAGCTCTTCGATGCTGTCCAGCAGTTGCTGACGATTCATCACGGCCGCGCTCGCGGCGAGCGTGTGAAGCGTCGTCGCGTCGACGATGTCATCGGACTGAAGCACGATCGAGCCTTCGCGTAGGCTCGTCGCAAGCTCATTCACGTAGCCATCGTGCAACTGGCGGACCATCCAGGCGGATATCAACGCCACGATGGTTGCGATCGCCAGTACCGATGACGTTGCAATATCGGCCGTCGCCGCGACAGCGACGATCCCCATGATGATGACGCTTCCGACCCCGTGCCCAATTCGATTGCAGGCGATGTCGATTAGTGCCTTCGTCGCGCGCTTCTTGATCGGTGGCACCGGTGTGTAGAGGAGCTCGTAGCCCGAACGAAAAAGTGAGTTCGAAACGATAGTCTGCGTTCCCCGCGTCAGAGTAGCCGTCCAAAGCCGGGTCCAAGCGGCGCCGAAGCCGGCGCTGAGTGCGACCGCGAGCGGCAATACCGCCATCGTCCCCCCTAGGCCGATCTTCTCCAGCAGCGGCCTTGCAACCCCGGCTTGCATTGCGAACGTCAGCAGTGACGTCGCCATATAGAAAGCCGCAAAGAACGAGAGCAGGCCTGCCGAGTCGGTGAATCGCGCATCGGCCTCGGCCTTCATCGCGTAGTCCACCAAGGCACTTACGGCGCCGAGAAGCACGACCGTCAATGCGACCTTGCGTAGGTACGCATCCTCCCGAATCGTTTGGATACCAAACTTCGTCTTCTCGTCCGATGATCTCTTGGCTTGGGTCGATTTTCCGATGTTCCAGACCCCGACCGCGATCAACATGCTAGTGCCGCCGAGGCCATAGAGGATGGTTGCGAGCTCGAAATAGTCGGAAAGAAAGAGCGCCAGGACTCCTCCCAACACGCCACCCAATGCGCCGCCGGTGCCGACCTGAGCGACGACGGTCTTTGCGTGGAGCGGATCAAACCTCTCGTTCACCACGGATGAGAACGCGCTCACCACCAGTGCACCCACCACGCTGACGTGGATGTAGGTGATTACGGCAACAGTTCGTGGCGCGACGTCGATCAGAGCCGCCTCCAAGACGAAGATCGCGCCATTGACCAACGCGAGCGCCAGCGCGGTCCCGCGAGGGCCCCACCGCGGCATCAACCGGCTGACCGACATCGCGGCCCCCAATGAGAGCGCCGCAGCGGCCAACATCACCCGAGGCAAGTACACCGCGTCGTATTCCGTTAGAAACAACGCGTCGCGAACCGCGCGCCCGGCGATCAGCTGCGCGACCATCGGGATCGACGTCAGAACCGCGATCGATGCGGCGCGTTCGCGCGCTCGTTCCATCCAGCGAGTGTAGCCGACCACCTTGTCTGCTTCATCGTCCTTCGTAAATCAGTCGCATATCTGGTTCTTCCGTGCAGTAGTAGTGCACCCAGATGTATGCGTGTTGGAAGAGCGCTGCTGCCAAGGCTGCTAGGGAGCCGGTGAGGAGGGCGATGCCCCAGAGGCCGAGGAAGACGAAGGCGTACATCGCGTTCGAGGACCACGCGAACGCGCCCTCGCGTACCAACGGCATCTCTCGATAGCGCTGGCGGAAGTGGTCGCCTCCTAGGGCGCGGTCGATGCCGAAGTAGCGGCCGACGGAGTAGCCCGCGTACACGGATGGGAGCAGCAGTGCGCTCCCCGCTGCAATGCCAAACCACTCGGGCAAACCTGCCGAGCCGGCATCCGCGATCGCCAAGCCGATGATCAGAAGTGGTCGTGCGATCAACAGCGGCATGAAGATGATGCCCCAGATGATCATGTCCGCCTTGCCGAACAACCGCGTGAGAACGGACCACCCCAGCTGGCCGCGGAAAACACCCGCGACGATGACCTGGTGGACGACTGCGGCTCCAACCGAGGTCCAGAACCAAACCGTGTCGGTGAGGCCGAGCCATTCGCCATCGCCTAACGCCGGAGCTGCAAACGCCCCGCAGATGGGAACGAGGAGAACGAGCGCGACCAAATGCAGTCCCTGCCTGTTGAAGAAGAACCTCTGGGTTCCCGCTTCGGGGATGCTCGCGTACTCAGTCATTCGGATAGGCGAAGTCTTTGAAGCTCACTCGGAAGAAGAGCGAGTACATCAGTGGGACGAAGCCTAGGGTGAGCATCGTTGAGAAGGCTAGGCCGAACATGATTGCGATGGCCATGGGCTGAAACATCTCTTCACCGCCCACGTAGAGTGGAATCAAGCTGCTGATCGTCGTTGCGGTGGTCAGCATGATCGGGCGAAAGCGTTGTTGGGCAGCTTGAATGACGGCTTGGGGTGGACTGAGGCCATTCTCGTTCTGTTCAATGTCGATGCGGTCGATCAAGACGATGCCATTGTTGATGACGATGCCGGCGAGAGACACTATGCCCAACAGGGTCATGAAACCGAAGTATCCGCCCGGCAGACCCGACCAGTGGACGGTGAGTAGGCCGATCGCAACGCCCACCAGTGCAAACAGAATTGTCGCGAGCACGATGGCGGGCTTGCGCAGTGAGTTGAACTGCCAGACCAGCAACATGAGAATCACCATCCCCGCGATCGGCAGCTTGGCCGCGATCGATGCGTTGGCCTTCCCAGAGCCTTCCACCTCGCCGCCAAATTCGTAGCGGTATCCAATCCCCCAATCCCTCTTTTGCTCCTCGAGCCACGGCGTGAGCTCCGCAATGACGTCGAACGCCGTGACGCCCTCCACTGTATCGCTGTCGACGGTCACCGTCGGGTACAGGTCGCGCCTCAAGATCTCGGACGACTCCCACTCGAGCTGGCCGCTTGCGACCTGGGTGAGCGGCACCGAGCTTCCGTCTTGGGCAAAGACGCTCAGGGTTGCCAGCCGGTCGATGTTGCGTCGGCCTTCGGCAACCGATCGCAAGACCACCGGAATGGTTTTGTCATCTTCGCGGTAGCGCGTGGTTTCGTAGCCGCTCAAGAAGGTTTGAAGCGAGGTGGCGACGTCTTCGTTGGTGATGCCAGCGCGGCGTGCGCGGTCGCCGCTCACCTCGATGACCAGCTTCTTCACTTTGGGGCCCCAGTCGTCGCCGACGTTGCGGGTATCGTCGCGGTCGTTGAGCCACTGCTTGACCTCGTCGGCGATCTCGAAAACCTTGTCGGCCTCCTTGCCCGAGATCCGAACCTCGATCGGCTTTCGCACCGGCGGGCCGTTGCCGAGGGGCCGAATGTGAGGGCGGATATCTGGATGTCGCTCGGTCAGGTAGTGCTCGAGCTTCTCCATCACCTCGGGAACGACGTCAGGCGTCGTCGTATGGAACATCGTCTCCGAGTAGCGAGCTCGTGGGGCATCCGGGTTGTAGGTGAGCGTGAAGCGCGGAGGACTCATGCTGATGAAGGATGCCCAGTGGGTGACCCCTTCTTTGTCCTCGTCGGCGCTGAGCTCGCTTTCGATGTACGACTCCATGTCCTCGATCATGGCCTCGGTCGTCCAGATCGAAGTGCCCGGGGGAAAGGTGAGCTCTGCAACGAAGAAGTTCGTGGCCTGTTGCGGGAAGAAGAGCTGTGGAACCAATTTGTAGAGCTGCATCCCCGCGAAAAAGCCCACGACCGCGATCACGATGCTGAGGACAGGATGACGGAGCACCGCGAGGATGGTCCTCCGGTAGAAGCGGTAGAATCTCGAATCAAACGGCTCCTCGATCTTCTTCGGCTTTAGGAACTTCACGCAGAGGACCGGAATCATGGTGAGTGCGAGCACCCAGGAGATCAGCAAGGTGATCGTCACGACGGAAAAAAGCACACCTGTGTATTCGCCGACAGCCGACTCAGCGAGCCGGATCGGGAGGAAGGCCGCGGCCGTGGTCAACGAAGCGATCAAGAGCGGAACCCTCAACTCCTTGGTCGCCGCGAGAGCGGCGGGCACCCCTTTCTCGCCCTCCGCCATGCGCACCATGATCGACTCCGAGACGACGATCGCGTTATCGACCAGCAAACCGAGGGCGATGATCAACCCAGCGAGGGACATCTGATCCAGCTGAATGCCGAAGAGGCTCATCGCCCAAATGGCGATGATCATGGTGGCGGGCACCAGCGTCGCGACCACGAGGCCGGTTCGTAGACCCAGGGTCAGAAGCATGATGAAGAGGACGATCACCACCGCCTGGACGACGCTATCTACGAAATCGTCTACCTTCTTTTCGACGATGGAGGGTTGAAAGTACGTCCGATAGAAGTCGACGCCGTGCGGGTATTGCTCCTGGATGAACTGAAAGAATTGCTCCAGCCGTTCCCCGAGCTGGATCAGATTGCCCCCTTCGGCCATGGAGATGGCGAGTGTGAGGCCCGGGTGGCCGTCGACGCGGACGAGGCCTTCGGGCGGGTCGACATAGTCGCGGTAGATGTCGACGATGTCTTCGAGGTAGACGAGCTCTTCGGTCTTTGGTAGACGAATCACGGTTCGTTTGAGCTCCTCGACCGAGGCGAAGTTGCCGCTTGGCTCGAGCGCAATCGACTCCTCCTCGACATCGATTTCTCCGCCGGGCTGAATGATGTTTCTTTGCTGGAGGCTGTCCTTGAGGAACTTGGGCGTCATGCCCAGCTTGCTCAGGACGGCATTGTTGTACTCGACGAAGAGACGCTCTTCCTGGGCACCGAGAATGTCGACTTTGGCGACAGACTTCACGCGCAAGAGCTCGTCGCGAAGATCATCGGCGATGTCTTTGAGCTCCATGTACGAGAACCCGTCGCCAGTCATGCTGAACATGATGGGATACACATCCCCGAACTCGTCGTTGACGATCGGCCCGATGACGCCCTCCGGTAGGTTCGGCGTCACGGCATCGACTTTGCGTCTCAGGTCGTCCCAGATGGGGCGCATCTCCTTGAACTCCTCACGGATGTTCACGTAGATCACCGACACGCCCGTCCGGCTTTCACTGTTGACGAAGTCGAGCTCGGGAATCTCTTGGACGGCCTTTTCGATGGGGTCGGTGATCAGCTGCTCGACGCGCGCCGGGCTGGCACCTGGGAAGTTGGTCCTGATCATCGCGGTCCGGATGATGAAGCCGGGATCCATTTGGCGAGGCGCGTCCACGTAGGCACCGACACCGGCAAAAATGAGAACGACGATGAGCGTTCCCGTGACCGTGCGTCTCTGCAGTGCGAACTCGGTGAGGCTCATGGCGTCTCGGCGGCTGGGGCGGACGCCTCCGGGCTCGGACCAGGAGGTGCAACGTTTTCGGGCTCCGAACCGGGCTTGGGCGGCATTCGTACTTGCAGGCCGTCATAGATGCGGCTGACACCTGCCGTCACCACCAGGTCGCCCGGCTCCACCCCCGTATAGATCTCGATCCCACCGGACAGAAGCTGCCCCACCTCGACGGGGCTTCGATGCACGATGCCAAGCCCGTGCTCACCTCGTTCGACCTTGAAGACGAATCGACCGGCGCGATCCTCGCCGACTGCACTGGTCGGCAGGGCGTACTTGGGCCCGTTCTTCGCTGTGGCCAAGACGAAGGTCACGTCCGCCGCCATGCCCGCGCGCACCTGGTCCTGGCCTTCCGTCAATCGGACCGTCACGGGGAATGTCGTTGCACCCGCGACGCTGGCCACACCGACTTCGGTGACGGTCCCCTTGAGCTCCCTCCCCCCTAGTGAGTCGAATCGGGCCCGCGCTTCGGCGCCTCTCTCGATGCTGCGGATGACAGAGGCCGGGACCGCAACGCTGACCTCGATCTGCTCGCCTGCGAGCAACGTAGCGACGAGTGCGCCGGCCTGCACATACTCGTTGACTTCGATGTTCACCGTCGCGATTGTTCCCGTCTCCGGAGCTTTCAGATGGGTGTAGCCCAACTGCCGTTGTCGAAGCCGGATTTGCTGATGTGCGGCCTCGAGCCCCGCGCGTCCCGACTCGTATGCGGTCCGGTCGGCGTCTAGGTCTTGCCGGGAGGCGTTCTGGTTTTCGTAGAGTGCTCGCGTCCGCTCGTACGTGGCCTTGGCGTTGCGCTCTTGTGCGCGCGACTGCGCAGCCGACGCTTGAGCATTCTGAAGCTGCAGCGCGTAGTCGGCTGGATCCATGCGAGCGATGGTTTGACCCTTCTTTACGGTGTCACCGACGTTGATCGGCACCTCCAAGACCTGTCCCGAAACCTGAAAGCTGAGCCGACTTTCCTGTCCGGCTTTGGCGACTCCTGAGAACGTTCGCTGTGTTGCGGTATCATGCCCTTCCACCACCACGTATCGCACGGGTCGAATGACCTCGGGTTCTTCCGGCTCGTCCTCGCATCCGAGAATCGCCACGAGTGCGGCCATCGCCGCGAGGGTTCGTATCTTTCGCATCAGTTGTGCTCCCGTGGATTGATTCGCGTCGGTTCGGTGGGGGTCGGACTCGGGCGGCTCTCCTGCTTTCGTTTGGCAGCAAAGGCGTCAAGCCTTTGAATGAAGTCGTCACGCAACTCTTGAGATCCTTCGAGAGAAAATGCTCCAGACGCCCGCTGCACGCGAAGTGCGTCGATCAAGAAATCGTACAGCGCGTTTGCCGCCGCCAGCGCGGCCCTGAGGGCTTGGTTCTGCGCGTCCACCAGCTGAATGATATCCGCGGCGCCGCGTTGATAGAGATCGGTCACCAATTCCAAGTTTCGCGCCGAGGCTTCGGCGGCATCGCTAGTCAGATCGATGTTGGCGTACGAAAAACCGGCCTGGTGGAGCGCGGAGCGCACGTTCTGTTCCAGCCGCTGGGAGATCACCGCGCGGTCAGTTTGCAGGCGATCGATTTCGCGAAAGGTTCGGCGAATGCGTGCGTAGTTCGAGGTGCCGTCGAAAATCGTGAGCGAGGCGGCAGCGCCCACGTTCCAGGTGAACGTCTGGCGGCCTGGGATGACGCCCATCGTCGCGTCCGGCGGGACCGTCTCGGAACCGATGCCGCCGACGTAGGGAATGTGCGTGAAGCCGCCGATGATCGCGACGTCGGGAATGCCGAGCTGACGGCGCTCGCCTTTGAGGAGCTCGTCCCGCGCTCGAATCGTAGCGTCGATGCTGCGGATCTCCGGCGAGTTCAGGATGGCCTCTTCGGCCATGAACTCGCGAAAGACTCTGAATGACCACGGGTCTTCGAGGTATTTCACGAGCCGTGGGTCGCTTCCCGGCGTCACCGCGTGCACGTCCTCGGGTGGGGGAACGCGAAATGAAGCCTCCAAGGGCCGGTTGAGGATTCGATTGAGGTCGATCTCCCTTTGGTTGCGAAGGGCACTCGCGCCAATGACGCTGGAACGGCTTTCCGCAATTTGCGTCTGCCACCGAAAGACCTCTTCACGCCCAGCGACGCCGATCGTATTCCGCGTTTCGGCAAGCGAAAGGTTCTTTCTCGTGAGCTTGAGGTTATCGCGATTGACGCGCTCAGTGTTCTTGGCACGGAGCACGTTCAGATATGCCTCGCCCGCCTCTAGCATCGTGTCGAGCCGCGCGGCCATGTAGTCGTGCTCGGTGCTCCAATACGTGTCTCGACGAAATCGCAGCGTCGCGTGGCTTCCAGGAGAATAGAGCAGCTGCGAGCCGCTGATGCCCCAAGTGAACTGCCGCTGCGCTTGCCCGAAGGAGGTCGACACCGCCGGATCGTTGATCAGGAAATCCGCATCGGCGCCAGCCTGAGGAAGCCAATTTCCGCGCGACACCTTGACACCCTCGTACCTCGCATCGATTTCGATGCCTTGCGCCATCAAGTCGAGGTTCGCGCGCACGGCGTCGCGCATGGCGGTTTCGAGAGTCATGAGCGGCCCCCGTGTTCCGGACTGGTCGTTGATCAGGCGCGCTTCCGCCATCACTTCAAAGCGTGGCCATGATCCGATCGCCCGAGCGGTTGCCATGTTGATGACCAGCACCGGCCGCTGCTCGAACGAAATCGGAAACGATTCGGCTGGCTCGCCCATGTGGATGCGCTGGACGAAAATGGCGGCCCGTCGCATGCGGCGGATCTCGTCTTCTTCGGTCTCCATCGTGGCCAGAGCGCCCCGCTCGACCCATTTGACGCCCCCGCCGGCGTACGACGGAAGCTCTTGCGCGTTGATGCCATCGACCAGGAGCTGGATCTCGTCGTCGCTCCATTTGAAAATGGGGCCGATGTAGACCGCTCCGGTGTCCTCGGGGATGGCGTCGAGCGTCGCTTGGGCATTTCCGCTAGCGACGACCAGCCGCGTTTCGATGCCGAGGTGTTGGCTGGCCGCTTGAACGGGCTGCTCTGGCGCGTCGAGGTGCTTGACCACTTCTTCGCCCACGATCATCGTCATGCGATCGAAAAGAACGATGTCGCGCAGCTGGTTGATGTTCCGCTCGAAATTCAGTAGCCCCGCGATGTACGCGAGGTTTCGGCGTCCACTCCGATTGCCTTCCTGCGGTAGGCCCTGAAGCTCAGGCGCAGCATAAGGTATCAGAACGGGTTTGCTCAGCTTGGGAGCTCGCCCAATCGCCACGCCCATCATGGCCCCGGACACGATGATCATGTGGACGGACCGATCCGCGAGCCCCTCCTTCAAGGCGGCTTCTGCTTGCCCGAGCGTCCAGTTGGTTTCGGTCTTTGGCTCGACGAAGACGACGGACGCATCTTCCTTCATGAGCTCGAGAATCTCGGCCTTGAGCATGCTTTGCCGCTCAGCGAACAACTGAGACTCGCCGTCCGCGATCATCATGATGCGGAACGTTGGCCGCGCGCCTTGAGCCTGGGCCACCGAGCTGAACGCGAACGACAGAGCAATCGTGAGGACCAGCAGCGCGCGCAGCCCGAATCTAGTCATCAACCACCTCGCCCGGGGGGTTCCGGAGAGGACAGCCTAGAGCCGAAGCGCGTTGATGTCTATGGGGTCGGAGGCGCCGATACTTCTGCCGATTCGCGAGCCAACACGAACTCGTTGAGACGGCGAGAGAAGTCCTGCTTGGCTTCGTCGGTATCGAGGTTTCGGAAGTGGCCTGCCTCACGATTCACGAAGAGCAACGCGAGAACATAGTCGTACACTGCGTCGGCTGCGGCGAGGTCGGCCACGAGGCTCTGCGTCTGCGCATCGACCAAGGTGATGATGTCGACTTTGCCCCGCCGGTAGAGGTCGGTGACGAGCACCAGGTTGTTGGCCGCCGCCTCGGCTGCCTTCCTGGTGAGCCTGACCGAAGCTAGGGCCGCTGCGGCGTTGTAGAGCTCCGTGCGTACTCCCGTATCGATGTTCTGCTCGACACGATCGAACTCTGCAATCAGCCGTTCGAGCAGGCGTGCGCTTCGACGCATGTCCGCCACGCCCGAACCGCCACGCGAAAGCGGAATCGCAAGGAACAACCCGACGTCCCACCCGAACTTGTCGGGCTCCGGAATGCCAAGCGTTGGATCACCACTGGCGCCCTCGCCATCGCGCCAGAAGTCGTGTTGGATCCCACCTTCGACGAAGAAGTCCGGCAACCAAAGCTCGCGCGTGCGGCCCTCCTTGATGCGCTGCTGCGCCGCCTTTCGAACCTCGATCTGCCGGGCTTCGGGCGAGTTCCGAAGGCCTTCTCGAACCATGAACTCGCGCAGCTGACCGAAAGACCAAGGGTCCTTCATGTACTTGGCGATTGGATCTTCGGGCGGCCGCGTGCGGCCCGCTTCGTCGACGGGGAGATCGATCGGCGCAATGGGCCGCTCAGATGGACGATTGAGAACTCGGTTGAGCTCGATTTTGGTCTGCCCCACGAATGCCCGCGCGTCGACGACGGAGCCCTGGTTTTCGGCGAGGGTGACCTGCCAACGATAGAGCTCACTCGCGTTGGCTACACCGACTTCGAGGCGAAGACGGGCAAGCTCGAGATACTCGCGAGTCAATTGAATGTTCTTGCGCTGGATTCGTTCTTGCGCCTGCGCTCGGAGCACGCCTACGTACGCCACGCCCGAGGTGAGCATGATGTCGAGCACGTCGGTGAAGTAGCCGTACTCGCGTCCTTCTTGCCGAAACTTGCGGGACTTGAAGCGGGTCCACGCTTGCTCGGAGTAGAGGCTTTGGCTGGCTCGGGCGAACGTCGAGGCCTGCCATTCCGCGATTTGCCCACCGGGAACGATGCGGTCGGGGTCTTGGTAGACGACGCCCACCTGGAGTTGCCCCTGAGGAAGCAACGGCCCGCGGTCGACCTTCACGCCCTCTTCGCCGGCTTCGACGAACTTCTCGGAGACCAGGAGGTCCAAGTTGTTGTTGACCGCCTCCTTCATGGCGAAGCGCATGTGGATTCGGTTTTCTTCGTCGGCTTCCTCTTCCTGGATCATGTCTGCCTCGAGGAGCGTCTCGAAGCTCGGGCGAACGCCGACGGCACGGGCCGCTTCCATGTTGATCAGGAGCTCCAGGCGTTCTTCGAACTGGACGTGGATCTGCGCTGCAGGACGGCCCTCGAGAATGAGATCGAGGTTGAGCGCTGCGCGTTGCGCCCGGCGCTGCGCGTTGTTGGGCGAGCGGATCGACATCATGGCGCCTTGGTCGAGCCAACTAGGACCGACTGCGATGTTCGGGAGACGACGCTTCGTGATCGCATCGAGAAGACGTGTTCGATCGTCGATCGAGAGTTGCCTCATTGCAGAGATGACGACGCCGTCCGCGGCGTTCGGGATTGCCGCGAGCAACGCCTCGACCGTGGGTTCTGCAATTGC
>Ga0209567_10001145_pt1 | contig 13922 bp, 7 predicted proteins | sample COG_12_FD_184756 | JGI IMG/M metagenome (GOLD analysis project Ga0209567, IMG submission 184756) | Pelagic marine sediment microbial communities from the LTER site Helgoland, North Sea, for post-phytoplankton bloom and carbon turnover... | ecosystem: Environmental > Aquatic > Marine > Neritic...
GTCAAAATTAAAGTCGTTCCCCTCATTATTATCAGGTACCAAATCATTGTCTGTGTCCGTATCCAAATAATCGGGCTCATCCGTACCATCTGTATTCTCGGGAGTAAGGCCTTGATCCCCTGTTCCTTCATAAGCATTGTCCAGGCCGTCTTTGTCATCATCTATTCCTGAAGGAAGAACATAACCGCTTGTAGTCTGTGCCTCTATATTATCAGGGAGGCCATCATTATCGGAATCTATATCCCTAAAATCGGGATTTGGGTCATTATCGGAATTTATTGGGTGGAGCCCTTCTCCTGATCCAGGTGTGTTTTCATAGTGATCATCAAGACCATTCCCATCACTATCAATACCACACGGTGCTTGAAAATAAGCCGTTTCCTGAGCTTCCACATTATCCAATATACCATCATTATCTGAGTCAATATCTCTGAAGTCTGGTTGGGAATCTCCATCTGTATTTACAGGTACTAATCCACCACAACTTCCGGGAGTTTCCTCATAATGGTCATCCAGGCCATTACCGTCGGAATCCAGGCCACAGGGTGCCTGAAAATGCGCAGTAGTTTGAGCTTCAACATTGTCTAATATCCCATCGTTATCGCTATCAATATCCAAATAATCAGGATAACTATCTAAATCCGAATCTATGGGCACTAATCCCCCACAACTGCCCGGGGTTTCTTCATAATTATCATCTAATCCGTTGCCATCATAATCAATTCCACTTGGGGCGATATAACCATGTGTTGGTTGCGCTTCTACATTGTCAATAATTCCATCATTATCTGAATCGACATCGAGGTGATTGGGAACCCCATCATTATCAGTGTCCGTTGGATGTGTTAATGGATTATTATCCCCATCCGGGTTTTTATCTTCTATTGAATCTATAATCCCGTCATTGTCATCATCAATATCTATAAGATCATAAACACCATCATTATCCGTATCCGTATCAGTCTCAGTATAGGAGGTCATAAAGGCAAACTCTGCCGGAATTGTAGTAAAAGAAGAAGAAAGAATAAAAAATAGAATGGCAGTTATCAAGGTAAAACCGAAAGACGCTTTATCTTGTATTTTGGTTGGGGTAAAGTTTTCCATAAATGATAGTTTTCAATTAAACATATCACCATGGCTCTGCAAGTAAAAACTACGTAAGAGATAGGGCTTCTCTAAATTATCATTGCAATATATAGTTAAATTAGATAGCATCAAATCCATTTGAAAACTTAAGTTAACAAATATCTTTAAATAACCTCAAAACTCGTTAAACGTCAAAAATATTGAATCTAATTGGTGATAAGTTGTGTAATAAAAAGCTATTAAAATTTCTGAAAAATTCAAAAAACGAAGAATTCTCGCCGTTAATCGATATTAACCCTTAGATCAAATAAAATGCTAATCTAAATTTCATTGGTTACAAACTACTAAGTAAAATAAGATTGATTCTAAAAAAATCTGTCTATCCTAATGGAGCTATTTTATTTGCCTTATTTTTGCACAAATTTTTGCTGTGAATTTTTTAAAAGAAATAGAAAAAAGAAGAACATTTGGGATTATTTCCCATCCTGATGCTGGTAAGACCACACTTACAGAAAAGTTACTCTTATTTGGAGGCGCAATACAAGAAGCCGGGGCCGTAAAAAATAATAAGATAAAAAAAGCAGCAACTAGTGATTTTATGGAAATTGAACGGCAGCGTGGAATTTCGGTGGCTACATCTGTACTTGCATTCTTATATAAGGATAAAAAGATAAATATTCTTGATACACCGGGTCATAAGGACTTTGCGGAAGACACTTTTAGAACGTTAACAGCAGTAGATAGTGTAATTGTTGTTATTGATGTTGCTAAAGGTGTCGAAGAACAGACTAAAAAATTGGTTGAGGTCTGCAGGATGAGAAATATTCCCATGATCGTTTTCATTAATAAACTCGATAGAGAAGGAAAAGACGCTTTTGACCTTTTGGATGAAGTAGAACAGGAATTGGGATTGACTGTTAGTCCTCTAAGTTTTCCAATTGGCATGGGTTACGATTTTAAGGGAATTTATAATATATATGAGAAAAATATTAACCTTTTTAGTGGAGATAGTAAAAAAAATATATCAGACATAATTGCATTTGATGATATAACGAGTCCTGAACTAGAGAATATTATTGGAGCCGGGGCAGCTGAAACTTTGAGGGAGAATATGGAGTTGGTAAGCGGAGTATATCCTCCTTTTGACAAGCAAAAGTATCTGGAAGGTTCGCTTCAGCCGGTCTTTTTTGGTTCTGCGTTGAATAATTTTGGAGTAAAGGAACTTCTCGATTGTTTTATTGAAATAGCTCCATATCCCAGATCGAAGATCGCCGAAGAACGTCTGGTACTAGCTAATGAAAATGAACTTTCCGGTTTTGTATTTAAAATTCACGCCAATATGGACCCGAAACACAGAGATCGTTTGGCTTTTGTAAAAATTGTTTCAGGAACATTTGAACGCAACAAACCCTATTTGCATGTAAGGCATAATAAGAAATTAAAATTTTCAAGTCCCAATGCATTTTTTGCAGAAAAAAAGGAAATTGTAGATATATCCTATCCTGGCGATATTGTTGGTTTGCATGACACCGGGAATTTTAAAATTGGTGATACATTAACTGAGGGTGAAATATTACATTATAAAGGTATCCCCAACTTTTCTCCGGAACATTTCAGATATATTAACAATGCAGACCCTATGAAATCCAAGCAGTTAAATAAGGGAATTGACCAGTTAATGGATGAAGGTGTAGCGCAGTTATTTATATTGGAACTTAATGGTAGAAAAGTTATTGGTACTGTAGGGGCCTTGCAATACGAAGTAATTCAATACAGATTAGAACATGAGTATGGTGCAAAATGCACCTATGAAAATTTTCCTGTTCACAAAGCCTGCTGGGTTGATCCTGAAGATCCTAATAACGAAGAGTTTAAAGAATTTATAAGAGTTAAACAAAAATTCCTGGCCAAGGATAAGCGAGGTCAATTAGTGTTTTTGGCAGATTCCCAATTTTCATTACAAATGACTCAACAGAAATATCCCACTGTAAAACTTCATTTTACGTCAGAATTTGAATAGGCAGGACATTTTATGAATCAAAAAAAACCCATGAATATTCATGGGTTTTTAATTAAGCTTCTCCAGTAGGACCGAAATTTAACGGAATTGGAGGTTGTTCGTAATCTTTTATTGTCCCGTGAGCCTTTTCAAAACGATTTACGTTATCATTAAGCGCTTTCAAAAATTTCTTTGCGTGCTGAGGAGTAAGTACAATTCTACTTTTCACCTTCGCTTTTGGTGCCCCGGGCATCATGCTTATAAAGTCGACAACAAACTCTGAAACCGAATGATTTATTATGGCCAAATTGGAATAAATTCCTTCGGCTATTTTTTCGTCCAGCTCAATGTTTATCTGTTGTTGTTTCTGATTTTTATCTTCCATTGTTACTTCAAAAAATAATCCAATATCACAAACAAAAACCCTCAATTAAAAAATTGAGGGTTAATGATTTTAAAACTTCAATTCTTCTTTGCGAGCCATAATTTCATCGTACTCCTCTTTTGAACCTACGATTATATTTTCATAATCCCTCATGCCGGTACCGGCGGGAATTTTATGACCAACAATAACATTCTCTTTCAATCCTTCCAGGTAATCAATTTTACCACTTACAGCCGCTTCATTCAAGACCTTTGTTGTTTCCTGGAACGATGCCGCAGAAATAAATGATTTGGTTTGTAACGAAGCCCTTGTGATACCCTGCAGAATTGGTGTAGCTGTTGCTGAAACAGCATCACGAGCAGTTACCAAAGTCTTATCGGCACGTTTCAGGATTGAATTCTCATCCCTCAATTCGCGAGCAGTAATAATCTGGCCTGCCTTGAGGTTTTCTGATTCACCGGATTCCTCAATTACTTTTTTACCAAAGATCTCATCGTTTTCTCTGATAAAGTTGTCTTTGTGTACCAGCTGATTTTCAAGGAATGTGGTATCTCCAGAATCCTGAATACGAACCTTTCTCATCATCTGTCTTACAACAACTTCAAAGTGTTTATCATTAATTTTTACACCCTGGAGACGGTAAACTTCCTGTACTTCGTTTACAAGATACTGTTGTACCGCTGAAGGTCCCTTAATTGAAAGGATATCTTCAGGGGTAATTGAGCCGTCTGATAAGGGCATCCCAGCCCTAACATAGTCGTTTTCCTGAACTAATATCTGGTTTGAAAGTTTTACCAAATATTTCTTTATCTCACCAAGTTTGGATTCAATAATAATTTCTCTATTGCCTCTTTTTATCTTTCCAAACGAAACAACTCCATCTATTTCAGTTACAACCGCAGGATTGGAAGGATTACGAGCTTCAAATAGTTCGGTTACCCTTGGTAAACCACCCGTAATATCTCCCGCTTTCGCTGATTTACGAGGAATTTTAACCAAAATTTTACCCTCTTTAATCTTATCGCCATCATCCACCATTAAATGGGAACCAACAGGTAGGTTATATGAACGCAAGACCTCATCCTTGGAATTTTTAATCAATAAGGTAGGAATCAACTTTTTATTTCTGGATTCGGATATTACCTTTTCCTGAAATCCGGTTTGTTCATCAATCTCAACCTGATAGGTAATTCCCTGCTCAATATTCTCATAGGCAATTTTACCTGGGAATTCTGAAACTATAACTCCGTTGTAAGGATCCCATTGACAAATTATATCAGCCTTAGTTATCTTACTACCATTCTTAACAAAGATTTGAGAACCATAAGGTATATTATTTGTGCTGAGTGTAATTCCAGTTTTGGCATCAACAACTTTGATCTCAGAAGTTCTTGAAATTACAATATCCGCAACTTCACCATCGGTATTCTTACCTTTAACGATTCGCAAGTCTTCAATTTCTGCGACACCATCAAATTTGGCTTCAAGTTTGCTATCCTCTGAAATATTTCCTGCAATCCCACCAACGTGGAAGGTACGCAATGTTAATTGCGTTCCGGGCTCACCAATAGATTGTGCAGCCACAACACCAACAGCCTCGCCGCGCTGTACCATTTTGTTTGTTGAAAGGTTTCTTCCATAACATTTGGCACATATTCCTTTTTCAGCTTCACAAGTAAGCGCAGAGCGAACTTCTACTTTGTCTATAGGTGAAGCTTCAACTTTCTTCACATCAGCTTCCATTATCTGTTGACCTGCTGTTAATAATGGCTCTTCAGTTAACGGATTATATACATCGTGTAAAGAAACTCTTCCTAAAATACGTTCTCCCAGAGTTTCAACAACTTCTTCGTTTTTCTTTAAAGATTCAACTTTAATTCCTCTAAGAGTTCCACAATCATCTATATTAACGATGACGTCCTGAGAAACATCCACTAATCGTCTTGTTAGGTATCCTGCATCGGCAGTTTTAAGAGCCGTATCTGCAAGTCCTTTACGAGCACCGTGAGTAGAAATAAAATATTCCAAAATAGACAAACCTTCTTTAAAGTTTGAAAGAATTGGATTTTCAATAATCTCACCTCCACCTGCAGTAGATTTCTTGGGTTTGGCCATTAAACCACGCATCCCAGTTAACTGTCTTATCTGCTCTTTTGAACCCCTGGCGCCTGAATCTAACATCATGTACACCGAGTTAAATCCTTGTTGATCTTCCCGGATACGCTTCATTGCCAATTCAGTTAGCATGGCATTAGTTGACGTCCAGACGTCAATCACCTGATTATATCTTTCGTTATTTGTGATAAGACCCATGTTATAATTCATCATAATGCCATCTACCTGTTCATTGGCGTCAGCAATCATGGTGTGCTTCTCCTTGGGAATAATAATATCTCCAAGGCTGAACGATAATCCACCTTTAAAGGCAAAATCATAGCCCATAGTCTTAATCAAATCCAAAAACGTTGCAGTTTCAGGTACGTCCGTAACAGCAAGGATCCTTCCGATAATATCACGTAAAGACTTCTTATTTAGAACTTCGTTTATATATCCGGCTTGTTCCGGTACAACCATATTAAAAAGCACTCTACCAACAGTAGTAGGGATAATCTGATTTACCAATTCCCCTTCCTCATTAAAATCCTTAGCTCTAACCTTGATACCAGCATTCAGTTCTACTTTACCCTCATTAAATGCAATTACTACTTCTTCGTAGGAGTAAAAAGTCAAACCTTCACCCTTAACAGGAACTTCCTTTGTAGATTTACGTTCCTTGGTCATGTAATATAACCCAAGAACCATATCCTGTGAAGGCACGGTAATAGGAGATCCATTAGCCGGATTTAATATATTGTGGGAAGCCAACATCAAAAGTTGGGATTCCAATATAGCTTCTGGGCCCAAAGGCAAATGTACAGCCATTTGATCCCCATCAAAATCTGCATTAAAGGCAGTACAAACAAGAGGGTGCAAACGAATTGCCTTACCTTCTATTAATTTGGGCTGAAATGCCTGTATCCCTAATCTGTGTAATGTAGGGGCCCGGTTGAGCAAGACAGGATGTCCTTTTAAAACATTTTCCAAAATATCCCAAACTACCGGTTCTTTTTTATCAATTATCTTTTTGGCCGACTTAACAGTTTTAACAATACCCCTTTCGATCAATTTTCTGATCACAAAAGGCTTGTATAGTTCAGCAGCCATATCTTTTGGAAGACCACATTCATATAAGTTCATTTCAGGTCCGACAACAATCACGGAACGAGCAGAATAATCTACCCTTTTACCCAATAAGTTTTGACGAAAACGTCCTTGTTTTCCTTTTAAGGAATCCGAAAGAGATTTAAGCGGTCTGTTCGATTCAGTTTTCACTGCAGAAGCCTTACGGGTATTATCAAAAAGAGAATCAACCGATTCCTGAAGCATTCGCTTCTCATTCCTTAAGATAACTTCAGGCGCTTTAATTTCCATTAATCGCTTTAAACGATTGTTCCTAATAATTACACGCCTGTACAGATCATTTAAATCAGAAGTCGCAAATCGACCACCATCTAAAGGAACCAGTGGACGTAACTCCGGTGGAATAACCGGAACTACCTTCATGATCATCCATTCTGGTTTGTTATCCCTGTTCTCCTGAGATTCTCTTAATGCTTCAACAACCTGAAGTCTTTTTAAGGCTTCCGTTTTACGTTGTTTAGAGGTCTCCGTATTGGCTTTATGCCTTAAATCATAGGATAGTTGTTTCAGATCAATTCGTGACAGCAAATCGATAAGGCATTCTGCGCCCATTTTGGCAATAAATTTATTAGGATCTGAATCTTCCAAATATTGATTTTCCGGAGGGATAGTATCAAGAATACTCAAATACTCTTCTTCTGTAAGAAAATCTAATTTATGAATCTCCTCTCCCTCAGGGCCTTGAGCAATACCAGGCTGAATTACCACATAACGCTCATAATAAATAATCATATCCAGTTTCTTGGAAGGCAATCCCAAGAGGTAACCAATTTTGTTTGGCAAGGAACGGAAATACCAAATATGAGCAACCGGTACTACTAGATTTATATGTCCAACCCTGTCGCGACGGACCTTTTTTTCAGTTACTTCAACGCCACATCTGTCACAAACAATTCCTCTATAGCGGATGCGTTTATACTTTCCACATGCACATTCATAATCCTTTACGGGACCAAAAATGCGTTCGCAGAACAATCCATCACGCTCTGGTTTATGAGTTCTATAATTTATAGTTTCAGGCTTTAAAACCTCACCTCGGGATTCTCCTAAAATTGATTCAGGAGATGCCAATCCAATTGAAATTTTATCAAACCTTTTTATTGCGGTATTATCTTTTATTCTAGCCATTATAATATGGTGATAGTAAATTTAAATATGTAAAAAAAACTATTATTCTTCAAGTCTAATATCTAAACCTAATCCCTTAAGTTCATGCATTAATACATTGAAAGATTCTGGCAAGCCAGGTTCAGGCATGGTTTCGCCTTTTACAATTGATTCATAGGTTTTAGCACGTCCAATAACATCATCAGATTTTACAGTTAAAATCTCACGAAGGGTAGCAGATGCGCCATATGCCTCTAAGGCCCAAACTTCCATTTCTCCAAAACGTTGTCCACCAAATTGCGCTTTACCTCCTAAAGGTTGCTGTGTAATCAACGAATATGGTCCTATGGAACGTGCATGCATTTTATCATCCACCATATGGCCTAATTTTAACATATAGATTACCCCAACAGTCGCAGCCTGGTCGAATCGCTGCCCGGTTCCTCCGTCATAGAGATAGGTATGACCAAATCTTGGGATCCCGGCTTCATCCGTAAATTCATTAATCTCATCAAGTGTAGCACCATCAAAAATTGGAGTTGCAAATTTCTTACCGAGATTTTGACCCGCCCATCCCAGAACGGTTTCATAAATCTGCCCAATATTCATACGAGATGGCACACCTAAAGGGTTTAATACAATGTCTACGGGAGTTCCGTCTTCCAAGAACGGCATATCTTCGTGTCTTACAATACGGGCAACAATACCTTTGTTACCATGACGCCCGGCCATTTTATCACCAACTTTAAGTTTACGTTTTTTAGCAATATAGACTTTAGCAAGCTTCATTATACCCGCAGGTAATTCATCCCCAACAGATATGGTGAACTTATCTCTTCTAAGATTCCCCTGAAGATCGTTCAACTTAATCTTATAGTTGTGAAGCAGGTCTGCCGCCAAAATATTTGTGTCCTTATCTGTGGTCCAACTACCTCCAACAAGATGGGCAAAATCATCCACTGAATTAAGCATCTTCATGGTATATTTTTTACCCTTAGGTAAAACCTCTTCACCAAGATCATTTAATACTCCCTGAGAAGTCTTCCCGTGGATGATTTTAAACAATTTATCTACCAGGACTTCCTTAAGTTCCTGGAATTTTACTTCATATTCCAGTTCCAGACTAGAAATTGCTTCCTTGTCTTCTGAACGTTTGCGTTTATCCTTAATAGAGCGAGAGAATAACTTTTTATCAATAACTACTCCACGCAACGAAGGTGAAGCTTTTAAAGAAGCATCCTTAACATCTCCTGCTTTATCTCCAAATATAGCACGAAGTAGTTTTTCTTCAGGAGTAGGATCAGATTCACCTTTTGGTGTAATCTTACCAATAAGAATATCCCCCGGTTTTACTTCTGCACCGATTCGTATCATTCCATATTCATCAAGGTCTTTTGTTGCCTCTTCAGAAACATTAGGAATATCATTAGTTAATTCTTCAGCTCCCAATTTAGTATCTCTAACTTCAAGAGCGTATTCATCTATATGTATTGAAGTAAAGATATCTTCGCGGACAACTTTTTCAGAGATTACGATAGCATCCTCAAAGTTATAACCTTTCCATGGCATAAAGGCCACTTTAAGGTTCCTGCCTAACGCTAATTCCCCGCCTTCTGTAGCATATCCTTCGCAAAGTACCTGTCCTTTTTTAACCTGATCTCCTTTTTGGACGATTGGTTTAAGATTGATGCTGGTACCTTGATTGGTTTTTCTGAATTTTACTAATTCATAAGTCTTGGAATCTTCCTCAAAACTTACCAATTTTGCATTCTCACTACGTTTGTAATTAATTGTTACCCTATGAGAATCAACATATTCAATAACGCCATCACCTTCTGCATTTATTAATACTCTTGAGTCTGATGCAACTTGTCTTTCCAATCCGGTTCCAACAATAGGTGATTGTGGTTTCAATAATGGAACAGCCTGACGCATCATGTTAGAACCCATCAAAGCCCTGTTCGCATCATCGTGTTCAAGGAACGGAATTAAAGACGCAGAAATAGAAGCAATCTGGTTAGGAGCAACATCGGTATAGTTCACCTCTTTAGGATCCACGACCGGAAAATCTCCTTCTTCCCTGGCGATAACTTTCTCGCGATCTATAGTTCCACTTTCCTTGAGTGGAATATTGGCCTGAGATATTTTCATTCCTTCTTCTTCTTCAGCACTCAGGTATACAAAATTTTTAGTATCTACTTTTCCATTATCGACCTTGCGATATGGTGTCTCCAAGAATCCCATAGGATTTACTTTGGCAAATACAGCCAGAGATGAAATAAGTCCAATATTCGGTCCTTCAGGAGTTTCAATAGGACATAGTCTTCCGTAATGTGTGTAGTGAACGTCACGAACTTCAAACCCTGCACGTTCTCTTGAAAGTCCACCTGGCCCGAGAGCTGATAACCTTCTCTTATGCGTAATTTCTGCAAGAGGGTTCGTCTGATCCATGAACTGTGATAATTGGTTAGTACCAAAAAATGAATTAATCACAGAGGACAGAGTTTTAGCATTTATCAGATCAATCGGAGTAAATACCTCATTATCTCTCACATTCATTCGCTCACGAATGGTCCTTGCCATACGCGCCAAACCAACACCAAATTGGGATGATAACTGTTCTCCAACGGTTCTAACGCGCCTGTTGGAAAGGTGGTCTATATCATCAATTTCTGCTTTAGAATTGATAAGTTCAATTAAATACTTAATTATAGTAATGATATCTTCCTTGGTAAGTACCTGTTTGTCCATCCCGATGTCCAAACCAAGCTTTTTATTCATTCTATAACGGCCAACTTCACCCAAATTATATCGCTGATCGGAGAAAAATAATTTATCAATTATTCCACGTGCTGTTTCCTCATCAGGTGGTTCTGCATTACGCAGCTGACGATAAATATGTTCAACGGCTTCTTTTTCAGAATTTGTGGGATCTTTTTGCAAAGTGTTATGAATAATTGCATAATCACTTTGGGAATTATTCTCTTTATGAAGCAGAATTGTTTTTACATCTGCATTAATAATTTCATCTATGTGTTCCTTTTCAAGAACAGTATCACGATCCAGTACTATTTCATTTCTCTCTATAGAAACAACTTCTCCTGTGTCTTCATCGACAAAATCTTCGTGCCATGTATTAAGAACCCTAGCAGCAAGTTTACGTCCTAAAAACTTTTTCAATCCGGTTTTTGAAACTTTTACTTCTTCCGACAGGTCAAAGATCTCCAAAATATCCTTGTCTCTTTCAAAACCTATAGCTCTAAATAAAGTTGTAACCGGTAATTTTTTCTTCCTGTCAATGTAAGCATACATCACGCTATTGATATCAGTAGCAAATTCTATCCAGGATCCTTTAAAAGGAATTACCCGGGCTGAATACAGTTTGGTGCCATTTGCGTGAAAAGATTGACCAAAGAATACCCCAGGAGAACGGTGTAACTGCGAAACAACTACACGTTCGGCACCGTTAATAACGAATGTCCCACTAGGTGTCATATAGGGTATAGTGCCCAAATAAACATCTTGAACAATTGTTTCAAAATCTTCATGCTCCGGATCGGTACAATATAGTTTTAAACGCGCTTTTAATGGTACGCTGTACGTTAGACCTCTCTCTATACACTCCTGTATGGAATACCTGGGTGGATCTATAAAGTAATCAAGAAACTCCAGTACAAATTGATTTCTTGTGTCAGTTATTGGAAAGTTTTCCATGAAGGTGTTGTACAAACCCTCATTGCCCCTTTCGTCAGATTTTGTTTCAAGTTGAAAAAAATCTTGAAATGATTTAATCTGAATGTCCAAGAAATCCGGATAGTTCGGAATGTTCTTAGCGGATGCGAAGTTTACTCTTTCAGTCTGTTTTGTGAACATCAATGGACAAAATTTTGAACGTGAATACCTAAAATGGGTAGTATATTACTTCATATACTATATATAAAAGGGTTTAGGTCTAGCCACCAAACAGGTGGAAAGACCTAAACCAAAACCGTATGGTCGTTGCTATTATTTAAGCTCAACTTCTGCTCCAGCTTCTTCCAATGATTTTTTGATTCCTTCAGCTTCGTCTTTAGATACACCTTCTTTTACAGCTTTAGGTGCGCTATCAACGATATCCTTGGCATCTTTTAATCCAAGGCCAGTTAATTCCTTAACCAATTTAACTACAGCCAATTTAGAACCTCCAGCAGCTGTTAAAACAACATCAAATTCTGTTTTTTCTTCAGCGGCTTCAGCTTCACCTCCGGCGGCAGCTCCGCCTGCAGCTACTGCAACTGCAGCAGCAGCTGGCTCAATGCCATACTCTTCTTTTAATATATCAGCTAACTCGTTTACTTCTTTTACGGTTAAGCTAACCAATTGTTCTGCGAAATCTTTTAAATCTGCCATTTTTCTATCGTTTAATAAAATTCTTAAATTATTCTAGTTTTTAGTGCGTATTAGTTATTTTTCAGATAATGTTTTGAGGATTCCTGCCAGTTTTCCACCTCCGGACTTTAATCCAGAAATAACATTTTTAGCAGGGGACTGCAATAGACCAATAATTTCGCCTATCATCTCCTCTTTGGATTTAATATTTACCAAAGTATCCAAATTCTCATCACCAACATAAATTGCTTCTTCTACAAAAGCGCCTTTTAATAAAGGTTTGTCTGATTTTTTTCGAAAGCTTTTAATAAGCTTAGCGGGTCCATTTCCAGTTTCTGAAAACATTAAAGAAGTATTTCCTTTTAATATTTCAGGTAATTCACCGAATTCCTTTTCGGAGGCTTCCATTGCCTTTGTAAGTAAAGTATTTTTTACTACAGACAATTTTATGTTTGCTTTGAAACAAGCTCTTCTTAATGCCGAGGTTGTTAATGCATCCAATCCGGAAATATCTGCCAAATAAATCGTTGAATTATCAGCTAACTGAGCCGTCAAATCTTCTATAACGGTTGCTTTTTCTTCTCTTGTCATGATTTTAAAACGTTTACAGTTAAACTGCTTTAGGATCTAATTGGAGACTAGGACTCATAGTACTAGACATATATATACTTTTCATATATATACCTTTTGCCCCAGCCGGTTTTAACTTATTTAAAGTATCCAGTAATTCCTGGGCGTTACCAGCTATTTTATCTGGAGAAAAGGAAGCCTTTCCTATAGCCGCATGAACTATACCGGACTTGTCTACTTTAAAATCTATTTTACCTGCTTTAACTTCAGATACTGCCTTGGCCACATCCATTGTTACCGTACCTGTTTTTGGATTGGGCATTAATCCTCTTGGACCTAAAACTCGTCCTAAAGGTCCTAATTTACCCATAACACTTGGCATTGTGATAATTACATCTACATCTGTCCAACCTCCTTTTATTTTATCCAAATACTCATCCAAACCAACAAAGTCTGCACCAGCTTCTTTAGCTTCGGCTTCCTTATCTGGGGTTACTAAAGCAAGAACTTTTACATCTTTACCTGTACCATGAGGTAATGTTACAACACCACGTACCATTTGATTGGCTTTTCGTGGATCTACTCCTAACCTAATAGCAAGGTCGATGCTCGCATCAAACTTTGCAGTGGTTATCTCTTTTACAAGCGCAGAAGCCTCTTCAACAGAATAGAGTTTATCTTTCTCTATTTTAGCGTGTGCTTCTTTTTGCTTTCTCGTTAATTTTGCCATGTTAAAAATTGCTTTTAAGATTTTAAAAAGGTCTTTTCCCTGAAACTTTCAATCCCATAGATCTTGCAGTACCTGCTACCATAGACATTGCGGATTCTACGGTAAAAGCATTAAGGTCTATCATTTTGTCCTCTGCAATGTTTTTTACCTGATCCCATGAAACATTCCCTGATTTTACTCGATTAGGTTCGCCAGATCCTTTCTTAATCTTAGCCGCTTCCAAAAGTTGCACTGCCGCCGGTGGTGTTTTAACAACAAAGTCAAATGACTTGTCCTTATATACGGTGATAACAACAGGCAGAATTTTGCCTTGTTTGTCCTGTGTACGAGCATTAAACTGCTTACAGAACTCCATGATGTTAACGCCGGCAGCACCTAAAGCGGGTCCAACCGGTGGCGACGGATTCGCAACACCTCCCCTAACTTGTAGTTTAACT
>Ga0209567_10001148_pt1 | contig 13914 bp, 11 predicted proteins | sample COG_12_FD_184756 | JGI IMG/M metagenome (GOLD analysis project Ga0209567, IMG submission 184756) | Pelagic marine sediment microbial communities from the LTER site Helgoland, North Sea, for post-phytoplankton bloom and carbon turnover... | ecosystem: Environmental > Aquatic > Marine > Neritic...
CGGGACGGGCGTGCTCGGTCGCGGGGTACCCGCTCGCCCGGCTCAGTACGTCGAACCACGCGGGGGCTCGCCCCCCACTCCCTGTGCTGCCCATCCCGAGCCGTTCTCCTATGTAGAAGTCTCCGTACGGAGGGGTGTCGTGTGTGACCTGCTTGGAATTAACCCTTTGAAAAAGGGGACTGTCCCCTTTTTTTGTAGAAGTCTACGTATGGAGGGGCGCGGCGGGGCGCGATGCGGGGACCCAGCGGCGTAGCGAGCGCCTAAGCCGCCCCGTCCGCAGGGTCTCCGTGTCGCGTTCCGCCGTGCCACGGTACGCCCGCGAGCACGCCCGTCCCTAGCCGTTCTCCGGTTGTATGGGTGGGATCGCGGTCGGGATCAGTCGGTGGTTTTGATCTTTGGCGGTAGCACGAAGATCAGCCCGACGGTGAACATGTTGTTGAACTGTTTGATGCGGTCGTTGCTATCGATTTGACCGTCGTCGTTGTTGTCAGTGCCGCCGGTGTTGTACTTGAAGGGAATGCCCCGCCAGCGAAGCGCGATGCCCAAAAAGTCATGGAAGAACGCATTGAACGAGACACCAAAGGACGGTGCGACGACCGTGCGTTTGGAGCGAGCGAGCTGGCTTTGGAGACAACCCGGGTCTTGAGGAGACGAGGCTCCTACCGGCGTGCAGTACTGAGGCGTCGTGATCGAGTCACGCTGGATCTCGGTATCGGCCCGCTCTTCAACACCAACAAAGGCCGCACCGACGAAGAAATCGAGGTCTGCATCGAAGAAAACCTTCTGGAACATCGCCAGCTTCCCGCGGAAGGGCACGAAGTGAAGCTCCACGCCCGACCACCAGTTCACGCGGCCGATTTGATCCGGGTAGCGCTCACGGCTCGGCAGGTCCAAGCGGTTGGCATCTCGAGTGACGCCCTTGGCCTGGATCTCCTTGGTCAGATCCATGTCGAGCTGACCGACCGAATAGCCGCCCCAGCCGCCGACACCGAGCCAATCCAAGAAGTGGAATCGGACTTCGCCGCCGACGATCAAGGAGCGTGAATACTCGTCGCCAATGGTGAAGGCGAAGAAAGGCTCTACGTGCAGACGAAGGTCGCGCCAGAGGCGGAGCTTCTTCACTGCGTCGGCACCAGCCAGCGGCCCGCTCACGTGAACGTCTTGAGCGCCCGCCGAGCTCACGCCTTCACGCAAGCCGTTCCCCAGGACCAGGCAAAGCGTCAAGGTTCCCAGCAAGCTGATTCGCAAAAGCGTTTGTCGTGCGAGCTTCATCATTTCGGTAGCCGGTACTCGAACTTAATCGGGAGGAAGAGAGTGAACCCAAGTTGAATCGAAGTGTTCGCGACGAACGAAGAGCCGGATTGAAGCCAGGTGGACGAATCGGTCGGATCGGCGGGATCGACGTTCACGTTTTCGAACTGATCGGGCCACATGTAGGCTCGAAACTCGGTGAAGAAGGTCAGATAGCGGGTCAGGAAAATGCGCAGGCCGGCACCGACGTTGAATGCAACGTTGGTTTGCCAGTCAAAGCTGCGGTTCTGGGGATCGAACACCGGGATCGGCTGGCTGCGCATGAGCCCGACACCGCCGATGAGGTACGCATCCCATTGGAAGATCTTCTTGCGGACCTTGAACTTTCCGTAGAACGGCACGTAGGTAAAGTTTGCCCACAGGCCAAACTGCCAGTCGTTGATCGGAACTCCGAGTCGGAACTGGTCCTGAATCCTCGGCGTGAAGCTCGTGCCTCGGTCGAGCGGGTTCGTGCCCCAGTCGTACCAAATGAAGTTCAGGCCGACGGACAGCACGTTGGTGAACCAATAGTTGATCGCGAAGCCCAAGCCATAGTGCTTTAGGTATGGGTCGTTCAGCGTGAACGCGACCGACGGGGCAAGCTCGAGCCGCTTCAGGCGAAGCGCGTAGATCTGCTGGACCGCGTAGATCTCCTCGGCGATCTCTTCGCGCTGCGGCACCGGTTCGACCGGGCCCCCGCGAGAGTCGTCGCCCGCGGCGAGCTCTTCGATGAGATCGCCTTGAGTCTTCGACTCCTTGGCCGGCTTGGAGTCCTCCGCGTCGACCTCGTCGAGGGAGAACTCCATCTGGGCCTGGACCGCCGTCGGAAACGCCGTCAGAAGCGCCGCCATAAGTAGCGCAATCCCCCCAAATTCTCTCATCGGCCTTTGGCCTTCCCCCCTGAGCGCCTCGGCCCCCACCGTGGCAACTCTCTGAAATCACGTCACATCTGTCCGTTTCCAGCCGGACGACAAGACTATATCATGGTGAATATCGCACTACCAAATCCAGTAGCCATTTTCGACGGATTTCTGTGTGGCCGCTCAAAGTTAGCTAGCGCCCGCGGCCTCTTCGGCAGGCTCGAGGGCCTCTGGGGACTCGAAAAGGGCCTGCAGAAAGGCTTCGGCGTCGAACGGTTTCAGATCTTCGACTTTTTCGCCGATACCGATGAACTCGATCGGGACCTCGTGCTGATCGACAATTCCCAGGATGACACCTCCCTTGGCGGTGCCGTCGAGCTTGGTCAGCACGATCCCGCTGAGGGGAAGCGCGTCCTTGAAGAGTTGGGCCTGCTGAATCGCGTTTTGGCCGGTGGTGGCGTCGAGCACGAGCAGCACATGATCCGCTGGCCGGCCGAGGGCCTTCTCGACGGTTCGCCCGAGCTTCTTGAGCTCGTCCATGAGCGGGACCTTCGTGTGCAGGCGACCCGCGGTGTCGGCGATCACGAGATCGATACCGCTGTCTTTCGCATTTTGGATCGCGTCGAAGATGACCGAGCCGGGATCGGCGCGGTCCTTGCCTTTGACGACCTCGCATCCGACGCGCCGGCCCCAGACCTCGAGCTGCGTGACGGCGGCAGCACGAAAAGTGTCGCCGGCCGCCAGGAGCAAGCTCTTACCTTGTCGGTGGTATCGACTCGCGAGCTTGCCAATGGTGGTGGTCTTCCCGACGCCATTGACGCCAACCACCAGGATGACCGTTGGCGTCGCGTCAACTGCGAGCCCCTGGCCGCTCGACGCGAGAATGCTCCTCGCTTCTTCGCGAATTGCATCCCAGGCATCGTCTGCGGATGAGAGGACGCCATCGTTCATCTGCGTGCGTAGGGCTTCGAGCACGCGTTCAGTGGTGTGCACACCAACGTCCGCGGTGATCAGCACTTCCTCGACTTCGTCCAAGATTGAGCTGTCGAGCTCGCGCCCGCGTCGAAACACACCGGCGAGCCGCGAAATAAGGTTCCCGCGAGTCGGCTCTAGCCCGCTGCGAAAGGCTCCGAGATCGGCGGGGGGCCTTGGCGGCGGAGTGACCCTCGCCTCGGCGGCAGAATCGGCCGGCGGGCGCGGGACCAGGTCTTCGAGCTGCAGAGGCTGCGTGGGTTCGGCCTCCGCTTGCGGTGCCCCTTGCAGGCCGATCTTCGAGCGCTCTTCCTCGAGGGCCGTCGGTGGCGGCGGCTCTTGTGGGAGGGCTCGTTTCTTACGACCGCGTACGAGGCCGATGATGATGCCAATCAGGATCAGCGCGGCAACTGCTGCGATCGCCGCGAGAATGGTTGGGTTGTTCAGATCTAGTGACTCCATTCGACCTCTATGAGTCCCCGGATGGCCGCTGGGACCGCCGCAATATAGAGAGGCCAGCACGGGGCAGTCAACGCGGCTGCGGTGACGAATCGGTTGCCGTCGCGCTTCGACAGCTGTGATACTGAAAATGCAGGGGAAGGGCGAGAGAGGTTGAAGGGGCACATGGGCCAATGGCTACCGTGGCGACCGTTGGTCGTCATCGCGCTCCTTTTCGCGACCGTTGCCCACGCGGACTCCCGCGAAGACTACCTCGTGAGGTTGCTTCGCGATTCGCCGGCCTTTCGTGTCCGGGCCCAGGCGGCCTTGTCGCTCGGCCAATTGGAGTCGAGCCGGAGGTCGGTCGCAGTGCTCGAGCGCGCCGTGCGGGATAGACATCCGGCCGTGCGCGTATCGGCGATCTCCTCCCTGCGGCGACTGGAGTCCAAGGAGTCGCTTCCCGTAGTCGAGAAGGCGATACGGGATGGGAACAAGTCGGTCCGACGGGCGGCGGTCGAAGCTGCGGCTGCCCTCAGCGCCGTGGGCGAGCGAGAACGAGGGCCGGGCCGGACCGAGTACTTGGTTGCCGTTGGGATGCCGGGCGCGAAGGCCGAACGGGTCTCTCGGCAGATGCTATTCGATGCGCGGATCTTCTTGTCCGAGCATTTGGTCACGCTCAACGGGGTCGAGCTCGCTCCGGACGATCTGACGCCCGCCGACGCCAAGCGAGAGATCGCCCGGCGAAGGCTACACGGGTACTACCTCGAGAGCTCGATCGTCACCCTGGAGCCCAAGGGGGCCGGCGTGCGCGCGGTCGTTTCGATCATCGTGGTGTCGTATCCTGGGCGCGACATGCGCGGGATGCTTCGCGGCGCAGCCACGGCCTCGGGCCGCTACAGCCACGAAACCGCAGAGCAGGCCGTTCAAGGCGCTTTGATAAGCGCGCTCCGCCGTCTTCCCACGTTGCTCGAAGCAACCAAAGCGAAGGGAAGCCTTTGACCGACGGAGACCGATGGGCGTAGGAAGTGAGAGACGCGATGGGCGATAAGAAACAACGGAAGATACGAAACTACCTGCTCGATCGGCGTTTTCAGCTGAAGTACACGGGCATGGTGCTCCTCGTCACGGTGTCGGTCGCCAGTGGGCTCGGCTATGTTGCGTACCGATTCTCGCAAGGCCAGACCGAAGCGCTCACGGCGCACATTGCAGCGCAGCCCGACCTCGGTTCCGACACCGCAACGGACCTCGAGGAGTTCGCGCAACAAGCGGACCGCGAGATCCGCAATCGGATCATCGCCGGCGTGTTGTTGCTGACCCTCGCCCTGGGCTTGACCGGCATCATGGTCACCCACCGCGTGGTGGGGCCGACGTACCGAATGAAGAGGCTCTTCGCGCATGTGGCCGACGGCCGTTTCGAGGTCAACACCGGCATTCGAAAAGGCGATGAGCTTCAGGAGCTGTATCACTCGTTCGCCGAGATGGTGGAGTCGCTGCGCGACCGGCGCGTCGAAGAGATCGAACAGTTGGAAGCAACCCTGATCAAGATGGAAGCAGCGGGCGTCCAGTCCCCATACATCACGGAGCTCAGGGAAGTGCTCGAACGGATCCGAAAGCCGGTGCAGTAAAGAACCGGGACACGGCGGAACGCGACACGGGGTTCCGCCGGACGGGTCGGCTTAGGCGCTAGCGTGGGGGTGGCGGGGTGGGGAGCGCGGGTCCGTGCTTGGCGCTCTTCGTTGACTCACGACGATGCACGAGACGTGTTTCGTCGTAGTGTGGTCCCTTCAATCCCCACCCCGCCGCCCCCACGCGAACGCCTGACTCGCTACGCCGACTCCACCCCATGTCGCGCCCCGCCGTGCCCCTCCATACGGAGACATCAGCGTCAGTGTCAGCGTCAGTGTCAGCGCCAGAGGCAGCGCGTCGACTTGTACATAGGAGAACGGCTCGGGATGGGCAGCACAGCGATTGGGGGGGAGGCTAGACGTGTGGTGCCGTACGGAGACAGCCGAGCGGGTCCCAATCGCGAGCACGCCCGTCCCTGGCCGTTCTCCGATCGTGTGGTTGGGATACGTAAAGGGTGTCGGGTAGAGTCGCCCCGCGGAGGTGGTTATGCGCGTTCTGAAAGTGACCGTCTTGCTGATCCTGGCTCTGGTGGTTCTCGTATTGGGCATTGCGGCGTTTCTTCCGAAAGATTTTCGCGTTGAGTGTTCGATTGAGATCGATGCGCCCGCCGACGTTGTCTTTGATCAGGTGAACTCACTGAGGAAATGGGGCGCTTGGTCGGCGAGTAGCAGCCCCGACAGCGACAGCGACAGCGACAGTGTCAGTGTCAGTGCCAGTGCCAGTGCCAGTGCCAGTGTCAGCGTCAGCGTCAGTGACCGCGATCGCGAAGGTGAGCGAGTCCGTGCTACCGGAACGGGAACGACACGTTTTCGTAGTACTCCACCCTCGGCTCTCCGCCGGGCCCGTCGAACACAACTGCCGCGGCATCGATACGCGCGTGTACGCGGCCGAGCTTCTGTTGGCGCAACCAGATCGCCGTCGCTCGCCTCACGCGCGCGAGCTTCTTTCCCCCGATCGTCTCGGCGGGAAATACCTGGCGTGCGCTCGCTCGCGATCGCACCTCGCAGACCACCAGCAACGAACCCCGCCGTGCGATCACGTCGAGCTCGAGCCGCCCCACGTGCACGTTGCGTCCGCAGATGTGAAAGCCGCGTTCTTCTAGCATCGACGCGACGAGCTCTTCGGCGCGGCGCGCGAGCTCGGGTCTACTGGACTTCGAGGAGCGGGTCGCGGACGCAGTAGCTTCCTTCGATGCCAGGGCCGCCGGTTTCGAGAACCTCTTCGCAGATGAAGCCGCCTGGGCAGCCGCAGGTTGGAAGCCCGGTTTCTGCGGGTGCGCCGCACCGGCACGAGCAGTAGACTTTTCGTTCCACCTCGCTCGCGGGGACGCAGGTGGCTTCCCCTCGCGGGCAGTCCTCTTCTTGGAGGTTGCTCGGGTCACCCTGAAGCTCTCGGACGAGGCAGACCCGAGTTGCGCACTGCACCGAGCTCGCCTCGAGATACGTTTCGGAATCTAAAAAGCCGCCTGGAAACGCCTTTTCCGGAACGCACGGATCGCCCACGTTGCTGCTCGCACAGCCGGAACCGGCCACCCAGAGCAGCGAAACCGCCACAAACCCCATCAATTCAAGCAATCTTCCACTCATCATGCCCCCCTAAGAAGCCCCCGGTCATCCACAGCATAACGGCAATAAGAGATCGTACCCAAACTTCCCCTGCCGTTGGGGGTCAGAAAGAGGAGACGCGGCACAGGACCGCCCCTCAACCTGATTTTGTCAGCTTCATGAGCAGGTTTCCAGTATCAATTGCAGTCAGCCCGTCAAAAGCTCAATGGTGCTATACCTTGACGACCCCTTCGGCGGCTTTCTATGATGGTACCCGAGCGAGCCGGAAGGGGTCGGTTTCGTTCGAAATTTGGGGGTCAGGGGGAAACTTGGAAAACCAAGGTTCCGCACGAAGGAGCGCTTTATGAAGGGGATCCGCTATTTGGCGGTGCCTGTGTTGATCTGCGGTCTGGCGATGCCCATGTCCGTCGATGCACAGGACATGAGCTTCGGGCTCGACGAAACCGGGCAGAGCCGCGCGCCCGTGAAGTTAGGCAAACCGTCAAAACGACTTGCCGAAGCGTTGAGTGCGTTCGAGGGCAAGAAGTACGAAGACGCCGCAATGGGTTTCGAGCGGGTGTCGGCGGGCAAGTCCAAGGACGGCCGAGGCAACCGGCAGCGTGCCCAGTTCCTGTTGGGGCAGTCGCTCTACAACATGGGCTACTACCAGTCCGCGCTCACGGTGTTCGACGAGATCAGCGCGCAAGGGCCAGCGCATCGCAATTTCGGAGACACCCTCGAGTGGCTTGGGCTCCTGGCGTCGAAGCTTCCGGAGTCATCGGGGATCATCGAGAAGGTGGGTCGCTACGGCATCGGTGCGCTCGATGAGTTCAAAGAGAAGAATCCAGGTCTCTACAACCAGCTTCTCTACTTGATGGGCCGCCACTTCTACTCACAGGCCTCGTTCCGGCAGGCGATTGACGTCTTCCAAGAGGTCGATGCGAAGTCGGCACAGTACGGCTATGCGAAGTTCTTCGAAGGCATCTCGTTCATCCGCATGCGCAAGGCGCGTCCGGCCATCGCGTCGTTCCGTGCGATTCTAGACGCAATCGATGCCGGTGACGTCGAGGGTGTCGATGAGGATCGCATGCGCAACCTCGCCTGGATTTCGCTCGCCCGCGTCTACTACACCGCGGCGAATCAAGCGAAGGGCGGCCAGATTGACGGCACCTTGCTCGGTCAGTCGGTCGAGTCCTGGACGAAGATCGATCAGGCCAGTGAGTACTGGCTCGATTCGCTTTTCGAGTCGGCCTGGGCGTTTTTCCTCGCCGATGAGTACTCGCGCGCGCTCGGCAACGTGCACACCTTGTACTCGCCCTACTTCGAGGATGCGTTCTATCCCGAGGCGCTCGTCCTCAAGGCGGTGACGTTCTTCGTGAATTGCCAGGTCGACAACGCCGAAGCGACGGTGGCGAAGTTCCATGACACGTACGATCCGGTCAAGATGGAGCTCGATTCAGTGCTCCGGAAGCACCAGGACAACGCCGAATTCTTCGAGTTCCTCAGGAAGGTGCGGAACGACGAAGCGGAACTTTCGCCTCGCGTCCGTCCGATCGTATCGACCGCGTTGAGTGACCGCACGGTGCTTCAACATCTCGAGTACGTTGCGCTCCTCGACCAGGAAGAAGCGCGGCTCGCGAAGTCAGGCGAAAGATTCGCAGGCTCGCCCATTGGCGGGAAGATTCTCGAAGACGTCTCGCTGGCGAAATCGTTCGCCGTGGATCAGGCGGGTGACCTTGCGCGCGGCCGCTACCAGCGACTGATTCGCGAGCTTCGAGATCTGAGCAATCAGGTCGACACGGTGGAGCTCGAAATCGCGACCTTCCGTCGCGGCCAAATCGACCAGGAGCTTCAACAGCAGATGTCGCTCGCCAAGCAATCGAAGGGCGGCGACGTGAATGTGGACGAGGAACATCAGCTCTGGCCATTCAACGGGGAATGGTGGCGAGACGAGCTCGGGTTCTATCGACAACAGGTGACCAACCTATGCACGCGCTAACGAAATCGAAGTACGCAGCGAGCTTCCTTTGTGGGCTGCTCGCGGTGATGATTGGGGGCGAGGCTGCGGCGGAGCAGGTGCCGATGAGCACGGCTCCGATGTGCATTCCGGAGAGCACGGAACGAGCGATCGCGGCCTGTCCGGCCGGAGCGCGAAAGGAAGCGGCCAAGGAAGGCGGCAATGCGCCCGTGTCGCGAATGAAGACGGCGGAGCCAAAAAGGAGCGCGAAGCAAGGACCGACCGGCCCTTCGCTCCAGATCGACATGAGCACCCGGCTTGGTCGGGAGCAGACGCGAGCACGGGCCGAGAACCTGCTCGAACGCGAAATCGCCATCTTGCAACGGCTCGTGAAGAACAGTGCCGATGACGACCCGCGCCGGCCCGAGGTGCTCTTGCGCCTCGCCGAGACGCAGTTCGAGATGCAGATCGCCAAGAATGCCAAGGTTCGTTCGTTCGACGACCCGATCTACGAAGCGTGCACGCGGGACCGCGACAAAGCCCGCTGCAAGCAGGCACGTGACGGCCAGAAGGCCGCAGAGGGCGAGCTAGACAAGATTCGCGAGGACAGCATTCGCACCTACGCAACGCTCGTTCGCGACCATCCGAACTTCAAGCGGATGGATGAGGTCTTGTTCTCGCTGGCGTTTGCGCTTCAAGAGCTCGACCAGTTCGAAAAGGCGCGCTCGGTCTATCGCCGCCTGATCAAAGACTTTCCGAAGAGTCGCTTCGTGCCGAACGCCTATCTGTCGTTTGCGGAGTACTACTTCAATGACAGCGACATGGAGGCAGCCGGGAAGTTCTATCGCAAGGTGCTGGAGTTTCCGCCCAAGCAGAACTCAGTGTATGGCTATGCGCTCTACAAGGTTGCCTGGGTCGAATACAACCGCGAGCGCTACAGGCAGTCGTTGCAGGGCTTCGTCGACATTCTCGAGTTTGCCCGCAAGAACAAGTATGCCAATGACGCCAAGAACCTAGGCCGCCAGGCCAGAAAGGACTTGGTGCTTCCGTACTCGAGGTACGGCTCGCCTGCCAAGGCGCTCGATTTCTTCCGGCGGTACGCAAAGGACGACGCTCAGGCGCACGAGATGCTCGAGCACCTGGCCGAGCTCTACTACGACACCGGCCAGTGGCCTCAGGCGATCACGGTCTATCACAAGCTCATGGCCGACGCGCCGCGAAGTAGCTCGCTTTGCGATTGGCAGACCAAGGTCACCAACGCGGTGGTTTCGTCGCGGAGCAAGCAGGAGCAGATCGTCGAGCTGAAGCGCCTCGTCGACATTTACCGAACCTTCAAGAAGGGCGGGAAGCCCGCGGCCAAGGTCGAGCAGTGCAAGGAAGAGACGGCGACCACGATGCTCTGGCTCGGAACTTCCTGGCACCGCGAGGCGATTGGCACCGACTCCGCGCCCGGCACCAAGAACAAGAAGACCATGTCGCAGGCTGCAGTGCTCTACCGGACGCTGCTCAAAGAGTTCCCCGACATGGAGCAGATGAAGTTCGACAACATCGACAAGCGCGATTGGCCGACCGAGTACAAGATTTCGTACTACTACGCCGAGCTGCTCTGGAAGATGGAGGAGTGGAGTCAGTGTGGGCCCGCGTTTGACCACGTCGTCGAGCTAAACCCACAGGGCGACTTCACCAGCGACGCCGCGTACGCTGCGGTGCTTTGTTACAACAACCTCTACCAGCAGCAGTACGTGCCGCGCGAGACCAAATCCAGGTTCGTCAGCAAGAGCGATCAAAAGGCGATGAAGAACGCCAAGGCCAAGCCGACGAACGAGTTTGCGAAGAAAAAGCTCACGCCGCTTCAGGAAGGCATGCTGGAGGCGTTCAATCGCTACGTTTGCTACGTCGACAAGGCCGAAGATCTTGCGACTATCAAATATCGCCGTGCTCGCATCTACTACGAGGCCAATCGCTTCGAAGAGGCCGCAGTGCTTTTCCGCGACATCGCGTTCAATCACAAGGACAGCGAGCTCGCCGAGTACGCTGCGAACCTCTATCTCGACTGCCTCAACGTATTGGGGACGCAGATCTCGCAGCCGCGGGTCGCCTGTGTCAAGGAGCTGAGCGCGTCGATCGATCCAATGTCGGCATCCTACTGTGGCACCGAGCAGCTGGCCGAACAACACCCGGACTTGTGCGGGACGCTCGGCAATCTGCAGTGCCAAGTCCGCCGAAAGGAAGCGGAAATCTACCAGAAGACGCAGCAGTTCAAGAAGGCAGCGGCGACCTATGTCCGCATCTTCCGGCGCCACGAGGAGTGCGGTGCGATGGACGAGATGCTGTACAACGCGGCGATCAACTTCGAAGCTGCGCACTTGCTCGGGCGCGCCATTCAGGTCCGAACCGTGCTCATCGAGCGCTACCCGGAGAGCAAGCTCTCCAAGAAGGCGGTCTACTTGATCGGACAGAACTTCCAGGCTCTCGCCTACTACGAGCAAGCCGCGAAGTACTACGAACAGTTTGCCCGAAAGTTCCCCGGCGAGGACGGCACCCGCTGTACCGCCGAGGACAAACAGACCGGCACCTGCCCAAACGCGATCGAAGGCCTCGAGCAGGCGACCTTCTTCCGCATTGGTCTAGGGGACGACAAGACCGCGATGGAGGATTCGGATCTGTTCGCCCGCAACTACAGGCGAAAGCTTCCGCGCCAGACCTCGCAAGTCATGTTTTCGATTGGCTCGATTTACGAGAGGCAGAAGCGCTGGCCTCAAGTCGTCGCGCACTACAAGGAGTACCTCGCCAAGTACGGCAAGGTCGGCATGCCCCACCAAGTGGTTGAGGCGCACACCGCCATCGGGCGGGCGTTTTGGGAGATGAACAAGAAGACCGAGGCGCGCAAGCACTTCCAGGCGGCTGTGAAGGGGTGGACCTCCGGCGCGCCGAAGCGAATCCGCGCACTCAAGAACACCTCGAAGGAGAACAAGGCTCTGTACATTCGGGAGGCGCTCGATAGCGCTGCGGAGTCTCAGTTTTACCTCTCCGAATACACGTTCGCCGAGTTCCAGAAGGTCGCGTTCCCGCAGTATCGTGGCGGCAAGAGCATGGCCAAGGTGAAGAAGTGGTCGGACACCGAGTTCAAGAAGTGGGTGACCCGCAAACAAGGCGTGCTTCGGGCCGCAGAGGCCAACTACGCCAAGGTCGCCAAGATGACAGTCAACGTCGACGGCATTCAAATGAAGTCGGCGCCCTGGCAGATCGCAGCGGCTTCACGAACCGGCGAGATGTACCGCAGCTTCGTCGACGAATTCCGCGATGCACCGATTCCACGAGAAATCGAGAAGGACCCTGGGCTATACGACATCTACGTCGGGGCCTTGGACGATGTCTCCGAGCCGTTGCAGAGGCAGGCGATCGACAAGTTCGAGTTCTGCTTGAAAACCGCGACTCGGGTGCGCTGGTTCAACAAATGGTCTCGATCGTGCGAGCAGGAGCTGAACGGGCTCAACCCCACGAAGTACCCGGTTGCAGCCGAGCTTCGTGGTGAGCCCAACTACGTCAAGGCTACGGTCGGTGACCCCGGCGCGGTGGACCTCGGCGCGATCAATCAGCAGAGGCTGAATGTGCAAGATGCGGTCGCCAAGAGGGAGGAACTGTGATGCGAAAGCACAAGGTAGCGTTCGTTGTCATTGCGCTCATTGTGGGCTGCGGCGGGGAGAGCACGAGCTCGAAGCAGTCCACCACGCCGTCCGCAGATGTTGCGCGAACGGCAGGGGGCGAGGCGATTACGACGGCGGACGGCAATGCCGTGAGCAGGAAGGCACATGGCAAGTGGGAGTCGGCTCTCGATGACTTCGACAGCAACGAGAAGAGCGGTTGGACGTCAGCGAAGTGCAGCTCCTCGTCGAAGTCCTTCGAGCGCGCCGCCGATGCACAGGGCGGGGGCTTTGCGGAAGCGCACTACATGGCGGGGCTCGCGCTGTCGCGCTGTGGTGATTCGGGGGCCTATAAGCATTACGAGAAGTCGCTCAAGGTCGATTCGAAGTTCTGCAAGGCGCGGGTTGCTCTCGGCCTTCGAGACCTCGAGAGCGGTCGCACGGCCCAGGCGAAGTCTGCGTTCGAGCAGTCGATCAAGGACGACCCGCAGTGCACCTCTGGATATACCAACCTAGCGATCGTCCAGCGCTCTCAGGGGCAAACCGACGAGGCGCTCAAGAACCTGCGGCGGGCGCTGGCGATCGAGTCAGACTACTTGTCGGCATTCAACCAGATGGCGCTCCTCCACTACGACAGGGGCCGCAAGGGCAACGCGGCGGAGCTCGACCTCGCCGAGGTCGTGTGCCGGCAGGCGCAGATGCTCGATGCCGACTACGCACCCATCTACAACACCTGGGGTCTGATTAAGGTCTACAAGGGTGACGTGATCTCTGCGCTTCGATTCTTTCAGAAGGCTATCACGCTTGAACCAGATCTTTTCGAGTCGCAGATGAACTTTGGCGAAGTCACGATTTCTTTCCGCGGCTACGAAGATGGCCGCAAGGCGTTCGCCCGAGCGGTCGAGCTCGAGCCGAACAACTACGATGCAATCATCGGGCTCGGCACTGCGCTCCGCGGGCTCGAGCGTTTCCCGGAGGCCGAGACACAGTACGAGCGAGCCAAGCAGCTCGATGCCAAGCGCCCCGAAGCGTACTTCAACCTCGGTGTGCTCTATCAGGACTACATGTCGGGTTCGGTCGCCGACCTCAAGAAGGCCAAGGGCTACTTCACCGAGTTCCTGAGGCGTGCGGGCAAGCAAACCGAATTCCGTTCGAGCGTGCAGGACGTCAATAATCGCTGTGCACCGAAGTCGGGCAAGAGTCGCGGTAGCTCGAAGTGTCGGCCGGGCCGCATGCAGAATATCGACATCTCCGTCGAGGCCATGCAGATCGCGGGTTAAGGACGAATTATGAAAGAAGTAATTTCGAAGTTCATCTCACAAATGCTCGTTATGACTGCATTAATTGCAGGGCCTGGAATCTGGGCATCCGCTGCCCAGGGGCAGGATGCACCGGCCTCGGAAACGACCTACGACTTCGAGGACGACCTGGTTACGGGCGACTTGGTGCGGCCCGATGGCGAGCAATTGATCGTGCGTCGCCGTGGGCGTCGCGCGTCCCTGATTCAGATTCGAGAGCATTTTATTCCCGAGATGCTGAAATCTGTGGAAGATTTGTAATGGGGGATCCGGGTGAGTGAGTCG
>Ga0209567_10001149_pt1 | contig 13914 bp, 12 predicted proteins | sample COG_12_FD_184756 | JGI IMG/M metagenome (GOLD analysis project Ga0209567, IMG submission 184756) | Pelagic marine sediment microbial communities from the LTER site Helgoland, North Sea, for post-phytoplankton bloom and carbon turnover... | ecosystem: Environmental > Aquatic > Marine > Neritic...
AGCCAGGCTCGCGGAAGTGCAGGGTGATCTCAAGGCCATGGTCGAGGCAGACTTCGGAGCCGTGAACGAGGTCAGCGACTACCTGCTTTCCGCGCGCGGCAAGATGTTGCGTCCGACCCTCGTCCTGCTCTGCAACGCCGTGGGTGGACGGTCGGTGCCGGAGGCAGTCCGACTTGCCGCGGTCGTGGAGTTGATGCATGTCGCGACCCTGGTGCACGATGACGCGGTGGATCATTCGCCCGAGCGCCGGGGAATGCCTACAGTGAATTCCCGCTGGAGCCACCAGGTCGCGGTGATCATGGGCGACTACCTCTATTCGCGTGCTCTCGTCGAGATTACCGAGATGGGTCGGATAGATGCGGTTCATCTGCTGGCTGATGCCTCCAATCGAATGTCGATCGGGGAGATGCGTCAGCTTGCGGCACACGATGCGCTGGGCGTCAGCGAGGAAGACTACTACCTGCTGTGCGACCGGAAGACCGCTTCGTTAATCAGTGCGGCCTGTGAGTTGGGGGCGATGTTCGGAGAACCGGTGTATCGCGACAGCCTGGCGGAGTACGGACGCGATCTCGGTATGACGTTCCAGATCACTGACGACCTGCTCGATTACAATCAGACGGCGGACATCACGGGCAAGCCGAGCGGCCTGGACCTGAGAGAGCACAAGGTCACCCTCCCGCTCATCTCGGCGCTGCCGAGACTCGATTCGGCGGGCCGGGCAGCCGTAGACGACGTGTTCGCCGATCCGCTCCCTTCGAAGGACAAGATCGATCGGGTGGTCGAGCTCGTTCGGGATGCCGGGGGCCTGGAGTATGCACGGCAAAGGGCCCGTGACTACGCGAACGCGGCCAAGAATCGGTTATCCGCATTGCCCGATGAGCCATCCGTTCGAATTCTGGATCACGCCGTGGACTTCGTCGTGGGGCGCAGCAAATGACCGTGGATTTCGGTGGAAGACGCAGGCCGTCGGCGAAGAGGGTTACGCTGATCGTGGCCGGAGGCATGATGTTGGGCGCACTGCTCACGGAACTCATGGCTCTGGCCCTCCCGGCCAGCGCCGCGCGTGAGTTCTTCGTGACGACGGTCGCTGCGTCCCTCGGCCCCCTGACCATTGACTTGCTCGTGCTGGCTATGACGGTGGGACCGCTGGTAATCCGCCTGAACATTCTCAGCGTCGTCAGCATACTACTACTTGCGTGGTTCGCGAAATCACTGCTGTAGGCCACTGACATCGGAAGGAGGAGCCATGTTTGGCAATTTCGGCATGTGGGAAATGCTCATCATTCTCTTTATAGTGATGCTGTTGTTCGGCGCTCGCCGGCTTCCCGAGATCGGTGGGTCGCTGGGTAAGGGGATTCGCGAGTTCAAAGGGTCGCTGAAGGAGGTCGAGAACGAGCTGAAGGAGATCGGAGGCTCTGACTCCCCGAACGACACGGTGCAGCAGGGAGAGGAGCAGGAGGAAGCTCAGCCACGCGTCTGAGACTCCCCGATGTGAGAGAGGCGGGATAGCCCCACCCCGCCTCTCTGAACTTGCCACCGCAGCGGGCCAGTGGGCCCGCCTTCATTGGCCTCGCCTACAGACCCGCTGCTGCAGCCCGCTGATTCAGCCTGTCCCGACGATCCACGATGGTCGCTGTTTCGCGGAGACCCGTGATCCACCGAGTCACGTTCGTCTGAGCCGCCTGCATCTGCATCTGCGACCTGAGCTGCTCGCGCACCGCGACGAACAACTCGGGGTTCGCCTCGGTGCGGTCGTCCACTCGCAGGAAAACGACAGCGCCCCCGGCGTCGAGGGGGCCGGCGGTCTCGCCCGGGGGAGCTGCGAACGCGGCTCCGACGGCTTCGGTATTTCGCCCGAGTCCGGCCGCGAACTGCCGTCGGGTGAAGGGTCCCGCGGCGCCGATGGTCCATCCCAGTCCGGCTGCCGCGTCCTCGAGTGACGCTCCCGCCTCAACGGTGGACCACTGGCTCGCCGCTGCCTCGAGTGCGGCCTCGTGGCGTCTCTCTCGTGCCAGAGTCTCCCGAATCTGGTCGCGGACCTCGTCGAAGCCGAAAGTGCCTCCCGGAACGCGTCCGAAGACTTCCACCATGTGATAGCCCGCGGCGTTCTGGAAGAACTCGCTCACTTCTTCGAACGGTGTAAGCGGGTCCAGGGCCCAGTCCACCGCGACCCCCAGCGCACCGGCGCCCGGGACGAAGTCGAAGCCCTCAGTGACCGTGACGTTGGCAGCGATCGGTACGCCAACCGAGTCGGCGGCCGCGGCAATCCCGTCGATCAGTGCCACACCCTCGAACTCGTCCATGAGGTCGAACATCTCGTCCTCCCCGTCGGGTGACAGCTCGATCGGGAGGAGGATGTGCGAGACGGCCACCGTGTCTCCAGAGCGATCCGTGACCTGCAAGAGGTGCAATCCCTGCGGGGATGACACCGCTTCCGCGACGTCGCCGACGGCCAGGCCGGTCGTGGCTTCCTCGAAGGCCGGCAGAAGCTGCCCCGGAGTGAATCTGCCAAGCTGTCCGCCCGATGCGCTCGTACTGGCGTCAGCCGAGGACTGGGCCGCGGCCTCTTCGAACGTCATCGAGCCATCCAGTATCGAAGCGCGCAGTGTGTCGGCGAAGGCCTGCACGTACAGCGTATCCCGCGCCCCCGGCGTCGTCGCGAAACTCACGATGCTGATCGTCGCTGTGGCCGGTCTTTCGAAGTCTTCGGTATGATCCCCGTAATACGCACGCAGCTCAGATTCCGGGATATCGACCTCGAGGTTCGAGCTCGGGGGAACCGTCGCGAACGTGACTGTGGCCGCCTCGTTTCGATCCCTGAATTCCTGCCAGAGTTCGGCGTCGCTGACCGCTCCGCCCTGCTGCAGCATCTGGCTCAGTCGCGCCCGCGGCAGCGTCTGTCGGTAGTAGGACTCGATCTGCAGCAGGACCTGCTCGTCGACCGTCGGATCCGAGAAGAACTGCTGGTACTTGGCGTAGTCGAACACGCCGTCCGTCATGAACGCCGGATAGCGCATCAGGTCCGGCGGCGGTGAGAGCCGAAATGCCTGCTGCACCTCCGCATTCGTCACCTTGATCCCGAGCCTGTCGATCTCTTGCTGGATCAGCACGTCCTGGATCAGCTGGTCCCACGCCACGAGTTCGACCTGCCGGGTCTCCTCGTCGGTCATCACGGCGCCACCGCTCGCAGCCCGCGCGTTGTTCAGGGCCAGTTCGAGCGTGTTGCTCCACTGCACGTATCTGATCTCCTGCCCGTTTACGACGGCGATCACCGGGTTGGCCCCGGAAGCCGCCTGCGTGTCCCGGCTGTTGACCCAGTCGAGTACGAGCCAGGCCGCGAACGCGACGGCCAGAAAGACCATGATCCACTTCGTGTTCGCCCGAATCGAGCGCATCATCATACGACTACCGACTCCTTCTGTGTCCTGAACCCAGGAACGCGATCCGACATTATCCGGTACGGGCCACGAGGGCCCCGATCATCTGCCTTTCCGTCACAAATGGAAGCAGCAAAACCTATTCCGACTTGCGGGGGCAGGCAACACGAACGGCCTCCGTGCTCGTTGACACTGGTGAACGCCAGCCGGTAACTTCTTCGCGTTCCCGGGCCAGACGACCGATCCCCATTTTCGCGCGACGCACGCAGAAGGCACAATGGGCCCCGATTCTCCGACCAGCGACGAAATCCGGCGCTTCGAAGAGCAGGTTCGAGATCAGCCAGAGAGTCTCGTCTTCGCTCGCCTTGCCGATGCCTACCGTAAGGCGGGACAACCCGAGAGAGCGCTCGCCGTGCTCGAAGACGGCCTGTACCGCCACCCCAACTACCCGAGCGGGCACATCGTCAGGGCTCGGGCGCTGCGGGACATGGGGAGAGTGGACGAGACTCTCGAGGCCTTTGGACGGGTGCTTGAGCTGGACGGAGCGAATCTCGTCGCGATCCGAGAGTTGGCCGGCATGGCTGACGAGCGTGGGGATGTCGGCGAAGCGCGCCACTGGTATGAGCGTTTGAGCCAGGTGGATCCCACGAACATCGAGGTGCGCCAGCGGCTGAGGGAACTGGAGACAGGGTCCGCCGAGTCGAACGGGGCCGCACCTGTCGACAGCGACGTTGAGGCAGAGGGCCCGGAGACCTGGTGGGACGATTCAGCGGTGAGCCTCCCGGTTGACGGGCTGGTCGTGGACCCGGAGTGGGAAGCCGCATCGGAGACAGGTGACCTCGTTACTCCGAAAGACCAGGAGCGACCGGAGGACGGCGTGGTCGAGGCCATACTGAACGGTGCCGTACCCCAGACGGCACGGGCAGAGGACACCTGGTGGTATGAAGAGGAGCCGGACGGGGCAGAGCCCGAGCCGTCAAAGGACGCTGATCTTCTGACGCGCACGATGGCTGACCTGTACGCAGAGCAGGGACTCCACCGCGAGGCTGCCGAGATCTACGAGGAGTTGCTGAAGGACTCACCGGGTGACCCGGACCTCCTGGCCCGACTCGAGTCTGTGCGGGAGAAGGGGAAGGAAGTGCCGGTGGCCCCCGTCATCGACAGCGGGATGCAACATGAGGAGGCGGTCGGGGCTCCGGAGGAAATTGAGTTCCCGGGTGCGTCCGATCTGTCTGATGCGGTCGAGGATCCTGTGCCCCTCGGGCGACCGGTGGGGACGCCCTGGACCGATGAAATTCACCGATTGCTTCGCATGGGCGAAGAACGAGCGGGAGCGTTACCCGACCCTGAGTCGCTCGATCGGTCAGAGCCGGCGGCGTCCGCGGAGGATTCGCTCGCTGGCGTCGGACACTCCCCGGTTACCGGTGACGCCGGAACCGGGGAGGCGGCGGATCAAGAAGAAAGCGCGCCGGGGGCGTCCCCGGAACACGACCGGCCGAGCCGCCTGGCTCGTGATTGGATTCAAGGGTTGGAGACGGACGGATGACGGGCCCGGACCTTTCGGTAGGGGTCCTGAACGGCCCCAACCTGGATCTCCTCGGTACACGGGAGCCGCAGCTCTACGGGGACGAGGGGCTCGATGGAATCCTGGCCGCGCTTGAGTCACTGGGGCAGGAGCTTGGCGCCCGGGTCACATCCGTTCAATCCAACCACGAGGGCGTGCTGGCCGACTGGATCCGTGACATCGGCTCGCAACAGGACGGAATTCTGGTCAACGCGGCCGCCTACACGCACACGAGTGTAGCGGTTCGCGATGCCCTCCTGGCCGCGGGCGTGCCGTTCGTGGAGGTCCACCTGACGAACGTCTGGGCGCGCGAGAGTTTCCGGCATCACTCGCTTCTCTCGGACATCGCTCTAGGCGTGGTCAGCGGTTTCGGCCTGGACAGTTACTTGCTGGGAATGAGGGCCCTCGCCGCACACCTCCGTCCGGGCGCGTGAAGCCTGCCGAAGCCTGCGATGCCCGTGGGCTGAGGCTGCGCCAGGTCCGGGATCGCCTGCAGGAATCGCGACTCGAGGCGCTCCTCGTCAGCCATCTCCCCAACATCCGCTGGCTCACGGGATTTACCGGTTCATCGGCCTTCCTCCTGGTCGAGCCTGGCTCGGCCACGCTGATGACGGATTTTCGGTATAAGGCGCAGGCCTTCGAAGAGGTAGGCGATGGCGTATCGGTCCGTATCACGGATTCGGACCTGTTCGCCGAGGTGGCGCGCTGCCTGGAGGAAGGGGCCTCTGGTCCGAGGGTCGGCTTCGAGGAGCACAGCCTCACCGTCCGGGATCGCCGAGCGCTCGGCGAATCCTCCGGCGCCGTGATCTGGGAACCCGCCGGACCCATGGTGGGAGAGATGCGCTCGACCAAGGACTCCGTGGAAATCGACGCGATCTCCAGGGCCGTGCGAGTCGCCGAGTCAGCGCTGGAGGATCTACTGGGTACGGTTCGCGAGGGTGTCTCGGAGAGAGACCTGGCCGCGGAGCTGGTGTACCGACTCCGTTTGGCCGGTTCGGAGTCCATGCCGTTCGAGCCTATCGTTGCGTCTGGACCGCGCAGTGCCCTGCCACATGCCCAGCCCGGCGAGAGGACCCTGCGCGAAGGCGACCTGCTGCTCGTCGACTTCGGGGCCCGAATCGAAGGCTATTGCTCGGACATGACTCGCACGTTCGTGCTCGGTTCGGCGGCCGCCTGGCAGGTGGAGATCCACGGGATCGTCACCCGAGCGGTAGAGAACGCGATCGCGACCACCGAGGCGGGAGTCTTGGCGAAAGATGCGGACCGGGCTGCGCGGGACGTGATCGTCGAGGCCGGCTTCGGAGACCGTTTCGGTCACGGAACGGGCCACGGCGTCGGGCTGGAGGTTCACGAGCGGCCGAGCGTCAATCAGCGTTCTCGCGACACACTGGAGTCCGGCAACGTGGTCACGATCGAGCCCGCGGTGTATCTTCCGGGCCGAGGCGGTGTGCGGCTGGAGGAGGTCGTAGTGGCAAGAGAGGGCGGTCGCAGTGTGCTTACCCGGTTTCCACTTGGTTTGAGGGAACTCTGAGAGTGCGCTGTAGCCGCGAGGCTCTGCGAATAGCCGGCGCCGACAACAGGAACAGTCAATTGGACGTGGCATGGCGGATACATCGAGTTTCAGAAACGGAATGGTGATTGAGCTCGACGGGACGCTCTACCAGATCACCTACTTTCAGCACGTGAAGCCCGGCAAAGGTGGAGCCTTCGTGCGCACCAAGATCAAGTCCGTGCTCACCGGGGGCGTGGTGGACAAGACGTTCAGGGCTGGAGAGAAGGTGACGGAAGTCCGGCTGGTGAGGCGGCCGATCCAGTACTCCTACACCGATGGAAGCCTGTACTACTTCATGGACATGGAGACGTACGAGATGACTCCTCTCTCTGCGGATATCGTCGGAGAGGATCAGCTGCCGTACCTCGAGGAGAACATGGAGTGCGAGGGGCTCACTAGGGACGGCAGCGTCCTGGCGGTGGAGCTTCCCCAGTTCGTCGAGCTCGAGGTGGTCGAGACCGAGCCCGGCGTGAAAGGCGACACGGCGCAGGGAGGCACGAAACCGGCACGGCTCGGGCCCGGGGCCGTCGTCCAGGTTCCCCTGTTCGTCAATCAGGGCGATGTGATCAAGGTGGATCGAAACACGGACAAATACCTCGAACGGGTGGCCCGATGATCGACCTCGACTGGATTCGACGTCTGATCGACATGGTGGACGGGTCGGGGATCGACTCGCTGGAGATCTCCCGACTCGGCACGCGTGTCAGGATCGCTAAATCACCGCCGGTGGCGGTATCGTCAGCTGCCGTATCGGCAGCCCCCTCGGTCGGGCCGGTCGCCGGCAGTCCACCGTCGGCTCCCGTCGCGCCTGCCGCACCCGATTCACAAGCACAGGAAGCCGAGGGTGACTCCGACACGGGCCTCGCGGAGGTCACGTCACCGATGGTCGGCACGTTCTACCGGGCTCCGGCACCGGACGCGCCGCCCTACGTCGAGACCGGCGATCGGGTGGAAAAGGGCCAGACCGTGTGCATCCTCGAGGCCATGAAGCTCATGAACGAGCTGGAGGCCGAGGTGTCGGGCACGATTCGCGAGATCTGCGTGGACAACTCTGAACCGGTCGAATTCGGTCAGGTCCTGTTCCGAATCGATCCTACCTGAGTCTGTCCGAAGCGTGTTCAAGAAGATACTGATCGCCAATCGGGGCGAGATCGCGCTACGAGTGATCCGCGCATGCCGTGAGTTGGGCATCGGCGCGGTAGCCGTGTACTCGGAGGCCGATCGAGACTCCCTGCACGTCCGATTCTCGGATGAGGACATCTGTATCGGTCCCGCCGCGAGCCGCGAGAGCTATCTGAACATCCCGCGGATCGTGGCTGCCGCTGAAATCACCGGCGCCGAGGCGATACATCCAGGCTACGGATTCCTCGCCGAGAACGCGGAATTCGCGGAGATCTGCGACCGCAGCGGGCTCGTGTTCATCGGCCCGACGGCCGACCAGATCCGACGCATGGGAGACAAGGCCGAGGCCCGCCGAACGATGATCGAGGCCGGTGTGCCGGTGGTTCCGGGGTCCAAAGGGGCCGTGGACGATGTCGAGGCAGCGCGTGCCGAGGCCGAGCGGATCGGTTTCCCGGTGATCATCAAGGCGGCGGCCGGTGGCGGCGGCAAGGGCATGCGCGTGGCCGAGTCGGCCGATGTGATCGAGAACACGTTCACGATGGCGCGAAACGAGGCAGCGGCGGCCTTCAACGATGCGCGTGTCTACATCGAGCGCTTCGTCCAGCGTCCGCGCCACGTCGAGATCCAGGTCATGGGGGACCAGCACGGCAACCTGATTCACCTCGGCGAGCGGGACTGCTCGATCCAGAGGCGGCACCAGAAGCTGATCGAGGAGTCGCCCAGCCCGGCGATCACGCCGGAGACGCGGCAGGCCATGGGGGAGGCGGCGATCCTGGCTGGCCGTGCGATCGACTATTCGAATGCCGGAACGGTAGAGTTTCTGCTCGCGGAGAGCGGGGACTTCTTCTTCATGGAAATGAATACCCGCATCCAGGTAGAGCATCCCGTCACCGAGATGGTCACGGGTGTGGACCTGGTGAAGGAACAGATCCGGTCCGCCGCCGGTGAACGCATCGGAGGTCCACCCACGCTCTCGGGGCACGCGATCGAGTGCCGGATCAACGCGGAGGATCCTGCGCACGACTTCCGACCATCCCCGGGGAAGATCACCGCGTTCCACGCGCCTGGCGGGCCGGGAATCCGCATCGATACGCACGTGTATGCCGGCTATTCGGTCCCACCGTACTACGATTCGCTCCTCGGCAAGCTGATCGCCTACGGAAGCACCCGGGAGGAGGCCCTTGGGAGGGCATACCAGGCCCTCGAGGAGTTCATCATCGAGGGCGTGAAGACTACGATTCCGTTCCTGCGGGAGGTGCTCCGGCACCCCGAATTCGTCGCCGGAACCGTGGACACTCACTTCCTGGAGCGCATGCGGGAGGCCGGGTGATGAGGGACGGGTGGCCCGCGCCGGAAGGTCGGCGACCGTGAACGAGCGGCAGCGTCGGGAGGCACTGGGGGTGGGGCTGGTCGCACTGGGCGTGCTCGTCACGCTAGCGCTCGTACCACAGCTGTTGCCCGGGCGGGCGGAATCCGGGAACCTGATCGGGCCCGCCGGCGAGTTCCTCAGCCTTGGTCTCAACACCGTGTTCGGCGTGTCCTCCGTCCTCGTGGCCTTGCCCGCTTTCGTCTGGGCTCTTTGGGGCTTCGGGACCCTGGACCAGAAGGCGGCCGTCCGGTGGTCCGTCCTGTCGGTCGGCGCGATGCTCCTGGTCCCGGCCGGCTGGTGGCTGCTCACCCAGGCCCTGGGCGCGAGTGGAGACGGGGCGGGTTGGCTGGGCCAGGCGACGGCCGGCGTCCTGGCGGGCGCCTTCGGGACCCTGGGCGCGCAGCTGATCGTCGCGGCGTTCGTAGCCGCTCTGATCGTGTTGACTCTCGGAGTATCACCACACCGGGCCGCGGAGCTGGCCGGCCGGGGCGCTCGCTGGCTGATCCGCGTGACCTGGAGGGGGCTCCAGGCAGTGGGCGGAATGGCTGGCCGGTGGTGGTCGGCCTGGCGAGCGCGAGAGGCCGCCTCGGGCCCCGACTCTTCTCTGTGGGAGCCGCCGTCTGCCGTGGAGGAGCAAGAGGCGGAAGTGGAGGCCGTCGCGGAGCCGGAGACCGGACGCGACGAAGACGCGGATGCTGCGGAGCGAATCCCCGAGGATACGACGCCGCACTTACCCGAGTACGGCGATCCGTCCGATGACGAGCTGCCACCCCTCGACCTTCTGAAACTGCCCACGCGAACCGGGTCAGGACTGGCCAGCAGCCAGCTCGAGCGTCTCGGACAGATCCTCATCGACAAGCTCGCCACCTTCCGAGTCGAAGGGACCATCGGGGGGTGGACGACGGGGCCGGTCGTCACACAGTTCGAGGTCATTCCGGCGGAAGGAGTGAAGGTAGGTCAGATCGCGGCGCTGGCGGACGACCTGGCCCTCGCTCTCAAGGCCCCATCAGTCCGCATCGTGGCTCCCATTCCGGGGAAGGGAGCGGTCGGAGTGGAGGTGCCGAATCCCGAGCCGGAGATCGTGAAGCTGCGGGAAATCCTGGAATCTCCAGGCTGGCAGAAGTACAGGGGCGCTCTACCCCTGGGCCTGGGGCGGGATCTGGACGGCAATCCGTGTACAGCGGACCTCGCCAAGATGCCGCACTTGCTGATCGCGGGGGCTACCGGGTCGGGCAAGTCGGTGTGCATCAATACGATCGTCACCAGCCTGGTCTACCGGTATTCGCCCCGGGATCTCAGACTCTTGATGGTCGACCCGAAAATGGTGGAGTTGATCGTCTACAACGATTTGCCACACCTTCGCCATCCGGTGGTTACGGACAACAACGATGCGGCGTCCGTGCTCCGATGGACGGTGCACGAGATGGGGCGGCGCTACAAGCTCCTGTCCGCGAATGCGTGTCGCAACGTGGTGGAGCTCAACCGGAGGATTCGCGCCGGGGATGAGCTCGAGCGCCCCGTGGGGTGGGGAAAAGGGACGTACGAGGAGGGCACGCTGCCCTACATCGTACTCGTGATCGACGAGTTGGCTGACCTCATGATGACCGTCCAGGGTGAGGTGGAGACGCCGCTCGCGATACTGGCCCAGAAGGCTCGCGCGGTGGGAATCCACCTCGTGGTGGCCACTCAGCGTCCGTCCGTCAACGTGATCACGGGACTGATCAAGGCCAACTTCCCGTGCCGGATCGCGTTCCGTGTGGCTTCCAAAACCGACAGCCGGACGATCATCGACCAGAACGGGGCGGAGAGTCTCCTCGGCAACGGCGACATGCTGTTCCTGGAGCCCGCGGAGTCGGATCCACACAGGATTCAGGGCGCGTTTCTGGATACTGAGGAGACAGAGCGCCTGATCGCCTGGTACAGGGAGCGGGCGGTTGCCCGGGCCGAGCGGGAGTCGGAAGAGCTGGACATCCTCGAGGAGGTCCGGGAGCTCGAGCTCGAGGAGAGCCAGGTCGATGTCAGCGACGAGGTAATGGCGGAATGGGACCCGTACTTCCGCAAGGCGGCGGAAATCGTGATCCACAACGGTGCCGGGTCCACCAGCCTTCTGCAGCGCCGTCTGAAGATTGGATACGGCCGGGCGGCACGTATCATCGACCAGCTTCACGAGGTTGGCGTGCTGGGGCCGCCCGACGGATCCCGGCCGCGCGAAGTACTGATCTCGCTCGTGAAGCTGGACTCGGTGCTGCGCGGAGATGATCTGCTCGCCGAGGCGGCGGACGCCGCTTCGGTGGTCGCAGAGGAGGGGGAAGGGGCGGGTGCGGAACACGGGAACCTCGGAACGGCATCGGACGCGCAAGGGTAGATACGGGCCGAACGACAGGTCACACGGCCCGAAACCGGGGAGGGGAAGTGAGCCAGCTGCGACATACGACCACGAGCGGCGTGCCAGGCGTCGGAGGACGCCGGGCGGCAGTCGTGTTGGCCCTTTTCCTGTTCCTTCCGGGGCAGACAGCGGGCCAGGAAGCCGACACGGCGTTGCCGGATGTGCAGGTCCTGCTGGACCGGGCGCGGGGGGTGTACGCTGGCCTCACGTCCATGCAAGCCGTCTTCGAGCAGACGATCGAGATCCCCCTGCTGGGCAGGCGGAGGGACGGGAGCGGATCGTGGTACCAGAAGGGACCGGGCCGCTTCAAGATGGACTTCGCGGATCCGGATGGGGACGTGATCGTGGCCGACGGCCAGTATCTGTGGCTGTATTACCCGAGCACGCATCCCGGTCAGGTCATTCGGTCGGCGATCGACGCCAACGTGACCGGCGCCGGGATGGTCGACCTGCAGGGCCGTATCTTCGAGGAAGCCGACACCGCCTATTACGCGGTCCTCCAGGGCTCTGAGGACGTGAAGGGGCACGCTACCTGGCGGATCGCTCTCACCCCCACAGGTGAGTCTCCCTATCGGCGAGTTCGGGTCTGGGTTGACGAGGCCTCATTCCTGGTGCGCCGATTCGAGATTCTCGAGGAAAACGAGACGGTGCGAACCGTGATCCTGGACGAGCTCAGGCCGAACGACCCGATCGCGGATTCCGTGTTCGAGTTCGTCCCCCCCGAGGACACCGACGTGTTCGAAGGCTGAACGGTTCGCCTATGAAGCTCGGTCTGGTCAGCCTGGGCTGTGACAAGAACACGGTCGACTCCGAGCGCATGTTGTCTGCCCTGGCGGACCGGGGCGCCATCCACACCCCCGACCTGTCCCAGGCCGAAGTGATCCTCGTGAATACATGCGGTTTCATCGACGCGGCGAAGGAAGAGTCGATCGAAACGCTGCTCCACATGGGCCGCCTGAAGGACGAGGGACTGTGCCGGGCAGTGGTTGCGGTCGGATGCCTGGTCGAGCAGTACCGTGAGGAGCTGAAACCGGCACTGCCCGAGGTCGACCTCTTCGTGGGCCTGCGGGACATGGACCGGCTGGTGCCGGAGCTGGAGCGCCTGGGCCTGCTGGCCCCCGATCGTGCCCGGCACCCCGGTGAACGGATTCCGCTCACCGACCGCCGGCACGTTCGCTACCTCAAGATCAGCGAGGGCTGCGATCACGGATGTGCGTTCTGCGCGATCCCGCTGTGGAGGGGTAAGCACCGGTCGTTCGAGGCTGATCGACTCGTCGCCGAAGCGCAGCGGCTAGAGGCGCAGGGAGCCGTCGAGATGAACCTCGTGGCACAGGATCTGGCCCACTTCGGGCGCGACCTGAGTGACGGGACGGATATCGCGTCCCTCCTGCGTCGTCTGCTCGACGAGACCGGTATCCAGTGGTTTCGTCTGCTCTACATTTACTCGGCGGGCCTGCGGGAGCCGCTAGTCGAGCTGATGGCCGCGGAGCGCAGAATCGTTCCTTACCTGGACATGCCGATCCAGCATGCCAGCGATGCCGTCCTCCAGCGCATGCGGAGACCCGAGCGGCAGAGCCGGCTTCGCGAGAAGATCGCGTGGCTGCGCCGCTCGATTCCCGACCTGACGCTTCGGACCACCGTCATGGTCGGCTTTCCGGGCGAGACGGAGGACGACTTCCGCGATCTTCTCGGATTCATGGAGGACGTGGAGTTCGATCGCCTGGGCGCCTTCGCGTTCTCGCCGCAGGATGGGACCCGGGCCATGGCGATGAAAGTCGATTTCCTGCCGGAAGAGGTCGGTCGGGAGCGACTGGAGGAACTGCTGGAGCTGCAGCGTGGCATCAGCGCCGACGGTTTGGCCGCCATGGTGGGGCGACGGGTCGAGGCGATGGTGGACGAGGGTGGAGAGACTCCCGTGGCGCGTACCTGGGGGCAGGCCGACGACGTGGACGGGGTGACATTGATCGAGGGGGAACTCGACCTGACTCCCGGAACGATCATCGAGGCCAAGATCGTGGACGCCGACGACTACGACCTCAAGGCTGAAGTCGCGAGGATCGTTCGGTCGGCTTCCGGCGTGGATCGGAGCCCCGTCCCCGCCGGTGCGGTCGGCGGGGCCCGTTCGCTTCCCGTGCTTCCGCTGGGGCTCGAGGCCGTTTGGGGCCGATGACCTCGGCGCGTCGGTCGTCCGGGGCAGGTCGATCCGCCCGCGCCTCGCTTGGCCTCCTCATCGGCCTCCCCCTCGTCTCCTGGCATGTCGCGGTCGATCCCACCGGCGCGCCTCCCGTCCCTGACGGCGTCGCCACGCGAAAGCAAGCGGCCGCGAGCCGGCCCGGGGGTCCTCTCGTTCGCATCGGGGTCGCCGTGGCTCGCGAGAATGTGACCCTGTCCTCACCCGGCGGACTGCGTCTAGAAGACGCTCTGACCGGCCAGCCGGCGGGTGCGCTGGAACCCGCTGGTCGCCTGGTCGCGAGCGCGGACGGTGCGGTTCTTCGTCTCACAGGTGACCTTTCGGGCGCCGTCTCCGGCGTCCCTTCCGTGCGC
>Ga0209567_10001151_pt1 | contig 13900 bp, 17 predicted proteins | sample COG_12_FD_184756 | JGI IMG/M metagenome (GOLD analysis project Ga0209567, IMG submission 184756) | Pelagic marine sediment microbial communities from the LTER site Helgoland, North Sea, for post-phytoplankton bloom and carbon turnover... | ecosystem: Environmental > Aquatic > Marine > Neritic...
AGGCGACGCTGACGACCTGCGTCATCTCAGATGGGATCCAGGGAATGTCCTCGAGCACTTCGCGTTCCCCGGTTGCGTCGAATTCCGCTTGGCTCGCACGACAGAAGGCGTATACCTCACCGAGGATTGCCTCGGCGGCTTGCCCTTCCTCGGTTTCGACCCACTGCCAGTGTTCGGTCACCGTTTCGAACTCGGCCGTCCGAGCCGCGAGTGCCTCGTCGGCCGCGGTGATCCTGCTGAAGATGTCGATCGACTCCGTATGCATGCCGGCAATCTCTTCGGGCGGATTGAGATCCTCGACTCCGTCCAGGAACTCGGCACGGATCGCGAGTCGTTGCTCCCAGTAGTCCTCGGCTCGCTCAGCGGTGGGCGGTTGCGACGTCCACTCTTCGTCGATGGAAGTGAACTGAGCTGCCATTTCCGCAACAAGCTCTTCTACCTCGGCGGCGTATTCGCCGACCGTGAGGCTGCCGCTGCTGCAGGCTGCCACGATGGCCGCGACGCAAATCCCGGCGCAGATGAGACGTATTCGCATAGAGCCCAACGTCGTCGGATCACCGCTGGGCGACTAGGGCCGACGGTCACCTGCCGAAAGACCATCCGCCGCTTGGCTAGACCATCGCGACCCCGACGGCGACCATCTCCGCCACGGCGCGGGCGCCGTCGCCGGGAGCGAGATTGACCGGGCGGATCCCGTCGGCGAGCACGGTCGGGTGGAGCCCTCCGTGGGCGGCGTCAAGGGCGGTCGCCTTGACGCAGTAGTCCGTTGCCAGACCCACGACAAAGACTCGCTCGATAGAGCGCTCTGCCAGCAATCCAGCGAGACCGGTCGGTGTGTCCTCCCCGGTCTGGGGATCCCGAACGGTGAAACCGGAGTATCCGTCCTCGCCGCCGGTGCCTTTCTGCACGATGGGCCCAACGACGTGGAGGTCGGGGTGGAGTTCGGCACCCCAGGTGCCGGCGACACAGTGCGTCGGCCAGATGCCGCCGTCCTTGGCGAAGTGTGGGGTCGACTCCGGGTGCCAATCCTGGGTGTAGACCACGAACCCGCCGCTGTCGATGGTGTCGGCAACCTCACGGTTGATGAACGGGATCGTGTCCTCGCCGCCGGCCACATAGAGGGAACCCTCTGGATCCGCGAAGTCGTTCTGACAATCGACCACGATCAGTGCCGTGGTTGGGTCGTACCTGGTCACGAGGCGTTGCGTTGGGCCAGGGCGTCCTCGAGGGTTGTCCACGGCAGATCGGCGCACTTGATCCTGACCGGGAACTTGCGGACCCCTTGGAGGGCTTCGAGGTCACCGAGCACTGAACCAGGCCGACTTGGGTCAACCGGGCTCTCACCCTCTTCGATCGACATCATCAGCTTGAACTGGTGGGTCAGCTCCGCCACTTCCTCGATCGACTTCCCGACGATGGCCTCGGCCATCATCGAACCTGATGCCTGCGAAATCGAGCAGCCCTGCCCCTGGATGGCGGCATCGGTGATGTGGCCATCGGTGACTTCGAGGTCGAGGGAGAACTCATCACCACACGACGGGTTGTTGCCCTCTGCGTGGATGTGGTCACCGGCGAGGGTCCCCTGGCGCCGCGGATTGCGGTAGTGGTCGAGGATGACTTCTCGATACAGCTCTTGGATGGACACGTGGTTCCTTCTTGTGCCGGCGTGCGCAACGATAACGTCCCTGAGCCGCTGCAATTCCAACTGTCGCTTCAGGAGAGGCCAAACACCTCGCGAGCCTGAAACAACCCGGCGACGAGCGCGTCGACATCCGACGGGACGTTGTAGACATAGAACGACGCCCGAGCGGTGGCCGGAACTTCGAAGTGACGCATCAGTGGCTTGGCGCAATGGTGACCGGCGCGTACCGCCACGCCCTGTTCCTCGTCGAGGATCGTGGCGATGTCGTGGGCATGGATGTCAGCCAGCTGGAAGCTCACGGCACCACCCCGCTGGGCGACATCAGTCGGTCCGAAGATCTCGAGGTCGGGGACATCGGCTAGGCGTTCGAGCGCATACCCGGTGATCTCGACCTCGTGGCGTCTGACCTCCTCCATGCCGAGCGCCGCCAGGTAGTCGATTGCGGCGCCAAAACCGACGGCTTGGGCGATCGGGGGCGTTCCGGCTTCGAACTTGTGCGGGATCGGCGCCCACTCTGATTCGTAGAGGCGTACGTCGGTGATCATCTCGCCGCCGCCTTCGAGTGGCTCCATCTCCTCGAGCCGTTCTCGCTTTCCCCACAGGACACCGATGCCGGTCGGACCGAGCATCTTGTGCGAGCTGAAGGCGACGAAGTCGGCGTCCATCGCTTGGACATCGGTGGGGAGGTGCGGCACGGCCTGCGCTCCGTCGACTACGGCGATCGCGCCCACGGAGTGTGCCGCGTCGACCAGCTCCCGAACCGGGCCGATGGTCCCTGTGACGTTCGACATGCCCGATACGGCGACGATCGCCAGTCGATCGTCGACCAGCTCGTCGAGAGTGCCGAGGTCGACACCAAATTCGGCGTTGATGTCGAGGTACACGAGTTCGGCGCCGGTGCGCTTGGCGACAAGCTGCCAGGGAACGACGTTGGAGTGGTGTTCCATCTTGGTGAGCAGGATCCGGCTGCCGGTGCCGAGCCGATCGAGGCCCCAGCCGTAGGCGGCCAGGTTGAGCGCTGCCGTGGTCCCCCTGGTGAAGACGACCTCGCTCGGCGTTGCCGCGTTGATGAATCGAGCTACCTTGGCGCGGGAGCTCTCGTACGCCGTGGTGGCTTCATCGGCGAGCGAGTACGCCCCGCGATGCACGTTGGCGTTGATCGTCCGGTAGTACTCCGAGATCGCGTCGATGACCTGGCTTGGCTTCTGTGTGGTGGCGGCCGAGTCGAGGTAGACCAGTGGTTTGCCGTTGACCTCGCGTTCGAGGATGGGGAAGTCCTTGCGGATCGCCGCCGCGTCGATCATCCCGTGGCTCCGGCGGCCTCGGTCCGGTAGGCGTCGTAGCCGCTCTCCTCGATCTCCTCGGCGAGTTCCGGCCCTCCGGTGACGACGATCCGGCCGTCGACGAAGACATGGACGACATCGGGAGTGATGTAGTCGAGCATCCGCTGGTAGTGGGTGATGATGAGGAACCCTCGCTCCGGTGCCGCCACCCGCTTGACTCCTTCGGCGACGGTTCGCAGTGCGTCGATGTCGAGGCCCGAGTCGGTTTCATCGAGGACGGCCAGTTCTGGTTCGAGTACTGCCATCTGGAGTACCTCGTTGCGCTTGCGTTCGCCACCCGAGAACCCCTCATTGAGGTAGCGGTCGGCGAATGACGAATCCATGTCGAGTTCGCGCATCGTGTCCGTCACCTTGAGGCGAAGCTCGAGCACCGTGTAGTCGATCCCGGTGCGGTTCGATAGTGCGGTGCGCAGGAAGTTGACCACCGACACGCCCGGGATCTCCTCCGGGTACTGAAACCCGAGGAACATCCCGGCCCGGCCCCGCTGGTCGGGCGTCCATTCGGCGATGTCCTCGCCCTTGAACAGGATGCGTCCCGAGGTCACCTCGTAGCCCGGGTGGCCCATGAGGACGTTGGCCAGGGTCGACTTGCCTGATCCGTTCGGGCCCATCAGGGCATGGATCTGGCCGCGGTCGACCGTGAGGTTCATGCCTTTGATGATCTCGGTCCCGCCGGCCGAAACATGCAGGTCTTCGATAGAGAGGAGAGGAGCGGTCATGGCCGGGAGGTTAGCCGTGTTCTAAACCCTATGACCATGGTGGAATCAGGTGTCCTTGATCACGTTGAAGACACGCTCGACATCGGCGGTGTCGACCTCGGTGAGTGGTGCGTAGACCTGCACGTAGTAGCGATCGACGCCGTTGCGGGCGTACGCCGCAAACTGTTCGGCGACCTGCTCGGCGGTGCCGTGGGGGAGATTGCGAGCTTCGAGCATGGCTTCGTACTCGCCGGTTTCCATGTCGCGTGAGGCGGCCCGGGCGGCCAGACGGTCGCGGTAGTCGGCTTCGTCGTCTCCCATCACGGGGTAGCCCACGAAACTGATGCGGATGGCCTCAGGATCTCGACCCGCGTTGACTGCGGCAGCCGACATCACATCGAGCCTGGCTCTGAGCGACTCGGCGTCGGTCGTGAACATGTTGTATTCATCCGCAAACCGGCCGGCGATCGACGGGGTCTTCTTCGGTCCACCGCCCCCAACGATGATCGGCAAGTCGCCGGTGGCCTTGGGGAGAACGTCCATCGGTTCGAGGCTGTAGTGGCGCCCGGCGAAGCCTTCGTTCTTGGACCCGAAGCAGGAGTGCAGATAGGCGAGTGTTTCGTACAGGCGGCTGAAGCGCTCCCATAGGTCGGGGAGTTCGATGCCAAAACGCTCGTGCTCGGGCTCCATCCAACCGGTCCCGACACCGAGTTCCAGGCGGCCCCCGGACATCTGGTCAATTGTGGCCGCCGTCTTGGCCAATACTCCGGGGTGGCGAAAGGTGAGCGGGGTGACCAGCACGGTCAGGTTGATCGTGGACGTATCCCGGCCGAGTCCGGCAAGCGTGGTCAGGGCGTCGGTGGCGGGGACCGACTCGTCCATGTTGAGGTAGTGGTCCGAACGGGCGAACGAGTCGAACCCGACCGATTCGGCCCAGCGGGCGAGTCGCAGCAGGTCGTCGTAGGTGCCACCGGCCTGTGGTTCTGTCATGAACGAGAATTGCATCGTCGGGTCGTCCTCTCGTCTTTGTTGTCACCAACCCCGAGCCCGCCACTCGGGTAGGTGGGGTCGCTCGGCGCCGATGGTGGTATCAAGACCGTGTCCAGGCAAGACGAGCGTGTTGTCGGCGAGCGTGAAGAGGTGATCTTCGACGCTCGCCATGATCTGTGGGAAGTCGGCTCCGGGCCCGGCGGTAGCGCCGGGCCCGCCGGGAAACAGTGTGTCGCCGGAGAAGAGCAGCCCGCCGATCGTGAAACAGACCGAGCCCGGGCTGTGACCTGGAGTCTCCACCGCGGTCAGCGTCAACTCGCCAACCCCGATTGGCCCGCTGTTGAGCGGCGCGTCCGGGGTGAGGCCGAAGGTCTCGGCGTCGGCCTCATTCAGGCAGAAGGGGATGTCGAGGCGGTCCGCGACCTCCCGAGCGGCACCAACGTGGTCAAAATGGCCATGGGTGGTCAACAGCGCAAGCGGGTTCAGGTCCTCGGTCGCGGCCATCACCCGATCAGCCTCCGCAGCAGCGTCGATGACAACCGCAACTCCGGTAGAGCGACAGGCCAGCACGTAGGCGTTGTTCTCCCACGACCCAACGCACACCTTGCGCACGGCCAGGGTGTCATCGCGATAGTGCCAGGGAGTCGGCATGGTGTGTCCTCGGTGGCGTAGCGTCGAGGCTAGCGAACGTTCCTGGTGGTCACGGCCGGGAGCCGGGTGCGGGTGGGTGGTCATCGTGGGAGAATGCTGTAGCGAGCGAGACAGGAGCGGAACGGGATGAACTTCGCCCTCAACGAGGAACAGGAGATGCTGCGCGACTCGGTCCGGAGCTACCTGGTCGACAAGGTGCCGCTCACCAGGGTCCGCGAGCTGATGGAGACCGACTCAGGCTTCGATCCCGAACTGTGGTCCGAGATGGCGCAGATGGGCTGGCAGGGCATGGCCATTCCTGAGGCTTACGGAGGGGCCGGCTACTCCAGCTTCGAGCTCGGCATCATCTTGGAAGAGATGGGCCGGATGCTCACTCCGGCCCCGTTCCTGTCTTCGGTGGTGCTCGCCGCCAACACCATCCTGCTGGCCGGGACGGAGAGCCAGAAGCATGAGCTCCTGCCGGAGATCGCGATGGGGGAGCGCCGCGGGGCGGTTGCCATCGTCGAAGCGTCGGGCCGCTGGGATCCAGCCGGCATCGAACTCACCGCCACTCCGGATGGCGATGCCGTTGTGCTCTCCGGCACGAAGTCCTACGTGGTCGATGGTCATACCGCCGACACCCTCCTGGTAGCCGCCCGGACTGCGGAAGGCACCATCGACCTCTATGTGGTGCCGGCCGACGCCCCAGGGGTCACCGCGACGAGGCTCGAGACCATGGACATGACCCGAAAGCAGGCCGAGATCGTCTTTGCCGATGTTCGGGTACCTGCCACGGCCCGACTCGGCGACGCCGGACATGGCGCAGCGACCATTGAGCGGCTCTACGACCTGGCGGTTGCGGCGCTGGCCTTCGAACAGGTCGGCGGTGCGCAGGTCTGCATGGAGATGTCGGTGGAGTACGCCAAGGTTCGTATGCAGTTTGGACGACCGATCGGCTCCTTCCAGGCGATCAAGCACAAGTGTGCCGACATGCTCGTTGCGACCGAGTCCGCCAAGTCTGCGGCCTACTACGCCGGGTGGGCGGCCGCGGTCGGCGATGCGGACCTCACCATTGCTGCTCCGCTGGCCAAGGCGTGCTGCTCAGATGCGTACTTCGATGTCGCCGCCGACACCATCCAGGTCCACGGCGGCATTGGGTTCACCTGGGAGCACGACGCTCACCTCTACTTCAAGCGGGCCAAGACGGACCAGCTGCTGTTTGGCGACTCGTCCCAGTGGCGGGCGACCTTGGCGGACCGACTGGGTCTGTAGGTTGCGCTACGCGCCCGAACCTGCCGCGAGCTGCATCAGGCTCTCCAGGGTGGCAATCTCGAGCTGTCCTGCGGTACGGGCGACGACGTTGCCTGCGGCATCGACGAAGACCCAGTAGGGGAAGCCGCCACCGCCGTAGCTGAGGTGGACGATCCCGTCCTGGTTGTCTGCAATCACTGGAACCGGCCAGTCCTCGCGTTCGAGCCACTCCGAGGATGGGAAGTTCTCTCGGGCTGAGTTCATCGAGGTTGCCACCGAATACATGTCGACGCCTTCGACCCCGCCACCGCCTTCGAGCCACTCGGTCACCCGGGGTACTTCGACTTGGCAATGGGGGCACCAGTGGGCAAAGAACCCGATTGCCTTGGCCCTACCGTCGTTGGTGATCGTCACGGCGTTGCCCTCGAAGTCGGCGCCCTCCACCTCCGGAGCGGAGAGTCCGATTGCTTGGTCGTTTGCGGTGTCCTGGAAGAAGGGGAGGGGTTCACCCGTCACCGTTGGGTCGCCGTACTCGCTGCCGAGCGACGTCCCCCCCGAGAACACAACTGCGATGACCAGCACGGCGGCAATGCCGACGAAGGCGATTGCCATGATCGGGACCTTGCTCTTCGGTTTGGCCGGAGCCTGCTTCGCAGGACCGGAACGGGCCTTGGACTTGCCCGCTTGGTTGCGGTCCTTCGAGGTCGTCATCGGGGCTCCTTGGTCTGTCGATCAGGCGTCGTCGGTGGTTGTAGACGTCAATAATGCCCGATCGTGGTGGCTATTGGCGTGGAGAACCACCATGAACATCAAGATCAGTGCAAAGGCGCTGCCGGCCATGTACGGGATCGACATGAACCCGAACTCGTAGAAGTAGGCCGCAGAACACGGAATCACCGACGAGCAGGCCGGTCCGCTCAGGCTCGGCACCTGCTGGATGAGGTAGTGGTATCCGGAGATGAGGAGCCCGATGCCGGCCAGCGGTACCGCATAGTGGCGGATGTCCGGGTCACGGCGCCAAGCCGCGATGGCAAACATGACCGTGAGCGGATACATGGCGATGCGCTGGTACCAGCAGTAGGTGCAAGGGATGAGATTCTCGACTTCGGACAGGTACAGGCTGCCGAGGGTCGCCACCGCTGCGACGATCAGTGCCAGGGTGATCTCTCTGCCGGCCAAAGCCTCAGCGGCGCGGGCCCGCAGATCGGCCAGCCCCGATGAGAACCGGCCCCCGATGGCAAGCAGCAAGCCGCAGACCACCAGCACATTGGCGACGACGGTCAGCAGAGCGAAGAAAAGGCGCATGGTTTCGAACATGTGAAGACCCCAGAAAGGGAACGCCGGGACGGTAGCACCTAGTCTCAGGGATATGACTCCAGTCATCGTTGCCGTGGTGTTTCTCGCCCTGCTGCTGAGCGTCGGGATCGGCCTGCTCTGGCAGGAGCATCGACGCATTCCGGACCGTGCCGTCATCTACGGCGAGGAGGATTCGATCGAGTTCATCATGCCGCGCCTCAGTGATGACGTCAGAGCCCAACTCAAGGCGGCCGATGTGCGCCGCATCCTCGAGTGGTCGGTGCGGTACCTCCAGGATCCAGATTTGCGGGCGGAACTCGAAACGCCTCCAGTGGCCGGCGGAGTCGAAGCTGCCGAGTACGTCCAAGCCAAAGCCCTCGAAGCGGGGTACGGGTACGACGGCGCAATGATCTTGGAAGTGCTCGATCTGCAGACTGACTACCTGGTTGCCATCGGTGCGGTGGGTGAGCCCGTCGACGAGGATTGAGTCTGTTCCGCCCGTCCCTTCCGGTGGGCAGACCTCTACCATGAAGCCGCACGCCCCTTGGAGTTGATGAGACGTGGATGAGCGACGACGCACGTGGGAAGACGCCTATGAGGCGGGTCGGCTTCGCAAGGACAAGTTCGTCACGCTGTCGTTCGAGGACGTGCCGGTCTTGGGTCTGCCCCCCGATGGGGAGGTCGATGAGCGAATCGGCTACCCGGGCCAGTTCCCCTACACACGAGGGGTGCACGCCACCGGCTACCGGGGTCGGCCGTGGACCCAGCGGCAGTTCGCCGGATTCGCCTCGGTTGCGGAAACGAACGAGCGCTTCCACCACCTGTTGGCGCAGGGACAGGGCGGGCTTTCCGTGGCGTTTGACATGCCAACGCTGATGGGGCTCGACGCCGACGACGAACGATCCCTCGGCGAGGTCGGACATTGCGGCGTGGCGGTGGGCTCCGCCGATGACATGGAGCGCCTATTCGATCGGATCCCGCTTGGTGATGTCTCGGTCTCGATGACCATCAACGGGCCGGCCGAGGTGTTGTTTGCCTTCCTGCTGGTCGCCGCCGAGGAGCAGGGTGTTGCGTGGTCCCAACTGCGCGGCACGCTGCAAAACGACATCCTCAAGGAGTACATCGCCCAGAAGGAATGGATCTTTCCGCCAGAACCTCACATGCGGCTCATCGTTGACATGATCGAGTTCTGCACCGCGCAGGTGCCGCAGTGGAACACCGTCTCGATCTCCGGATATCACATCCGTGAAGCGGGGGCGACGGCGGCTCAGGAACTGGCGTTCACCCTGGCCGATGGCTTCGCCTACGTGGAGGCAGGCGTGCGGCGGGGGATGGACGTTGACGCGTTTGCGCCGCGGCTGTCGTTCTTCTTCGACGCCCACATCGACTTCTTCGAGGAGATTGCCAAGTTCCGTGCCGCCCGCCGCATTTGGGCACGCTGGATGCGGGACCAGTACGGCGCGAAGGACGAGCGGTCGCTGAAGCTGCGGTTCCACACGCAGACGGCAGGTGTATCGCTCACCGCCCAGCAACCCGAGAACAACGTGGTGCGAACGACAGTCGAGGCGCTGGCCGCGGTGCTGGGAGGAACCCAGAGCTTGCACACCAACGCGCTCGACGAGGTGTACGCATTGCCAACGGCCAAGAACGCCGAGTTGGCCCTGCGCACCCAGCAGGTCATTGCCGAAGAGACCGGCGTCGCCGACGCCATCGATCCGTTGGGTGGGTCGTGGTTCGTCGAGGAGATGACCGACAAGATGGAAGCCCTCGCTGAGGACATCTTCGCCCGTGTCTACCGGATGGGCGGGGGTTCGATGCTCGACGGAGTGCTGCGCGGCATCGAGGATGGCTGGTTCCAGGCGGCGCTGGCCGACTCGGCCTACGAGTTCGAGAAGGCGGTTGGGTCCGGAGAGCGGGTCATCGTTGGGGTGAACAGGTACGCCAAGGAGGACGAGGATCCGCTCGAGATCCTGCGCATCTCGGCTGAGGTCGAGCGAGCGCAGCGTGCCGAACTGACTCGCCTGCGTGGCGAGCGCGACGCAACCCGAGTTGATGCAGCCCTTGGCGCCTTGCGGACCGGTGCCGCTGGTGACCAGAACCTGATGCCACTGCTCATCGAGGCGGCCCGGGCACGGGCGACGTTGGGCGAGATCGTCGGTGCGATGCGAGACGTGTTCGGGATCTATCGGGAGCCGCCCCGTGTCTGAGCGAATGTCGTCGGGCCTGCGGAGCCGGTTGGCAGAGGCCTTCCTTGCAACCTATTTCATGCTGGCACCGTCGACGATTCCGGCGTGGCGCCTTGATCCCTCGATGCGGGTGGTGGCGATGCTGATGGTCGGCGAACCGGTCACTCCACTCGTCGCCCGCCGTACCGATAGCACCGGCGATCGGTACACTGCCGGTCGCTGAGCCCCGGCCCCGAAAGAAGGAGACCAGGGACCATGGCGATTCTCCGTAGTTCTGTGTTGGTGGTGCTGGCGTTCTCGCTGCTTGCCGCCGCATGCTCAGATGACGCCCCGACCGGTGTCGTCTTCGGTGAGGGCGAAACCCCTGAGACCCTTCCCGACGACTTTCCGATTCCCGACGACGCCAGGATCGATTCCACTCTGATCGACTACGACCGCGGCGTGACTGAGATGCTCTACGTGATCCCGGCGGAGCTCCCTGCCGTGGTGGCCTACTACGAGACCAACCTGCCAAGTGCCGGCTACACCATTGAGTCGTCCGACGGCACTCTGGCCGATTGGACTATCACGTTCGCCGATGGCGATCTGGAGGGCACCCTGGTGTTGAATGTCGGCGGGGTTGAGATCACCCAAGCGGTGGTTCGATTCACCGAGTCCTGACCGCGGGACTATCGTCGCATCGACAGGCCGCGGGAGGTCGTGAATGGCTCGGCTACGCCGGTTCGAAGAGCATCGTTACATCGGAGCGCGCGACACAATGGTCGTGTACGACTGCGACGATGACGCCCAGTTCGAAGAGTTGGACAATCGTGTGAACGGCGAAGAGATGCTGGACCGCAAATTGCTGCAATCGTTTGGTCCAGACTCTCTTCCGGAAGCCCGCAACCGGGGCTTCCGCGCCAGGTGACGGAGTTCATCGACGTTCATGTCCACCCCCCGGTGGCCGACTTTCTCGAAGGTCCGTTTGCTCCGTATGCACCAAGCCTGCGGTCTCTGGACGGTACCCCGCTCGAGCCGCTGACAGCGGAGGAGCTGGCTGACTACTATCGGCGCCGCAACGGGCGCGCCGTGCTCCTGGGATTGGACACCGAGTCCGTCAACCATATGCCGCCGCTGTCCTCACCGAAGATCGCCGACCTCGTCGCAACCGCTCCGGATGTATTCATCGGGTTTGGCGCGGTCGACCCCACCAAAGGCGCTCGGGCGGTGGCGCAGGTCCACGAGGCGGCACGACTGGGGATGCGTGGCATCGCCACCCATGCCGCCGTCCAAGGGATCGGCCCCGGCGACCGATTTACCTACACGGTGTGGGAATCCGCCGCCGACCACGGTCTGGTGTGTCTGTTCCACACTGGATGGACCCGACTTGGGGCCGGCATGCCCGGTGGCGACGGGGTTCGCCTCGAACCGGGCCGTCCCATCCACGTTGATGGGGTTGCCGCGCGCTTCCCGGAACTGCGGATCATCATCAGTCACTTTGGACCCATGTGGCGCGACGAAGCGCTCACGATTGCCATGCACAAAGGAAACGTCTGGCTCGACCTGCGGGGCAGCCCGCCACTCGAGTTCGATGAGCGGGTCCTGCGCCTGATTCGTGGCCCACTCGCCGGGAGGGTGCTGTTCGGCAGTGACTTCCCGTTCGGGGATGTCGACCGCCTACAGGCAGACTGGAAGCTGCTCGACATGCCCGAATCGCTCACCCGCCGCTTCCTCCACGACAACGCCGCAGAACTCCTCGGCGTGTCCTCTCCGGCTGAGTGACGGTTCGACGTTCAGCGAACCGGCCGGCTCCAGTGCAGATCGACCGACGGGACCATCGCGCTCTCGGCCGGGGCATGGACCTTCGCAGCGAGAGACTGACTGGAGTTCGACCCGTTCAGCGCTCGGGGCGGATGCAGGCGGCGCAGAGGGCATCTGCGACGATGTCGCCCACACGCTCTTCGCGGAAGTAGAAGAAGTGATCGCTGCCCTTGAAGACGTGGACCGAGGCCCCGATTGCCGCAGCGTAGTTCTCGGTGTCCGCCACGCTGCTGAACTGGTCGCGGTCACCGACGATGATCTGGCGGGCGGCCGGCAGCAGCGTCTCGGGATCGGGCAGTCGGTACACCTCGTCGAGGCGCACGGGCGGGGCAATGCCGACCCAGGCGAACGCGGCCTTTGCCCGAGCCTGCCATTTGAGCGAGGTGGCGGCGCCGAACGACCAGCCGGCGATTCCAATCGGCAGGTAGGGGTACCGCTCTCGGGCGGCGTCGACGGCAGCGCCGACGTCGTCGATTTCCCCAACACCGTTGTCCCATTCGCCCGTTGAGGTGCCGACTCCGCGGAAGTTGAAGCGCAGCACCGCCAAGTCTCGTGACACCAAGACGTTGGTCACCCCGATCATCAGCGGCACGGTCATCGTGCCGCGATGCTGAGGATGGGGATGGCAGAAGACGACCGCGGCCAGAGGGCCGTCGGGCACGTCCCAGCGCGCCTCCAACTCGACGTCTCCCGTCGATTGCAGTCGAACCGGCGTCACCCCCGCAGCGCTCCCTCCACGGCATTGCAGCGGGCAACGAATGCGTCATCGCCGAGTACAGGACCGTCCGGGCCGTAGACCCGCAGGATGATCAGGTCTCCTTCAAGGGGGGCTTCCACGAGGATGTGGCGGGCAGCGCCTGCTATGGGATCAAGGATCGTGGCCGGGTCCACTCGGTCGACGATTCCCAGCCAAGGCCCACCGGGGGCCGGTTGATCGGCCCAGCGCCGGTAGGCCGGCTTCAACTCGCTCTCGCGTCGTGGCCCCGAGCCGTGCAGTTCGATCTCGTCGCCCTCGGTTGCTGCCCCGCGGGCCACGAAGGCGACCACGACCTCGCCGGAGGCCAGGGCTCGAAGGTCGGGATCTGGGATCGTCACCATCACCCAGAGGCTACCGGGTGTGGTGAGCGCTCGGTACGGGCGGCAACCCCGCGATAATCCGGCATGTGCAGACCCGCTACCTCATTCTGGCCGCCCTCGTCACCGGCATGGTGATCCTGATTGCCGGCGCCCTCTGGTTCTCCCAGATCTGAGGTGGGGCAGGGGCGGGCACTACGCTTGCCGTGACTGTGCCGACTGCTTACGGAGGAACCGTGTACGACGTAGCCATCATCGGTGGTGGACCCGGGGGATATGCCGCCGCCCTCTATGCCCACAACTTTGGCCTTAGCGTGGCACTCGTCGAGAAGGACGAGGTTGGCGGGACCTGCCTGCTGCGCGGCTGCATCCCGGCCAAGACCTGGCTGCAGACCGCCGATGTGTATTCGATCGTGGCCCGCTCGGCCGACTATGGAGTGGTGTCCTCTCCGCCGGCGATGGACTGGCCGGCCGCACTCGCCCGCAAACAGCAGGTGGTCTCCGGTCTCGTCAACGGTCTTTCCGGTCTGCTCGAGGCCCGCGGCGTCGACATCATCGACGGCTACGGCCGGCTGATCCACGGCGGGGTCGAGGTGGCAGCCGCCGACGGCACCACCCAGCAGATCGAAGCGCGCAACGTGATCATGGCTACCGGATCGGTCCCCCGGAGCATTCCCGGTTACGACATCGACGGGACTCGCATCGTCACCTCCGATCACGCGCTGGACTGGCCGAGCCAACCGAGCCGGGTTGCGATCATTGGGGGAGGGGTCATCGGTTGCGAGTTTGCTTCTCTCCTGAGCGAGGTCGGAACCAAGGTCCATCTGTTCGAGGCGCTCGACTCGCTGCTGCCGGGCACGGAACCCGAGGCAGTCAAGACGCTCACGCGAGACTTCAAGAAGCACAAGGTCAAGATCCACACCGCAACCATGGTCGGTCCGGCTCAGATCGGTGACGAAGGCGTGGCGGTGCCGTACGGAGACGATTCGG
>Ga0209567_10001154_pt1 | contig 13885 bp, 8 predicted proteins | sample COG_12_FD_184756 | JGI IMG/M metagenome (GOLD analysis project Ga0209567, IMG submission 184756) | Pelagic marine sediment microbial communities from the LTER site Helgoland, North Sea, for post-phytoplankton bloom and carbon turnover... | ecosystem: Environmental > Aquatic > Marine > Neritic...
CCTGCTGGATATCGATTTTTTCCAGCGACTCAACCTGACACTTGGCTATCCGACCGGGGACGAGGTGCTGAAGATTCTTGCCAAGCGCCTGCATCACACCATGCGGACCACCGACAGCGTCAAGCAACTACAGCCCGGCGACATCGGCAGTGACAGTTTCCGGATCGGCGGCGACGAGTTCGGCATATTGCTGACCGGGATCGAGGATACGGCCTATATACCCATGGTGGTCGCCCGCATTATGCGCATTTTGTCCGAGCCGGTTAAAACCGACAAGCAGGAGGTTTTCCTGACCTGCAGCGCCGGTGTCAGCCTGTATCCAAAGGACGGCCAGAATGCAGAGGAGCTGATCACCTGCGCCGGACTTGCACTGAAGCAGGCCAAGCAAAACGGCATCGGCAAGTACCGGCTGTACGACGATGAATACGCTTCGATCGTCAGACACAATTACCAGCTCGAACATGACCTGCGTTATGCCATCGAGAATGAAGAACTGGAACTGTATTTCCAGCCGAAACTGGATATCAATACGCTCAGGATCGAATCCATGGAGGCGCTGATACGGTGGAATCATCCTGATTCCGGCATGCGCAACCCGGGCGAATTTATCGAGGCCGCAGAGTCCAGCGGTCTGATCAATCCCATGGGTAAATGGGTCATGGATACGGCCTGCCGGCAGGTGCGGGAGTGGCAGGACAGCGGCCATAATCTCCCGGTATCGATCAATATCTCGCCGGTGCAGTTTCGCCAGCCCGACCTGGTCGAACAGATCAATGATGCGATTGCAAAGGCAAAAATCGATCCGGCGATGATCGAGCTGGAGATTACCGAAAACGCCATTATGGAAAATGTCGAAGCGGCCATGGATACCATGAATACCCTGTCGGGTTTCGGCTATCCGATATCCATCGATGACTTCGGTATCGGTTATTCGTCACTGGAGCACCTGAAGCGCTACCCGTTCAAGATCTTGAAGATCGATCGTTGTTTCGTGCAGGAAATCGATCTGGGGGATAGCGAGCTGGCGATTGCGCGTGCCATTGTCGAAATGGCGCACAGCATGGACCTGCGCGTGGTGGCGGAAGGGGTCGAAACCGAAAGTCAGCTCGCTGCACTGCGCGAAATAAACTGCGACATGATCCAGGGTTTCCTGCTTGGCAAACCCCTGCCTGCACGGGATGCCATCAAACTTGTAGAGGACAACAGCAAACGGCTGGCAACAGCTTCATAGAGGAAAAACCGATATGGCAATGTTCAGGGACGAACCCGCCAACACCTCCAGCTTCTCCATCGATGCAATCGATACGCCGCAAAGCCGGCGTGTCGAATCGACCGTCCGGGTCGAGCTGCGCGGCAGCCCCCGCATCGAGGTCACATTGCCCGTGGAGATCCGTCCGCGGATCGGCCAGCCGGAACTGGCCATGATTACCAATATTTCCCGCACCGGCCTGCGCGCCGAGAGCAACCAGAGCCTGGTGGACACGCTGTTCGGGGGCGAGGTCCGGCTGCAGGACCATGCGTCGGTCACGGCACTGTTTCGATTCACGGTACCGGCCGCGGACGGTGAGGACCTCCTGGTCGAGGTGCACGGGCGGACCGTCTATGCACGACAGGATAGCGGCCGTTACCAGGTCGGTGTGCAGTTTATCGAATTCAGTAGCGGACGCGCGGCGCTGTTCGACTATCTCGCCTCAAGAGGTGTTCACCAGTAACGCCCGGCACTGACCGGTGGCGAAGCGGCTGTTTCGCCAGGTTCCAGGTACTGCCCGATAATCTCATCCAGGGTCGTCTGCAGTGACGGCCAGGCCATCTCGAGCAGGTTGTCACTGTTTGCACTGTGATCGGGTGTGCCCACACAGACACCCAGCAACACGACCTGGATCGCATCACCCTGCAGCGCATCGATCAGCGCGAGCGCCTCTGCAACCCCTACACCGTGGCTGCTGGCCTGCGAACCCGCCGCCAGTGTGTCCGCGGTCAGCCGCTGCAGGCGGCCCGGTGTATCGCCATCCAGCAGTGCGTCGATCAGCAGGAGCAGGCGTGCGCCGTTAAGCATGGCGGGCAGCTGTGCGGGTGTAGTGCAGGTCGACACCTCAAGCACGCCGGCGGGGTAACGGCTGGCCCAGCCGCTTGTCAGCAGTCTTTCTGCTACATCCCAGCCAAGGGTGTCATTCCCTGAAGCAGAGCCAATACCGACGATCCTCACCGGTGCCGGCGTTGGGGTGCCGGTGTCAGTCATGTTCGACCCTGAGGCGCAGGAAGTGTGTGGCGCAGGAGATGCACGGGTCGTAATTGCGAATCACGGTTTCGGCGCGCAATTGCAGTGCATCGGCCGCATGCTGGAGGCCGTAATTCTCCAGTGACGTGACCAGGTCCTGCTCCATGCGCGCCTGGTTCTGGCTGGTCGGCGGCACGATGCGCGCACTGGTGATGGTGCCGGTGTTCGTGACTTCGTAGCGGTGATAGAGCAGGCCGCGCGGCGCCTCGCTGGCGCCAAAGCCGGTGCCCGCACGAACCTGCGGCGTGATCCGCAGCGGTTGCGTATCGCTGTCCTCCTCGAGCAGGCGGATGGCCTCGGTGAGGGCCAGGTGGATCTCCGCCGCGCGCGCGATGATGCTGTGATACATGTTGCGGCTGGGAAAACGGATGTTGCAGTCGGCCAGCAGTTCGCGGGTCGCCGGCGGCAGGCGCGCCTGGTTCAGATTCATGCGTGCCAGCGGACCGACCAGGTAGGTCTCACCGTGCAGCAGCGCATGCAGCGCCGTCGAGTGCGGCACCTGGTACTCGTTGACGTAATCTTCAAAGTCCTCGATGCCGATGTCCAGGCCGGTACTGGAGACCATGCGCTCACCGATCATCGGGTAGTCGCTCGGGTGGGTCAGGGACACGCTGCAAAAGGCCTGGTCATCCTGTGGCAGTTCGAGTGCCGCCGTCCAGCGCAACAGGGCCTCGGCCTGCGGCAATGCCGCCTGCAGCTTATCGAGCAGCTGCCGGACCGACGGCCGGTCGGGGGTGTGGTGAAAGCCGCCCACGCAGGCGCCGACGGGATGCACCGAACGGCCGCCAAACAGGCGGATGATATCGTTGCCCACGGCCTGCAGTTCCAGCCCGCGGCGGACCTCGTCCGGATAAGTGCGCGCCATGGCCGGTGCACTGTCAAAGCCGAGGAAATCGGGGGCCGCCAGCAGGTGGATATGCAGGGCGTGACTCTGGATCCATTCCCCGCAGTAGAACACGCGGCGCATGGCCTGTACCCGGGCACCCGGATCCTGCCCGAAGATGCCTTCCAGTGCACTTACCGCGCTCATCTGGTAGGCGACCGGGCAGATGCCGCAGATGCGCGCCACCATGTCCGGGACCTCGTGGTAATCGCGACCGACCAGCAACCGTTCGAACAGGCGCGGTGGTTCGAAGATGTCGAGTTCGGCCCGTTTGATCCTGCCCTGCCGTATCTTGATCCTGAGGGCGCCGGCGCCCTCGACGCGCGCCAGTACCGGCACCTTGATATTCAGCTTGCGCTCTTTACTCATCGTCGGCTGCCGCTCCCGGCAGGTCCTCGCGGGTCATGCCGGCGGCACTGGTGAAGGACGAGAAACGGTGTTCGATTTGTGTGGTATGTAAACCCAGGCCAGCAAAGTGTGCACGCAGGATCCCGTCCTCGCTGTTCTCGGCCGGGCCATAGCAGGCATAGCAGTCGCGTGCATAACCCGGGCACAGTGCACCGCAGCCGGTGCGGGTCACCGGGCCCATGCAGGGCAGGTCGCGCGTGACCATGACACACACGGTCTGTTGGCGCTTGCATTCCAGGCACACCTTGTCGTGTTCGACCACGGGTAGTGTCCCGTTGCGACAGGCATGCAGCGCATTGAGCACCTGCGTGCTGTTCACGGGACAGCCCCAGAGCTCCGCATCGACCGGGACATGTGCCCGGATCGGTGTGACCGTATCCAGGGTATCGATATATTCCGGCGTGGCATAGACCGCCTCGACCCAGCCGTCGTTGTCCGCGAGGTTGCGCAGCGCCTGCAGCCCGCCGGCGGTGGCACAGGCGCCGATGGTGATCAGGTAGCGGCTGTTGGCGCGTACCTTTTTAATGCGCTCGAGGTCGTCCGGGGTGGAGATGCTGCCCTCGACAAAGCTGATCAGGACCGGGCTGTCTTCCGCAACCGGCCCGGCCTCGGCAAAGTGCATCACCTCGAACTGTTCGAAGACGCTCAGCAGTCCCGCACCGAGGTTGAGAAACGCCAGCTGGCAGCCGTCGCAGGAGCTGAACTTGTGCAGGGCAATCTTCGGCCTCGTATTGCTGTCCATCGGATGTTCCATCAGATGCCCGGTCTGCCGATCAGGGGACGAATGACATCATAGCGAAACACCGGGCCGTCGCGGCAGATGAAGTGCTCGCCGAACTGGCAGTGGCCGCACAGCCCGACGGCGCACTGCATGTTGCGCTCCAGGCTGAGCCAGATATCGCCTGCGGGCATGTCATTGGCCAGCAGCCACTCGGCACAGGCATGCTGCATGGGTTCGGGGCCGCAGATCAGGGCGGCCGCCCCGGCGGGCGGTATCTCCAGATGGTCAAACAACCGGGTGACCGGCCCGGTAGTGCCGGTCCAGGAGAGATCACAGCGATCCGCTGACAGCAGGACCTGGGTGTCATCCTGTGCGGCCCAATCGCTGTAGCATCCGCCCCAGATCAGGTCACTGGAGTGTTTGACGCCGTGCAGGATCGCCAGCCGCCCGAAGTCCTGGCGGCGGTCATTGATGTAGCTGATCACCGGGGCTACCGGCGCACAGCCGAGACCGCCGGTGACGATGATCAGGTCGCGGCCACCCAGCTGTTCCAGCGGCCAGCCGCGCCCGAACGGGCCACGCAGGCCGATGCGGTCGCCCGGTTCGAGCTCGGTCAGTCGTGTTGATACCCGCCCGACGGCGCGAATGGTGTGTGACAGCGAATCGGCGTCATCGGGATCGGAGGCGATGGAAACGGGGATCTCGCCGGCCCCCTGGACGTAGAGCATGTTGAATTGCCCGGGTGTAAAGCGAAAGGCGCTGGCCGCAGCGGCATCGGTCAGGCACATCACCAGGGTGACGATGCTCGCAGACTCCCGCTCCTTGCCGATGATCCTGGCCTCCATGGGACAGTGCAGGGCGGTGCTCATGGATCACTATCCAGCAGTGTTGGTATTTCTGCCGTGATGTCGATGCCGGTCGGACACCAGCTGATACAGCGACCGCAACCCACACAACCGGAGCGGTCATACTGGCGGTGCCAGCTGCCGAGCTTGTGGGTCAGCCACTGCCGGTAACGTGCCGCGGTGTCCGGGCGCACGACATGACCGTGCAGGTAACTGTGTCCCTGGGTGAAGCAGGAGTCCCACTCGCGGTCATGGGTGACGCGCTTGCCATCGACGCTCCAGTCATCGCGCACGTCGGTGCAGAAACAGGTCGGACAGACCGAGGTGCAGTTGCCGCATGACAGGCAGCGCCCGGCGATGTCCTGCCAGTGTGGATGTGCCTGCCGGGCCATCAATGATTCATACAGGTCACCGGCCGGCAGTGAACGCTGCTGCATCGCAATGGCTTCTGTGGTTGCTTGTGCCGCGGCCGCGCGTTGTGCCTCGGTGGCCTCACGGGTGTCGAGCGCGGCCAGTACCCGCGCACCGGCATTGCTGCCGCCTTGCAGCAGGAAGCCCTCATCGAGTTCATCCAGCACCAGGTCATAGCCGCGCCCGGCCGCCGGCCCGTCACCGGTCGAGGCGCAGAAACAGGTGGCGGACGGATGGCTGCAGTTCACGGCGACCAGGAACAGTGCCGCACGCCGTGCCTGGTAGGCGGGGTCCTCCTTGCCCGGTCGCAGAAAATGCCGGTCCTGCAGCGCCAGTGCCGCCAGGTCGCAGCTGCGCACGCCGATGACCGCCACCGGTGTGGACTCGACCGGCGTGGGAATAAACTCCAGGCGGCCGTCTTCGCTAGTGGTCGCCGACCAGAGCGTTTCACGCGGCGCATTGACCAGCGGTTTGAGTGCCTGTGGCCCGTTCGACCAGGCAAAGCTGCGCACTGAATCGGACTGCTGCACGCGATAGCTCCCCGGTGCCTGTTCCACGCTGACCCCGACGGGTAATTGATCGGCGTGCTCCAGGTCATCATAGACGATGGCACCTGCATGCAGCTGTGGGCCCACACAGTGGTAGCCCAGCTCCCTGAGTGCGCCGAGGAGCAGGTCGAAATCGCTGCGCGCCAGAAAGCGGCCAGCCTGAGGGGTGGGGTCGGTCATGGTGTAGTTACTTTATGTAATAAAGCGGCCGGTGTCATTTAAAACAGGTGGCCGCACTGCATATAACCGAATAATAAGCCTCGCTGGCAACAATTTATGAATATTCCTACCGGTTAATCAGCACGGCATGACGGGCTGATTGAAGTATTGCCGCTGATACTGTCTTTCGAAATTCATGACCATGAAAGCATGGCCAGGTTAATCACGGTCATTGCGGTGAAGAATCGAAAATCTTTGCGTTCAGTAAAGTATTGGGGGGCAGGATGAAAAATAAATATTGGCATTTCTTTTCATCAAGAATACTTATGACAGTGATGGTGATGTTATCTGGCAACGCATATGCATTGCAGCATGCGCCGGACATTTACTACACAGTACCTAATTACTATCAAGGTGGACCGGAGAAAAGGTTTTCAGATCCTGAGACAGCCGGTTCAACTGATATAGAAAATGTCTTCTGGTGCTATGTTTATTCTCATTCAGAATATGATCCAGGTGTAACAGGCGCTATCCAGCCGCACTGGAATATCTTTTATCACAATGATTGTGATCCGCAATACCCGATGAGGGGGCCTTATGAGCTGACCGCTGCAACTACCGTCAAGTATGCCAAGTGCCCGGGGCAGCAGAGAAAACAAATCGGGAGCAATTCGACTTATGTCTGTAATACAACCAGCGGGGTAAATGAATTAAAGCGAGGCAGTAATCCGCGCTCCTGCCCGGTTGGGAATCCAGTCAATGTGGCAGCAAAAGATAAATACATGACCCGGACCGAGTTTGCCGGGGCAGGTGTTTTTCCCATCACATTCACCTGGTCCTATAACTTCAGAGACTACAACGCATCTTACACAGATGCCGACGTCCTGGGTCACAAGAGGACGCATAATTACAATAATAAAATAAATCTTAAAACGGTAAATACAGCTTCCGGCGTAGTGTCAACTGCATTTGTAGGCAGGCCTGACAATACAACACAGTTATTCAACTACAACGGGACTACCGGCCTCTGGGAAACGACTGGAGACATCCATGCTTCGTTAACACAGCTTACCGATGGATCAGGCGGTGTAACCGGGTGGGAGTATATCGCGGCTGATAACAGCACTGAAATTTACGATGCGACAGGCTTGCTGCAATCCATTACAGATCCTGCGGGCAACGTACAGACTCTGAATTATCAGCAAGGCATGCTGGATGAAGTCAGTACGAATGATGGCGACAGGATTACATTCCAATACGACGCTGCGGGCCGGATCTCCAGTCTGAGTCATCCTGGATCCGGACGGGTGTGGGGTTTTCGCTATACGAGTAATAGTGAAGGCGGACTGCTGGAATATGTCGATAACCCGGACGGGACGACGCGCCGCTATCACTATAACGAGCAGGATATGACAGATGGCCTGAGCATCAAATCAGCACTTACCGGCATAACGGATGAGCGTGGCTTGAGATTCGCTAATTATGAATATGACCTGTTTGATATCAAAGAAGGCGCGGTAGCGATATCAAGTTACCACGGACCAAAAACACCGCTATTGACGGATCGAATCGACGGGGTATCGATCACCTACAGCGGCAACACCCGCACAGTAACCAACAGTAACGGCAACGCTTCCGACTATACAAGAGTTGTAAAACAGGGTGTTGAGCTTATTTCGAACATTTCCGGTCCGGGATGTGCATCATGCCAGGGGGGTGTGATCAGTTATAACTACGATTCGAATACAATTAATCTTCTGTCAAAAACCGAGAATGGCGTCACTACGGAATATGGCGACTATGATGCCCATGGTAATCCCGGCTATATCATCGAGGCCAGAGGCACGACCGAGGAACGCCGTATCGACTATACGTACCACCCGGGTTTCTTTGGCAAGATAGTCACCATTACTGAACCCTCGGTGCATGCCGGCTCGAACAGGGTCACGACCTACAGCTACGACAACTTCGGCAATCGCACCTCGGCCACTGTCAATGGCTTCAAACCCGACGGATCGCCGGTTGCTTCGACCACAACCTGGCAATACAACGGCCCGCTGCACCAACTCAGTCAAATCGATGGACCAGGAACCGGTGTCAGCGATATCACCACCCTGCGCTACCATGCTGATGACCCGAATGAAGGCAATAACCGGGCACGGCTGAAAGAGATCGAGGACGCCAGCGGCACCCTGGTCCGCAGCAACATCCAGTATTCCACCACCGGCAGAGTGATATCGGAGGACCGCCCGAACGGCCTGAGCCTGGGTTATTCCTATTATCCCGGCAATGATCGCCTGGAGAGCCTTGCAGAGAGCAGCACGGCAGGCACGCGTGTAACCCGCTGGACCTACCTGGCCACCGGAGAAGTGGAGAGCATCACCACCGGTGACAACTCCCCGGCGGCGACAAGCCTGACATTTAGTTATGACGATGCGCGCCGGCTGACGCGGATCACGGATGGTATGGGCAATTATCTGGAGTTCGTGCTGGATACTGAAGGTAATGTAGTCAGCGAGAATATTCACGACAGCACCGGCGTGTTGCTCAAGGCCGTCAATCAGGCATTTGATACCTACAACCAGCTCAATGTACAAAGCCAGGTCAATGAGGCCGTGGATCATGACTATGCACCGGATGGCACGCTGGACCGGCAGACGGACGGCTATGGCATGGTCACGGATTATGACTATGATGCGCTGAAGCGACTCACCCAAACGACACGGGATCAAGGCGGCTGGACACCCGCGACGGCCGACAGTGTGACCCGCTTTAATTATGATGCCGGTGATCGGCTGACCCAGGTGGTGGATCCCAACAACGGGACGACCACTTATATATATGGCGATCTGGGTAACCTCCTCTCGCAGTCCAGCCCGGATACCGGGATGACCACCTTCCAGTATGATGCCGCGGGCAATCGCACCCAGCAGACTGATGCCAGGGGCCAGGTCATTACCTACACCTATGACGCGCTCAACCGGCTGACCGGTCTTGATGCCCCCGGCATCGAGGACGATGTCACCTACCGCTACGACAGCTGCACCAACGGTCAGGGTGAATTGTGCACCGTCACGCTGGCACCGGCCTCATTCAGCCCCATCGTTACCGACTATGGTTACACCGCCTTCGGTGAGGTGGCCGACCACCAGGGCGTCACGTACAACTATGATGAGGCCGGTCGGGTCAAGACCATGACCTATCCCTCGGGTGCGATTGTCACTTACAGCTATGGCCCCGGCGGGCAGGTGATCCAGGTGGATCTGGACCGGGGTGGCCAGGTGGAGACGCTGGCCAGCGCCATCCAGTATGCCCCGTTTGGCCCGGTAACCAGTCTCACCCTGGGTAACGGCCTGACACTCGGCAAGGGTGTTGATCAGGCCTACCGGACATCCGGCATTAGCCTCGGTAGCCTGCTGAATGAGACCTATCAATTCGATACGGCCGGCAACCTCACCACGGTGCTGGATAACCTGACGGCCGGACAGGATCGTGCGTTCGGCTATGACCTGCTCAGCCGGGTCATCGCCTTCAGTCAGGGTGACGGCGTGACCGGCGGCGGGCCGACCCCGCCGCTGCCCCAGGGTGGACCTTTATTTTCAGACAAGCCGGCGTTGCTGGCCTCAATCCAGACCATGAATAACGAGGTCAATATGCCACCGGGGACGACCTCAAAGCCGTGGCTCACCACGGCAGTGAGCAGTCTGACGGTGGATAACGTCAAACTGGCACTGGAGCGTGCTGAAGCGAGTCCGGGTGCTGTGAATTCGGCAGAAACGCTTGGCTATATCGCCATTGCGAACGGGGTCGCCAGCAGTTTCATAGCCAGCGATGGCCAGTCGGTTGCCTTTGAATCCAGGATCAGTAGTGATGGCATTACCGGTTGGGGTACGTGCTTCAATGTGGTCCTTGCGGGCAACTACAGTACTCCACCCGTGGCCGTCGCGTCGCAGGTCACGCGCGATGGCGGCGACGGCGGCTGGCTCAGGCGCTGTGCACAAAGCAACTCCAGCGTCGGGCTGACCTTTGATGAGGACAGGTACAGGGATTTTGAGCGTAACCACACCACGGAGCAGGTGAGCGTGTTGGCCTTCTCCAGGGCGTTCGATGCCCAACTGACCGACTACGATGGCAGCAGCTGGTCACTGGAGGCCGGGCAGCTTACGCTCAATGACACGTCAGTTACACCGGAATATGTTCAGGTCAGCTTCCAGCAGACCTACAGTGTGCCGCCGGTCATTGTGGCCCTGCCTACCAATGAGGGCGGTGAACCGTCCGCCCTGCGTATTCGCAATGTGACCACCACCGGCTTTGAAATCGTGCAGGTGGAACCGGCCGGTAATAATGGTCCCCACTTTGCCATGACCGTGCCCTACATCGTGATGGAGCGGGGTGTGCATCGATTACCCGACGGCACCTGGCTGGCCGCGGATGTCGTTGATGTCAGTGCGGTCCAGCATGGCAGTGGTGTGTCCGGGACACCGGGCTGGCATACACTGGTCTTTCCGGAGCAGCCATCTCTGCCACCGCCCACCGGTGGGTCCGGCGATATCGAGTATGGCTATGACCGTAATGGAAATCGTCTCCAGCTAACGGAAATGGACACATCCATAACCGATTACACCTATGGCGCAGCCAGTAATCGACTGACCGGCTACAGTGATGCCCAATCAGCCAGTGTGACCACCGATGCCAACGGCAATATCACGGCCATTGGCAGTCGGACCTTCAGCCACAATGCCGCCAATCGCTTTGTCAGCGTCCTGGATGGCGGAGCGACCACCGCGACCTACCGCTACAATGGCCTGGGCCAGCGGATTGAGAAGGTCACAGCACAAACGACCACGGCGTTTTCCTACAGCACGAATGGGCAATTGCTGACTGAATATCAACCCAATGGTGCGATACTCCGTGAGTATGTCTACCTGAACGGAGAGCCGCTTGCCCAGCTGGAGCCTGTTGGCTCGACCCATGAGGTCCTCTATCTGCAGACAGACCACCTGGGCACACCCCGGATGGCGACTGATTCGAGCGGTACAGCGGTCTGGAAATGGGAGTCTGATCCCTTTGGTGCGGCGGTTGCAGATACTGACCCCGATGGTAACGGGATGCATGTAACGGTAAATTTGAGATTTCCGGGGCAGTATTATGATGTGGAAACAGGGCTGCATTACAACTACTTCAGGTATTACGATCCATCCACAGGCAGGTACATCACCAGTGATCCGATTGGGTTGAATGGATATGTTTAATTGAATTGTTCAGGGAATGAACACTTACACCAAATTTTCACTACTGTTCGTGCTGGTTATCCATTTTGTCGGATCGAACGCCCATGCCGGCAAGTTGTACTCCTGGGTGGATGAAAATGGCCAGTCGCAGTACAGCGATCGTCCTCCGACAGGAGGCCACTACACGGAAAAAAACAGCCGTTCCGGATCAAGAAAAAACAGTCCAACCGGTCAGCGTGGTTTGCGCCAGGGTGAAAAGGAATTACTCAGGAAGTCCAATAGCCGTAAGTCAGATAATATGAGTTCTCGGCGTACCGCTTTAAAAAAGCATGCAGCAAGTAAGAAGCGCTGTTCTCAACTCGCGGAACGCTATCGCACCTTGCTCGGTGAGCCTGGTGAGGACGACAGGAAGAATGTTAAAAAGGCCTACCGGCACATGAAATCAGCTTGCAGGTAAACCAGAAACACTGGCTAATGTCACGTTATGATCTTCCGAAAGCAGTATGCTGCAGGTCCGGCAGGCGGCATTGGTAGCCATCACTTCCCCCCAAGATGCCCCATTGAAGTAATGCCATGTGATATGCCGATGTATGAATATTCACATCGCAGATGAACCGGTTTTGCCTATACTCAGGCTGTAGTGTTTTAACTGTTAATATATCTATGGAAATCCCGGTCGGGAATCCATTAATAAAACAGGGAGGTTGCCATGATGCGTCCACATGTTGTTCCCTGGGATAATGTAGCGTCGGGGGAGAATGATTCTGACCCCAATGACGGTCTGTTCGATAACCGTATCCTGGCAGAAGGGGACTCCTGGTTCAGTATGGGCGGGATCCCCACATCAAACTTGCTGTTCTCCATGAAATTCAGGAAGTTCACGATCGTCGTGAACTGCGCCAGGCCCGGCGATACCATCCGGAAAATCGGCAAGATTGCCAAAAACCCGAATCTGAAGAAGGCGATGAGCCGCAGGGACGGCTATGCCTGGGATGCGATTCTCCTGAGCGGCGGCGGTAATGACCTGATCGATGACGTTGACAAGATAATCAGGAAGTTCACTGGTATTAAGAGTGATCCGGGACTCTACTGTAATCAGGATGAACTGGACAAGACACTGCGGTCAGTCGAAAAAGGGTATCGCAAGATTATTGGTCTCAGGGACGCAGCCGGCAGTTCCTGCAAGGGAAAGCCGGCTGTCACGCATACCTATGACTGGATGACGCCCCGGAATTCACCGTCAAGATTTTTCCCGCTCAAGTTATTTGGACCATGGATATACCCGGTGCTGGTGAAGGCAAACGTGCCGGAATCGCAATGGAATGCCATCTCGGACTATCTGGTTGACGCCTTGCGCAACACCATCAAGGGTCTCACCAGGGGGGCGAACAAGTTGCCGAATTTCCATGTGGTCGACACGCAGGACACCATCACCCCCGCAGCGTTGGGGGAAACCGGCGAAAGCGGGCACTGGATGAATGAGATCCACCCAAATGCAGATGGTTACACGGAGCTTGCCAGTAAAATATCGAAGCGGGTGAGGAGGTATTTATAGAATAACCGGATGGCTTTAAAAAAACAGGTATGGCAGTGTTAGTGCAGTGAATGGCAGGTTTCTGTATCCGGTCATTTAGAAAGTAAGTATCTGGTAATTTATTAAGGGTCTTCGTGAAGTCGTGTGGGTAAATTTGTGTCATTTTAGAGGGGTGGCAGCATGCATGTCAGTATCTTGAGCCGCAGGTACTCCTCATCACGCAGGCCATACGCGCGGCGCTGGATGACGCGGATCTTGTTGTTCAGCCCCTCGACGAAGCCGAGCGAGACCTTGTTTTCGGCTTTGCAGTAGGCGGCGATTCCATCCCAATGGCGATCAATCATCTCGGCGAACTTCACGTAGGACGGCAGGCGTTGCCACTTCAGGCTCGCGCGCCAATTCTCGAAGAAGCGCCGCGCCCAGCCATCGCGCTGGTAGTCCCAAAGCTGACCGAAGGACTCCTTGAGCAAGTAAGCAGTGTTCAGACGCTTGTTGGCTACAAGCAGGACCTTGAGTGCCTTTCTGCCGTCGATACTCAGGTTCTCCTTGCGCGACAGCAAGGTGTACTTCTGGCCCTTGATGTACCGGCGCTCCTTGCCGGACAGCCGGGCGTATTCGCTCTTGCGTACCTTGTCCAGGGCCTCACCCAGATGGCGCATGACATGGAACTTGTCGAACAGGATAGCCGCCTGGGGCGCCTTCTCGTTCGTGACGTTACGAAATGGCTTCCACATATCCATCACTGCGAGGCGAATGCGTTTCGCCTTATTTTCCCCGAGCCAGTCGTAAAACTGGCGCATGCTGGCCTCGGAGCGGTCCTCGCCGCCGAACCAGATCGGCCGGCCCCGGATCAGATCGCTGACCACG
>Ga0209567_10001155_pt1 | contig 13884 bp, 12 predicted proteins | sample COG_12_FD_184756 | JGI IMG/M metagenome (GOLD analysis project Ga0209567, IMG submission 184756) | Pelagic marine sediment microbial communities from the LTER site Helgoland, North Sea, for post-phytoplankton bloom and carbon turnover... | ecosystem: Environmental > Aquatic > Marine > Neritic...
CGAAATTCGCAGGAATCCACCCGACCGTGGAGTGGCAGTCATCGCAGTTGTTGCCGCTCGCAATATGTGTGGCGTGCTTGCCGCCTGCAGTCACGCCGTCGTGGCATGAGCCACAGGCGCCAAGGACCTGCGTATGATCGACTGTGATAGCGGGTTCAAAGCCCACGGTCGAGTGGCAGTCCTCACAGACGTTCGTGGTCCGGATGTGCATGGGGCTCTTGCCGGTAGCGGTAACGCCGTTGTGGCAACTGACACAGTTATCGCCGATGCCCGAATGATCGAACACGGCAGGAACCCAGGCCGTGGCATTGTGACAGTCGTCGCACTGATCGCCCGATGAGATGTGATTCGGTGACTTGCCGGTTGCCTGCACGCCGTTGTGGCAACTGGCGCAGCTGCCTGTCAAAGACGTGTGGTCCATGAAAGTAATCACGCTCCAGCTCGCCGTGATGTGGCAGTCGGAGCATTCTCCGGTCGTCGCGACGTGATCCGCAGGTTTGTAGGAGGCGCGCAGCAGACCGCCCTGCGAGTGACAGCTGATGCAGGAAGAATTTGTCGGGCCGAACACGCCGCCAACGTGGCAGGAATCGCAAGTGAGATTGGTGTGGGCACCGTCCAGTATGAATCCGGTACTGAAATGATCGAAGGTCTGTTGCGATAAAGCCGTTCCGCTTGCCAGCAGTACGAGCAGGGCAGCGAAAATAATCCGGAGGTTTTTCATTGCAGAGACCTCACTTCCTTGAAGGACTCGGACGTATGACATCGGCCGCAGTCCGGTCCGAACGAACGGTCGTGGTCGTCGTCGGTCTTGTGGCAACTGCCGCAGCTACCATTCAGCGTTTGCATCTTCTCGAGCGGACTGCGATGACAGTCGCCGCACGCGACTTCCGTGTGCGCACCTTCGAGCAGGAAGTCGGTTTGCAGGTCGTGGTCGAATGTCCAGAGGTCCCACGCAACGGGGGTATGGCAGGAATCACAACGCTCCGGGAAATAACCCCTGTGCGGATCGTCATCGTGGTGGCAAGAGATGCAGGCGTGCTCCGTTGCAGCGAATGCCTGCGTCGCATGACAGTCTCCGCACTCGTTGTCGAGGTGCACGCCGTGCAAGGGGAACTGCGTCAGGTCGTGGTCGAAGAACACCGGGTCCTGCCAGTTGACTTCGGTATGGCAGCTCTCGCAACGCATGCTCGACGTGCCATCGTGAGGGTCGTCTTCAAGATGGCACGAGTCACAATCGGTGCTGAGTTTGGTTTCGAAGACCGGTTCGACATGACAATCAGCACAGGCGACTTGCTCGTGTCCGCCGGTTAGCAGGTAGTCGGTGTCACGGCCGTGGTCGAAGGTCGGTTCGGCCCATTCGGTGCTCGCGTGGCACGTGGCGCAATTGTCCCCGTGATGGGTGTCATGCGCATCGTCTTCGAGGTGACATGCGACGCACTCCTTGTTCATCTCGTCTTCGAACGGGTTTTCGGAGTGACAGTCGCCGCAGGCCAGTGTCGAGTGAGAGCCTTCGAGCGGAAAATTCGTATCGCGAACATGATCGAAGCTCGAGTCATGCCAGTCCGTCGGGTTGTGACAACTCTCGCATTGCTGTCCGCTGCGGCCATTGTGCGCGTCGTCGTTCCTGTGGCACGAGTAACAATCGGCGGGCGGGGCGGGGAAGGTCTGGTCCGTGTGGCAATTGAGACAGGCCGCCTCACGGTGCTTGCCGACCAGGGGGTAATTCGTAGTGTCGTGATCGAACTCCGAATCGGCCCAGTCGCTCGGCGTATGGCAGGACGCGCAGTCAGTACTCATGGTGTCCCGGTGTGGCGAGTCGTCGTCGTGACACGCGGCGCATTCTGACGGTGCCTCGCGGTGTTTGTCCTCGGCCGTGTGACAGTCGGCGCAGTCACTTTCGCGATGCGCCCCCGCCAATTCGAAATCGGTGAACGAATGATCGAAGCTTTCTTCGTCGAGTATCGCGATCACTGCGTCTCGCCCTTTGTGGTCTGTATGACAGGCGGCGCACTGGATGCCTGACACATCGGGCTGGAGGCCGTGGTAACCCCTGGGCGTGCTGACGTCCTCAGCAATCTCTTCATGGCAATCCAGGCACAGTTGCCGTTGGGCGTCCTTGTCGAACATCTTGTGGCAGGTAGAACAGTCGGCCTCGATATCGGCGTGACTCGCGATGACTTCGCCAGGCATCACGAGCGTCTCGACTTCCTGCGCTTTTGCAGATGTGAAAACGGCAAGTGTCATGATGATTCCAACGAGTATGTTTCTCCGACAGGTCATTTCTCTCGATCACTAATACATATGCACGGCCAGTACATGGACGAGGGCGGAGATCACGAGCAACAGGAATAGCGGCATATGAAACACATGCCACAAGGAGAAGAGCCGCTCGTAGAATGACAGCTGCGCGACCTGCCGCATGCGCCCGACCTGGAGCGCGGCATAAGCGTTTGCCGTCCTGCGTAATTTCTTCATACGCGCCTGCAAGGATGCGGAGACCATCGCTCGTGCCCGAAGCTCGCGATTGATCAGGAAGTAGAGTCGCGCTCGAACGATGTAATAACGGAAAGTCCACGACAGGCTGTGACGCAGGCTGATCGACCGCGTGAACTGGTCACCCATCAGCTGTGCCGATATGTCATGCAACTCGCTCATGAACCCGGGCAGGATGGCTGCGAGGCCGCGGCTGTTCTCGAGTGATTGGGAGATATCGCTGCGCAGTTCCTCGATCCCCGCGCGCTTGCCATAAAGGCCACGATGGATGCGCGTATAAAAGTGCTTGCCGATGATGCCGCTCACGGCGACTGCGAGCATGCTGTAGAGGGCGACCTTGCTGTTCATGGCAGCGACGCTGAAGTTACAGTGATAGAGCACGAGCGCTGGCCCGACAAGCCCGAATACCATGTGGATCCGGAACCAATGCTTGACGAGCCCGAGCCGGCGCAACAGCGATGACTTCTTGCCGGCCGGGTAGAGCAGCAGCAACAGCATCAAAGAGCCGCCGATGATGCCGAGCCAGTAGCCGAGGCCCTCCGCGGGGTCGACGAGGCCCCGGTCCCGGAGCAGCCATCCGAGGCATAACGCGGCGACAAGTATCAAGTAGCCGTAGATGGATTTGCGTGATCTGCGTAGGGGCGAAGTGTCTTTTTGCTGGGTCGCCGTGGCGGCCGCCGGAATGTCCAGTGCAGTCTCTAGCATGTTAGTGGGTCCGCTATTCGATGATGAGATCGAGATGACGGTTATCCGCCACGGTGATGAATTCAGATCGGGCTTCAAGGCCTTTGAGCGCGTCCGATGCAACTCCCGAGCGGGAGATGCGCGCCGTAACGGTCACTTGCTCGAAATTCGAAAGTTTCGAGCTTGCCGTCATCGACAGGCTGTCGTTCAGAATGAATTCCATCGGCAGGTCGGACACCGGTCGCTGTAATACGGCGACGGGCATAGGCGGTCCGTCCACGGCCCGCGCGAAGATAAAAACAGTGTCCGTCGGCATTACGATCTGTCGAGAACGTTCCGACAGCTGCAGGCTGCCAGAGATATTGGGGGCAGATTGCTTGCCGGAGGATGACGACACCGACAGCTCGGCAAGTTCGGCGTCGTACTCGCCCAACACGGCTGCGGTATCGTAGGCGGACCTCGCCTCTGGAATCCGATCCAGGTGCTTGTATGAACGAGCCAGCAGCAGCCAGCCTTTGGCATCGTCCGGGTTCTCGGCCAGCCGAATCGCGAGACCATCGACCATGCTTGCGACCGAAGCGATGGGTTTCCGATTAGCGGCGGAAGCGCCTGGGTCAACGCGGCTCAGGGAATGGCCCGGCTTGTCCAGGCTGGCGGCTTGAGGCGAACCGACATACAGGTACAAGCCGGCGGCGAATAAGGGAAGTGCTGTACTAATCCCGGCCAGGCCTGCGCGCTTGTTGCGCAAAGGGATCGCGATGAAGCTTGCAGCGAGCGCCGACATGACGAGTGTCGTGCCCAGGAAAAACGCGGACGATTCCATATCCATTCCTGCTCAGTAGGGTCTCTTGCGAAGGTGCGAACACATTATTATCAACACGTAAATTCAAGGTATAAGGTTCCAATTTTTTTTAACGTGAGTCAGTCCTGCTGTCGCTAAAAACCGACACAAATCCTTCGTTGTCCGCCTGTTTCAAGGAAATACGTGACACGTGTCACACTGGTCACCCCGGTTGACGCTAAGCTTGCTCGAATGTCGGTCCAAAAAAGAAAAAGTCTTGGGTAATACGATCCAATTCCTGCTGTACGCTGTGCCTGTCGTCCTGATACTCGGGTGGTATATTCGCAGCCACTCGCGCCGCGAGACGACGGGCCTGAGCGCGCTGAGGGCTGCGGTCGAGGAAGGACTGACAGAGCCGCCAACACTGCATCCCGAGATCGACCCTACGAAATGCATCGGCTGCACGAACTGCGTTGCGGCATGTCCCGAGCAGGGGGCACACCAGGTGCTCGGCATGATTCGCAAGAAGGCGCATCTCGTCGGCCCGACTAACTGCATCGGCCACGGCGCCTGCAAGACGGTCTGTCCGGCCGATGCGATTAAGCTCGTATTTGGAACAGCAACGCGCGGCGTCGACATACCGCTTGTCCAGCCTGACTTTCAGACCAATGTTCCCGGGGTTTTTATCGCGGGCGAACTCGGTGGCATGGGCCTGATCAGGAATGCTGTCGAGCAGGGGCGGCAGGCGATGGAGTCCATCAGGAAACTTGTCGAGACGCCACACCAGAATAAGCTGGATATCGTGATAGTCGGCGCCGGCCCGGCCGGCTTGTGCGCGACGCTCGCGGCGACCGAGGCGCAACTCAGTTACGCTACCGTGGAGCAGGAGGAACTCGGCGGCACCGTCGCGCACTTTCCGCGTCGCAAGCTCGTCATGACGCAGCCGGCCGTGCTTCCGATTGTCGGTGAGATGCGTTTCAAGGAAGTACAAAAAGAAACGCTGATCGATTACTGGCGGGAGATCGAGCAAAAGACCGGAATTCGGGTTAACTACAACGAGAACGTGCAGACGGTGGAGCCGTCGCCTGGCGGCGGTTTTGTCGTCAGAACCAGCAAGCGCGAATACAGTACCCGGGCCGTTCTGCTGGCTGTCGGGCGGCGCGGCACGCCGCGCAAGCTGGGTGTACCCGGCGAGGAATCGGGCAAAGTCGTGTATCGTGTCATTGATCCTGCCCAGCACCGTAACCAGGATGTCCTCGTTGTCGGTGGCGGTGACAGCGCGCTCGAGGCGGCGACGAGTATTGCGGCGGAGCCGGGTACAACGGTGACCCTGTCATATCGCTCAGGCGCGTTTTCCCGCGCCAAGCCGAAGAACCGCGACCTCGTCGACCAGATGGTATCCGCGGGCCGACTTCGTGTACTGTTTAACTCCAATGTCAAAGCCATTCGAGAGGGGGTTGTCGAAGTTGCAGTCGAGGATGCAATGGAAGACATTCCGAACGACGCGGTCGTAGTTTCTGCCGGCGGAATTCTCCCGAGCGCCTTCCTGCGCACGATAGGCATTCATGTCGAGACCAAATGGGGTACCGAGTAGCGAGTGGCGGAGCCAGGCGCGACGTTCTACATCATCGTAGGCGGCAGTTTTCTCGCGGCACTGTGTAATGCGGCGTTCTCGGCCGGCGGGGCGATGATCATACTGGCCATCACGAGCACCGTGCTGCCGGTCGGTGCGATCGTTCCCATCCATTCGACTTTGCTAATCGGTTCGACGTCATCGCGAGCGTTGCTCTTCTGGGGCGACGTTGAATGGAAAATCGCGGCGCCGTTTCTTGCTGCGAGTGTCGTAGCAGTCGCGATTGGCGCGCGCATCTACGTAGCACTGCCCGAGACGATTATCGCTGCCGCGATCAGCGTCGTCATGCTCGTAGCGATATGGCTTCCCGAGATCAGCTGGCGTCCGAAGATCAGGCACCCCTGGGCCATTGTCGGCTTCCTGCACTCGTTATTGTCGACGCTGTTTGCTTATGGCGCGGTATTTCACGCCGTGATCCTGCATACAGGCCTCAAGAAACGGCAAATCGTTGGTACGATGGCCGTCGCCCTTACGGGCATGAGCGTTTTCAAGATCACGGGTTATGTCACCAATGGATTCGACTACACGCCGTATATGCAAATCATCGTCTTCTCGATTGCCGCGGCCCTTGTCGGTACGTGGGTTGGGAAGCTCGTGATCGACCGTATATCCGAGGCGGTGTTTCGCACGGCGTTCAGAGTGCTGGTTACGCTGACGGCCTTGCGCCTGTTGTACACAGGTCTTGTCGCATAATCATGGCCATGTTCAGGTTCTTCGAAGAGCGGGTGGCGACAGGTCGGCCAATGGTGCTGGCGACCGTATTCGAGACTGCCGGTTCCACCTACAGCAAAGCCGGGGACCGGATGATCATCGACGGCGAGGGCAACTTCTGCGGGATGTTGTCAGGCGGCTGCCTCGAGGGCGACCTGGTCGAACGCGCGCGGGCCGTGATCTCGACCGGGCAGGCGCAGACCGCGACCTACGACCTCGGCGCCGACGACGAACTCTGGGGCCTCGGGGTCGGCTGCGACGGCACCATGCGTGTGCTGCTGCAGGCGCTGATGCCCGAACAGGACTACCAGCCATTTTCCGCAATCGCCCAAATCCTCAATGGCGGGCATCGCGCGATAGCGGTGACGGTCATTGCGGCAGACACCCTGGCAATGGGTTCCCTGGTCCTCATACGCGATGGCAATGTCGAGGGGTTCGGCGTCGATGAGCAAACTGCTGCGTCGTTCGCCACCGATTCCGATGCAGCGGTCGGGATCAGGCAAGCCGACACGCCGCATGGAACTTGCCAGGTCCTGTTCAGCAGCATCGCGCCCGCGCCGGCGTTGCTCGTTCTCGGCGCAGGGCTGGATTCGGAGCCCGTCGTCCGGTTTGCGGACGAGCTTGGGTGGCGCACCACGGCCACCGATCATCGCCCGGGGTACATCGAGGGGCGCCACTACCCGGATTCCACGATCGCTCTGTGCTGTGAGGCGGCCACCGTGGACGCCAGTGTCGACCTGTCAGATTTCGACATGGCGATCGTCATGAGCCACCACCTGGTCAGTGACAGGACCTATCTCGAGCAACTTGCGCGGTCCAATATCGGCTACATCGGCCTGCTCGGACCCGCCGCGCGCCGTGATCGGCTGCTCGGCGAACTCGGCGCCCTGGCAGATAGTCTGCGAGACCGCTTGCACGGCCCGGCGGGCATGATGCTGGGCGGCCGCGGCCCGGCGTCTATCGCGTTGGAAATCGTCGCCGAGATGCAGAAATACCTAGCTAAGCGTCGCTAGGTCGCCCGGCTCGTCGATATCCAGGGCGGCAGGCTCGAAACGCACGGTCCGGACATTGAAGCGGCTGTCGCGGAGCAGGGCACGAGCACCGTTGTCACCCGTCAGTACCTGCAGGTCGTCGAATGCACCTCTCGGGAATAGCACAGGCGGTCCCTGTGTGTCGTCAAAGGCCGTCGCTACGATCTCGTCGTCGCCACCTGACCAGGCATCAACGAGCGCCTGCAGATGAACGGTCGTAACGAGCGGCTGATCCGCCAGGTGTAACAGGATCGCGTCCGCGTCTTTGGCACAGGCTCGCACCCCGCGAGCGATACTGCCCGACAGGCCGCGATGGTAGTCGTCGTTGACGACAACGAAACCGGCATCGGATCCAAGCGCGTCCAGAACTTTCCCGCAATCGTGGCCAATAACGGTAATCACGCGTTCGCCACATACGTCGCGGGCCAGGGCCGCCGCGCGCCGCACCATCGGTTCGCCGGAAATTTCGATGAGCTGTTTCGTGCTGCCGAAACGGGACGAGCGGCCTGCCGCCATGATTACTGCGAATACATGCGGTCGTAATTCATTCATACGGTATCAATTCGTACATGTACGAAGTGTCAAAGTCACCGTGGCTGGGTAGCCTATTCTTGCATAGCTGCGAAGAGGTGATTCATGAATCGCACCGTACTTTGTGTCGTCGAACTCGACAACTACCCCGACCAGGTCGTTGACCGCGCTGCGTGGCTCGCAAAGCTCCACGATTGCGACCTCGAACTCGTGCTCAGCGATCCCGCAATGAACTATCTCGGCGAGAGTTTCGTTTACTTCGCCGAACTGCAGGTGCTTGCGGATTCCGTAACCGCGGAACAGGAAGCCCGCCTGCAGGAGCTCGCCGAGTCGGCCGGGAAGGCCGGCGTGGCCGTGCGTACGAGTATCTCGCATGAAAGGCCCGAAGCCGACATGATTATCGCCAAGGCCGACGAGTGCGATGCCGTTCTCGTCGTCAAGGGCACGCACTGGCACAGTCCCACTGAAAGGGCGACCTTCGCGTACACCGACTGGCGCCTGATTCGCCGGCTCAAGAGGCCACTGTGGTTCGTCAAGCCCGTCGAGTGGGAAGACAAGGGCGTCATCGTTGCCGCGGTCGATCCGACCCATAGTAAAGACAAGACGCACGAACTCGACAAGGCAATCGTCAATTCGGCGAAAGACTTTGCCGAACTCTGCGACGGCAGCGTGCAACTCGTGCATACCTACCAGCGGCTCGAGGAGATCGGTACCAGGGCAACCTGGACGTTCAAACCGATCAAGCTGCCCATCGAAGAGCTTGACAGGAAGATCCGCGAGGAACATCGCAAGGCTCTGGATGGTTTCGCCGCCGAATGTGGGTTCGACGATGAAGCCGTTCACCAGCTACCCGGCCGCACGCACGAGATCCTGCCGACCTTCGCCCGATCGAACGGCGCGAGCCTCGTTGTCATGGGCGGTGTTGCACGGTCGGGCCTCAAGAAACGTGTCGTCGGCAGCACGGCGGCGAGGGTCCTCGACCACCTGCCGTGCGACGTGCTGATCGTTCACGCCTAGCCGTAAATCTCCTTCATGACGGGCGCCATCTTGCGGGTGCCGACCATGTTCATCGTGGTTAGCAGGCCTGCCATCATGGCCCCCGTGACACCACAGGTCAGGATGTCCTGGCCCGTCAGCCAGAGGCCCGGAATTCGCGTCTCGGGCCTTAGCCAGTCCTGCTGCATACGCTCGGGCGTATGTGCCAGGCCGTACAACTCGCCCTGCTGGTAGCCGCCGAACCAGTCGGTCGACAGTGGCGTAGACACTTCGTAGTAATCGACCTTGTCGCGGACCTGGGGCACTTTGTCATACAGGTGCTGCATGAGCCGCTCGCCAAATTCGGCTTTGAGGGCGTCATAGTCTTCGCCGCGCTTCCCCCACGTTCTGTCGCGCCACTTCGCGAACCATTCATACGGCGCCGGCGCTACGATTTCAATCGTCGCAGTGCCCGGGTGGCGGTTCAGGTAATCCGGATCCTTGGCCGACGGGAAGGAGATGTACACGACAGGAAAAGGCGCCGACGGGTCCTTGACGAAAGCGTCGACGGCCGCATCATAATCGTTGCCCGGGTAGATCCAGAAGTTGGTCTTGGGCAATTCAAGCTCTTCCGCGGTCGCATTGAGCCCGATGTAAACACCCAGATGCGCGTAACTCGGCTGTACCGTTTCGAGAGCCTTTTCGTAGCCGCTCTGCTCGACGACCGCCTGTTGTAACAAGTGTCGGAACGTGTTGTCGACACCCGCCGACGAAATCACGCGCTCGCAGGCAATATGGTGGCCGTCCTGCATCTCGACACCGGCGACGCGACCGCCCTCGACGAGGATTTCCTTGACGCGCGCGTAGGTAAAGACCTCGCCACCTGCCTCCTGGATCTTGGGGATGATGCTGTCCGCGATCTTCCAGGCGCCGCCGACGGGATAGTAACCGCCGTACAGGTAATGGCGAGCGATCATCGCGTGCACCATGAATGTCGAGCGCTTCGGCGGCAGGCCCATGTCGCCCCACTGGCCGCAAAGGACGGCGATCAGGTCCTGGTTATCAGTGAGTTCGCTCAGCACGTCGTAGGTATTCCTGAAAAACACGTCGGGTGTCTTCCAGTTGAGCCAGGGCTTCGCGAGCGATCGCTGCCAGGACTTCATTGCCCGGCCCATCGCGAACGCCGACAACGCACTACCCGTTCCGGACAGCAGCTTCAGGTATGCGTCGATGGCCTGTTCTTCTCCGGGGAACTGTCGCACCAGGTTGTCGCGAAACGGCTGTTTCCCGGCGCGGGCAGTAAAGACCTTGTCGCCAACGTAGAAGCGGTCGTACTCATCGGCCATCGGCGCCCATTCGAGCTTGCCGTCGGACAGGAAGTCGAACATGCGCCGCGTGCGGGTCTGTGTGCCGACGTCGCCGATGTAGTGGACGCCGACGTCCCACTCGTAGCCGCTGCGCTCATAGGAGTGGGTATAGCCGCCGGCCGTATAGTGCTGCTCGAGTACGCAGACTTTCCAGCCCAGCTCGCTCAGCAACGCGGCAACCGTCAGGCCGCCCATGCCCGAGCCTATGACGACGGCGTCATAGTCGGGCGCAAGGCGTGCAGGGCGATATCGATAGCCGATTCGCAGGGTGCTTGGTTTCATCGCTGCCATCCCTGGCAGCGTAATCTAAATCAGGCGCTCTTGGCGAGTTTCTGCTGCCATCCCGGGTACAGCCTGTCGGCGTCGCCCGGGAAGCTCTCGAATGCCCGTGCCAGTTCGTGGTGTTCACGGGCGAAGTCGATGACGTTCTTCCCTTCGCGCCAGCATTGTTCGGCCTGGCGCATCGAGCGTGCGCCGGCTGCCGCGCCGTCGACGTGGCCGTAGGAGCCGCCTCCGGCGGTCATGACGACGTTCGAGTGACCCAGGTTCTCGAAGAAGCCCGGAATCCTGAGCGCGTTCATGCCGCCCGAGATGATCGGTGTCGTCGGATTCATGCCCTCCCATTCCTGGTGGAAGTAGGGGCCGTCGGCGCTATCGCGCTCGAGCATGTAGGCGATAGCGCGATCTGCCTCCTCGCCTTCCATCTTGCCGAAGCTCATCGTTCCCGTGTGAATGCCGGACGAGCCCTGGATGCGCGCCATCTTGCAATGCACGAATGCCGTGTATCCACGCTGCGTCTGCGGCGACGTTACGGCACCGTGACCGGCGCGATGGTAGTGCAGGTACTGGTTCGGGAAGCGGCGCCTGGCGGTCGTGATTGCGGTCGGGCCTGCGACGTAGCCGTCAACGAGGAACGCGACATGGTCGGCGAGCTCACCGAAGGTCTCGAGGATGTACTCGCCGCGCGCGATCATCTCGAACGGGTCGTCGGCAGTGATGTTGGCTGAAAACAGCTTGGCTTCGCCGGTTTCGTCCTGGACTCGTCTCATGGTATCGGCCACGAGCGGGATCGTCTCTTTCATCGGGGCGAATACCTGGTTGCCCTGCGGTTCGTCGTTCTTGATGAAGTCACCGCCCAGCCAGAACTCGTAGCATGCGTCGGCGAAGGGCTTCGGGCGCAGGCCGAGTTTGGGTTTCACGATCGTGCCGACAACGAAACCGCCATCAACATGCGGGCGTCCCAGTACGCGCCACATGTGGGAAATCGTTGTTGCCGGTCCGTCGAACTGGCGCAGGAAATCGGGCGGGAAGAAAAAGTCGTGGATTTTCGCGTACTCGACGTCACCCATGCCCTGGTTATTGCCGATGGCCAGCGTCAGGAAAGACGCGATCATTGCGCGACCGTCCGTTATGTTGCGATCGAACAGATCGACGGGGTAGGCGAGCTTGATCAGCTCCCGGTCTTCGTCGGCCTCGTAGACGATGGCGTCGACGCCGCGGGTGAACGCATCGGTCGTCGAGACTTCCACGTTGGTGCCCGTGGACGACTCGGCGGCGAAATGAGCCGCGGTTTCGACGTAACCGCCGAAGCCTGCCTTGGGTTTCATGTGATAAGCGACGAGGACATGCTTGCCGTCCCTGATCAGCTGCTGTTCGTCGAGGTTGAAATCTACGTAGCGATTGCTTTGGTCGAGAGCCATGATGAGTGCCTTTGGTGTTTACTTGACACGCACCCTAACCGATGAACTAACATAAGGAAATTAATTAGTTTTTATCTATTTCATAAGGTTCTCTTATGCATCTGACGCTACGGCAATTACAGTGTTTTTCGGCTGTTGCACGCAACCTGAGCTATACCAAGGCCGCCGATGAGCTGCACCTGACCCAGCCGGCCGTATCCATGCAGATTCGCCAGCTCGAGCAGCAGGCGGGGCTCGCGCTGACCGAGCAGCTGGGCAGGCAGGTCCACCTGACAGAGGCTGGCGAGGAGGTGTTCCGCTACGCGCGCTCGATCCTGCAGCAGGTTGACGAGATGGATGACGTGCTCGACAAGCTCAAAGGCTTCGCGGGCGGCCGGCTGCGCATTGCGGCGATATCGTCCGCCAACTACTTTGCGCCGCGGTTGCTCGGCACGTTTCACGAGCGTTTCCCTGACGTCAATGTCAGCATCGAGACGACCAACCAGGCCGCGGTGGTGAAGCTCGTCACGGAGAACGAGGTGGACATGGCGATCATGGGCGAGCCTCCCGATGAGGCGCACATTGAAGCTCTCGTGTTCATGGACAACCCGCTGATCATCGTGGCTCCCCCGAGTCACCGCCTTGCGGCGCGCAAGCGTATCGCGCTCAAGGAACTCGAGAAGGAAGTGTTCCTGACGCGTGAGCCCGGATCGGGAACCCGCGGCGCTATGCACCGCTTCTTCCGTCAGCAGAAGCTCAAACTCACGACAGGCATGGAGATGGGCAGCCTGTCCGGTATCAAGCAGGGCGTTCAGGCCGGCCTCGGTCTCGGGCTGCTGCCGCGTGGCGCCGTGCAGGTCGAGCTGCAGCTCGAGCGGCTCGTCGAACTCAAGGTCCGGGGACTACCGATTCAACGGCACTGGTATGTCGTGCTCCACAAGGGCAAGCGCCTTTCAGCCGCGGCCGAGGAATTCAGGAAGCTCCTGACGGAGGAGGCCGTCACGCTATTGAAGGGCTAGACGGCTTTGGACTCCGGGCGCACGATGTCGACGAGTGAGTCATAGACTTTGTCGGCGCCCAGCTCGCGGGCAGGGCGCGCCGTATATCCGTAGCTGACCAGCACGACGTCGACGCCCGCCGCGCGCGCGGTCTTGACGTCTGTTTCGCTGTCCCCGATGTAGAGCGCCGCTTCGCGCACCGTCCCCAGCCGCTCGATGACCTCGAGCAACGGCGCCGGGTCGGGTTTGCGAGGCAGGCCCGACCCCGATCCCAGGATCACGTCGAAATAACCCGATATGCCGAGGTCGTCGATGAGCTTGTGGCAGAGGTCGTCCGGTTTGTTGCTGCAGATACCGATACGAGTACCATTTTCCCGCAGCCGCTTAAGGCAGTCCAGCGCCCCGTCATACAGATGGCTGAACCTCGTCTCCTGGCGGAGGTATTCGTCGTGCAAGAGATCGGTAAGCTTGTCGACGACGTAGCGGCTCTTCTTCGTCCTCAGTTCGGCCAGTGCCCTCAGGACGAGCAGCCGTGGCCCGCCGCCGATCATCAGCCGCACGACGTCCACGTCGAGTGGCGGCAGTTCCTCGCTGGCCAGTGTACGGTTCAGTGCCCGCTGTACGTCGGCGGCGGAGTCGACGAGCGTTCCGTCGAGATCGAAAACGACTGCGGGCAGGGGCTTGTTCTTCATGCCACGAGCCTCGTGTCGGCTCGGCTGACGGCGAGCATCTGTTTCAGGATTGGCATCAGGATGAGTTCCATCGCAAGTAGCATCTTGCCGCCGGGGACCACTATCGTATTGCGCCGCGAGATAAAAGAGTTGTTGATCATGGCGAGCAGGTAGGGAAAGTCGATATCGAATTTCGTCGGGTCGCGGAAACGGATGACGACGAAGCTCTCATCGGCCGTCGGGATATCGCGGGCGATAAACGGGTTGGACGTGTCCACGGTCGGCACGCGCTGGAAGTTGATATCCGTGCGCGAGAATTGCGGCGTTATG
>Ga0209567_10001156_pt1 | contig 13878 bp, 13 predicted proteins | sample COG_12_FD_184756 | JGI IMG/M metagenome (GOLD analysis project Ga0209567, IMG submission 184756) | Pelagic marine sediment microbial communities from the LTER site Helgoland, North Sea, for post-phytoplankton bloom and carbon turnover... | ecosystem: Environmental > Aquatic > Marine > Neritic...
GATAGATTGATCCAAAGGACAGTTTGTCATCGGGGTCGGCCTATCCCGGTGCTGACTTGTTCAGCTTCGCCTGGGCTTGGTCTTCACTCGGACCGTAGCTACGGCTACGCTCCTCGCTCCAGACCGGCGCTCAGCCAAACCTGTCCTGCGTCATCGCTCGGGACACTGGTGCAATATGCGGGCTGTATTTCTCACCGATAAGATGGAAAAAGGCTGTTTTTCATGCCCTGGGACGCCGGGATGTGATGGGGTGTTTTGATGGTGGATGGATCACTTCGGACGGGGGTGGTGTGCTGTTGCGGGAGGTGGATGCGCGTATTGGGATGATGACTCGTCTGGCCTCAATGTTTGCAATGCTTAACGAGGATCCATAGCCGCCTGGCGAGAAGGTGATGCAAATACAGCCGGGGTTGCCATTTAAATGACCTCGAACATGTATTTATCACGGGCAAGCCGCCATAGCACCACCAGGAAAGCGGTGAGCGGGATGGCGAGTATCATGCCGAGAATTCCATCCAGCGCGGAGCCCCAGAAAAAGATCGCCACGATGATGACCATCGGATGCAGACCGGTGCGTTCACCCATGATCCTTGGGGTGAGCACATAGCCTTCGATCAGCTGGACGACCGCGAATACGGTCATCACTAGAACCAGAAGCATCGCGCCACCGCCTTCTTGGAAGTAGGCCAGCGGCAGGACCACCGCCAGCCCTATCATGCTGCCGAGGTAGGGAATGATGTTGAGGAACCCCAGAATCAGTCCGATGACAGCGCCGTAATGAAGTCCGGCAATGCTGAAGCCAACGGCAAACAGCATGCCCTGGATCAGGGCTATCAGCAGCTGTCCGCGGAAGAAGACCACCACCAGGTTGACGAATTCCCTCATTAGGTACACGGCATCCTTTCGTGTTTCCGGTTTCAGAAACGGCAGAGTTTCCGTAGAGGTATTTTGTTCCACATTCGGCATGAGAAGAAAAAACGCCATGTAGACGGGCATCACCGCCCATCCGAACAACGATACAACGTTCGACACCAGGCTCGCACCGGCGGATATGATGCCGCGCGCAATACTGCCGGCAAGCTTGGCCAGCGGGCCGGCCGATGATTGCAGGGATTCGCGCGCGTCTTGCAGGATCGGACTTTCCTGGACCCACGCCTGCAATTCAGGCCGGTGTTCCTCGAGATAAACAACCAACCTGTCCCACAACCGTGGTATCTCCCCGATCAGCTCCGCTGTCTGGTTTGCGATCAACGCCCCGAACAGATAGATCGTTCCCGCGACTGGAAGGATCAATGACGCGAACAGGACCAGGAGCGCAAGGGCAGTGGGCAACCGCACTTTGTGCCGCAGCCAGTCGAAGTAGGGCCGGATGACCAGCGCCAGGACCCCGGCCACCGCCAGAGGCAAAAATACGTGGTCGTACGTGGCGAAAAATCGGACTACGATCCAAAACATCCCGATCGCTGCACTCAGTATGACCGTGACCGACAATACGGCGATAGCGGCCGCCGCGGCTTTGCGCTGTTTTTCGCTCAGGAAAGGTGTCATCGTGCCCGATTCTCGCACATTACCTGACTGTTTGAACTCATTAGCAAACGGCCGGGCTGCCCGCTGGCTCGACGCTCCTGCGCTACTCCATGCCGTCGATCAATGATTCCCAGGAGCATGTTTGGTCCACCCGCCTATGAAAGAGCGCACGGTGATCCGTCGTCCAGCGAGCAGCCCGACGTTCATCGGCACCTGTCCTGCGCCATCGCTCGGCATCTTGGTGAGAAATGCAGGCTCGTCCGAATAAACCGACAAATTCCCTGAAAATCCGAAAGAAAATTTGACATCTGCGTGCTGAAATCGGAAAATGCTGCACTGCAACATATCAAACTACGAAAGGAGGCATCACAGTGTCTGCAAAATCTCAAAATCCCTTTGATTTTTCAGAGTATTTCACCCACATCGACCCCAAGTCAGTGCTCGATCAATGGCAGAAAGCATTCGGCAATGCGTCCTTGCCCCAGGTCGATACCAAGGCCCTGTTCGAGACCCAGAGCAAAAATCTCTATGCTCTGATCTCAGCCAACCAAGCGGTGATGGCCGGCGCACGTAATCTGATGCAGCGGCAGGGTGAGCTCATGCAGGAAGCCCTCGAAGAAGCCACTCAGGCCATGCAGAGCATGGGCAAAGTCAGCGACCCCAAGGAGGCGGCGATGAAGCAATCCGAGCTGGTGCAGGCTGCATTCGACAAAGCACTGGCCAACTCCAAGGAAATGAGTGAGATGATAGCCACCAACTATCAGGAAGCAGCGGACGCAATCAATCAACGATTCAGCGAAGCCTTGAACGAGATCAAGACAGCCATCACCGAAAAAAAGTAATATCGGTGGGAATATTGTCAATCCCCGGGATTTCGGCTGCCGGGCGGGTTGCCAACCGGCGGCGGATCCGGTCCGTATGGCATGGACCGGTGTCCAAGAGATCAGCGGGTGTACAGCACGGACACAACTGAAAAATACCCATGACCGATACCAGCAAATCAGACCCTCAACCTCTCGATTATTCCGACCTGATCGAGGACCTGTCCACCAACTTCTCTCGCTGTCAAAGCATCATGGCGGGATTCACGGAGCAGTACAAAAACATGGAGCTGGACCCGCTCAACCTCACTGATGCCTACTCCCAATGGCTGAGTGAGGCAGCCAAAAACCCATTCCACCTGCTTGGGGCGGGGCTCAATTACTGGCAGGACAGCCTCAAGTTGTATCAGCAGGCCCTACCCAACCTGATCGGAACCCGATCCGATCCGGTAATCGAACCCGAGCCGGATGACCGGCGATTCCGCGACGACGCGTGGATGGACAATCCGCTGTACGACTTCGTTAAACAATCGTACCTGCTGGCCGCGAGGTGGATGCGCGAATCGGTAAACAACCACAGTGACCTGGATGAAAAAATTGCCAAGAAAGTAGAGTTCTTTACCGAACGCTACGTCGAGGCCTTGTCACCGACAAACTTCGTCGCGACCAATCCGGCGGTGCTGGAAAAGACCCTGGAAACCAAGGGCACCAATCTGGTCATGGGCCTGAAGAATATGCTGCAGGATCTGGAACGCGGCAACGGCCAGCTTCGTACACGCATGACCGACGAGGATGCCTTCGAACTCGGAGTGAATGTCGGCGCTACGCCCGGCAAGGTGGTTTTTCAGAACCGGATGATGCAGCTCGTTCAGTACACGCCAACGACGGACACCGTGTTCAAACGGCCCCTGCTGGTCGTTCCACCGTGGATCAACAAGTTCTACATCATGGATCTACAGCCCAGAAACTCCCTTATAAAGTGGCTGGTCGATCAGGGGCACTCCGTTTTCGTCATCTCCTGGGTCAATCCGGATGACACCTTTCGCGACACTTCCTTCGATACTTACCTCCTAGAGGGGCCGATGGCAGCCCTGGACGCGATAAAGGCGGCGACCGGGGAAAGCGACGTCAACGCTATTGGCTACTGTATCGGCGGCACGCTGCTGGCCATGACGCTCGCCTACGCCACAGCCCATAACGATGATCGGATCAAGAGCGCCACTTTTCTCACCACCATGCTTGATTTTACCGACCCCGGGGATCTCGGGGTGTTCGTGGACGAGCAGCAGGTGTCTGCGCTGAACGAGAAAATGCTGGAGAAGGGATATCTCGAAGGCAGTTCGATGGCCACGACCTTCAATCTGCTGCGTGCAAACGATCTGATCTGGTCCTTTTTCGTCAACAATTACCTGCTGGGAAACGACCCTAAGCCATTCGACCTGTTGTACTGGAATTCGGACTCGACGCGCATGCCTCAGTACATGCACAACTGGTATCTCAGCAACCTGTATATCAAGAACCTGCTCAAGGAGCCGGGCGGCGTCACCGTTGCCGATACCCCGATCGACCTCTCCGGGGTCAAGACCCCGGTATGCTTCGTCTCCACCGTGGATGATCACATCGCGCCCTGGCTGTCTACGTACGCCGGGGCCAGGCTGTTTACGGGCCCGGCCAAGTTCATCCTGGGCGGATCCGGACACATTGCCGGTATCATCAATCCCCCGGCGGCCGAGAAATACGGCTACCGGGTCACCAACAAGCCCCCGGCCGACCCGGAGAAATGGGCGCAAGACGCAAAAGTGCATCCAGGGTCATGGTGGCCGGAATGGGCGAAGTGGGCCAAACGCCGCGCTGGTACCCAGATAAAGGCGCGTGCGCCGGGCGGCGGCAAGCTGAAGGTTCTGGAAGACGCGCCCGGATCGTACGTCAAGGTCAGGGCATTAGACGCCTGATCCCCTAACAAACCAACATCAGAGGTGGACTCAATGAGCAACGAACGAGAAGTAGTGGTACTGAGTGGAGTACGAACCGGCATCGCCGACTACGGCGGTGCGCTGAAGGACCAGAGCCCGTGCCAGTTGGGCGCGGCGGTCATCCGCGAAGCGGTCGCCAGGGCCAAGGTCGATGCCGCGGATGTGGGCGCCTGCGTCATGGGTAATGTGATTCACACGGAACCGCGCGATATGTACCTGTCCCGCGTCGCGTCGCTCGATGGCGGCCTGTCCCAGGAAAGCCAGGCATTCACCCTCAACCGGCTTTGCGGCAGTGGGATGCAGGCAATCGTATCCGCCTCCCAGCAGATCCTGCTGGGCGACGTCGATACCGCGGTGGCCGGCGGTGCCGAATCGATGAGCCGGGCTGCATACACACTACCTACGTTCCGCTGGGGTCAGCGTATGGGCGACGGCAGCGCCGTGGACATGATGGTCGGCGCTTTGACCGACCCGTTCGACACCGTGCATATGGGCATTACCGCCGAAAACATCGCCGAAAAATGGGGTATCAGCCGCGAGGATCAGGATGCGCTGGCGGTGGAAAGCCACAAGCGCGCCGCCAATGCCATCGCGCAGGGTTACTTCAAGGACCAGATCTTCCCTTACGAGATCAAATCCCGCAGGGAAACCAAAATTTTCGATTCCGATGAACACGTTCGCGGCGATGCCACCCTGGAGGGCATGGCCAAACTGCGACCGGTGTTCAAGAAGGACGGATCCGTCACCGCCGGCAATGCCTCCGGCATCAATGACGCGGCGGCGGCCGTGGTGTTGATGGAGAGCAGCGTCGCCGAGCAGAAGGGTCTGCAGCCCGCCATGCGCCTCGTCGGCTATGCGCTGGCCGGGGTGGACCCCGCTTACATGGGCATCGGCCCGGTGCCGGCAATCAAGAACGTGATGAACCGCACCGGCCTGTCGATAGCGGATATGGACGTCATCGAACTCAACGAGGCCTTTGCCGCGCAGGCCCTAAGCGTGTGTCGGGATCTGGAGCTGCCGGAGGACAAGACCAATCCAAACGGCAGCGGGATTTCGCTTGGGCACCCCATCGGCGCGACCGGTGCGATCCTGGCCGTCAAGACGCTCTACGAACTGCAGCGGACCGGTGGGCGCTATGGCCTGGTGAGCATGTGCATCGGCGGCGGTCAGGGCATCGCGGCCGTTTTCGAACGTATATAATCGATCCAACAGAAACCTCAGGAGGAATAACGTAATGAGTCGACTTGCAGTGGTAACCGGGGGGACCCGGGGCATAGGGGAGGCCATCTCCATCGGCTTGAAAGACTCTGGCCACAGGGTCGCCGCCAACTATGGAGGAAACGACGAGCGTGCCAAAGAATTCAGCGACAGGACGGGCATTCCGGCATACAAGTTCGACGTCGGTGATTTCGATGCCTGCCAGGAGGGCGTCAAGAAGATCGAGGAGGATCTGGGCCCGATCGAGATCCTGGTCAACAACGCCGGAATCACCCGCGACGGCACCATGCACAAGATGGATTTCGAGAGATGGAACAAGGTCCTGCAGACCAATCTGTCATCGTGTTTCAACATGGCCCATGCCGTCATCCACGACATGCACGACAAAGGATTCGGACGCATCATCAATATCGGGTCGATGAACGGCCAGTGCGGTCAGTACGGCCAGGTCAACTACGCGGCCGCCAAATCCGGTATCCACGGATTCACCAAGGCCCTGGCCCTGGAGGCGGCTTCCAAGGGGGTTACGGTGAACGCCGTTGCCCCGGGATATGTCGCCACCGAGATGGTGCTGGCGGTACCGGAGAAGATCCTGGACAAGATCATTGCTCAAATTCCGGTGGGACGACTGGGCGAGGCCAAAGATATTGCTCGTGCCGTGGTGTTCCTGGCTGACGACGATGCCGGTTTCATTACCGGCTCGACGCTGACCATTAACGGCGGGCACCATATGTATTAGCTGAATACGCCACAGGTAGCCGCTAGTCGAAAAATCCCCGGCACCTATGGCGCCGGGGGTTTTTTGCGCGGATGCGGCGAACTATCGCGACCCGCCACGGTTCAACGAAGACCTTGAGCGGCGCCGGTTATGCGCTGGCGGATTCGAGCGCTGCCGGACGATCCGGGTGCGTGGCGATGAAATGCTTCAACACCAGTTTCAGGCGTTTGACGTCCGCCTCATGCCCCCGGGATCTGGCTTCCTCGATATCTTCCAGGATGATTTTGCGTATGTGCGGTACACCATTCTCGGCGTGCACGAGGTATTCCCCGAGTTCGGCGGCTATGATTTCCGGTACATGCTCGTGCTGGGCGATCGCCTTGATCTCCTCTTCGGTCAGTTCGCATATACCGATGCAGTCTTGTAGTGTCAGCATTTTTCAAACCAGGTTGTTTTGATCGACGATATCACCTACTGCCCGTTCATGTATTGACTTGGGTCAACGAAAAAAAGCCGTTGGTCCGGTAATCATGCCGATGCACCCGGGGCGGCGACCGTTATGCTGTCCGACGCGGTGCCGACAAACGTAAGCAGCTGCGCGGCCACAGATGCCGCAATCACCGCGGGTTCCTTGCCGGATATCCCCGTTATTCCAATCGGGCATATCAGCCGATTGACGGCGTGTTGTTCGATCCCGCGGTCCCGCAGCCGGCTCCTGAAGCGGGCACACTTGCTCTTGCTGCCGATCAGGCCGACATATGGAAACGACGGACAGATCAGTGCCTTTTGCACCAATTCGAGATCGAGTACATGGCTATGCGTCATGACAACGACCATGCTGTCGGCGGCGACCCGCGACAGCACGTCCGGCGGATTTGCCGAATTCAATGACCTGGTGTTGTCCGGCAGAACGGCGGGAAAGATCCCGGCTCGTGAGTCGACCCACGTGATGTCGAAGGGCAGGGGCGCCAGTGCGCGTATCAGCGCCTTGCCCACGTGTCCGGCACCGAACAACACCAGCGGGGCGCCGGTGCGGGCAAACCGTTCGCTGAATTCGTTGGCATCGAGCAAATCCAGCGCCGCTTGGCCGGCACATGCGCGGGCGGACCGATCGGAAATTTGGCGAGTGAGGCATCCGCCGCGCGCGTCGATCTTGCATGCGGTGGTGAACGAACCGCTCTCCTCCGCCGCGGCCAATCGCCCCACCTCCTTGAGATCCGCATGGAAAAAGCATTCGAAAAGCAGTGTCACGCCACCGCCACAACACTGGCCCAGGTCGGGCCCCAGCAGTTTCCTGACCTTCCAGCAGCGCTTGGCGGGTGCCCCTTGCAGAGATTCGCACGCTTCGCGCTGCGATTCCCATTCCAGCATGCCGCCGCCTATGGTCCCGAATATTTCCCCGTCCGAAGTCGCAATCATGCGGGTGCCCGGTTCACAAGGGCTCGAACCCACAACCTCGAAGACCGTAACCATGACCGCCTTCGAACCCGGCCGGCGAAGGATGTCATGGAGTTGGCGCCAGAATCTCATTCGGGTGCTGAGAAGTCTTCGTTGATCAGGTCATGCAAGCGGAATCGAGCAATTTGGTGGACTTGTTCGAGTGCCTCTCGTACCTCGTCGACGTAGTCATTTTCGATGCGGCGGTCCAGCTCGGAAAATACGCCGTCGATTGATTCGTGCAGACGCACCGCGACAATGCCGGGGAATCCGAATTTCTCCATAAATCGCCGATTGATATCAAGCATGCGCTGCAATTCGTCGCCAGTCAGCGCATCCAGATCGAGGCGCGACTGCTCCCGCCTGGAATGTGTGGTGAGCGTGCCCCGCTTTGCCTCTGTTCCGGAAAATTCCGGATGCGCCGACAGGATACCGACCTGTTTCTGCCTGGCTGCGTTTTGCACAACCGCTCGCATGGCCGATTCCAGCGCGTCGAGGCTTTCGAACGGCCGGCACGCGTACGCTGCCTCGGCTACCCAGGGCGAATGCTCGTAAATACCGCCAAATATCCGGATAAACTCCGCTGCAGACAGTGCGCTTATCTCGTCGATGGCGTAAAGACCCGTCATGCCTGGCAATTTTGCCGGGAACGCGTGCCGGCCGCCAGCCCTGGGCCGAATCTACTGAATTTTGGGATAGGTAATTTGTCGTATACCCTGCGTACCCCCTAGACAGCCAGCCATTCAGGGCGATAGGTATGCTGCAGCATTCAGCACGTTTGATCTATCTGGTCGTTGGCGGCCTCTGTACCGTCCTTGGCATCGTCGGCGCCTTCCTTCCGGTTATGCCAACGACGCCATTCCTGCTGGTTGCGTTGTGGGCGTTCAGCAAGAGTTCCCCCAAAATGCGAGACTGGCTATATCACCACCCCCGATATGGGCCCACCCTGCGGGACTGGTTCGAGTATGGTGCCGTCAGCGCGCGGGTAAAAGCCATCGCGTGCATCGCCATGCTCTTCAGTGTGCCCGCCGTCTATTACCTGTCGGGAAGTTGGATCGCGGTATCGGTGCACGGCACGATCATCTGTATCACGGCAATATTCATCCTTTCACGCCCGTCCACGTCGTCTCGGGATACCTCATTGTGAAATAAGCCGCTGTTGCACGCGGTTTCATTGACCGGTGTCTGGTTTCGGTAAACCAATACTTTTATACTGGTCGTAATCTACACAACCTGGGGGGTTGGTTCATGTACACGATAAAGGAGGGTAGTCAATGGCCAAGGTAATGGTCATTGATGACGACGAGAGAACGCGCATACCGTTTCTCCGCGGCATACTGACGCACTCTCTGCAGGATGCGGGTCTGCAATTCGATAAAGCGTACGAACTCGCCTCTTCGGTGCGCGACGCATTGGGGGATACCGAGGAAATCGCAACGAGAACTTTGCGCGCCGAAGTGATCCGGCAGCTGAGGCGCCTGGATGAACCGTCGGTAACGCAAAACTACGAAGCGAAGGTCCGCGCGCCGGCACCGATCATGGTGCGCGATCCAAGCGGCATCCTCACGCCATTCTCCCGCGGCCGCCATCAGCAGAGGCTGGAATGCTCGGGTTTATCGAGCGAAGCCGCGTTCGACATCACCAGGCAGGTATTCGAACACCTGTTGACGCAGCGCACGGTGGAAATACGTTCCCACCATCTCGCTGGGCTCACTTATGGCTGTCTGAAGAAGAAAGTCGGCGAAAGAGAATCGCATCGCTACCTGGTGTGGGCCGAGTTCACCAATAGCGGACGTCCTCTGATCCTGCTCCTGGGGGGTACGGCGGGCTGCGGAAAGAGCACTATCGCCACGGAAGTAACCAGCCGTCTCGGCATCGTTCGGACACAGTCCACGGACATGCTGCGGGAGGTGATGCGAATGATGATCCCGGAACGCCTGGTGCCTGCACTTCACACGTCGTCGTTCAACGCCTGGAAGGCGCTTTCCAACCAGATGGAGGATGTGGTTGACGAAGATACGCAATTGAAGATCGGTTATCGCCGGCAGGCGGATCTGGTGCAGGTCGCATGTGAAGCGGTGCTGCAGCGGGCATTCAGGGAACATGCCTCACTTGTACTGGAGGGTGTGCACGTCCGGCCTTCTTTGATTCATTCCATTCCGCCGGACACGAATGCGGTCGTCGTCCCGATATTGTTGGCCGTTTTGAAAAAAAATCATTTGCGGCAGCGAATACAGGGCCGTGGCAAGTTGGCTGTCCAGCGTCGCGCTGAGCGCTATATGCAGCATTTCGATTCAATATGGAAACTCCAGGACGAACTGCTCTCCGAGGCCGATGCCCATGATGTGGCGATCATATCCAATGAGGACAAAGAGACAGCGGTTCGGGATGTGATGATAACCATAGTCGACCAGTTGGAGAATGAGTTCACCCGGGAGCCCAGGGAGGTGTTTGCGAATCCTCAACGGATCACCAAGTCTTCGCAGCCCGTCGAAAAAAAGCCAAAGGAAAAGGAAAAGCCTGAAAGATGGAGCATCAGGATTCCCGGCACCTGGTTTAAATCCAAACGGGCCTGATACGCACCGGATACTCGAGCAACCCGGGAATGAAGTCAAAACCCAAAGGTGTAATCATCATTCTCGATGGCCTCGGCGACCGCCCGAATCAGTCGCTGGACGGGCAAACTCCCCTCGAAGCCGCGCGTACCCCAAATCTGGACCAGCTGGTGATGCACGGCCAGTGCGGCCAGGTCGATACGTTCGTGCCGGGAATGCCCGTGGGTACGCATACGGGTTCCAGTCTGTACATGGGTATGGCGCCAAGAGACGCCTATAAGCTGGCCCGGGGACCGATAGAGGCCAGCGGCGTTGGTTTACCGGTGCAGCCCGGTGACGTCGTCATGCGATGCAACTTTGCCACACTGGAGGCCGACAAGGCACGACTCAAGGTATTGGACCGGCGTGCCGGGCGGATCAAGCGGGGCACGGATGAGCTTGCCGCTGCACTGAACAGCATGGATCTCGGCAACGATATCGTCGCGAATGTTTATCCCGCCACACAGCACCGGGGTGTAGTCTGTCTTTCTGGCCCGCGCCTGTCTCAATCGATAAGCGACACGGATCCGGGAGAACTGGGCAGCCCGCTCTACGTGCTGAGCAGTGCCGCCATCGATGAGGACGACGCCGCGGCGTCGAACACAGCGAGGGCTGTCAATGATTTCGTCTGCAGGTCTTTCGAAATCCTGCGCGAGCATCCGGTCAATCAGAAGCGTCTGCGCAACAACGAACTGCCGGCGACGGGGATCATCACCCGGGGGGCCGGCATGTACCGGGAGATGCACACCCTGCTGAATCAGCTAAAAATGAAAGTGGCGGTCGTGGCCGGTGAACGCACAGTGCTGGGTTTGGCCAAGTTGTTCAAATATACGCCAATCAGCGACCCCGGTTTCACATCGCTGCCCGGTACCAATCTGAAGGCCAAGGTGCGGGCCGTGCTGACCGCGCTCGAAAGCAACGACCTCGTCTACCTGCATGTCAAGGGAACGGATACCTGCAGTCACGACATGGATCCCCAGGGCAAAATCAGCATGCTCGAGCAGATCGATGCCGCAATTGCCCCGCTGGCCGGGGCGGATAGGGTAATCGCTGTCGCCTCCGACCATTCCACCGATTCTATACTCGGACGTCACTGCGGGGATCCGGTGCCAGCGGTAATCTACGCCTCCAACGGGCGCGTGGACGCCTGCCAGTCCTATGGAGAGACCACCTGCATGCAGGGGGGGCTGGGTCGCATATCCGCGAACACGTTCCTGCTGACCATTCTTGATTTGATGAATCGCCTCAACGAATACCGTCCGTCCGACAGCCGCTTCCTGCTCAGAATCTAGCCCCTTCTCGACATGTAGGAGCGGCGCCCCAGCCGCGATCCATCGGCCCGTGGCGGGCCTCCCACAAGCCAACCGCAGATCGTGTCATTCCTGTAGGAGCGGCGCCCCCGCCGCGATCCATCCGCCCGTGGCGGGCCTCCTACAAGCCAACCGCAGATCGTGTCATTCTTGTAGGAGCGGCGCCCCCGCCGCGATCCATCCGCCCGTGGCGGGCCTCCTACAAGCCAACCGCAGATCGTGTCATTCTTGTAGGAGCGGCGCCCTCGCCGCGATCCATCGGCCCGTGGCGGGCCTCCTACAAGCCGACCGCAGATCGTGTCATTCCTGTAGGAGCGGCGCCCCCGCCGCGATCCATCCGCCCGAGGCGGGCCGCCCACAAGCCGACCGCAGATCGTGTCATTCCTGTGGGAGCGGCGCCCTCGCCGCGATGAATCGGCCCAAGGGTGCGTGTTCGACAAGATTATCGGGTATCTCCGGTAACACGTTTCATACCCAGGCATACGGCTGTAACAAAACCTTCATAAAGATTTAACCAAGGATTAACATTTTCTTTATAGTATTTCGTCCCTCGCTGCAAGACCGGCATTAACTCTACGATTCCGGCCGGTTTAGCGAGCGATCAGTTTGTAAACATCTTTTCACATTCAACTACTGTGAACCTAAAGAACGGAAGGATTGGACATCATGCGCTCGAAACAAATTTCTTATGTATTACTAGGAGCTATCGTTGCTGCATTCGGCTCAGTCGCCGAGGCGCGTACGCTGATTCAGAACAAAGGCTCCGATACCCTGGTAAACGTCGCCCAGGCCTGGGCCGAAGAGTACCGCAAAGTCGACCCTGAGGTTGCGGTGGCCGTATCCGGCGGCGGATCCGGCACCGGCATCGCCGCCATGATCAACGGCACGGTCGATATCGCCAACGCCAGCCGCAAGATGAAGGACAAGGAGATGAAGCTCGCCAAGGACAACGGCCAGAACCCGGTGGAACACATCGTCGGCTTCGATGCGCTCGCGGTGTTCGTCCACATGGACAATCCCATGGACGAGGTGACCATCAAGGCGCTTGCCGAGGTCTACGGCGAGGGAGGCGAAACCGAAAACTGGGCGGATCTCGGCATCGAAGTCCCCGGCTGCAAGGGTCAGGAAATGGTTTTGGTCAGCCGCCAGAACAACTCGGGCACATACGCCTACTTCCGCAAGGCCGTGCTGGGCAAGGCACGGGATTACAAACTGGGAACGAGGGACATGCACGGCTCTAAGGACGTCGTCGACCTGGTGGAGAAGACCCCCTGCGCGATCGGTTACAGCGGTCTCGCCTATGCCACCGATCACATCAAGATGCCCTGCGTGTTGAAAGAAGACGGCGGAGCGTGCGTGGCGCCATCCGTGGCCACCGCCAGCGACGGTTCGTACCCCATCGCGCGCCCGCTCATGATGTACACCAACGGCGAGCCCGAGGGTGCGGTAAAGGCCTATCTGGACTGGATCCTCAGCGATGCCGGGCAGTGCATCATCCTTGCCAAAGGCTACGCAGCGGTGCGTGACATAAGCTGCAACTGAGCGACAGCACAAGATTGAAAACGGCCGCTCCCGGCGTCCGGTCCCATTACCGGGACCGGACGCCGGGAGCGGCTTTACCAGTGAGTAACGACCATGGCGCACTACGAAATACGCTTACAACAAGACCTAGACAACATCAGGGCGCAGGCCGTCGCACTGGCCGGTGACGCCGAACAGGCAATTGCCAATGCCCTGCAGGCGGCGCAGACAGGCAATGAGAAACTTGCCTACAGCACCATACTGGGAGACGCCCGCATCAATCGTGCGCATCGCGCGCTCAACAAGCAGTGTTACCGGTTCATTGCCCTGCACCTGCCCAGTGCCGGTCCGCTGCGCCTGATCGAAGCGTTGGTCAGAGCGAATATCCAGTTCGAACGGCTTGGGGACTACGCGGTTACGATCTGCCGCGAGGCGATCCAGATGTCCAAGCCGCCTGAAGGCGTGCTGGCCCGTGAACTGGAGTTGATCTCGAGCCACGCGCTGCGGATGCTGCACCAGGCCAATGCCGCTTTCAACGAAACCAACGAGGAAAAGGCGCGTACCACGATGAATATGGGTGCGGACATCGAACAGACGCTGGATGTCGTTTATTCCGATATGACGGCCGAGGGCGACCGCCGGGGAATGGCAGATCTGTTAGCGATGTTCGTGATCTTCAACTTGGTGAAGCGGGTTACCGACCAGGCCAAGAACATCTGTGAAGAAGCGCTGTTTGCGATAAGCGGAGAATACAAACAG
>Ga0209567_10001157_pt1 | contig 13875 bp, 8 predicted proteins | sample COG_12_FD_184756 | JGI IMG/M metagenome (GOLD analysis project Ga0209567, IMG submission 184756) | Pelagic marine sediment microbial communities from the LTER site Helgoland, North Sea, for post-phytoplankton bloom and carbon turnover... | ecosystem: Environmental > Aquatic > Marine > Neritic...
CCATCGACTCCGCCGTCTGCATGACCGACAGTGTCAGGTCGAAGCGCTTCAGATAGTCCACCAGATTCTGGCCGTCCTGCACGTACAGGTAGTCGTACAGGGACGTCGCGTCGCCATAGGGAAGGGCGACGCCTGCGTCGTCGGCCAGGTCCAGGATGGTGGACGGGCGCAGCGAGCCGTCGAGGTGAAGGTGCAACTCGGCCTTCGGAAGCTCGTGGATACGAGCCCGCAGGTCGGCGCTCGTCGAGTCGTTCATTCAGGAACTCTCGCTCTCGGCCGACGCCGTTTCCTTGAGCGCTGCGTGCGCCGCTGCGAGCCGTGCGACCGGCACGCGGAACGGCGAGCACGACACGTACTCCATTCCGAGCGAATGGCAGAACACGACGGACGGAGGGTCACCCCCGTGCTCCCCACAGATGCCGACCTTGAGATCGGGGCGCTTCTCGCGGCCCTCGTGCACCGCCAGGCGCATCAGGCGCCCCACTCCCACGGTGTCGAGCGACTGGAACGGATCGCTCGCGTATACACCCGCTTCCACGTACAGCGGCAGGAAGTTGCCGGCGTCATCACGCGACAGTCCCAGCGTCGTCTGCGTAAGGTCGTTGGTTCCGAAGGAAAAGAACTCGGCCCGCTCCGCGATCTCGCCCGCCGTCAGGCAGGCCCGCGGCAGTTCGATCATTGTTCCCACCAGGTAGTCGATCTTCCGGTCCTGCTCGGCGAACACGTCGCGTGCCGTGCCGTCGACGATGGCGCGCTGGTTGTCCAGCTCATCCAGGTGTCCGACGAGGGGGACCATGATCTCCGGCAGGACGTCGACACCTTCCGCCGCCACCTCGAGCGCCGCCTCGATAATCGCCCGCGCCTGCATGGCCGTGATCTCGGGGTGAGAGTAACCGAGCCGGCATCCCCGGTGACCCAGCATCGGGTTCGCCTCGTGGAGCCGGGCGACCGCGCCCTCGATTTCGTCCACGGATCGGCCCAAACCCTCCGCCAGGCGGCGCACCTCGTCGGCCTCCGCGGGGAGGAATTCGTGCAGCGGCGGATCGAGCAGCCGGATCGTCACCGGCAGGCCGTCCATGGCGCGGAAGATCCCTGCGAAGTCGGAACGCTGCATGGGAAGCAGCTTGGCGAGGGCGGCAGCTCTGCCGGCCTTGTCGTCCGCCAGGATCATCTCCCGCACGGCGTCGATGCGCTCCTCGCCGAAGAACATGTGCTCCGTGCGGCACAGCCCGATGCCCTGCGCCCCGAACTCTCGCGCCGTGGCGGCGTCGGCCGGGTTGTCCGCGTTGGTGCGCACGCGCAGCTTACGGAACTCGTCCGCCCAACCCATGAGGGTGTGAAAGTCTTCACCCGGCTCGGGCTTGACGGTCGGGATCCGTCCCTCGATGACCTCTCCCGAGGCTCCGTCGACCGTGATCCAGTCGCCACGCCTGACGATCTTGCCGTCGGCCCGGACCTCACCCGCTGCCTCGTCGATCTCGAGATCCTTCGTGCCCACTACGCAGCACTTGCCCATGCCGCGGGCCACGACGGCGGCGTGGCTCGACTTGCCGCCGCGGCTGGTGACGATCGCCACGGCGGCCACCATCCCCTCGAAGTCGTCGGGCGACGTCTCGGTGCGGACGAGGATCACTGGGTCGCCACCGGCCGCTTCCTCCACCGCTTCCTTGGCTGTGAACACGATGCGACCGCTCGCGGCACCCGGAGAGGCCGGATTTCCTACAGCCAGGGGTCTGAAATCGACCGACGGGTCGACCATCGAATGAAGGACCTCGTCCAGGCGGTCCGGCTCGACCCGCAGCACCGCTTCCTCACGGCTGATGAGTCCTTCGTTCGCCATGTCGACCGCGATGCGGACCGCCGCCCGTGCGGTGCGCTTTCCGGACCGGGTCTGCAGCAGGTACAGGGTGCCCTTCTCGATGGTGAACTCCAGGTCTTCCATCTCGCGGTAGTGCGTCTCCAGCCTGCGCGCGGTTTCGAGAAGCTCCGAGTAGGCGTCGGGCATGACTTCCTGCATCTGGTCGATCGCGAGAGGGTCGCGGATTCCGGCCACCACGTCTTCGCCCTGCGCGTTGATCAGGAACTCGCCGAACAGCTTCGGCTCCCCGGTGGCAGCGTTGCGCGTAAACGCCACGCCGGTGGCGCTGTCCGTTCCCCGGTTCCCGTAGACCATCGTCTGGACGTTCACCGCGGTCCCAAGGTCGTGCGGAATCCGGTACGTCTTCCGGTACGCCTGGGCGCGCGGGGTGCGCCAACTCCGGAACACCGCCTCGATCGCGCCCCAGAGCTGATCCTCCGGTTTCTCCGGGAACGGGGAATCCGATTCCGTTTCGATCAGCTCCTTGTAGCGCCGCACGACACTGCGCAAAGCGTCTGCCTCGAGCTCGTTGTCCGTCTCCACGCCCGCCTGTCGCTTCACGTCGGACAGGATGGCCTCGAACGAGCGGTGGCCGACTTCCAGAACGACGTCCGAGTACATCTGGAGGAAACGCCGGTAACTGTCGTACGCAAAGCACTCGTTCCCTGAAATGCGGGCCAGCGCCTCCACGGTCTGGTCGTTGAGCCCCAGGTTCAGGACCGTATCCATCATCCCGGGCATCGAAACGGCCCCACCCGAGCGCACGGAGACGAGCAGGGGGTCGTCCGCGCCCCCGAACTGCTTCTCCGTGAGACGCTCCAGTCGCCTGATCGCCTCGCTGACCTGCTCCTCCACACCGTCCGGGAGGTGGTGCGTGAGCAGGTGATGGCGGCACACTTCCGTCGTGACGGTGAAACCCGGAGGCACGGGAACGCCCAGCCGACTCATCTCGGCCAGGTTCGCGCCCTTGCCGCCCAGGAGGTCCCGCATGTCCCGGTCACCGTCGGTCTGCCCTCTGGAGAAGAAATAGACGTGTTTCATCGGTTGGTCTCGCTGCAGAAACAAGTTTAACGAATAGGGTGAAAGTACCTCAAGGTGTTCGACTTGCGACGACAGCGCCGTTATCGAGGTCGACGAGTGGAGCGGGGTAATCGCCCGTCCAGCACGCATCGCAAAACGGGCCATACTGTTCGACCATTGCGTGCATGCCATCGAGTGACAGATACCCAAGCGAATCGACGCCGAGGTGCTCGCGTATTTCATCGACCGTGTGCGTTGCGCCGATCAACTCCTCCCGGGTGGGCATGTCGATGCCGTAGTAGCACGGAGCAATGATCGGAGGTGAGGCCACCCGGAAGTGGATCTCCCGGGCGCCGGCTTCTCTGAGCAGCGTCACCAGTCCGCGGCTCGTGGTACCGCGTACCAGGGAGTCGTCGATCACGACGACCCGGCGTCCCTCGATGAGCTCGGCGACCGGGTTGTACTTGACCCGGACCCGGAAGTCCCGGCCGGCCTGGCCCGGATGGATGAAAGTGCGGCCCACGTAGTGATTGCGAATCAACGCCAGCTCGAACGGGAGCCCGGATTCTTCCGAGAAGCCGAGGGCCGCCGAGTTGGACGAATCCGGCACCGCGAACACGCAGTCGGCGTCCGCCGGGTGCTCTCGAGCCAGTTGCCGGCCGAACGCCCGCCGGGCCCTGTCCACGCTGCACTCCCAGATGCGGGAGTCGGGCCGGGCGAAGTACACCAGTTCGAACAGGCACGGCGAGGGAGAAGCGGGCTCGAGGGGACGAAGCCTCTGGATCACGCCATCCTCGATACGCAGGACCTCGCCGGGCTGCACGTCTCTCTCGTATTCGGCGCCGATGATGTCCAAGGCGCATGTCTCCGATGCCACAACGACCGCCTCGCCCAGGCGCCCGAGAACCAGCGGCCGAAACCCCCGTGCGTCCCGGGCCACGTAGAGCGTACGCCCGACCGTGAGGATCAGAGAAAAGGCCCCTACGATCTGCGAAAGCGCATCATCGACCTGGTGGTCCGGGACCTCCCGTCTGGATCGGGCGATGAGGTGGATTACGACCTCCGAGTCGCTCTCCGTCTGAAAGATGGCTCCCTCGTTGGTCAGTCGGTCGCTGAGCTCTCCCGCGTTCGTCAGCGTTCCGTTGTGCGCCAGGGCCATACTGCCGTGACGGTAGTTGACCAGGACCGGCTGCGCGTTCCTGAGGCTCGAGCTGCCGGCCGTCGAGTAGCGCACATGGCCGATCGCCAGGTCACCCGGAAGGTCGGCGAGGATCGTATCGTCGAAGGCCTCGCTCACGTGTCCCATTCCCTTGTGCGAACGCGCCGTTCCCTCGGCGTCGATGGCCACGATCCCGGCGGACTCCTGTCCGCGGTGCTGCAGGGAGTAGAGGCCGAGGAACGTCAGTTCGGCCGCTCTTTCGAGTCCGCTGATGGCGAAAATGCCGCATTCGTCCCGCGGCTTGTCGTCATCCCGCCAGGTGGGAAGGGTCCTGTGAGGCTGGTCCGACATCAGAACTCCGGAAGAGGGTCGGATGTGATCCGCTCGTACGCTTCGCGGTACCTTGCCGTCGTCGAAGCCACGACGGACTCCGGGAGGTCCGGCGCCGGCGGCAGTCGGTTCCACTTTCCGGCCTGCACAAGCTCTTCCAGATAGTCGCGTACGGGCTGCTTGTCCAGGGACGGAGGCGTGTGCCCGGGCTCGTACTCGCTCTCCGGCCAGAACCGGGAGGAATCAGGCGTGAGCGCCTCGTCGATCAGGAGGAGCTCACCCATCGGCGAGGTTCCGAACTCGAACTTCGTATCCGCGATGATGATCCCGTTCCACCGCGCGTGATCGCGTGCGAAACGATACAGATTCAGGCTCGTCTCCTTCAGGAACTCGGCGACCTTGCTACCCAGGACTCGCTTGACCTGGTTGAACGTGATGTTCTCGTCGTGACCTTCTTCGGCCTTGGTCGCAGGCGAGAATATCGGCTCTTCCAGCTCCTGCGCTTCGACCAATCCCTCGGGCAGGGGTTCCCCGGCCAGCGTACCGGTGGTGCGGTACTCCTTCCACGCGGAGCCGGTTATGAACCCACGGACGACGCACTCGATCGGGAACGGATCCGCCCGCTTCACGAGCATGCCCCTGCCGGCCCAACGGTCGCGGGTGTCGGCGAGGCGTGGCTCGATCTCGATGATCTGGTCCGGGTCGGAGCTCAAACAGTGGTTCTGCACGATGTGGCCCGTTCGGCTGAACCAGTAGTCGGACATCTGCGTGAGGACCGCCCCCTTGTCCGGAATCGGCTGCGGGATCACGCAGTCGAACGCGCTGATCCGGTCGCTGGCCACCAGGAGCAGGTGCTCTCCGAGATCATACATCTCGCGGACCTTACCCTGCCGCAAGAGCGGAAACGGGAGGTCGGTTCGCTCAACCGCCGACATGCGTCTCACTCCATCCTTCCAGGTTCATGGCGATCCGATCACACGCGCAACTCGGTGGGTCCGAGTTCGGCCGGCTTCGCGCCCGCCAGCAACGCGTCCACCCGTCCGCGCAGGAGCCGGTCCACCTGCGCCGGGGCGCGTCCGACCAGGGCGGCCGGGTCGGCCAGCCGCTCCAATTCCGTCATCGTGAGATCGACAGAGTCGTCGCCCGCCACGCGGTCAAAGAAATCGTTGTCGGACGCCCCGTCATCGAGCCTCGCACGTGCCTCCATGGCGTGCACGCGCAGCCGCTCGTGCAGGTCCTGGCGGTCCCCGCCTTTCGCGACCCCCGCGAGGAGGATTCGCTCGACGACCAGGAACGGCAATGCCTTTGCCAGCCTGGCACCGATCACCGCCTCGTGAACCACCAGGCCCGATCCCACGTTGCTCACGATCTGCAAGATCGCGTCGGCGCAGAGGAATGCGTCTGAAATGGCGATCCGCCGGTTCGCGGAATCGTCGAGCGTCCGCTCGAGCCCCTGCACGGACGCCGTCCACGAGGCGTCGATCTCGAGCGCGCACAGGTGGCGGGCGAGGGAGCAAACCCGTTCCGAGCGCATGGGGTTGCGCTTGTAGGGCATGGCGGACGACCCGATCTGGCGATTCCCGAATGGCTCCTCGATCTCGCCGAAGCTCTGCAAGAGCCGGATATCTCCACCGAACTTCGCGGTGCTCGCTCCGATACCCGCCAGGACCGCCAGAACCCTGTGATCGACTTTGCGCGGGTAGGTCTGACCGACCACGTCATAGGTCCCCTCGAACCCGAAACGCGTGGCCAGGCGATCGTTCAGCTCATCGACCTTGCCGCCGTCGCCAAGTAGTTCGAGGAACGAATCCTCGGTCCCGGTGGTGCCACGGGCTCCGCGGAAGCGCAGCTCGCCGAGCACGGCATCGACCTGGTCCAGGTCGAGCAGCAGGTCGTGGAGCCACAGGGTGGCCCGCTTTCCGACCGTCGTCGGCTGGGCAGGCTGCCAGTGCGTGTATCCGAGGGTGGGAAGCTCCTTCCAGCGATCGGCGAATCCGGCCAGGGCCGCGATCGCGGCGACCAGTCGCGACCGCACGATTTCCAGGCCCTGGCGAAGCTGGATGAGGCCGGCGTTGTCCGTCACGAAGCAGCTGGTGGCCCCGAGGTGGATGTAGGCCTTGGCGGCCGGAGCGAGCTCTCCGAAATGGTGGACGTGGGCCATGACGTCGTGGCGCAGGTCCGCCTCGAGTTCCGCGACTCGCGAGAGATCGACCTCGTCTCTGGCGGCTCGCATGGCCGCGATCGCCTCTTCGGGAACGGCCACGCCGAGGTCGCGCTCGGTCTCGGCGAGGGCGATCCACAGGTCCCGCCATATACGGGCCTGCCGGACCGGCGAAAAGACATCGGCCATTTCCGCTGACGCGTATCGTTCGATCAGCGGATGCGGATAGCGGTTCTGTGTGGCTGACAAATTACTGTACGTAGAAGGTGGTGATGTAGATATTCCCACTCCGGTATACGCTGACCCGGATGCTACCACGTCCGGAGTAATACTGGAAGAGGTCGGCCACATCCTCCGCCGAGGTTACCCGGCGCCGATTGATCTCGACGATCACATCTCCCTCTCGCATTCCGGTGTAAGCCCCGTTGCGCTGGGATATTTGTGTGATCATCGCCCCCGAGTCGACCGCGAGTCGACGCTCGACCGCGATCTGGGGATCGAGCGTGATCAGCTCCAGTCCGTCGAGGACCTGGAGTCGTTCGGCCGATTCGGAGGGAAGCTCCTCGATGAGCAGGTGTGCGTCTCGCTCCGTCCCGTTCCGCCGGTAGGTCACATCGATCTCGGTCCCGACGCCGGCGTCCAGCAGCCCCACCTCCCAGTCGAGCGGGCTGGCGACCGGTCGCCCGTCGATGGCGACCAGGACGTCCCCCGGCTCGAGGCCGGCACCGGCTGCTGCCGACCGGGGCGCTACGCGGCGAATCAAGGTCTCGGAGAACAGAAGGGTGTCAGACTCCACCGCAATGGGGTCCACGCCCACGAACGGCCGTCGGATCCGGCCGAAGTCTCGTAACTCGTCTACGATGCGTAGCGCCCGGTCGATCGGAATGGCGAAGCCCAATCCTTCCGACCCGCCCGAACGTGAGAAGATGGACGAGTTGACGCCTATGACCTGCCCGTCCGCGTTGACCAGGGGGCCGCCGGAGTTGCCGGGGTTGATCGAGGCGTCCGTCTGCACCATGTCGGCCAGGAGAGTCTGACGTTCGTCGGCCGAACGGATGTCGCGGCCCACGCCCGAGATCACCCCGGCGGTCACCGTCGCCTCAGCGTTCGCCAGCAGGTAGCCGAAGGGGTTTCCGATGGCGATCGCCGGTTCGCCGACCATCAAGTCCGACGAGGTCCCGAGCGGGGCGGGGGGCACGCGTTGCCCCTCGATCCTGAGTACCGCGATGTCGGTCAGCTCGTCGGCCCCGACGACGGCTGCCGGATGGACTCGCCCCTCGAAGTCGGTCACCACGATCGAATCCGCCCCCCGGACCACGTGCTCGTTCGTGACCAGGAAGCCCTCGTCGTCGATGGCGAACCCCGACCCGTAGGATCTCCGCAGGCGGGACTGCGCCGGCGTGCGGCCGAAGAAGTCCTCGAACGGGCTGCGAGGGCCCGAGCGGCCGACCCGCAAGATGCTGATGCTGACCACGGAGGGCGCGACTCTCCTCGCTGCCTCCACGATCGGCGTGTTACGCCTGCTTTCGGCGATCTCCTGAGATCCGGCCCGGTCGGCGACCGCTGCGGGAGAGGCGACCCCCTCCTCCGGACCGTATGCCGGTTCGGGCTCGCCTGGTCCTCCGTCACCCACCCGCGAACCCAGAAGCAGGCCGGCCGGGAATGCCGCGATCAGGAGTGCCGGAATCCAGATACGCCAATCACGTCTTCTCAACGCGGTTCCTCTCCCCGGTGGGGGTCCCGTTCAGTGAAGGCGGTCCGTCCGTCTCGGGGTCCGTTGGCACCGGCCAAAGGCCAGGCACGCCGGGTGCGCGGTTCCAGCCCTCCCGATAGCGGACACCCGTAAGATAGAGCCCACACGCCTCGGCCGGCCTCGGTGGACGCACGACATCCGAGCCCCGCAAGCGTCTCGCGACGGCGTCGGGCGGGCGGTCACCAAGGCCCTGCTCCACGATGGTGCTGACCAGGTATCGTACCATGTGATGGAGGAATCGGTCCGCGACGATCGTGAATCGCAGGTCACCCAGCGGCGTTCTCAACCACTCGGCTTTCTCCACGGTGCACACGGTACCCAGCTCCGGTTGCCCCGACTTCGCAAAACCGTCGAACTCGTGTCGCCCGAGGATCGGGCGGGTCGCTGCCCTCAGCCTTTCAAGACCCGGGGCGTCGGCAATCCACGACGTCCCACGACGTCGGTAAGGGGCCCGACCGGAGCGACCGGGAGCGAAGTAGTACTCGTAGCGGCGTCCCGTGGCTTGGTACCGGGGGTGAAAGTCGGGCGAGGCCTCCCGCAACGTCTCGATCCACACGTCGTCTCGGATCAGCGAGTCCAGGGCGCGGGCGAGCTCGAACGCGGTCCACGTCGTCGGGGCATCGAAGGACATCTCCTGGCCGGCGGCATGGACGCCCGCGTCAGTGCGCCCGGCTCCGCGCACCCGCCCCCGGATGTCGAGCCTGGCCAGGGCGGCTTCGATATCCCCCTGGACCGTCCGGACATCCGGTTGCACTTGCCAGCCGGCAAAGGCAGAGCCGTCGTAATGAACCGTGGCGCGGTAGCGCGTTCCTTCCGGGGAGTGCACGGCGGGAAGCTACCGGGAGATCGAAACGGGTGTCAACGCGCTTCGATCCGACGGTGGAGCGAGCGGCTGGCGATGTGGATCAGGCTTCGCGCAGGAGCACCGCTACCTCCCACGGTCCCGGTACGGGCGGCGAGGTGGGGCGCAGAAACCAGATCGTCGACATGCCGTGAATCCGGCAACCGACCAGGAACGGCTGGCGCGGCAGTCTGTCACCGGGCACCGTGCCGTCCCGGGCCTCGGGCAACCCTCGGGATACGGGCGAAGGCATGCGGCTAGTACTTCCGGATGACGCCGACGACGATACCCTGGACCGTCACCCGGTCAGACTGAAAGTACATGGGCTTCAGGTCCGGGTTCGCGGGCTGGAGCCGAATGAGCCCGCCGGCTTCACGATAGAACTTCTTGACCGTGGCATTCTCCCCGTCGATGAGAGCGATGACCATCTCGCCACTGTCCGCCGTCTCACGCGCCCGAACGATGACGTAGTCACCATCCCTGATCTGCTCCTCGATCATCGAGTTGCCGCGCACCCGGAGTACGTAGTGCGCGACGGGGCCTGAGACCATGTCCTCCGGGACCGCGATCGCTTCTTTCTCGGCGACCGCCTCGATCGGCTCTCCCGCGGCCACCGTGCCGAGGAGGGGGAGGTCCACGGCGGCCAGCCGCATTTCCGTGCGTGCCAGCTCAATCGAGCGACTCTCGTTGTAGCTCTTCCGGATGTACCCCTTGGCCTCGAGGTTCGAGAGATGCTCATGCACGGTGGCCAGGGAACGGTACTGGAAGAAGGCGGCGATCTCCTCGAAGCTCGGAGAGTATCCCCGGGTGTCGAGGAAACTCTCGATGAAGTCCAGGATTTCCTTCTGCCGTCGCGTCAGAGCCATGAGCCTGTTTTCTCCTGCCGTCGAGGAGCGAACCGAACGGAAACCGAAATTAAGCTACCCGAACAGGAACCGAATAGCAAGCCGGCCGCGGTTGGAATCCGGGAACGCCGCGCATATGTTCCTCGCCGTCCGGCTCGGAGGCGAGGAAGGATCTCTTACTGGAGGATCATGAGCAGACGTTCGCGCGCGACGCTTCGTCGACGCCGGGAGCCTCGATACACCCGGATAGGGCCCCGCCTGACCGTCGTCGCCCTGTCGACCGTGACCGCTGCCGTCATCGCCTCACCTGGGGCCCTTAGCGGGCAGGACCTGGAGCCAGCGCGAGAGGGTCCAATGAGCTCGGCTCTGAGCGCGGCCCTCCAACGGGCCGTTCCTGGCGACACCCTGTCCATCATCATCCAGTACGCTGCGCCGGCACCCGTACCGGGAGCGGGGAGGGATCTGGTGCGGCGCCTCCAGGTGCGCTCGGCCAGTGCTCTGGTCGCGTTGGACTCGAGCGTGTCCAGGATTGGCTCGGGACTCCGGATCAGGGAGCGCCTGTGGGTCGTTCCAGGGGCAATGGCCGAGGCCACGCCAGCGGCCGTTGCGGCCCTCGCGGCCGACCCCTCCGTCGCCCGGATCTATCTGGACGAGCGTTTGCCGGTGAGCCTTTCTCCGATCTCCGGGGCGATCGCCGATCCGAGCTACACGTCGCAGGCGATGCAGACCATCGGTGCGGACGTCGTGTGGGACCAGGGCGTGACGGGCGAAGGAACGACGATCGCGTTCTTCGACTCCGGAGTGGACGGCTCCAACGCGATGGTCTCGTCGAGGTGGAGGGGCCGCCGGTCCGATCTGCGGGCTGCCTGGTTCGATCCGTTCACCCGAGCCTCGTTCCCGCAGGACCTGATCGGGCACGGCACCCAGGTGGCCGTCGCTTCGGTCGGGGCGCTCGCTTCCGGAGACACCCTGAAGTTCCCGGACGGGACGACGATCGTCGCTTCCTCACCGATCGACGTGGTGACCGGTCCGGCCCCGAGAGCCGAGTGGATCGCGGCGCGCGTGTTCGAGCGTTTCGGTGGGGCGGACTACACGAGACGTTCCGTGCTGCTCCAGGCGTACCAGTGGGCGCTCGATCCGGACGGCAACCCGGCGACGCCGGACGCCCCGGACGTGATCAACAACAGCTGGGGTGTCTTCACAGGGGCCGCGGACTTCGACGTCTGCGATGACATCCTGTACGACGCGATCGACGCGGCCGAAGCAGCCGGGATCGCGGTCCTGTTCTCCTCCGGCAACCTGGGTCCCGCTCCCGGTTCGGTAACTCCGCCCGGCGCGCGGGACGATCCGGATCTCCGCAGCATGGCCGTGGGCGCGACCACCGGTAATCCGGGCAACCTGGCGGTCGCCAACTACAGCGGCCGCGGACCCTCTCCCTGCGGAGGGGGGCTGAAGCCGGAGCTCGTGGCCCCGGGTCAGGTACCCGAAGTGAGAGCTTCCGGCGCCTCGGCCGCCCGCCTCACGGGATTCGCGGTAACGGGAACTTCCTTCTCGGTGGCGCAGGTCTCGGGCGCCCTGGCTCTCGTGCTCCAGATTCGCCCGTCGGCGGGTCCGGAGGAGGCCAAGCGCATACTCCTCGACACGGCCGATGACCTCGGCCCCGGAGGACCGGACAACGACTCCGGGTACGGTCTGCTGAACGTTCCGGCTGCGGTCCAGAGGGCCAACGCATCGTTCGTGGGGGGAATGCTGCAGGCCACGCTCGTCCGGCGCACTCGGGACAGCGTGTACGTCGGGATCGGAAACCGTGGAACGGCGGCGTGGACGGGGGGCGAAGTCTGGGTCGTTCCCGCGGGCAGGCCGCCAGTGGCTCGCGATCTCCCCAATCTGGATCCCGGCGAGAAAGCCCGATTCGGGATCGCGATCGATCCCGAGGCCGGAGCGCGTACGGTCCGCGTTGCCGTTACCGACCTGTCGGGCGGGATCGTGCTGTCCCGCGTCCTGGTCAGCGGACCTCCGAATCTGTTTGGAGGGTGGATCCTCGAGGTCGGAGATCTCGCGGTCGGGGGCAATGATTTCGGTCGGTTCGGCCGCGTGGCCGCGTTCCGTGGCTTCGAGTGGCAGGGTACCGAACTCCTCACGGGAGGAGGGGTCGCCGTTGCGGGCGCCGGCCGTATTTCGGATGGGTTCTACACTACGGTCCTCGGGAGGGCCGACCTCAAGTCCTCCGCCCCGGCGGTCGAGACGGACTGGGCCCCGTCCAGGTCGGCGACCGACGTCCAGCCGACGCGGGCCGAGTACCGATTCGACGACCTGGAGGCGCTGAACCCACTGGGGCTTGAGGTGAGAGCGATCAGCGAGGCGAGCGACGCGGGCGGGGCAGGGGCCCTCACCGTGCTCACCACGGTACGCAACCTGTCGGGCAGCCGGATCGCCGATGCAACGCCGGCCTTCCTGGCGGACTGGGATCTCGGCGGCGGGGAGACGGTACGCTGGTCGACCGAGTTGCAGGCATTGGTGGCGGAATCGAGGGACGGCGGAGGTCCGATCACGGTGCTGGCTTCGGAGGGCGACGTGGTCGCCCGGTCGTCGGTACCGCTGGGCACGCCGGTGCCTGGCTCGGCGTACGAGCCGGACAGCGGAGTGTTGTGGGACACGTTCGAGGAGAGTACGAAGCTCGACCTCGTTCGTGGAGTGGATCCGAGCGGACTCCCCGGCTTCTCGTCGGCCACGGACCGGGCGGCGCTCCTCAGTGTCGGACCATTCGATCTCGCGGCCGGGGATTCCCGCACGGTTCGGTTCTGGCTTCTGGCGTCTCAGACCGAAGCCGCGGCAGCGGCCCGCTTGCGGGAACTTCGCGACGAGCCGATCGAACCGCCGGGACCGGGTGGGCGGTTCGAGATCCAGCCGCCATTTCCCAATCCGCTGCGTACCGGCGGCGGCCGGGTCATGAACTTCCCGTACACGGTTCCCGAGGAGGCACGCGACCAGGGCCGTTCGTTGGTGTTCGAGGTGTACGATGTGGCCGGCCGACGGCTCGTGCGGCAGACCCACGCGCTGGCGCCGAGCGGCTCGCTGCCGCGAGTCGCCTGGGACGGGCTGCTGGCCGATGGTCTGGAGGCGGCATCGGGGGCCTACCTGTACGTTCTGCGACTCGGCGAGGAGACCCGGTCCGGCCGCCTTCTGCTCGTGCACTGACCGGGGGAAGGGGCCTCCTAAACGTTTTCGGTACGTCGGGCATTCATGCATGGAGAGGAAGTGGCGGAGCGGACTCCGCCGATCCGGATCCGGCGGCCGGCCGGCCGGAATCCTGTCCCACACAGTTACCGCACAATGGAGGCGTTTCGTGAAGCGACGCATGGTTCGTATGGGCGTCGCGGTCGCGGCGATACTGGCCCTGGTGCCCGCCGCGCCCGCCCAGATGGCGCAGGAAGCAGTGGACATGGATGCCGTCGAGCGCATCCGAGTCGAGGGTCTCGAGAACTCTCAGATCGAGGAGCTGGCCGGGTACCTGACGGACGTGATCGGCCCCCGCCTCACCAATTCCCCGGGCATGACGCGGGCCAACGAGTGGACCGCCGAGATGCTCGAGGAGTGGGGCCTGGCCAACGTCCAGATCGAGCCGTGGGGCGAGTTCGGACGTGGCTGGGAGCGAGTGTCCTACAGCGGCCGGATTCTGACACCGTTCGTTCAGCCGCTCGTCGCGCAGCCGTCCGGCTGGACCGGGAGCACGCAGGGGACCATCACCGGCCCGGCCGTCATCATCGAGGCCGACTCGGTGGCCGACCTGGAGAAGTATCGAGGCCAGCTGGCCGGCGCGTGGGTCCTGTCCAGGCCTGAGGTCGAGATGAGCCCGGACTGGGAGCCGCGGCCGCTGCGGACTCCACTCGAGGATCTTCTCGAGCCGG
>Ga0209567_10001158_pt1 | contig 13866 bp, 9 predicted proteins | sample COG_12_FD_184756 | JGI IMG/M metagenome (GOLD analysis project Ga0209567, IMG submission 184756) | Pelagic marine sediment microbial communities from the LTER site Helgoland, North Sea, for post-phytoplankton bloom and carbon turnover... | ecosystem: Environmental > Aquatic > Marine > Neritic...
ACTTGCCGACGAGCGTTGGATGCCCTGGAAGTTGAGATGCTTGGACTGCAGCTGCAGAAAAGCGATGCCCAGCAGTCCCACCGAAAGTACGATCACCGCGATGAGGGCTTCCAGCATGCTGGTTCCTGATTGCTTGAAATGCGTCATAACCCTGTCCTGGAGTGTGTTTACGTTGGGCTGCACGTGGCTACGGTGTCGGAGGCGTGCGGTCGGCCGACCAGCGGCACCATGATCTCTCGCCCTTTGGTCTTGCCACGGTCGTCACATATGGCATAAACCGGCGCGCCTGTCTCATTCAGACTGCCGTCGCCAAAGAATGTGAGCCAGCGGTTCCCGTCGCTATCTGACATGATGGCGACACCGGTTGGGCTGGGATTACCGATCATTATCGGGTCGCCATCGGTGGCTCTGTTATAATCGGCTCCGCCGCTGGACCCGTGTAACCCGGCTTGGCATACACGATCCAGCCGGGGGTCCAGTCTCGATCCTGATTGCTGTCGCCGTTGGGCTCGTTTGCCGCACATGCCAGCGTGGTAAGACCGGCGTTGGGGTTCCCGGTTCGGCACATCATGACGGCCTCGCCCCTTTTGAGCGCCTCGGTGCGGGCCACATTGATGGCGGTGATGAAATCTTCCGTCGCGGAGCGTATCCGGACGTCGCGGATGAATTGACCGAAATCCGGGGCCGCGATGGTCAGCAGGATTGCGGACACTGCGATGGTGACCATCAGTTCGACCATGGTGAACCCGCGCGAGCGTGCCACGAATGGGTTGTTCTGCACCGTCTTCGGAAACGGCATCGATTCATGCTGATACATTGTTTGAACGTCTGAACTCTGATTGAATTAAAAATGTCTTTAATTAAACGGTAGTCAAAAATGGATAAACGGCATCTTTTTTTCTATATTATAGGATATACGGTATTTTTATTAAGACAAACGGTAGTACTGTGACGCATTTGGACACATTCAGGATCTTGCGTTTCCCCCACCATTTGGGCGTCGACAGGCCCGGTCGCGGTTCCAATTGCGTCGCTATCTAACGATAATGTCGCTGCGCTTTTACTCATCCACTCCTTGAGTCTCTCCCACGCCTCCTGAATCGATGCAGAGATTTAGCAAAGTTCGATCCTCTCCGGTCAATCAACCGGTGCCGACCTTTTCCTCCAATAGGGATGGCTTTCAGGCGGAGCTGCCTGGGATAGGGGCAACGCTGCAGGCCGCGATCGATGCCGTACCGGCGATGATCAACGTCAAGGACAAAGAGTCCAGGTACATATTCATGAATCGTTGGCAGGCCGAGATCTATGGTGTGACCCCGGCCGAAGCCATAGGCAGGACGGCAACGGAGCTGATCGATGCGGAGTATGGCGCACTCACGCGCGAGCGCGACCTGCAGGTGATGTCATCGGCGAAGCCGCTACCGTATTTCGAGGAGGAATTTCTCGGCATCGACAACGGCGAACGCACGATGTTGACGACCAAAGTTCCTCTCTTGGACGGCGCCGGCCGTGTCGCGGGCGTGGTCACGGCGTCACTGGACATCACGCAACGAAAGCGCACCGAGGCGGCCCTCGAGGAGAGTGAGGCAAAGACAAAACAGGCAATCATGATTCTCACCAGCGCTATCGAAAGCATGAATGACGGATTCGTGTTGCTCGACGGAGACGACCGATTCGTCATGTGTAACCAGCGCTACCGCGAATACTACCCAGAGGTCACCGATCTGCTCGTCCGCGGCACACGGCTCGAAGAAATAATGGCAACCTACGCCGAAAGGGCGGGTCTGCAAGCAACCTCCGAAGACCGCCAGAACTTCGTCGAGATGCGCCGCGAGGCCTGGAGAGATGGCCGTTCGATAATCGAGCCGACTCCCGCTGGACGCTGGATCGAGACCCGGGACAAGGCCGCAGACGGCGGATACTGGGTCGGCATCCGCATCGACGTCACCGAACGCAAACAGGCGGAGCAGGCGCTGTGGGATAGCGAGGAGCGGTATCGGAGCTTGTTCGAAGCCGCGCCGATATCTCTCTGGGAACAAGACTGGTCGGCGGTCAAGGAATTCGTCGAAAGCACCGAGGCGCGGAGTGGTAAGGACTTTTCTACCCTCCTCGGCACGCGGCCGGAACTGCTTGTCAGCGCAATGGCCAAGATCCGCATCCTCGCCGTCAACGAGGCGACGGTGAGGCTTTTTGGAGCGAAGAGCAAGGATCAACTGCTGGTAAAGTTCGAGGAGCAGGGCAGGACGACTCCCGATATGGTAATCCATCAACAGCTGCTCGGTCTTTTGCAGGGGCAATGGCGCGTGACCACCGAGTATGAAGACCTGCGGGACAACGGCGATCAATGCTTTATTCGCGCGACGCTGGAAATGCCGCATAAACATCACCAGGATTGGAAACGGGTGTTGGTGGCGGCCGAAGACATTACAGAGGCGAGAGCGCTCTCTCAGCAGCTCGAGTATCAAGCCACGCACGATGCACTCACGGGGTTGGTGAACCGCCGTGAGTTTGAAAACCGTTTGGAGCGGGTATTGCAACGGGCCGATCTGGAGAAGACCGAACATGCGGTATTTTATCTGGATTTGGATCAATTCAAGGTAATCAACGACACCTGTGGCCATGTTGCCGGCGATGAACTGCTGCGCAACCTGGGAATTCTACTGACGCGGCAGATCAGGCGCGGCGACACACTCGCACGACTCGGTGGAGACGAGTTCGGGGTATTGCTCGAGCATTGTTCCTCGCAGAAGTCCATGCAGATCGCTGCCGCCCTGAGAAACATCATCGATGAATTCCGGTTCGTTTGGGGGGAGCAGAGCTTTAGCATCGGTGTCAGTATTGGCGTGGTGCCGATACGCGGACATGATACAAAGGTAATAGACGTGTTGAGTGCGGCGGACGCCGCGTGTTACGCGGCGAAAGACCAGGGGCGTAATCGAATCCAGATTTATAATGAGCAAGACGTGGAGCTCGCTCGCCGACAAGGTGAGATGCAATGGGTGGCCCGTATACAGCGAGCTATCGAGGAACAACGCTTTGTCCTGGCGCGCCAACCGATAGTGCCGTTATCGTCACGGAAAGCGCAAGGCGTGTTGCACTACGAAATGCTGCTGCGGATGAAGGATGACGACGGCCAACTGATTCTGCCCGCGGGCTTCCTGGCGGCGGCGGAGAGATACAACCTATCGACCAGGATCGATCGGTGGGTAATACAGGCGGCATTTCGATTGCTCGCACGGGACCGGGAACAGCTCTCGCATCTGTTCCTATGCTCGATCAACCTGTCGGGACTGTCGCTTCTTGATGAGGAGTTTCTGAGCTTCGTTGCCACCCAGCTAAACGCCTATGAAATCCCACCCGAGAAGATCTGTTTTGAAATTACCGAGACGGCGGTGATCTCGAACCTTTCAGGCGCCATGCGTTTTATCGACGAGCTTCGAAACCTCGGTTGCAGCTTCGCGCTCGATGACTTTGGCAGCGGACTGTCTTCCTTTGCATATTTGAAAAATTTACCGGTCCACTTCCTGAAGATAGACGGTGGGTTCGTGCGGAATGTAGTCGACGACCCCATCGACAGGGCCATGGTAAAATCAATCAACGATATCGGCCACGTGATGGGCAAGCAAACGATCGCCGAATTCGTCGAAAATGAATCGATACTCGAGGTACTCAAAGAAATAGGCGTTGACTTCGTCCAAGGATATGCCACCGGCAAACCGAAGCTCCCGGCCAATTTGGCGGACTGACGATGCTGCCAGGCCATTATCACGCTGGCGCTACACAGCGAAGCAATGGGCGCCAGCAGCATTGAAGGAGCGATCATACTATTCTCATGCGGCTAGCCCGCAAATTGCACTCTGTTTTCGTACCAAGCGGGTGTAAATAGTGTGTTTTACTGGATTGCTTCGCTGCGCTCGCAATGACTGCGCTTGTCATCGCGAGGAGCTTGGCGACGTGGCGATCCAGACGAAATCTGTACCACGCACGCGAAAAACGCCTCAAGACAAATGCAAAGCTATTTTTGAAAAGGTAGTTTACCGTTACGACGTTACGGTCGGTCGACAAGCACGGGTGGAGCATACCTGTATACTTATCCCGTCCTGAATACATGTAAATCATTTCCAAGACTTGTCCATATTGACCCCAATTAGTTTTGGGCTGAAAAAACGTGTTCCCCCGTCGCCTATCCTTCAACCGATATACGGTAATTTTCCACCAGGAGTCTCGAGCCATCTTCCAAAATAACGAAAGAGCTCGGACCTTGGATTAGGGTAAAATTTGCATCATGGCTGTTCCGAGACACTAAAGCACAATCTGGAATGCAGTAAATGAAAAATGTTCTGAAATACCTCGGCATCACGGCCGGAGCGCTCGTCGGCCTGGTGGTGCTGGCGTTCGCCGTACTCAAACTGATCGCCGATGAACAGTACAAGGAGTGGATCACGAAGGGCGTGCAATCCGCCACCGGCCGCGCGCTTAGCATCGACGCTCTGGACCTTGATTTGACGACGTCACTGTCGGTGCGGGCCAAAAACGTCGGCCTCGCCAACGCCCAATGGAGCGACAAGCCGGAAATGCTCTCCATGGAGGAGCTGGAAGCGGAGGTCGATCTTCTCGCCCTGCTGACCGGAGTTGCCGACTTTCGCACCATCGTCCGAAACGCGGAAGTATTCAGTGAAATCAACGACGACGGGGAGAGCAACTGGGTAATGGGAACGGGCCGCTCGACGGCGACCCAGGACCCGCCCGACGTCCCGGACGCCGACACGTTCGGCGGGCTGCCGATACGCCCGCTTATTCGGGAACTCCGCATCGAGAATCTCAACGCCGTTGTGGTAACGACGATGGGCGGTGCAGGGAAGAAATTCCAGATTTCTCAATTCCTTGTCGAAACGCCTGCGGACGAGACCACGCTGCGTCTGTCCGGCATTGCCGACACCGTCCCCATAGAACTCTCGGGTAATCTGGGCAATGTGGATCAGGCCCTGGACCGTTCCCCTTCACCGCTCGACATCGAGGGATCGGTTGCCGACAATCCGTTGCAAATATCCGGGAACTGGGGGCCCATAATCCCAGACCCAAACCTGGCGCTCACGTCCACATTGCAAGGGCCCTCCACGTCGCGGCTGCTTGCCCTCGCCGGCCTCGATACGGCCGAGCTGGGGTCGTTCAAGCTCGAGGCCGACGTCACCGCGAAGGACGGCCACTTTTCCTTGGCCAGGGTGGTGACAAATGTTGACGGGGGGCCCGCCGTAGCCTCCGTCGAGGGTTCGATATCGGATTTGATTTCGCTGTCGGGAATCGCGCTCAACGCCAAGGCCCGTGTCTCCGACCTGTCGCGGCTCATCGAGAACGCGGGGCTGACCATCCCAGTGGCGCTGCCGCCAGATGTCGAGGCAACCGCCCACATTCATGGCGACCTGGGCAAGCTGGGGATCAAGGAATTCGACGCGCACGTGCGGGATGAAGGGGTTGAAATCCAGATCGTGGGAAGCGTGGGCAATGTCCTGACGCTGGAGGATGTGGATGGCCGGGTGACCGCCAGCATCGATTCAACCTCGGCGCTGTCGAAGTATGCCGATCTCCCGATTCCGCACCTGGGCGCGCTGAACCTGTCCGCCGGGATCGCCTCGCACGAGAAGGCGGTGAGCGTCTCTGATCTGGTTGCGGGATTGAGCGCGAACAACATGGATCTGCGCATCACCGGAACCGTGGATGACGTGATGGCGGTGAGCGGAATAAACGCGTCGCTTGCAACCAACATCGGCGCGCTGACCGAAAAAAACGTCAGTGAAATCCAGACCTTGCTGCAAAAACTTGGCGTCGCACTGCCTCTAAAGTACCTGCCCGAGCGCGTCAAGCTAAATGGCAACGCCGCCGGCGATCTCGACACGCTCGCAATCAATGACATCGAAGCCGAGATCCACGACGGCCGCGTATCCGCCTCGGCCACCGGTTCCATTGCGAACGCCATGCGGGCGGACGGGATCGACATCTCTGTCGGCTTGAAAAGTGAAACGACCGCCGGACTTTCCCGTTACGCGGGCATGGAACTGCCGGAACTGGGATCGATCAACGCAAGCGGCCGGGTCCGGTCATCGGGACAGAAGTTCGGCCTGGAGGACCTCGACGCCAAACTCGACGGCGGCAACATCAACGTGAATCTATCGGGCGGCGTAAGCGACCTGGTAAACGTCGAAGGGATCGGCGCCACAGTCAACCTGAACATAGAGTCCTTCTCCGAGCGAAACCTGGCTGACCTGGAGCGCCTGCTCACACAGTTCGGTGTGGAGGCGCCGCTGCAGCTGCTGCCCGCCGGCGCGAATCTGTCGGCGCGCGCCGAGGGGAGTCTTGCCGCACTCGCCTTAAACGATATCAATGCCGAGGTCCGGGATGAGGGGCTTCTGTTGACTTTGGAGGGTCAGATCGCCAACACCACCGCTCTAAAGGGGATCGACGCGCGCGCCCGGTTGAGTAGCGCATCGTTGTCGGCGTTGTCCAAGTATGCCGGCACGGAGTTGCCCGAGACCGATCCGGTTACGCTCCAAGCCACGCTGAGCGATGGTGGTGGAGCGGGCGCACCGGCCACGCTGTCGGCACAGGCGCAAACCGGTGCTGCGAAACTCGATCTCAACGGTCAGGTGAACAACCTCGACCCCGGCGGGGACATCGCCGCTGCCGATATCGCGGTGGAGATCAACTTGACGTCGGATTCACTGGCCGATTTCAGCAAACTGGTGCAAACCGAACTGCCCGACAAGGGTCCATTTGCCCTGTCCGGCATCGTAAGTATTCATCCCAATGACTACGCCCTCAATGGTTTCGAGTTCACCCTGGACGACCAGGCTGCGCGCGGCAACCTTGCGATCAATCTTGGGGAAACCGATTCCGACCTGTCGACGATAAGCGGCGAGCTGACCATCCCCTATCTCGATCTGTCACCCTTGTTGCCGAAACCGGCCGAGGGAGAATCGGTAGCTGAGTCCGCGCCCGCCGCATCGGCGAAGAAACCGGGCACCAAGGACGCCAAGGAAGATGCGGAGATTGCCGCTGCGGAATCCGATGATTCGAAGGTCGAGGCTATCGACCGTTTGTTCAGCAAGGATCCGCTGCCGTTGGACCGGCTGCGCAAGTTCGACGCGGATTTCGCGGTCACGGCGGACCGGCTAAAGCTGGGCAAGACCGACATGCGTGAAATTCGGCTGACGCTTGCCCTGCACGAGGGACTGCTCAGCATCGACCCCCTCGAAGGCCTGGCGGGCAACGGAACGATCAACGGAAAGCTCACGATGGATGCCACCACCGATGTCGCCGGGCTGGTTGCCGACCTCGTTGTCGACGACGCCCCCATGCCCAATTTTGGCGGCGGCCTGGACTTGAGTATCAAACTCGACGGTGACGGTGCGACCGCCGCGGAGCTTGCGGGCGGACTTGACGGGGGGGTTCTGATCGTAGTGCGAGACGGCAGCATACCCCGCGGGTTCGTAACGAACTTTGGCTCCGGTATGATTTCATTCTCCGGGGGCAAGAAAGAAATGGCACTGGAGTGCGGGATATTGCGCATGGATATCAAGGAAGGCAAGGTCGATTTCGACGACAAGCTCGCGGTTCAACTGTCGGACGTAACCTGGCGTGGCGGAGGCAACATCAACCTCAAAACGGAAAAACTCGATGTGGGGATCGTACCCAAGCCGCGCAAGGGCATCGGCATCAGCACGGGTCAGCTCGCCGGCCTGGTCCACGTGGGCGGTACGCTCAAAAATCCACAGATCCAGCTGGATCCCAAAGACGTCGCCTTGAAGTACGGCAAATACATGGCTTACATGAGTACCGGCGGTCTCTCCCTGCTGGCCGAGGCCGTCGTCAACAAATCCCAGGCGAACGTCGACGTGTGCAAGCAGATTCTCGCGGGAACCATATTCGACGAGAACGCTGAAGCGACCGATAAAAACCAGGGCGACAAAATCGACGCTTCGAATCAATCCGAAGCGGCGGACACCAAAGCGGCGCAGGACCGGAAACCTGGGGCAAAAGAACCGGCCATGAAACCGCCGGCAGGGGAATCCGACAAAGCGGTACCTAACAAAGATAAACCCAAACCGACTTCGAAAAATCTGCAGTAAACGCGTAATCGATGGAAGGTAACCTGGCCAACTGTTGTTATCCGGAGCTTGGAAGACCAATTCTTAATCCGACTACCAGTAAAGGTAGTACAATGGACCTTTTGATCGATCAAACCAAAGATGTCGAGGAGTAAATCAATGAAACACGTTTCGATGAATACGATTCTGGCCGCGATGTTTGCGTTGTCCGGGCTTCTTTTGTTTTCACAGAGCAGCGCGGGTGACAAACAACAGGTGGTCTACCATGTAGCCGACGAGGGAAAAGTGATGTTCGCGCTCAATAATATCCGCAATCACATAAAAGGAGTCGGCGGCAAGGAAAATGTGGAAATTGTGCTGGTGGTGCATGGACCCGGTTTGAAAGCCTTTCACGAAATGCAAGCCGTCGACAAACTTCGGGAGACGGTTGCCATGCTGCAGGGCGAGGATGTGCAGTTCAACGCGTGCGGCAACACGATGCGTGCGCAGCAAATCGAAGTCGACGAGTTGATCCCGGGTTTTGTCCGGGTCGATCAGGGGGGAGTGGTTCGTATAGCCGAACTTCAACAGGACGGGTATCTGTATATTCGCCCTTGATGGACCATCACGGTGTCGTGTCATTTGATTCGAGCGAAATATGGGGACACAATACTTATTTCTCTATTAGTATTTGAATTGAGTATTGTGTCCCCGTAATTAGCAATACTAATTCCCCACAACCTCATTATAGATGCTTTTAAACGCCACACCAGAAGACAGGTTTTAGAATCCAAGCAACCGAATGAGGTTTTCCCTAAGGGCGCCCGCCTCCTAATGACGTTGCCACATGCCACAGCTGGTGAGCGGCAATCTGAATGCAAAGGCGCAGATGGTTGCGGAGCGTGCGAGGTTTCATTTCAGTATTTCGTCAAACGACGTGAAGCGAACCAGTAACCAACGGTTGCAACCAAAAATAAGAAAACTGTTGACCTCGTTGCCGATCGAGGGGTGCGCAGCCTCTCGGGTGCTCAATTCGATATTGATCGACATTTGAGTTTGGGTTAATTTTGAATTTCAAAAGAGGTTTCTGAATGAAACTTATCGTTACCCGGGCCCACCGGCTGACTCTGCTTATTGTATTGGCGATCGCAGCGGCGGGTTGTGACAAGGTGGGGGATGTGGCTAGCGGGGCGGGCAGCGCAACGAAAACCCTCGCCAACAAAATCTCGGGGGGAGGATCTTCTGAACAGCAGACAAATAATCAATCCGCATCCGGCATAATAGGTCAGTCCGGGTCTGATTCCGACGGGGAATTCCCGGACGAGGAAGTCGCTGAAGACGTACCCGGGGCCGCCGTCGCTGAGTCACGCACGGGTGATTTCAATTTGGTGTTTGAGATGTCCCATCAGAGTTGTAGTAGTTGTGGTATATGGTTTGATTCAGCGGAGCTTGTCATCGCCCACAGCCAAGGAAGATTTACTGCCCGACAGTCAGGTTCGCTTCTTATAAAGGAAGCACCTTACTTTCAGGGCCGTTTCAGTGCCAACATCAGTTCTATACCTCCATCTTCAACAATTCAGAGTGCGATCTTGTACATGTTATTGAACGCCGATGAAGGTATTTCAAATGACGATTTTACGAGTTCGATTTCTGTTTACGGAGATATTGGTGGCAGCAGAAGGTACATCAGAGAGATCACGGCACAAGACGACATAAAAGGCAGCGGGTATTCAAAGGCAAATCCAAATGTGCCGATTGATTTCACCGCATATGCAAGACAAGTTGAATAAATATAGTGTGGATGCGGGTTAGGGCGGCGAATCCGCTGGTTTATCGAGGCGTGGTTCAACTTCCTGGCGAATAGCATCGGGGTCTTGATTTTCCGATGAATTATTTGAATCGCCCTTGTTATCGGAGGACGGACGTGGCTCCCGGCCAGCCATAATGTCCTCGATTTGATTTGAATCCAGGGTTTCCCACTCCATGAGCGCCTTGGCCATGATTTCTACCTTCAGCCTGTTTTCTTCGAGGATGTTCCGTGCACGATCGTACTGTTCCTGCACGATCCGTGATATCTCACCATCCATCTTTTCCGCAGTGTCATCACTCAGGTTCTTGTGGGTGGTGACATCGCGTCCGAGAAAGACTTGAGATTGATTATCACCATACACCCGGGGACCCAGGGCATCGCTCATTCCCCAGCGCGAAACCATGTTCTGAGCCAGTTCCGTGGCCTGTTCGAAATCGTTAGTCGCCCCGGTGGTCATCTGGTCCATGAAAATTTCTTCCGCTATGCGCCCGCCCATCAGTACCGCTATGCGTGACAGCAAATATTCCCGATTAAGGCTGTATTGATCCTGCTCCGGCAGCTGCATGGTGACGCCCAGCGTCCGGCCGCGGGGAATAATGGTGACCTTGTGCACCGGGTCGGTGTTTTCAAGTACCTTGGCAACTATCGTATGTCCGGATTCATGATATGCCGTATTCCAGCGTTCGCGCTCCGGCATCACGATCGAGCGCCTTTCCGCGCCCATCAACACCTTGTCTTTCGCCATCTCGAAATCTTCCATGTCGACCAGATTCTTGCCCCCACGGGCAGCAAACAGCGCCGCCTCGTTCACCAGGTTCGCCAGATCCGCTCCGGAAAACCCGGGAGATCCACGGGCCAGAATAGAGGCGTCCACATCGTCCGACAGCGGAACCTTGCGCATGTGAACCTTCAGAATCTGCTCGCGACCTCTGATGTCTGGCAACGGCACATGCACCTGTCGATCGAAACGGCCCGGCCTGAGTAACGCCGGATCCAATACATCCGGGCGGTTCGTCGCTGCGATCACGATTACACCTTCGTTGCCCTCGAAGCCGTCCATTTCTACCAACAGCTGGTTCAGTGTCTGTTCACGTTCGTCGTGACCACCACCAAGGCCGGCGCCTCTTTGTCGACCGACCGCATCGATCTCATCGATAAATATTATGCAAGGGGCAGTTTTCTTGGCCTGTACGAACATATCCCGAACGCGTGATGCTCCGACACCGACAAACATCTCCACAAAATCAGAACCGGAAATCGAGAAAAACGGAACTTTGGCTTCACCGGCGATAGCCCTGGCAAGCAGGGTTTTACCGGTCCCCGGACTGCCGGTCATCAATACGCCTCGCGGTATGCGCCCTCCCAGCTTCTGGAATTTTGACGGATCACGCAAAAAATCTACCAGCTCCTGCACCTCCTCCTTGGCTTCCTCAACACCAGCAACGTCATCGAAGGTTACTTTATTCGTATCTTCCGTCAGCATCCGCGCACGACTTTTACCGAAACTCATGACGCCCCGGCCACCGCCGCCGCCCTGCATCTGCCGCATCAAATAGATCCAGATACCCATGATGAGCAGTAATGGAAACCAATTGATGAAAATCTGGGCCAGAATAGAAGGTTTTTCTTCCTCGGCGACTGCGATGTCCACGCCTTTATTCAGTAAGTCACCAACCAATCCCGGGTCGCCGGGGTCAATCGTTTCAAATTCCTGCCCTGATATCGTCTTGGCATATATCGTATTACCCTTTATGTTCACTCCCTCGATACGGCCCTCATCGACCTCGCTCAGGAAAGTCGTATAGCTCAGTCGCTGCCTTTGCGCCGCCTTATCGGGCGAGAAATTATTGAACACCGCCATTAGAACCACGGCGACCGCCAGCCATAAAACCAGATTCTTCGTCAGATTGTTCACGATGGCCTGTTCAGTTGCACGGCGCCGTGTAAGTGTCTTTGATCCGAGCCAACCACCACTACCGCGATCTTACGCCGGTCGCGGTGAGGCTCGCGCCCTCCCCAGTGAAGTCCACGATTGCCGCACCTTCAGCATCCATGATTTGTTGCATGATTGTCTGATCGGCGTTGAACGTAATAGGGCTCAATGTCTCCATATCCAGGATGGTAAAAGTGCTTTTATCTTCATCAATGGACAGCACCTTGCCCGCATGCGTTGTAGGCCCCATCGCCGAGCAGGCCAGGAGTGCTGATGAAAACACACCTGATATCACAACAACCGCGGAAATCATCAATATTTTCTGCTTCATCTAGATCGCCTCCAATCATTATAAATATACGTGAGCTTCATGGTTGAAGTTCAGTATTGACTGCCATCGCCACTTAAGGTTTAGTCCTTTACATCCACAGTTAGTTTCCCATGTTCTGCACAACGGATTCGGCAAGTTGCCGATACGAAAAATGCATCGATGACCCTGCGAATGCGGAACAACGATCGGAAGACTGTTGCCCCACCCTACTCCTCTTATGACCTAATTTGCAATCAATTCGGTATTATTCTCGAACGTATAAGCCGCCAGTCCTGTGTTTTTGTGTAGTCTGTGCGACATAAGGTACAGAGAACCGATGCGCGGGGTAAAAACCCGGCATGTATTCAAATTTGCGATTTCTTTCGTTGACTGGTGTTCGGTTTATGCTGAACCCGCGTGCGCCAGAGCCGAGACGTTGGAGTCATTTAAGGAGATTGCGCAGGAATTGAATCGAGAGATCAATATTGATCCGGAGGACTAGACCCAGGTGCCATTTTAAGCAAATGCTTGCACCGAGCTACATGAGGACACCGAAAAGCTATGATTTCCGATTTAATGCTCGATATTTCAAGTTTCTTGACCTACGGCACTTTTGCTGATCCCGAATTGTGATAGGAAAACGGAGTGAAGCTGAAAACGGGGTATTTATAAGCGGGAATGTGCCTAATTATGGGTAGAAGTACACTGCCGCCTCCGCATCGGGGAAATCTAGATCGTTGCGCGATAGATGGCCCATACTGTATCAATCCGCGAAGGCGATATCCCGTTGTGGAGCGGATTTAAATCTACCACGAGGTACTGCTGTGCGTCGGCTGATATTAATACGGGGCGCGCAATGCCAGGTATGCGGTATAAACACGGCCGCTAATTTATTAAAGACATGAAGAAGAACGCCAGAAAGTGGCATAAACTTGCAAACAGCCGGCGCAGGATAAATAAACATGCCTGCTGAACCGAACTTTGGTGTGCGGAAGCGCCCACGATGCAAGCAATAGACGCGGAGAAATTGTCATGGAGTGGGAACTAATTGGTAAATTGTTTCTTATTTTATTTCTTGTCGTAGGCAATGCCTTCTTCGTGGGCTCGGAAATCGCCCTGACTTCCGCCCGCCGCAGCCGTATCAAGCAGTTGGCCAATACCGGCAACAAATCCGCCAAGATCGTGCAGGTCCTCCATGACGAGCCTGAGCGGTTCTACTCGGTTACCCAAATCGGTATCACCCTGGTCTCCCTGGCTCTTGGCGCCATAGGAATGGTCACACTCACCCGCATCATCGACCCACCCATGATGGCGGCGTTCAGTGTCTTCGGGGACAACGAAGCAATCGCGGGTTGGGGTCATACCTTGTCTTACGTCGTGGCTTTCATAGCCATCTCCTTCATGCATGTAGTGGCCGGCGAGCTGGCTCCTAAGGTTTTGGCGTTCCACAAGGCGGTGCCCCTGAGCCTGGCAGTTGCGCGAATCATCAACTGGATGCACGCTGTCATGCGTCCCGTCATCTGGGTCATGAACAAGTCCTCAAACGGATTGCTCTGGCTGTTCGGCCAGCGAGATCTGGCGGCTCAAAGCGAGGGGCACTTTTCCATGACCGGAGAGGAAATCCGCACCATCCTCAGCGCCAGCGAGCAGGAAGGCGCACTGGACCCGCAGCTGACAAAGATGCTGCGCGGGGTGTTCGACCTGGACGACCACACCGCCCGCGATGCCATGA